>OJEJ01000140.1_pt1 | contig 40172 bp, 40 predicted proteins | sample 1593271 | NCBI WGS metagenome assembly OJEJ01 (sample SAMN05416877, study PRJEB24817) | seawater metagenome | isolation source: Sea water | place: Canada:Atlantic | collected 2013-11
ATGGTGGTCTGCTCGGGAAGCAACTTGAAGCCGTCGTAGTTGACCCCGCCTCCAACTGGCCACTGTTTGCAGAAAAAGCACGCGAATTAATTAGCAAAGAAAAAGTTGTGGCTATTTTTGGAGCTTGGACCTCTGTTTCTCGTAAATCTGTATTGCCAGTAATAGAAGAACTGAACAGTATCCTTTTTTATCCGGTTCAATATGAAGGTGAAGAATCATCTAAAAATGTTTTTTACACTGGAGCTGCTCCCAATCAGCAGGCTATTCCAGCTGTTGATTACCTGATGAATGAGGTTAATGTAAAACGTTGGGTGCTAGCAGGCACTGACTATGTCTATCCACGCACCACGAATAAAATTCTCGAAGCTTATCTTAAAGCAAAGGGGGTGAAGGATTCTGACATCATGATCAATTACACCCCGTTTGGTCACGCCGACTGGCAGAGCATTGTTTCTGATATCAAAAAATTTGGTTCTGTCGGTATGAAAACCGCCGTTGTTTCAACTATCAATGGTGATGCCAATGTCCCTTTTTATAAAGAATTAGGAAACCAGAGCGTATCGGCTGAAGATATCCCAGTCATTGCATTTTCAGTCGGTGAAGAAGAATTATCAGGTATTGATACAAAACCGTTGGTTGGTCATCTGGCTGCTTGGAATTACTTTATGAGTGTCGATGCACCAGAAAATGATGCGTTCATTAGCAAATGGCATGCCTTTACCAAGGACGAAAGTCGCGTCACAAATGATCCTATGGAAGCTCATTACATAGGTTTTAAAATGTGGATCGAAGCGGTTAAGAAAGCCGGTACTACAGATGCTTCTGCAGTTCAAGAATCTATCATTGGTGTTGCAGTTCCAAACCTGACCGGTGGACTATCAGCCATGATGCCTAATCATCATATTACTAAACCCGTTTTAATTGGTGAAATTCAGGACGATGGTCAATTCGAAACAGTATGGCAAACCGAAGGCCTAGTACCTGGAGACGCTTGGTCAGATTTCCTACCTGACTCTAAAAATCTAATCTCCGACTGGCGCTCACCCCTCAGTTGTGGAAATTACAATGTAGTGCTAGCCACCTGTTCTGGGCAAAATCTATAGTCCCTTTTAACCTCAGCCCCAAACGTAGATAATCCTCTTTCTGCAGGGTGCTTTTGGGCCGATGTAAAAATCGGCCCATTTTTTATTTAGTCTGAATCATTAACAACTCTGCAATTTATTGAGCCTTTATACTCTTGATTATTTTACGCACTTTTGTCTTCTTACTACTATTGCTTAACCTAGGCCAGTCAAGTGCGATCGATTCTGAACGGGCTTTAAAACTCTTATCTTCTAGCAGCTTTGACGATAAATCAGTTGCCATAGAACTATTGGCACAAACAGAAAATGCAACTTCGAAAATTTTGTTAGATGCAATGGCTAATGGCCATCTCTACTTTGTCAAAAATAACAAACGTATGGTGATTGCGAAAAAGCAAGACAATGAAATGCAAATTACTGATGCTTTGTCCGGTGAAGATTTAGGTCTTACGAGTCAACGTAAAGTTAAAAAGGTTACCATCAATAACAAGCTGCGTAGACAGATCTCAAATGTAATATCAAATTTGAATTTATCCCATGTTGATGCATCAATGCGGCTCGAAGCTGTTGACAATTTAATGACAAGTGCTTCACCCGAGATGCTAGAAAAACTTAGGTCAATTAAAAAAAATGAAACTGACCCTTATGTTATTGAAGCGATCAACGTCGTACTTGCATTTAGTCAGCTTAAATCAACTAATCCTGAAGACCAACTGTCGGCAATTGAAACAATCGATGGAAATCTTAATCCAGCCATATTAGTTCAGTTAAATAAACTGAATTCATCCACTAATCATACGTCAGTTCGTCTTGCTGCCCAAAAATCAGTCCGTAAAATTGAAAGCAAGGCGTCTATCTTTGCTCATGTGGAAACTCTGTTCTTTGGCCTTAGCCTTGGTTCTATTTTGGCTCTCTCAGCTATTGGACTAGCGATTACCTTCGGAGTAATGGGCGTTATTAATATGGCCCATGGTGAACTGATTATGATTGGTGCCTACACCACTTATGTGATCCAGTTACTAATGCCAAATCAAATCGGCGCTTCATTATTGGTCGCTATTCCGGTGGCTTTTCTAGCATCGGCGCTTGTGGGCATTTTGATAGAACGTTCCGTCATTCGTTTCCTTTATGGAAGGCCACTGGAAACCTTACTAGCTACCTTTGGCATTAGCCTAGTCTTACAACAGACCGTTAGGAGTATCTTCTCACCACTTAATCGTACGGTGATATCGCCTGAGTGGATGAGTGGTTCGTTACAAATTAACTCTCTGTTATCGATCACTTACAATCGACTGTATATATTTTTCTTTTGCCTCGCTGTTTTTGCACTGCTCTACCTAGTTATGACCAAGACCTCTTTAGGTTTACATGTGCGTGCAATTTCACAAAATCGACCCATGGCACGAGCCATGGGTGTTCGGTCGCAGTGGATCGATGTGATGACTTTTGGTTTGGGTTCTGGCATTGCTGGTGTAGCCGGCGTCGCACTCAGCCAGATTACTAATGTGGGCCCTAACCTAGGTCAAGCTTATATTGTCGACTCTTTTATGGTAGTCGTATTTGGCGGAGTCGGTAACCTCTGGGGAACTCTAGTCAGTGGCTTGACATTGGGTGTTGTTGGAAAATTTCTAGAACCAGCAACGGGGGCAGTACTCTCCAAGGTATTGGTATTGCTTTTTATTATCCTCTATATTCAGAAACGACCACGCGGTATGTTTCCACAGAAAGGTAGAGCGGCGGATCAATGATCAGAAAGATACTTCAGGACGATCGCCAAGGTAAAATTTTTATCGCCCTGCTGTTGATATCTACACTCTATGTCGCCGTCGCTAATTTGCTCATACCCCCTGAGAACCTGCTTCATGTCTCTACGTTTACGGTAACACTTTTAGGTAAATATTTAACCTATGCCCTACTCGCGTTAGCGGTCGATCTAGTCTGGGGATATTTAGGTATTCTCAGTTTGGGTCATGCGGCTTTCTTTGCACTCGGTGGGTACGTAATGGGTATGTATCTGATGCGTCAGGTGGGTGATCGTGGTGTTTATGGCAATCCTTTACTACCTGATTTCATGGTATTCCTGAACTGGGATTCCCTGCCATGGTTCTGGCTTGGTTTCGATAATTTCGGATTTGCCATTGTTATGATTATGCTGGTGCCAGGAACACTGGCATTTGTCTTTGGGTGGTTTGCATTCCGGTCACGAGTAACGGGGGTCTATTTATCTATAATGACTCAAGCAATGACCTATGCTCTGATGCTTTCATTTTTTCGTAACGAAATGGGCTTTGGTGGTAACAATGGACTCACCGACTTCAAAGATATACTCGGGTTTTCACTCCAGTCTAATTTAGTTCGTGTCGCGCTTTTCGTCTGCTCATCATTGGCACTGGCACTGGGTTATTTGAGTTGTCGTTATATCGTCAAATCCAAACTTGGCAGAGTGAGCGTCGCAGTTCGCGATAGCGAAGACAGAGTCCGTTTTCTTGGCTACAAAGTAAGCCATTTTAAATTATGGGTCTTTACCTTTTCAGCCGTTTTGGCTGGAATCGCCGGTGCTTTATATGTGCCACAGGTTGGCATTATTAACCCGTCTGAATTTTCACCTATTAATTCAATTGAAATTGTCATCTGGGTTGCAGTCGGTGGCAGAGCAACATTACTGGGTGCGGTACTTGGGGCATTTATTGTTAATTATGCAAAAACCTATTTCACAGGTGCTTTTCCCGAAATATGGCTATTTGCTCTGGGTGGTCTGTTTATTATGGTCACCCTATTTGCACCGAAAGGGATACTGGGTTTTTTCCAAAAAGAAGACAAGAAAAATTCTGTTGATAAAGTGGGGGCAAATTGATTAGTCAACCAAAGATAGCTAGCTTCATTCGTCAAGATCGAGTTTTCAAGTTTTTGCTTCCTGTTGAAAAAATAGAAATTGATACGACCAAAGGTGACATTCTATATATCGAGGATCTATCCGTCAGCTTTGATGGGTTCAAAGCTATCGACAAGCTAAATCTGTATCTCAAAGAAGGTGAGCTACGTTGCATCATCGGCCCAAATGGGGCTGGAAAAACCACTTTGATGGATATCATTACCGGGAAAACTCGTCCTGATAGTGGTAGTGTTTATCTTGGTCAGAATATTAATTTATTAGATTACAACGAGTCAGAAATTGCACAGCTAGGGGTTGGACGAAAATTCCAAAAACCAACCGTTTTTGAACAGCATACCGTGTTTGAAAACCTCGAGTTGGCGTTGGCCTGTAATAAACGTGTCTGGCATACCTTGACTGCACAACTTTGTGGCGAAGATGTTGATCGAATCGATGAGATTCTATTACAGGCTGGATTGATTGAGATGAAACAGTTGCGTGCAGCGCTGCTGTCTCATGGCCAGAAACAGTGGCTTGAAATAGCCATGTTGGTGATGCAGAAACCACGCTTGTTACTGGTTGATGAGCCAGTGTCAGGTATGACACATCAGGAGATGGAAAAAACAGCAGAATTGTTAAATGCCCTCGCCGGTGAGCATACCGTCGTTGTGGTTGAACATGATATTGACTTCGTTCGCTCTATAGCCGGTCAAGTTACGGTATTGCATCAGGGTCGTGTCTTAGCTGAGGGTAGCATGGAGCAGGTTCAATCCAATCCAGACGTTGTAGCGGTTTATTTAGGTGAATAAACAATCATGCTAAAAATCAACCAGCTCAATCAGTTCTATTCACAAAGCCATACGCTCTGGGATATTGATATTAAACTTGAAACAGGCAAGTGTAATTGCCTAATGGGGCGTAACGGCGTCGGAAAGACAACATTACTCAACTGTATTATGGGGTTACAGCCGATACGTACGGGCAGCATAAGCTACTGCGAGATGGATATAACAAAGGTGAACGCTGAAAAACGCGCATCACTTGGTATTGGTTATGTGCCCCAAGGCCGACAAATTTTCCCATTGCTCACAGTAAGAGAAAATTTGCAGATTGGTTTATCGGCTCGCGCCGACAAGTCCAAGACAATACCTGATTTTATATTTGAATTATTCCCGGTGCTTGCTGACATGCTAGATCGACGGGGTGGTGATCTGTCAGGCGGTCAACAACAGCAACTTGCTATTGGTCGAGCGCTAGGCATCGACCCTAAACTTTTGATACTGGATGAACCGACTGAAGGCATACAACCCAATATTGTTCAGGAAATTGGCGACATCATTAAACAACTCAGTCATGATTTAGGGGTCACAGTTTTATTAGTCGAACAAAAGTTACCCATTGTCCGACGTATAGCAGATAACTTCACTATCCTCGATCGTGGTCGCAAGGCAGCAGAAGGCCCGATCAGTGAATTGAGTGATGGTTTAATTAAAAAGTATTTAACGGTATAACCACTGCAAACATTAAAATAAACCCAATTATAAAAGTTCTGTTGTTACTGATACTATTTATTAGGGTAAGCCATCTCGGACATGATGATATGGTTTTACAGTGACATTGGTAGTTGTTGTGATTATGAATAGAGCAATCATTATGACGGTCGTATTAAGAAAGTTTAGAAAACAACAATTCGTTAGAAACGATTAATGGTTAAAACTGATTTAAAATCACAAAACTGGGAAGCTTTACTAAAGCTTGAACTGCGTTATGGCCAGGACAGAACACATCTGGTGCCAATTAAACGTTACGGGCCTTTAACAGTGCAGCGCCCATTTTATCCTGAGCAGGCATGCTGCCATGTCTACATGTTGCATCCACCTGGAGGCATTGTTGGTGGTGACCGGTTAGATCTGCAGGTGGCGTGCAAGGAAACTACCTATGCGCTGATTACCACACCCGGTGCAGCCAAGTATTATTTGAGCGCTGCCGATACCGCTCATGTTACTCAGCAATTTTATGTGGCGAGTGATGCTGAGCTAGAATTTTTACCGCAGGAAAATATATATTTTCCTGGTGCACAGGTTCGCAGCAACACCTCAATAAACATTGAGTCCGGTGGCCGTGTCATGCTTTGGGAGAAACACTGCTTTGGAAGGCCCTCAATCAAGGAACGTTTTTGCACCGGAAATTTATATTCAAAAATACAATTACGCAGTGAAGGAAAGTTACTGTTTAGCGAGACACAACGTGTCAATGCAGAAGAGTTACAGAGAACAAGTGGTATGCGTAAATACCCAGTGATGGGTAGCTTTATAATTTATGGCATTGATCTCGAAAAGTCTGTGTTACGAGACCTCCAAAAAATAAAACCGGGTAATGGGCTGGCTGGCATTTCACAACCACAGCCACTTTTGCTCATTTGCCGATACCTAGGTGATAGTACCAGTGATGTGGATGCGTATTTTATTGGCCTTTGGGAACGGTTGCGGCCTTTGCTGTTGGAGCGCGAAGCCTGTTATCCACGGATATGGAAAACCTGACTAGTTTCATTTCAACATTATTAAACAAATGAGCGATCTATGGAATTAACACCAAGAGAAAAAGACAAGCTAATGCTTTTTACAGCCGCCTTGCTGGCAGAGCGTCGAATGGCCAGAGGTTTGAAACTAAACTACCCAGAAGCCGTTGCCTTTATCAGTGCCGCGATCATGGAAGGTGCACGCGATGGTAGGACAGTTGCGGACCTAATGGATTTTGGGCGTACTTTATTGAACGGTGACGATGTTATGGATGGCGTTGCAGAAATGATTCACGATGTTCAAGTCGAAGCCACTTTTCCTGACGGTACCAAGCTTGTTACTGTGCATGAACCAATTGTGACTAATAAGGCGCCACAATTACTGGCAGGTGAAGTTATTACCATGGCAGGTGACATTGAACTGAATGCAGGACGAAAAAAAGTCGAGATCGACGTGGCTAATACCGGCGACCGACCGATTCAGATTGGTTCACACTATCATTTCTTTGAGACTAATAGTGCCCTTAAATTTGAGCGTAATCAGACTCGAGGATATCGGCTCGACATCCCTGCTGGTACGGCGGTCAGGTTTGAGCCAGGCCAGCATCGTCAAGTAGTTTTGGTTGAATACGCCGGCGATCAAATGATTTATGGCTTTAACGCACAAGTCATGGGAAAGGTAGAATAAATGGCCACGATTAGTAGAAAAGCCTATGCCGAAATGTATGGCCCAACTACCGGTGATCGGGTGCGCCTTGGCGATACTGAACTCTGGATTGAAGTTGAAGATGACAAAACCATTTATGGAGATGAAGTTAAGTTTGGCGGTGGCAAGGTCATTCGAGATGGTATGGGACAGAGCCAACGAGTATCAGCTGAAACCGTCGATGTGGTCATCACTAATGCTTTAATCGTTGATCACTGGGGGATTATCAAAGCCGATATTGGCATCAAAGACGGTCGCATCACTGGCATAGGAAAAGCGGGCAATCCCGATACTCAGCCAGGGGTGAATATTGTTGTCGGACCCGGTAGCGAAGCCATTGCTGGCGAAGGCCAAATTTTAACCGCTGGCGGCGTTGATTCTCATATTCATATGATTTGTCCACAACAGGTTGATGATGCGTTAATGTCGGGCGTAACCACCATGCTCGGTGGTGGCACGGGTCCAGCCACCGGCACCAATGCGACAACCTGTACTCCGGGGCCATGGAACATTTATCGTATGCTGGAAGCTGCGGATGAGTTACCTGTCAATATTGGTTTACTTGGTAAGGGCAACGCAAGTTTACCCGCAGCGTTAGAAGAACAGGTGGCGGCGGGTGCCATCGGGTTAAAACTGCACGAAGACTGGGGTACAACACCTGCCGCTATAGACAACTGCCTATCAGTAGCAGACGCAATGGATGTCCAAGTTGCAATTCACACCGACACCCTTAACGAATCGGGTTTCGTAGAGGATACATTTAGGGCAATGAAGGGTCGCACTATTCATACCTATCATACTGAGGGTGCTGGCGGTGGTCATGCGCCCGACATTATTAAAGCGGCAGGTTATTCAAATATACTGCCCTCATCGACAAACCCCACACGGCCTTACACTATTAACACGGTCGATGAACATCTCGACATGCTGATGGTTTGTCACCACCTCGACCCCAATATAGCAGAAGATGTTTCTTTTGCAGAGTCGAGAATTCGGCGTGAAACTATTGCAGCAGAAGATATTCTGCATGACAAGGGCGCTTTTTCAATGATTGCTTCTGATTCACAAGCCATGGGACGAGTGGGTGAAGTCATCATTCGCACCTGGCAAACAGCGCATAAAATGAAAGTTCAGCGCGGAAGCCTTGAGGGTGATAAGGACAAATCTGATAATTATCGGGTTAGGCGTTACATCGCAAAATACACCATTAATCCTGCCATTACCCACGGTATTTCACACGAAGTGGGTTCCATCGAAATTGGCAAAATGGCGGACCTAGTTTTGTGGAAACCCGCATTTTTTGGAACTAAGCCAGCGATGATTATCAAGGGCGGTATGATTGTCGCAGCACCAATGGGTGACCCCAATGCATCAATACCAACGCCACAACCCGTGCACTATCGTCATATGTTTGGTTCTTTAGGCAAGGCACGTAACGCTACCCGCATGACATTTTTATCTGCAGCCGCTATAGAAGCCAATATTCCTGATCAGTTAAAACTAGCTTCCATGATTGGCAAGGTATCGAATTGTCGAAATATAACCAAAGCCTCAATGATACTAAATAGTTATCAGCCCACAATTACCGTGAATGCACAGACCTATCAAGTTCATGCCGATGGAGAGTTGTTAGTTTGCGAACCAGCAAGCGAACTACCTTTAACCCAAAAATATTTTTTGTTTTAATTCGATGCTGACATTTATTCAAATTACACAAGTCGAGCACGTCATTATAAGCACTGTCACCTTAAGCTATGAACAGCGTGTAAAGTCTCGTTTGAAAATCAAATTAGACAATGGTGAACCAGCAGGATTGTTTCTACCGCGCGGCAGCATTTTGAAAAACCACGATAAGATTGTTGCTGAAACGGGTGAAGTCGTAGAAGTACGGTGTGAAAATGAATCGGTTAGCACCGTTTTTGTAACCGATCCGCTATTGGTGGCTCGTGCTTGTTATCACCTGGGGAATCGACATATCGCATTACAAATCGATGTGGGGTTTATTCGTTACCAGCATGACCACGTGCTTGATGAAATGTTAGCTGGGCTTGAATTAACTGTGATTTGTGAAGAAGCACCTTTTGAACCTGAAACTGGGGCTTATCACGGCAGTGGACATTCACATCATGAGCATTGAGTTACGTGACGACTTAGCATTGGCGAGACTAATGCAGCTGATAAGTCCCTCGTTACCAATCGGCGGATACTCCTATTCACAAGGCATTGAGTGGGCAGTTGACGCAGGATGGATCAGCACCGCCGATGATTTGTATGATTGGCTGGAAGGACTGTTAAATACCAATATGTTGTATCTTGAATTACCCATATTGTGCCGAATGCTTGATGCCTGGGTAGCGCCAGATTTTGATTGTCTTCGTAATTGGAATGAATATCTAATGGCTAATCGAGAGACAGAGGAACTGCGCTTGGAAGAAACCAATCGCGCGCGGGCCTTTAAACAATTGTTAGTGTCGCTCATTCCTGAGGCTCGTCAGGTTGATTCAACGTTATGGCGCACGCAGACAGCCTGTTACAGTTTTGCTTGTCAACGCTGGAATATTGAATATGATGCAGCGGCTTATGGGTTCCTCTGGAGCTGGCTAGAAAATCTAGTGTTGTCGGCAGTCAAAATCATTCCTCTTGGCCAAACGGATGGGCAAAAAACAGTTTTCAAACTAGCATCAATCATCCCAATTATTATAAAACAGGCTCGTGATGTTGCAGAAGATGACATCGGTGCTTCTTCTATGGCACTTGCTATTGCCAGCGCTCAGCACGAAACCCAATACACCCGGCTTTTTCGTTCTTAGGTAAAAATTATGTCAAACAAAGCACCCTTAAGAGTGGGTATCGGCGGCCCAGTTGGATCAGGTAAAACTGCATTGCTCGATCGACTCTGCAAAAGTATGCGTGATACCTATCAAATTGCGGTGGTTACCAATGATATCTATACCCGTGAAGATGCCGAGTTTCTGGTTCGAAGTGGGGCACTTGATGCCGATCGTATTGTCGGTGTCGAGACAGGTGGTTGCCCTCATACAGCAATTCGTGAAGATGCGTCTATGAATCTTGCTGCAGTTCAGGATTTAAGCGAACTCCATGGCAACCTTGATGTCGTCTTTATTGAAAGTGGCGGCGATAATTTATCGGCCACCTTCAGCCCAGAATTAGCAGACCTGATGATCTACGTTATCGATGTGGCCGAGGGTGAGAAAATCCCCCGCAAGGGCGGCCCAGGCATAACTCGGTCCGATTTGTTAGTCATTAACAAAATTGATCTCGCACCCTATGTTGGCGCTTCACTGGAAGTGATGGAAACAGACACTAAGCGTATGCGTGGCGACAGACCCTATGTCTTTACCAACTTGAAAGACGATACTGGCCTTACTCGAGTGATTGAATTCATCATTGACCAAGGCATGCTGTGACGGATCAAGATAGCGCAAATAATAGAATGTACGGATGAACAGACTAAATACTATCCGACCAAATTACTAGCCAGATCAGTCTGAAATACTGCCGAAACCTCTGATAGATTTTGCCATTCATCACAATGTCGATTTATTTGGAACTTGCCTCTGTTAGCCAAAGAGCTTAGGTATAAGCCTTTTTAAAAATGTAGTGGCACCCGTTAGATAATAACAACCTAAAGATGCCCTACTGATTGTGATCGCTAAATAAGCACTGACTTTAGGGACATGAATATCATTTTGATATTAGATATTTTGCTATTGATTAGTGAGAACAAATCCCTTTGATTGCAACAAGCCTATATAATGCGTCAACTTTTTTAGCTAGGTATGAAATGTCTATAAAGCTTCATTCGATAAACCCCGAAATTGTTGATGGTGAAAATACCGCTGTCGCGTTGGATTGTATTTATTCGATCAAGGGTCATGATTTAGTCAACGCAATAGAGCAGATCAAACAGGTTCATCGACCTGATTTTTGTCTACTGCCATTATCGTCGGTCTCTGGTGGTGGTGGCGTATTTCAAGTCGAAAAGCCGGAAGATAAACAAGTCATTGGCATCCAGCTGTGCACCACTAGCGCGCCTCAAGTCGCACGTTCTAGTCAAGTTGACATTACTACAGTCGGGCTAGATGACATTATCATCGATGAACAACAACACAAAATCTACGCCGGCAGTGCAGTCACTCTGGCACAACTCAATGAGGTATTAAGCAACGAACTCGGTAGACAATTTAAAGTCCTAGGCGCCGATTTAACCAGTTATACCTATGCCCAAGTGGGCGCCACTTTTATGACTGGAGGTATGGGGCCTCAACGACGTTACTTTAGCGATAGCGTGATAGAAGTATCGCTACATAATGGTGATTATTTACTTAGTATCGATGGTGACAAGCTAAACAATTATGCAGGCACTTACGGTTGGACTGGGATAGTGTCGGCAGTTTGCTGCACCTATGTTGAGCTGCCAGCCGTTGAAATTGCATTTGCAATTCCGGTTAATAATTCACCCGTCGAGCTATCTCGACTACTCCAGCATTTATCATCATTTTGTTACCTAAAGATCGATAATGGAAAAGTATTCTCAAACGATGGCGGCACCAATTTGATATTGGGCCTTGAGCATATCACCATCGATGCCATGCAACCGTTTGTAGCCAGTGGCGATAATGCACTCACGACACGCGCTAAACAATTGCAAGCAAACTGCCGAGCTGCTAATGCAGACGGTCTAATTTTTGTTAATGGCTATAGTCACTTACCTGTTGATGAATTTTTATTTGAGCTGGTCGATGATATTGATGCAGACGAATTGACCATTGCCAGCATTGCACTTGATCACACTGAAATATTCAAAGACCCGGATCAAATGCGAGCGGTGCGCGAAGGTGTCCCATTTGCAGCTCGCACTCAAGCACCTAAGGGACGTTTTATTTTTAAATATCACACTGACATTAACATTAGGCTCAATCAAGACTGCGTCGCTGACGCGATGGATCAACTTTGGCGAGCCAATCAAAATTACGTTAAATCAGTTGATCAGTACATCAAGTCTCATACCGAACTCACGGGTCAGATTATTGTTTATGGGCATCTCAATCCTTGTGGTGTTGATCCTCATAACCGTATCACACTCGCCAGTGACGATGCTGAGGCTTATCAACAAGCAATTGTCGACATTCATAGCCTTCGAGATGAATTTGTTTGCACCCTGAGAACCCTTTGTGATGACTCGGGCAGCAGCTTCATCGGAGGTGAAAAAAGTGCTGGGTCGGAATATTCGTTGTTTTCTGCTTTTGGTAGTCCAGAGTTATCGCCCCCCCTGTTGGCAGCTAAATTTAAGCGTCAATTTCAGACTATAAAGGAATCTTCTGCTCTATTTAGCTGGCGAGCAATCAAGCCATATTCAAGCACAAACTAGTTTTTGTTAACGCTAACAGCTAACTTAAAGGACGATTAATTGATCACTACGCTCAGCGCCATAGCACCGATTTTTCTTATCATAGCGCTGGGACATTTAATGTTTCGGACTCGAGTGGCCGGTGAGCAGGTCTGGTCAGCGATAGAGCACATGTGCTTCTATTTACTACTTCCTTTTCTCATCGTTCGTACTTTAAGTCGAGCTAACTTAAACAGTGTTCCTGTGCTCGACTTCATGCTGGTATTAATATCGGCTATTGCAGGCATGTCTTTTCTACTGATTTTAATGCATCACCTACTAAGATCTCGATACCCCAATAGCGGCCCCACTTTTAGCAGCTTATTCCAAGGCGCAACGCGGTTTCATGGTTTTGTTGCGCTGGCTATTATTGGGCCACTTTACGGTGATCCTGGTATTACACTGGCGGCACTGGCCCTAGCCATTATGGTGCCAGTGCTTAATATCGCTAATGTGATTGTGCTGACAATTTATGGCAGCAACAGCAGCGTTGCCAATGGTCGACAAATATTATTTCGCATTATCACCAACCCGCTGATTATCGCTTGTGGCGTTGGACTGGCTCTAAACTGGACTGGCATGCCAGATATCCTTTTTAATACTATCGACATCATTGGTAACGGTGCTTTGGGGCTAACGTTACTGGCTGTCGGTGCTGGGTTGAGACTGGATCTAATTAGCGGAGATAAACTGTTAGTCACTGTTGGCGTTTTAATTCGTCTAATCGGTATGCCGCTGATGGTTATCGGCATAGCCTCGTTAGTTGGGTTAGAAGGTTTACCTCGCACAGTCGCTATTATTGCTGGTGCAGTACCCACCGCTGCATCGGCCTATGTGATGGCGCGCAAAATGGGCGGCAATGCCGAATTGATGTCCAACATTCTCACTTTTCAAGTGATCGTATCGTTCGTGACACTTCCTTTATTTATTTATATTGCAGAGCAATATTAGTTATTTACCGCATCAATCAAGCAATAGCGCTAGTCGGCCGATGGTACAAGAACAAAGTTACCAAAATGGTTTTTTTCTAAAAACAGTTGCTGTGCCTGAGCCATATCTTTTAAATCAAACGTCCCTGCAACTAATGGCTTAATCTCACCTCTTTCTATGTATGAAATTAAATTTGGGAACACGGCTTCATCCCAAGCAGTGCAACCAATAAGGTTCAAATCTTTTAGATAAAAATGACGCATGTCTAGCGCCACCAGTGGCCCAGCAATGGCACCAGAAGAAGCGTATCGGCCACCCGGTTTCAACACTTTTAATATTGACCCAAAACCCTCACCTGCCACATTGTCAAATGCTACATCGACCGAACGATCACCTAACAGCTGAGTTAAATTTGACCCTCTTTCAAGTATTTGGTCGACACCCAATTGTTGCAAATGATCAAACTTCGAAGCACTCGATAATGCAATAACTTTAGCGCCACGGCGCTTAACCAATTGTACCACCGCGGACCCAACGCCACCCGAAGCACCGGTAACTAGTACCGTATCGGCACTAGTAACGCTGGCACGGTGAACCATGTTCTCTGCTGTGCCGTAGGCACAGGGAATAGTGGCTAATTCGACATCACTCCAGTCACAATCAATTTTAAAAACTTCACTGGCAGGCACCACAACATATTGTGCAAATGCGCCGTCAAAGTCTGAACCCATCCATCGGTTTTCAAACGAATCAAATCCATTGGATCGCATGCAGGCTCGAACTAAAACACGACAACCTATTAAAGAGTCAAACTGATTGGAACTTGTTTTTACTACTCGACCACAACAATCAGTGCCCTGAATGAAAGGAAAAGGGGTTAGCTCATTCCACCCCCCATCGGCTATATCATCCACTTCATGATCCGATGCTTGTTCAGTGCTGGTGGTTACTGAATCTGAATACCAGCCGAGTCGAGTATTAATTTCAGTATTGTTAACACCCGCTGCGAGCACTTCGATTAATACCTCACCCGCGTTAAGTTTCGGCATTGGTACATCTTTGTATTCCAGTCGTTCGTAGCCACCAACACCCGTTGTTACCACCGCCTTCATAGCTTGAAGAGTGCTAGTAATATCAAATCGTTGATTATTATTCACTTGAGTTTCCTTAAAGTATGTGAGCCGAGTGGTTGACTGACTTGTCGCTTAACACGATAGATTTGAAGTTAACTAAACGCAACAGATACATGGATATAAACCACAGTATTGTTCAATTTTTTTAATATACTCAATGATTAATGATTAAACGATCAACCGACATGGCACGTTATTTCGATCTTGGTAGTCATAGCTTTCTGATCTCAACATCATCAGATATGTCACAACGTTGGTTCGATCGCGGGCTGGCCTGGTGTTATGGCTTTAATCATGAAGAGGCCATTCGCTGTTTTCAAAATAGCATCACTGAAGACCCTACCTGTGCCATGGGTTATTGGGGTATTGCATACGCCAAGGGTCCTTTTTACAACAAACCTTGGGGTTATTATAGCCAACTTGAGCGAGGGCCAGCAATCATAACCTGTCATGAAGCCTGCCATAAAGCACTTCAACTGAGTTATAACCATACCCCACTTGAACAAAAGCTCATTAAGGCCTTGGAACAGAAATTCCCGAATGATCCTTCCGCTACGATCGAAGTCCTCGAACAAGCGGAACACCGTTATGCATTAAACATGCGCGCTGTGTTGGAGGAGTTTCCACAACATTTAGATATCATTACGCTAACTGCTGAAGCATTGATGAACCTCAATCGTTGGCAACTTTGGAACATTAAAAAAGGGTCGCACACGCCAGGTGCGCACACCGGCGAAGTGTACCAAATTTTAGAACACGGTCTTGCTCTGTCTAAACAACAACATCCAGGTATTTTGCATCTGTATATTCACGCTGTGGAAATGTCGCCAACACCGGAAGATGCGTTAGAAGTCGCTGATCAGTTACGCAGTATAAAAATCGACAGTGGACATCTGACTCACATGTCGACTCATATCGACATGCTCTGCGGCCATTATAAACAAGCGGTTGAATCAAATAATCGGGCGATTGAACTTGATTTGGCATACCTCGCACTTCGCGGTAAAGAGGAATTTTACCTTATATCATGCTTGCATAATTACCATATGAAAATGTCAGCAGCTATGTTTCTAGGACAGTTTACAACAGCGATGGAAGCCGCCCAAAGCGCCAGAGCCATTATCAATCCAGACTTATTCCAAGGAGACAAGCGCTATCTGGCGACTACCCTCGAGGGCTATTATTCTGCCAGCGTGCATGTACTCATTCGATTTGGTCGTTGGCAAGCCATTGTTGACGAAGACTTGCCTGATGCAACATCTAGCCTCAATTCTGATACGGACAGCCTCTACCAAGTCACAACAACACTACTCTATTATGCCAAAGCCATTGCTCACGCCGCACTGGGTAATCATGCCGATGCCGATCTTCAGCGGCTAAAATTTGAACTGCTAAGTGCGAGTATGCCCGACTGGCATATGATGGCCAACAATCCAACTCAAAATATACTCGCGGTTGCAAGGGCGATGATGAACGGCGAAGTCGAATACCATGCCGGTAACCATGCATTGGGGTTTGACTTTTTAAGACAGGCATCTCGGTTATCTGACGAACTCGAGTACTCTGAACCTTGGCCCTGGATGCATCCACCCCGCCATGCGCTGGGTGCATTGCTATTAGAGCAAGGCCACGTCAGCGAGGCGACCGAACACTATCGAGATGATTTAGGTATCGGAAACAATCTGCCTAGATGCCTTCAACACCCAAACAATATTTGGGCATTACACGGCTATGTCGAGTGCTTAACAAGGCAAGGCCTATCTGCCGAGGTAGAACACTATCAAGCGCAACTGAATCGGGCTGTCTCAGAAGCTGATTCTGATATTCAATCGTCCTGTTGCTGCCGACCAATGACGGTCGGTTAATCAACAAAAGTAAATGACCGTTTGAGTCCGTTTTATTCACACCAGACGCTTTAGCTGACGCTACCAGGAAGCAAAATGGCGATCGCATAAACGTCCTACTGGATTAAACCGTAAAGCCTCTTTATACTCGCTTTATTGAACCGTCTGTTCAATTCAAGCATCATCTTCAGGAACTGACAACATGCCCAAATTAACCACTGTTTTCTGGCGCGATATACCTGCACAGGTCATTGCAAAGGAACGTCGTGAAAATGCCAAAATCGTATTAACCGAACGTTTCGCTATTGCCATCGACAAAGCGGCTATGCGTGCAAAAATGGCCGGCACTGATGCCTATCTAGAACAATGGCGTCAAGTTATATCAAAATGTGGTCCTGATTTACAAGCCGCTGCTGATGCCGCTGCTGCTAAGCTCGAGCTAGACTATGACAATGATAGATTAGCGCTTATGGTTAAAAGTGGTGGCGTTGACGAATAGTCGCGTCCACCATTGCCTATATCAGCTACCTAAATACGTAGTGACCTGGTCCAACAATTTTTAGCCAACCAAAAAAACTCATGAATCTGTTAAATGCAAACAACCTCTACCATAGTTATGGCGACCAGCCATTGCTGGATATGGCTAATCTCAGCATTGAAGATGGTGAACGCATTTGTCTGGTCGGTAGAAATGGCACCGGTAAATCAACCTTATTGAAAATGCTTTCAGGGCAGATCAAACCCGATGAAGGTGAGATCAACAAATCACGAGGTTTACGTGTCGCTGAGCTGAAACAAGAAGTTCCAGCTAGCATTGAAGGCAGCGTATATGACTGTATTGCATCAGGCATTGGAGAACTCGGTAATGTCATCACTGAATGGCACCACCTGGTACTCCAAGTTGCGACTGATATATCAGTATTGCCGCGTATGCAAGAGTTGCAAGACATTATTGAAACCAATAACGCGTGGAATTTAGAGAATCGAATTTCAGCCACAGTGTCACGACTGAATTTACCCGCCGACACAGAGTTCAACAACCTATCCGGTGGTATGAAACGACGTGTATTACTGGGCATGGCCTTAGTCGCAGAACCAGACCTACTCCTGCTAGACGAGCCAACCAACCATCTTGATATTGAATCCATCATTTGGCTCGAAGAGTTTTTACAGCAATTCAAAGGCAGCTTGCTGTTTATTTCTCACGATCGTTCGTTTTTAAAATCTCTGTCGACTCGAATTATTGATCTTGATCGGGGTAAGTTAACCAGTTGGCCCGGTAGCTACGAAAGATATCTGGAAGCGAAGCAAGCTCAACTAGAAGTTGAATCGACCCATAACGCACTTTTTGATAAAAAGCTGGCATTGGAAGAAGTCTGGATTCGTCAAGGTATTAAAGCCAGACGAACTCGTAACGAGGGCCGTGTTCGAGCTTTAGAGCAACTGCGTCGCGATCGTTCAGACCGCCGAGAACTTCAGGGTCGAGTGAAACTCGTCACCCAGAAATCAGAGAAATCAGGCAAAATAGTTATCAATGCCGAGGCCGTGAAATTCCACTTTCAAGACAAGCCTATCGTCACCGACTTCACTTTTAAGATGTTACGCGGTGAAAAAATTGGCATCATCGGACCCAACGGCTGTGGAAAATCGACCCTCATTAAACTTTTATTAGGCAAACTAGCCCCACAAGAAGGAGATATCCAGCTGGGTACCAAGCTTGAGGTAGCCTACTTTGATCAGCACCGTGAAACGCTAGATCTAGAAAAGTCAGTTCGAGACAATTTGGTCGAAAAAGCAGACCATGTTGAAGTTAATGGTGTTTCAAAACACGTCATTAGCTATCTCAAAGACTTTTTATTTAGCGAAAAGAAAATCAACATGCCGGTTAAAGCACTATCGGGTGGCGAGCGAAACCGACTCCTACTCGCGCGTTTATTCACTCGCTCGTTTAACTTCCTAGTGATGGACGAACCCACCAACGATTTAGATATGGATACTCTAGAATTGCTCGAAGAGTTGCTAGTCGAATTTAAAGGCAGCTTACTACTTGTCAGCCACGACAGAAACTTCATCGATAACACGGTAACAAGCACGTTAGTGTTTGAAGGCGAAGGCAAGGTTAACGAATATGTGGGCGGTTACGTCGACTGGATAAGGCAGCGAACGACAACGACTGAATCCCCTCAGGCAATCAACAGTAAGGTCAAGTCAAAAAATAAACCTGTTCAAGCGCCAAAACCAAAAGCCAAGTTGAATGCTGCGGATGAAAAGGCGCTCCGTCTACTCCCCGTCAAAATAGAAAAGCTTGAAAAACAAATCGAAGCAATGCATCAACAATTTGCAGCACCCGGCTTTTATGACCAGGACAGTACTGTTACTCAGCCGTTACAGCAACAACTATCAGAACACGAAGGGTCACTCCAAGCGCTCTATGAGCAGTGGGAAAAGCTAGACCCGTAAAGGGTAGGGTTCAGACTAATTTAGACGCTCAATCAAAAGGGAATGATCTCAGGGCAATGGTGCTTTGAGTCCATTTTTTTGCGGCTACTTTGAACATAGAGGGTTGGTGAGAGGCCTTTACTCGTCGTTAGCCCAATAATAATTAATTTGACTGACCCGAGTGCTTAAATTCTTGTCCTTTTTGATTGCCAACACCGTCAGCGATGACTGGGTACTCGGTAAAACTATTTAAACTTTAAAGCAATGAAATGATATGATTAAGGCATTATAGAGGATTAGATTAGAACAGTGAGTAACCAAGAATCGAGCCAATACAACTTAACAACTATTCCCCGTAGTCAACACCAGCTATCCAGAAAGCAAATCTCTGAGGCTGCGTTAAAAGTTTTATATCGGCTATCAAGTGAAGGCTATCGAGCCTGCCTAGTAGGTGGTGGTGTACGTGACCTGTTGCTAGAAAAAAAGCCTAAAGATTTTGATATAGCCACCGACGCAACACCTGAACAAATCCATGGCTTATTTCGTAATAGTCGCATTATTGGCCGCCGTTTTCGTTTGGTCCATATTCGTTATGGCCGAGAGGTTATCGAGGTCGCCACTTTTAGAAGTCATACGGATGACTCACCTAAAAACGAATTGAGCTCCGAAGGCCGTATCCTTAGAGACAATACTTTTGGTGATATTGAAGATGATGCTTTACGCCGTGATTTCACTGTAAATGCCATGTATTACGATATTGATGGCTACTCAGTACTCGACTATGCGAATGGTTTAGCTGATATTGAAGCACGCATCCTTCGATTAATTGGCGACCCTGCAACCCGCTACCAAGAAGATCCAGTTAGAATGCTTCGTGCGGTTCGTTTTGCGGCCAAACTCGATTTTGAAATTGAAACGTCGGCAGCTGAGGCAATATTTCAATGTGGTCCGCTGCTCACGGGCATTCCGGCTGCGCGCTTGTTTGATGAAACTGTTAAGTTATTTCACAGTGGCAAAGCAACTCGTGTGCTTGAACTATTGCGGACGTATAATTTACTTCAATATTTATTTCCAGCGCTTGACGAAATACTGATCGCAGAACCCTCTGAATTAATGCTCGATTTTATTGACCAAGCCCTCGTCAATACCGATGCCCGTATTAACAATGAACTTCATGTTTCACCTGCTTTTATCTTTGCCAGTTTGCTTTGGCCCGCAGTGCATAAACAGGCACAAGAAATCCAATCAGATCAATTGAAAATGGTTCCTGCGTTGTTCCAAGCCGGTGGCGATGTTATGAGCCGGCAAATAAAGCATATTTCAATACCGCGTCGTTATAGTCAAATGGCGAAAGACATTTGGACCAACCAGCCAAAATTTCACCGGACTCAAGGCAAACAACCCTCAAGACTACATGGGCACCCTAGTTTTCGGGCTGCTTATGATTTTATGTGTCTGCAAACTATGGTTGGTTTAATGCCATCCCACCTTTGTCATTGGTGGACTGAATTCCAAAAGAACAATACTGCTCCCGTTATCGAACGCCAAGCAGCAGAATACACAAAGCCTCGACCACGCCGACGACGAAAACCTGTTACCCAATCGGGAAATAGCCATTCAAACAATACTAAACCGAATGAAAGCTGAGCTAGTCTATGTCGGTATCGGCAGTAACATCGGTGATTCGATTACCATAGCAACAGACGCAATCAACCGAATGAGGGATATTCAAGACTGCACATTGGTTCAGCAATCATCGCTTTATCGGTCTGAACCTGTCAGTGATATACCTCAGGATGATTATATTAATGCCGTTGCGCTGATAGAAACAACGCTGGAACCAATGCCGATGCTGCGTGAACTCCAAGCCATCGAACAGGCGTTTAATCGACAGCGGGACCCCGCATTACACTGGGCACCTAGAACTCTCGACCTCGATATTATATTATTTGGACAGCGTGTAATGAACGATCCATATTTGAACGTACCCCATCATGAGATGGCTAATCGACTCTTTGTCTTGACGCCCATGCTTGAAATATCAGGTGAGCAACTCATTCCTGGATTAGGCAGCTTGCAATATTTAATCAATAAGGCGCCATCGATTCAGTTGAATAAGATCGACGTGATACCTAACAACCCAACCAGATAGAATGCTAAATCACCATCGATATATTGTAGTGGAAGGCCCCATTGGTGTCGGTAAAACGACTTTGGTCAAAAAATTGGCTCAAACATTCGGCTCGGGTTTAATGCTTGAAAAAGTAGACGACAATCCGTTTATTGCGCAGTTTTATAAAAATCCAGCTCGTTATGCTCTATCAACTCAGCTCTCTTTTTTATTACAACGAGCCGAACAAGTTCAAAATTTCCGTCAAATTGATTTATTTCAAAATGCACACATTGCTGACTTCCTGATCGATAAAGACCCTCTTTTTGCTGAACTGACACTCACTCCAGACGAATTGAAACTCTACCAAGACATTTATCAGCGGCTAACGATTGATGCCCCACGGCCTGATTTAGTTATTTATTTACAGGCGCCCGTTGAAGTACTGCAATCACGTATAGCGATCCGAAACCGATCCTATGAAAAACCCATCACCCTAGATTACCTGTCGAAGCTATCAAATGCCTACACTCAGTTTTTTCATAATTACGATGAAAAAACACTACTTACCGTAAACACTCAATCAATTGATTTGATTAATAATGATGCCGATTACGATGCGTTGATCGATGAAATCAATCAAGTACAGTCTGGACGTCATTATTATAATCAGTCATCATTTCCGTATTAGTTGGAATGAACTCTTATGTATATACCTCGACCACTTAATAACAAAATTACTGTTCCTCACCTTAAAAAGCTTAAGCAACAAGGTGAAAAGTTTGCCTGCCTCACCGCCTACGACTACAGCTTTGGCAAGGTGGTAGAACAATGCGGGGTAGAGGTGGTATTAGTGGGCGACTCATTAGGCATGGTTATTCAGGGACACGACACGACCATTCCAGTGACTTTAGATGATATTAAATACCATGCTCGAGCGGTTAATGCAGCACTAGATAATGCAATGTTAATGGTCGATATGCCGTTTGGCTCACTCAACTCACCTCAGCAGGCGCTCGACAATGCCAGTGATGTATTAAAAGCCACGCAAGCGCAAGTGGTGAAACTTGAAGGGGGCATCACTCAAATAAAAACCGTCGAAATGCTCTGTAGTTATGGCATTGCAAGCTGTGCCCATCTTGGGCTTCAACCACAACAGGTTCATAAGATGGGTGGTTACCGGGTACAGGGTAAAACCAAAAATAGTGCTGATCAAATGCTCGCCACTGCCTGCGACTTAGAACAAGCCGGTGCCGACCTATTACTACTTGAATGTGTTCCAGCCACCTTAGCCACCCTCATTACTAAAACTCTCGAAATACCCGTCATTGGTATTGGTGCAGGAACTGACGTGGATGGCCAAATTCTAGTTTTACACGACATACTCAATGTCACCAGTGGTAAAAAACCCAAGTTTTCAAAAAACTTTATGCAAGGCCAACCGAGCATTCAGGCGGCGATTAGTCGCTATGTTCATGAAGTGAAACGGGGTCAATTTCCTGATCAATCACACTGTTTTGCATAATAGTCGGGTAGCCCAACATGTACCAAGCTAGTTCAGTTGCAGAAATACGTCAATATGCACAACACTGGAAGGACAATGCTCAATCGATTGCGTTCATTCCAACTATGGGTAACCTACATCAAGGCCATTTATCCTTAATTGAAAAAGGCCAATCGCTCTGTGATCGCACCATTTGTAGTATCTTCGTCAACCCGATGCAGTTTGGGCCAAACGAGGATTTCAACCATTATCCACGCACACTAGAGCGTGACATTGAACAACTAGAAACCATTGGGTGTGATCTAGTCTATATGCCAACGGCCTCTGAACTTTATCCCAACGGACTTGACCAAATCAGTCAGATTTTGGTCACCGATCTTACGGAGTCCTACGAAGCGGCGCATCGGCCAGGTCACTTCACGGGGGTAGCGACTATCGTTTTAAAGCTCTTCAATATCGTTAAACCTAACATTTCTGTCTTTGGCAAAAAGGATTACCAACAATATCAAGTCATTCGAAAAATGGTGCGGGATTTAGATCTCGAAGTTGAAATCATCGGACAGGAAACAACCCGAGAAGCGAACGGACTGGCCACAAGTTCTCGTAATCAATATTTAACCGAAACGGATACGTCACAAGCGGCTTTGATATACAAAACATTGAAGACGACTGCCGCGTTAATTTTACAAGGAGAACGACGCTTTAATCAGCTTGAGGAGCAAGCTAAAGTTCAACTCAACCAAGCGGGTTTTGACACTGACTATTTTTCGATCTGCAACGCCGAAACCTTAAAACCAGCAAGTTCTAAAGATAGAAAACTCGTCATTTTAGTGACTGCTGGGCTCGGTCAAACTCGACTACTGGACAATATTGAAATAGATCTTTGGTAAGTTATTTACAAATTAAATTTTTATGTAACAACTAACTCTGATACAACATCCCCAAACTTGAAATCGCTTCTAATATTTTATTGCGCAGCTTAAGTGGTTCAAGCACCTCAACTTGTGCGCCGTATTTTAGTATATCCATTAGCAATTCAGTGTCTTGGCTATAGGGTACTCGAAGTATAAAATACCCTTTGTCGTCATACTCACTCGTTTGCTCTGGGTGCCACAGCTCATGGGAGACCCAACGCGCAAGCTTTGGACTAAAGCGCAGAACAGCTTGCTCTGTATCGACTCCTGAAAAAATACCGTAACCACTTGCAAATGTACTATTGAGTTCGTTCTCATCAATATTTATCGCTGGTTGTAACATTATTTCTAATTGACGAATGGCATCGACAGAGAAGCTACGCAAACCCTCTCTGAGGTGACACCAGGCATCTAAATACCAGCTGTCTCGGTAGTGAGTCAGCCTTTGTGGTGATATTTCTCTGCTGGTATCACTGTCGTTCTGGCGATTATGATAGGTCATTATCAACCGCTTACGGTTGAGCAAAGCTTGACTAATGGCTTGAAAATGCTGGGGGCTCATTGGCTTTGCTGTGGCAGGCAGAATACGAATACGTTTGGCAATTTCGTCGGGGCTATGGTCACTCTTGTCTAGCAACATTCTGATTCGGGAACGCAGCGGCTTAATATGGCTTGTTAACATACCGGGCTGAAGACTTTCAAGTAAAGCGTCCATGGTGAGCAATGCTTGAATCTCGCCCGTGCTAAACCATAGTCCAGGTAACTGGTATTGACTTGATTCAACTTCACTTTGGTCATAACAATAAGCGTTTAGATCTCGGTTCCATACAATGGGCGCTGCAAGTCTGTCGCGCATGTACTCGAGATCTCGCTTAAAGGTGGCTAAAGATATCTCCAAGGCCTGTAAGAACTGATCTCGCGTGACGTTGATCTGATTACAGAGCATTTGATCAATAATATGAAAACGTTCGGTTCTATCCACTATAGACTCGCCTTCTTTATGTTTTTTGAAGTTTCTAGATGCTAGCTCACCTTATGAGCCAGTAAGCCATGATAATAGCACCACACACGAAATCAAGGCGCATTTATGTCTATTATCAATCGAATTCTGTTTAAGCTGTCTGCTTATTGTCGTTGCCGCATTATCAATGGTCCAGATAAAGCACCATATCTTGAACGTTATCACTTACTTCGGCTTCCATTTGGTTGCCAGATATATTTACATCGATTCATCGCTAGCGATCCCGGACGTGGCTTACACAATCACCCATGGCAATCGGCCTGCTCTTTATTGCTTTCAGGACGATACGAGGAGATTCGAATGGCAGATGCTAGAAACGATAATCAGCTATGCAGTGAGATAATTGAGGCTGGCAGCTTCAATTGGATTAACGGTAGGGAGTTTCATCGGATCAACCTAATTGATGATATCGAATGCTGGACATTGTTTATACACGGCGTAAAAGGCAAGTCCTGGGGTTTTTTAGAACAAAATCAACAGCAGTATGCGTTTCATGATCATCAACAGTTACTCAACCAACCGTCTAACTCACAGTGGTGGAAAACAGTCGCGAAGCCTAGCCAATGCCCGTCCATGCGGAAGCCCTTAAACCATTAAGCCCAAGTACATTAGGCTGTACCTGTGCTTAATAGAGTCAGCAATCACTGCTGGTCACTTTAAGTGCTTGGCGTGAAACTCGAAGTGGTCAGCCAGAAAGCTGGAAATAAAATGGTAACTGTGATCATAGCCAGGCTGTATACGAACTGTACAAGGTTGTCCCTTTGCATCACAGGCAGTCTTGAAATTATCCGGTAACAGTTGGCCTTGGTGTAAAAACTCGTCAGCCCCACCCTGATCAATCAATATATCGGCCACTGTCGCACCACCATTCACTAGGCAAGTGGCATCGTAAGCTTGCCAATCTGATTCGTTCTCCCCAAGATACAACCCAAAACAACCTTTACCCCAGTCACAATTAACGGGGTTAGCAATCGGCGCAAATGCCGACACTGATCGATATGCACCTGGATTTTTTAAACCACAAATGAGAGCACCATGGCCACCCATAGAGTGCCCACTTACCGATTTAATACCCGCTAATAAGGGCAGGTTCGCTTCAACCAGTTTAGGTAGTTCATTCACCACATAGTCATACATTTGATAATGAGTTGACCAGGGCGCTTCGGTTGCATTCACGTAAAAACCAGCACCATGACCAAGGTCATAACGGTCGGGTTTATCGTCAACTTTTTCACCCCGCGGGCTGGTATCAGGAAATACAATGGCAATGCCCTGTTCTGCAGCATAACGCTGAGCGCCCGCTTTAGTTCGTGCATTGTCATCATTGCAGGTCAACCCTGACAGCCAGTAGAGAGTCGGTACTTTTCCATTCTCAGCCTGGGGTGGCAAGAATACAGAAAACGTCATTTCACATTGATTGACGCTTGAATCATGGCTATAACGGTTTAAATAACCACCACTTTCTTTAACACTTTCGATTTCTTTCATGTTCGTCTTCACTTCTCTAAAGTCTAATTTTACAAAACGGTTAGTCTAGTAAATGATGACCGAACGAATGCTCTCACCACTGTGCATCAGGTCAAAAGCGCGATTAATATCCTCTAGAGGCATAGTGTGGGTCACCATAGAATCTAACTCTATTTCACCTGCCATGTAGCGATCCACATAACCCGGTAGTTGTGAACGCCCTTTCACACCACCAAACGCCGTACCTTGCCAAGTGCGGCCAACCACTAAATTGAATGGACGAGTGCTAATTTCTTTTCCAGCACCTGCAACACCAATGACTGTTGAGACACCCCAGCCCATGTGCGTGCATTCAAGTGCATCACGCATGACATGTACGTTACCAATACACTCAAACGAGTAGTCGACGCCACCACTGGTTAGTTCTTGAATATACTCACTGATCGAACCATCGATTTCTTTTGGATTAATAAAATCAGTGGCACCCAGTGCTTTTGCAATTTCCCACTTGGCTGGATTAATATCAATTGCCAATATTCGACTGGCTTTCGCCATCACTGCACCCTGAATGGCCGATAAGCCGATACCACCCAAACCGAATACCGCCACAGTCGAACCTGGCTCTACTTTGGCAGTATTTAATACCGCACCAATACCGGTAGTAACACCACAACCTAACAAACAAACTTTGTCGAGCGGTGCGGCCTTGTTGATTTTGGCTAACGCAATTTCAGGCACAACGGTATATTCACTAAAAGTAGAGCACCCCATGTAGTGATGAATCGCCTTACCATTTTTCGAGAAACGACGACTACCGTCCGGCATATAACCCGTCCAAACGGTTGAAGCGATTGATTGGCACAGATTGGTTTTAGGCGATTGACAATACTCACAAACACCACACTCAGGAATATATAAAGGAATGACGTGATCACCCACCTTTAAATCCTTCACGCCAGGACCACACTCGACCACTTCACAACCCCCTTCATGGCCTAAGATTGCAGGAAAAGCACCTTCAGGATCATCACCCGACAAGGTAAACGCATCGGTGTGGCAAACACCCGAAGCGATTACTTTTAGCAAAACTTCGCCCTCACGTGGGCCTTCAACTTCGACCTCCTCAATTTCTAGCGGCTTCTTAACTTCCCAGGCAACTGCAGCTTTACATTTCATTTCAATGGTCCTTGAATCCAGTTTGGTTAAATGTGAAAATTTATTTAGCAGATTAATTCGATTAATTCGGTCAGTCAACCCACTCCTTGTCAAAGAACTAATAGGAACCTAACATTACAAGGTGTTATTGAATTAAAATTATTACTACTAGTGACTAGTTCAAAAAAAACTGATTGTTGGCCGTCCAATTTGCTCACATTCTAAACAGCTCTGACCTCTTTTTTAACATCATTGTATAAAGGCTCCAACAGTAGTCAGTCCAAACTGATTTTTTATTAAAGCAAGACTAACAGAAAGCTGCTAAATTATAGTTTTTTGCTTTCGACAGAAAATTATAATTCTAACAACTATTAGTGCACGGATCGTCTTGTCTTTATTTCGTTATTTGCCTTACTCCATTATATTGCTCGGCAGCATCTCTAGCAGTAGTGTGTGGGCAGAAGAAGACTGGGGCCTTTGCGGCGTTCCTAGCTTTTCAATCATTGAAGCAGCAAGCACTAATGCCAGCAAAGCCACTCAAGTTGAGGCAAACTTTATGTCTCAACAAAACGAAAGCATTGCCTATTTCAGTGGCCAGGTAGAACTCACTCGTCCCGCTCAGGTTTTGCTCGCCGATGAGCTCACTATGAATAACGTGACTGAACAAGTCAAAGCTTCTGGTAATGTGACGTTTGAAAGTGATACTTCTCAGTTGCGGACTGAATTTATGACGATGAATCAAAAAGACCAATCGGCTTATTTTACCACTTCTTCATTTACTTTATCCGAGCAGCATGTTCGTGGTACTGCAAACGAAGTTATTCAGTTTAGTAGCTCGCTCAGTCGTTATAAAAAGATTCAATACACTACCTGTGATCCGGGTAACAGTAACTGGCATTTGACCGCAGACCAGCTCGACATTAACCAAGAGTCAGGACTCGGTACTGCCCAGCATGCTACTGTTTATATTCAGGATTTACCTGTACTTTATCTCCCATACCTTCAATTCCCAATTGATGACCGCCGTATGTCAGGCATTCTTGCTCCAACGATCGGCTCCTCAACTGACAGTGGTGACATAATTTCCATCGACGTCTATTGGAATATTGCGCCTAATCTGGATGCAACTATTACCCCAATTTGGTATGGTAAACGAGGCTTGCAAATCAACACTGAAAACCGCTACCTTTTTAAACATCACACGGGTCAACTATACCTTTCAATACTTGACGATCAAAAGCAAAATGATAATCGTTCATTTCAAAAATGGTTACACCACGCTAATTTAGGTTCAAATATAACCGCTGATATAGCTTTGCGTCACGTTTCTGACGATACATTTTTTGATGATTTTAAATCGTTAGATGATATTGACGACAATGTCACACACTTAGAACAGCAGATATTACTTAGCCATAGCACCAAACTATGGACAAGCAACTTACTGCTTCAAACTTACCAGACACCCGGCACTACAAAACAACCTTATAGTCAGCTCCCAAAACTGACGGTTAATAGCCGATTTAAAAAATTCGATAATGGTGTTCAATTCAACACAATCAACGAATGGGTAAGATTTGACCACGAGAGCAATATTGTGGGTGATCGTACCCATTTATTGCCCTATTTAAGTTGGAATCAATCGGATAGTTGGTACTTTTTTAAGCCTAAACTTGAATATGCCTTCTCCGATTATCAGTTAGACAATAATAATTTGGGCGATAATTCAATTCAGCGCGAAATTCCAATCTTCAGCCTAGATACTGGATTGCTTTTTGATCGAGAAATGAATACTGAGAGTAACTGGACACAGACATTAGAACCACGGCTTTACTTTCTGCGCACACCCTATGAGAATCAAAGCCATATTCCGGTATTTAATTCAGCCCTGCTGTCGAATTCATACAATAATTTTTTCAAATCTAATCGATTTAGTGGATCTGATCGCATTGGTGATGCGAATCAGATTTCACTGGGTATTGGAACGCGTTTTTTAGACAATGACTCGGGGGCAGAGCTACTTTACTCACGCATCGGTCAAATTTTTTATGCCAATGACCGGCGCGTTCAAATCAGTGGAAATAAACCGCAGACGCTACCCAATTCGAATATTATTACCGAGACAACGGTCAATCCAAACAGAAACTTATCGATCAACACAAAACTAGTTTATGAACAGACAACGAAAGAAATATCTGAAAAAACATTGTCAGTTCATTATTTAAAGGATGGTTTTGCCGCCAATCTCGAGTACTTTTTTGACGATACAGCTCTGGAACAGGCAGCCATATCGATGGTCTATCCTATTAATCCCCGCTGGACGATGGTGGCAAAGTATTCAGAATCGATATTATTCAATAAACCTGACGAAAATTTATTGGGCGTAAACTATGAATCTTGCTGCTGGGGGATTAAAATGCTCGCCAGCCAAACCAGTAACGATTCGTTCACCGAAACAGACAACGCTGTTTTTATTGAATTAACGTTAAAAGGGCTTGGTCAGTCGAGCCAAGTACTAGACAGCCAACTGGCAAATGCCATCGTTGGCTACAATCCTAACTTTTAGGGAGTCGCTCACACCGACTTCAACCATGGCATGAACCAATGATTCGATTTGTATTTCTATTTTTTTGTTTCTTTTTTTCTGGTAGCTTTTTAACAGCTCAAGTTTTAGCTGCGCCAATCGCGATTGATGCCATTGTAGCGATTGTTGACGAAGACATTATTACGCGAAGTGAAGTGGCCAGTCGACTAGAAATAATTCGAGCTGAATTCGCAACCAATAACCAGCGCTTACCCAAAGCAGAGGTGCTTAATCGTCAATTAATGGAGTTGATGATCAACGAGTCAATTTTGGTGCAACGGGCGAAGAAACGAGGCATCAAAATCAGCGATGGTCAACTCAATCAGGCAATGATGAATCTTGCTAAAAATAATCAAAAAAGCTTAACTGAGTTCAGGACGTTTTTGATTGCTCAAGGTATTAACTACATCAAATATCGAGAAAAAATTCGACAAGAAATGCTGTTAGGCGCATTGCGTCGTCAATACACAGCCAGGACTGCCAGCATCAGCGAAGCCGAACTGAATGGCTTTATTGGACAATCGGGTGATGGCTTGGAAAAAGCTGAATATAACATTTCTCATATTTTGATTGCCTTACCTGATGCTGCCTCACCCGAGGAGATAAACTTCGCTTTAGAGTCCGCTAATGATATTTTAATGAGGCTTCGGCAGGGTATTGAGTTTAGCTCTCTAGCCAATGAGTTTTCATCTGGATCTACCGCATTACAGGGCGGCAGCCTTGGTTGGCGGGGCAGAGCTGAAATACCGGGCCTTTTTACAGACGCGGTACTCAAAATGCAGCCCGGTGATTTTGCGGGTCCATTGCGCAACCCAAGTGGGTTTCATATCATCACTTTGAATGAACGTCGCGCTATTGACCAAATACTCACAGAACAAACTCAGTCACGACATATCTTGATTCGAGCCAATGACCTTATTAGCGAAGAAAAAGCGAGAAACCGCTTAGTTGAATTACGTCAACGAATATTAAATGGCGAAGACTTTGCCGTGTTGGCAAAGTCAAATTCAGTCGATTATATTTCGGCTTCAGCAGGGGGTGATATTGGCTGGATGGCGCAAGGGGGAACGGTAGAGGCATATCAAGCGGTTACCGACACACTGTTGCCGGGAGAGATTAGCAAGCCATTTAAATCATTGTTTGGATGGCATATTGTTGAAGTCACCGGACACCGCACCTTAAATGAAACAGCCGAGGTCAAACTCAATAAAGTGCGAGAACAGCTACTGAGGCAAAAGCAAGGAGAAGCATTTCAAATATGGCAGCAAAGATTAAGAGCTGAGGCTTATGTAATTATCTCTGATCCTGACACAGGAGAAGACACTGATGTCTAGTTCACCCTCGTCAATTCAAATAAGACCGTGCTTAGCCATCACTAGCGGTGAGCCTGCAGGTATCGGTCCAGATATCATTGCTCAGATAAAGCGCGATAATTTTGATGCTAGACTCGTCATTATTGGCGATCAAGAGTTAATAAAGCAACGTGCCAATCAGTTAGGTTCGACCCAACAATATATTGATTATGACTCAACCCAAAAAGACATGGCGCCAAACTTGTTAGAAATCATGCACGTGCCTTTAGCTGCACCCTGTGAGGCTGGTGAACTCAATAAAGACAATGCAAACTATGTACTTAAGACCCTCGAACTGGCCTGCAAAGGCTGCTTGTCAGGTGAGTTTGATGCCATGGTCACTGCCCCCGTTCAGAAAGACATCATCAACCAAGCCGGTATCCCGTTTAGCGGGCACACCGAGTATCTTGCTGAAATATGTGGTGTTAAAAAGCCCGTGATGCTACTCACAACCAACCGTTTAAGAGTGGCTCTGGCTACCATTCACATGCCTTTACGTGAAGTCCCTGACACCATTACGACGGCGTTAATTATTGAAATTAGCGAAATCGTTGATCACGACCTGCGTTCAAGGTTTGGTCTCGAAAACCCCCTTATTAAAGTGTGTGGACTCAACCCCCATGCGGGTGAAAACGGTTATTTGGGTCATGAGGAAATCGAATCAATTATCCCCGCCATTAAAATCTTGCAATCAAGAGGTATGAATATCAGTGGCCCGTATCCTGCTGACACTGTATTCACTCCAGCGGCTCTAGCGGATGCTGATGCCGTTTTGGCGATGTATCACGACCAAGGTTTACCCGTGCTAAAACATGCAGGATTTCATAACGCGATTAACACCACGCTTGGATTACCAATCATTCGCAGTTCTGTCGATCATGGCACAGCTCTAGATCTTGCCGGCACCGATCAAGCTAACGCCGGTAGTTTAATGGCAGCGATTGATTCTGCGATCTTTCAAATTAACTGTAAGAATAACAACCCAAAATAATTATGCACCAAGCTCGTAAACGATTCGGCCAGCACTTTTTGCATGATCGAAATATTATCGCCCGAATCGTCAGTGCTATCGCACCTGCTGAAGGAGACCATTTATTAGAAATTGGACCAGGTCAAGGTGCCCTGACTTTGCCTTTATTAGCAGAATGTAAGCAGTTAACCGCGGTGGAACTTGATAGAGACTTAATCCCTATCCTTCAACGCAACGCAGCTCAATACGGTGATCTCAATATTATCAATTGCGATATTCTAGAGTTTGATTTAAATGCGTTAGCAAAAGCTGATAATCGGCAGTATCGAGTTGCAGGCAACTTACCTTACAATATTTCGACACCCCTCATGTTTCATTTAATGGCGTCGATATCGCACATTCGTGATATGCATTTCATGGTCCAAAAAGAGGTCGCATTGCGTATTGTTGCGAATGTTGGTGATAAAAACTATGGCCGACTCTCGATCATGATGCAATACTATTGCCAGTGTGAATATCTATTTGATGTGCCACCACAGTCCTTTACGCCACCACCGAAAGTTGATTCGGCTATTATTAGATTAATACCGCATCCTCAGCCAATGATTGAAGTAAAGGACTTTGAACTGTTTTCATTAATAGTTAAAACAGCTTTCGGACAACGCCGAAAAACCATTTCTAATTCGCTCAAAAAAATGATCGATCCTAGCTGTTTTGAAGCAGCTCAAATAGATCGAAGCCTGCGAGCAGAATGCCTAACTGGCGAAGATTTCGCTCGACTAACCAACACTAAACTTAGCCAGGACTCAGATGACTAAACCCCTACTTTCACTTATTTGGGCCATGGACGAAAACCGTCTCATTGGCAATAACAACGCACTGCCCTGGCACCTACCCGCTGACTTGGCTTTTTTCAAAAGGACCACAATGAGCAAGCCCATTATTATGGGGCGAAAGACGTTCGATTCGATTGGCAGGCCCTTACCCGGTCGTCAAAATATTATCATAACTCGCAATAGTGCTTTTACTGCCGAAGGATGTGACATTGCCCGTAATATTGAAGAAGCAATGTCACTAGTTTCTGAAGATGCACCAGAAGCAATGCTCATCGGCGGTGCCAGTCTTTACCTGCAAACGTTAGAACAGGCAGACTTTCTGTATTTAACTCAAATTCACCATGCCTTTTCTGGCGATACTTGGTTTCCAGAAATGGACATGACCCAGTGGTCAGAAGACTTTCGAGAAGATTTTGAGGCCGATGAAAAAAATATTCACGCTCATTCATTTATGAAGTTTTCACGGAAAAAATAAAACTGATTGGGATAGGACTTCCTCACTCAGTGAAAGCCATTGGCATCAAAGATGAACCGCAGGACACAAGTGGAGATCGAAAGTCTAAGCAACAAAGATATCATTATTGGCAGGTAGGTCATATAAGCATCAATGACCTTGCTGTCAGTAAACAGCATCCCAGATTAAAAATTTTTAATGACAAAATTTTAATCTCTACTTGGGCTCAACTAATGGCACCTACTGGGTTAAACGTCAACGTTTGGTAACAATTCAAGCGGGTTATGTACCGATCAAATAGTTAATATTACTTGGCAACGAGCAATATACGGTTCGAGCTTTACATGAAATGGCTGGCCATTTTAAACATTGATTTTTGGCTTAGCTTGACATCAGATTAAAGAAAAATGCATTAGTAGCGCTTTTTTATTGGACATACATAAATTCCGCCGCCTTATTCACTTCTTCCTTTACTCATTTGATCATTTCCTCCCTTTCCCCTGGTGCCAGATAATAAGCCATGTCGACTTCATGGCATATATACCGCGAAGGTAAGCGTGTCAGTGCATAGCAAGTTACGTTCAAAAAAATCTTCATTACTGTCGCTATAACGATGACTCAGTTCGGTTGAAATATAGTCAAAAACCAAATTTTCCTAAAAATTATATACACTTGGATAATTCTCATCACATCCTACCGCTCTAGTCACTAAAGTATCGACTAATCAATACTGGCCTTTAGCTTTATTGGCAATCAATACTATGCCAGCAAGGCTCCACAGCATCTATTTGCAATGCAGTCAGGCATCGACCCCAAACACAGCCACTATCTAACGCAAAATGACGACCATACTGGCCGGTCAGCAATGTCGCCCAATGACCAAAAACCACTTTAACTTCAGGACCTATTTGACTATTAACTTCATACCACGGCGTTAAACTCGAGTCCTGATGTTGCTCAGGTGAACCTTTAGCTGTGAAGTTAAGTCGATTGTCAGGGGTTAAAAACCGCATTCGAGTAAATACATTAGTGATGCAACGCAGACGTTCAAATCCAGTTAAATCATCGGACCAAAAGTTAGGAGAGTCGCCATACATTTTTTTAAAAAAAAGTTGGCTTTCTTTGCCCTGCAATACTTGCTCTATTTCAAGAGACAGGGCAAGGGCCTGCGGCACGTCCCAGTTGGGGTGAACGCCCGCATGCATCATCATTACTTTTTGTGCGTCATCATAGTGAACCAGCGGCAGGGTCTGTAACCAGTTCATCAGTTCATCACAGTGCGGGCTGGTGAGTACCTGCGACAAAGTATCACTCTTATCAAGGGTTCGCTTGCTGTGATAGAGCGCGAGTAGGTGTAAGTCATGGTTGCCTAGCACAGACACTGCTCGGTCACCCAACGACTTAATAAACGTTAAGGTCTGCAATGATTCTGGACCACGATTGACCAAGTCACCGCAGAACCACAACCAGTCATTAGCGGGATCAAATTGTATTTTTTCCAGTAGGCGCAGCAGTTTAGAATAACATCCCTGTACGTCACCAATTGCATAGACAGCCATCAAATAGTACTGATCAAATTAGTGCAGCACTCTTGGCGTTGACAGCACAAATTCTTCAACTGTAGCATCAAACTGAAAGCCATCATCCGCTTCCATTTGGTAGCTGCCTTTCATTGTGCCGACAGAGGTTTCCAACATGGTGCCCGAGGTATAGACAAACTGTTCACCCGGCTTCAAAACCGGTTGTTCACCAATCACGCCATCACCTCTGACTTCTTGAACTTTGTGATTAGAGTCGGTGATGACCCAGTGCCGAGTTAATAGTTTAGCGGGTTGCTGCCCTTGATTAACAATGGTGATGGTATAAGCAAAAATATAATAGTTTTTCTCAGGATTCGATTGATCTTCGATATACCGAGTTTGGACGTTGACCTGAATATTATTGAGGTTTGAATCTGTCATAAGAATCCCTGTATTTTATAAAATAGTAATAAATATCTAGCCACAACGGTTGCGATTTTAAACTGCAACCGCAGCCTTGATGTGTTCGTGACTTTGGTAATCTTTCAATTGAAAATCTTCAAATTGAAAATCAAACAGGCTAGTCACTTTAGGGTTTAAGACCATCGTAGGTAATGGATAGGTCGCACGACTTAACTGTAATTTAGCTTGATCTACATGGTTATTGTAAATATGAGCATCACCTAACGTGTGGACAAAATCACCTGGCTCTAAGTCAGTCACCTGAGCCACCATCATTAGCAGCAAAGCATAGGATGCAATATTAAAAGGTACGCCCAGAAATATGTCTGCGCTTCGCTGATATAACTGACAGGATAACCGCCCATCGGCAACATAAAACTGAAAGAAAGCATGGCATGGTGGCAAAGCCATTTGATCAATTTCTCCCACGTTCCACGCACTGACAATTAATCGGCGTGAATCAGGGTTTGTCTTTATTTGATCAATTAATTGTTGAATTTGATCAATCACGCGGCCGTCGTGCGCCTGCCATGAACGCCACTGCGCCCCATAAACGGGGCCTAAATTGCCTTCGTCATCGGCCCATTCATCCCAAATTCGAACTTTATTTTTTTTCAAATAGGCGATATTTGTATCCCCCTGTAAAAACCATAACAGTTCATGAATTATCGAGTTCAAATGGAGCTTCTTAGTGGTTATCAACGGAAAACCTTGACTTAAATCAAAGCGCATTTGATGACCAAAAACAGATCGCGTACCGGTTCCAGTACGGTCAGTTTTCTCACTACCACTGTCTAACACCTGTTGCATTAACTCAAGATATGGTTGCATTGCTACCTGCTCTACGTGCATAAGCGATTATAATTAGACCCGCTAAGATCATCGGCACTGATAACACAATACCTTTTGTCAGCCAGTCTGTCTGCATCAAATAGCCTATATGCGCATCCGGTAAGCGAATAAATTCAACACTGGTTCGCGCTATTCCATACAGCATTAAAAAGTACCCTGAAACCATCATGACTGGCTTGGGTTTTGACGATATAATCCAAAGTGCAGCAAACAATACAAAACCTTCAAGTAACATTTCATACAGTTGCGATGGATGCCTCGCGCTGTAACAAAGTGGACCCGCAAAATCAATGAATCGATCCGCAGGAAATTGTTCACAAGAGAGCTTCATGGCCCAAGGAACCGTGGATGGCGCTCCCCATAACTCGGCATTAATAAAGTTACCAAAGCGTCCAGCGGCTATTCCTAAAGGTACCAACGGTGCAATGAAATCAGTGAGCTGGAAAAAATGACAATTGAGTTTGCGCCGATACCATTCCATTGCAACCAAAACGCCAATAAACCCGCCATGAAAAGACATACCGCCTTCCCATATTTTTAAAAGATACAGGGGATCAGCCAGAAAAGTATCAAAGTTGTAGAACAATACTGAGCCAAACCGACCACCTAAGACGACGCCCATCGCGCCATAAAAGATTAAGTCATCGACTTCTGCTGGCTTAATGGGTGCGCCAGCGACTTGGGCGCGACGTTTACCCAACCACCATGCAGACCCAAAGGCCAATAAGTACATCAGCCCATACCAATGAACCTTTAAGGGGCCTAAGGCAACAACAACAGGATCAATTTCAGGATAGGCAATCATACAAACGGGTACAGGCAATAAGAAATGAAATTATGCCTGAATGAGACGACTTAATTAAGCAAAACTGGGATTTGTTCTCTTATCAGTCAGATTCGATGAACATTAGTGGATTTTAGGACGCCTCTAAAAATTATTCGCTAACAGTCTAACCGAGCAGAACAAGGCTCCAAACCACGACAAACAACAAAACAGCTCAAATAATGGCTGCCGACCCCATATCTTTTGCCCGGCCAGACAGCCCATGTTGTTCTTCACCTATCCGATCAACCACTGCCTCTATCGCTGAGTTGAGAATCTCTACTTAGCGACTTCATCGGCGCGTTATTTTATTGGGCAAGTGTGAAGTGTCGTCCTCTGGTTGATTCAATTAGAACCAACCGGAGCAACAGCCACTCAGATAGCAATGCGCGTTATTCTTCTTCAGCAATGATTTCTGCGTAGGCGCTGGCATCTAACATGTCAGCCACTTCGCTAGGGTCATCAATCTTAACTTTATACATCCAGCCATCGCCGTAGGGATCATCGTTAATTTTTTCTGGAGAGTCCTCTAACTCAGAGTTCACTTCTACCACTTCGCCAGAAATAGGTGCATAGGTATCTGATGCCGCTTTAACCGACTCGATAACGGCAACTGTATCACCAATTAACACGGTGCTACCTTCTTCTGGTAACTCAACAAAAACCAAATCACCCAATAACTCTTGGGCATGATCCGAAACACCAATCGTCGCAATATCACCATCGACCGATAACCACTCGTGTGATGATAAAAATTTTAACTCGGAAGGTACATTACTCATTTTTTTCTCCTACTCATTAAATACAAGATTTGCCGTTACGGGCGAAAGGAATTTTAACTATCTCTGCTTTCAACATTTTATTTCGTACTTCTACATCAACCTCACCCGTCACACCCACTGGGATTCGAGCCAATGCAATCGACTTACCTAGCGTGGGTGAATAACTACCCGAAGTAATTTCACCCTCTCCTTTTACTGTGACCACTTTCAAGTGATTACGCAAAACGCCCTTATCTTTTAAAACAATACCCACCAACTGCTGCTTAACACCCTGTTCTTTTTCTGCTAAAAGCGCTGATTTACCAATAAAGTGTCTATCGTCTGATATCGATAACGTCCAACCTAGACCCGAGCACAGCGGACTGGTTGATTCATCCATATCGGTACCGTACAGGCTCATGCCCGCTTCGAGCCGCAGCGTATCACGCGCACCCAAACCACAAGGCTTTACACCGGCCTTTAAAAGCTGCTGCCAAAAACCAACGGCCTGATCTAACGGCATCAGAATTTCAAAGCCATCTTCACCGGTATAGCCCGTTCTCGCAATAAAGTAGTCACCAATCGTGGCAGCTTCAAAGCGTCCGACAGACTCAAGTTCAGAACGATTAGACTCGAATAATGACAAAGTCTTTTCACGCGCTGTTGGCCCTTGCACTGCAATCATTGCAACATCATCACGCACGGTCAGACCCACATCAGAAAAATCATCCGCCTGCCGCTTCAACCAAGCTAAGTCTTTATCCCGCGTTGCAGAGTTAATAATTACCCGATAAAACTGATCACCTAAAAAATAGACAATCAAATCATCAACCACACCCCCTTCAGTATTTAACATACAACTGTAAAGCGCCTTACCGTGCTGTTTCAACTTAGCGATATCATTTGCCAGTAAGTGACGTAAGTAGGCACCAGAATCAGCCCCAGAAACATCAACCACGGTCATATGAGATACATCAAACATACCAGCATCTGTGCGAATAATGTCATGTTCAGTAATTTGTGAGCCATAATGAATCGGCATATCCCAACCAGCGAAATCGACCATTTTGGCCGATGCATCAAGATGAGATTGATAGAATGGAGTCTTTTTACTCATAACGCACCTAAAGTAGTTAGTAGAAAAACCCCTCTGTCCGGTTACCTGAGAGATCGAGCTGATAGCGTTTTAGCCTAGTTTTTATACCAGTTAAATTCATCAACCTTTCACCTTCGGTGGGTAATAGCTACCACTCTCCAGAGTCAAACAGCTGCAACAGTCTTTTTTGCCTGAGCGTTTCCGGGCGGTTGCGTCTTCGGCGGCCTATTTGGCTCTCTCCTATTACAGCTTATGTCTGTGTGGCGTACTATAATCGCAGTCTAATTTGATTGAAAGATCTATTTATATTATCTATCACACTGCAAACTTATAGTCGATTTATAAATGATAGAGCGAAAAAACGGTAAGAACTATCCGCATTATTCAAACACAATTCACCAAGGCCTAACCGATCGCACAACATCGCCTTTAAATCATAAACTGACGGATGGTTATCGGGGCAGAAAACCCAAACTAAAAGAGTGGTTAAATACAGAAAGTTAAGCCGGATTAACAATGCTCCAAATATGCGTATACTAGGCATCATTTAACCAACTAGGAAAAGGATAAAAAGGAATGATGAATAACGACACTAAAGAAAACTTAAAGCAGACAACCACTTGGATACGAGGGCTTTACATGCTGCTATTTGGGTTCTTGGCAGGTCTTGCTGATTTTGTCTTGTTAGGTGTCATCATCTTTCAATTCGTCCACAAGCTGATTACCGGTGAAACTAACGAGCGCCTGCATAAGCTTGGACAGAGCATTGCAACCTACAACTATCAAATCCTTCAGTTCCTCACCTTTAATAGCGAATACCATCCCTATCCACTGGGTGCCTGGCCCAAAGGTGAGCCAAAATCTGCCAAGGAAGTAACCAAAGACAATTAGGGTTGGCAAGGGTTGGTCAAGTTAAACAAATAGAGTCAGCACACCGGTAAAACCATAAAGCGCAGTTTTGTGTATCTCACCATTCGCAAAAAAACCAACCAGCGGAAAATCGCCCAGAACACTGTGGATAAACCGAACCTCTTCGGAGTGCTCGCCAAACTGCTGTCTCCCCCGACCCAAGCATGAAACATAAACCCCGCCCTTGATGGGAGTCCGTAACCGCGATTTTAAATCTAACAGCATGCGCTCCATATCTTCAATGGCAGAATTACCATCCCGCCGACAAAAAATAATTTCGTCATTGTGCTGCAAATAATCACCGATCGCGAAAATCTTTTCTTCAACATCAATCCCTATAATCTGCCGAATAGAATAATCATCCAGATCAGAATTTTTGTTCACTAAACCCGCAAATATAGCTGTCTCTTATACACATCTGACGCTGCCGACGACTCCTTACGTGTAG
>OJEJ01000142.1_pt1 | contig 39810 bp, 29 predicted proteins | sample 1593271 | NCBI WGS metagenome assembly OJEJ01 (sample SAMN05416877, study PRJEB24817) | seawater metagenome | isolation source: Sea water | place: Canada:Atlantic | collected 2013-11
ACGAGATAGCGTAGCGTCTCGTGGGCTCGGAGATGTGTATAAGAGACAGGATTAAGACTTACTGCTGCAGACATAACGTATCCAAGTTAATTATTTACAAAATTTAACTAATTTTTTAATTACTCTACAAAAAAACCATCGATCTTTAGGATCGATGGCAAATAGAGATAGCATTAAAGTTATTACTGCCCTATTGACCAGAAACCGAACGGTTCCACTGATCCATCCAGACAGATTTATCAACCTTTGAATAATCAACACGTAACTGACGAGCAATATCCGCAGGATTTAACTGCAACATTTCAGCCGAGACGGGATCTGACGATAAAGCTTTAAGAGCTAGCGCATTCACTGGAACCACGCCACTTTTTCTTGCATACTCTAGTTGAAAATCTGCATCGTTATATTCATTCAAGAACCAGTTAGCTGCCTTTACATTTTCACTGCTTTTCATAATGGCTAACCATCCGTATTTATGAACACCTACAGCCTTATCACCAATTACCGGATGAACTGTCGCAACGTTTACACCCGCATTTCGGGCACGAACACACCAACCGGCATGAACAATTGAAGCATACACATCACCTGATTGAAACTGTGTTACTACTTCACCACCACGTGACCAAAATTTCAGAGCATTCAACTGTTTAATCAAATCTAAACCTGGTTTGATATTAGTTTCATCTCCACCAGCCGCATGGGCAATACCACCAAAATTAGCCATGCCGCCACCAGATGTAATATCAGGAATTGACACTCTACCCGCTAGTTTTGGGTTAATAAGGTCAGCATAGGTAGTTGGCGTAGGAATACCCAGTTCTGCAAATTTGTCACGATTAAAACAGATGGATTCCTGAGTATGCCAAGAAGCAATACGCCAATCGTTATATTGCCCCTCTTGAAGATGTGCAACATTGGACATATTTTTATAATCAATTTTTTGAATAAAGTCATTTGTTACAAAAAATTCTTGTTCTTGTGAATCCATTACTTCCATGACATCAAAGGGTGCTTTACCACGGCCCGCAATTAACTTTGCAAGATTTGAAGCTGGACTTCCGGTCACAAACTCAAGGGTACCACCCAATGCCTCAAATTTAGGTGCAATCTTAGTTATTATATTCTCTTTCCAAGAACCACCCCAAGTAGCGACTTTTAAAGTCACACCATCAAATTCACCAGCCTGAGATACTGATGCAAATGATACACCGAGTGAAATTATAGCTGCGCTTAATAGAGTGCGATTAAACTTTATACTATGTTTCATGACCTTCCTCTTCGTTTATAGTTTTAAAAAACCGTTATTTATCGGCTGCCAGACCGTAAGAGCGTATCGAGTCCAACAATTTTTTGCATAGCCAATAAGGCTATTAGACAAAAGAATATGACAAGAGATGCTGACGCTAAAATACTAGGATCAAAGTCATTCTCAAGTCCATAAAATAATTCAATAGGATAAGTTACAAATCCAGGTGCAGTTAAAAATATGGAGATTGGAACATCTCCAAAGGAAACCATAAAAGCATACAAAGCACCTGCATAAACTCCAGGCTTAATAACAGGCAGTGTTACTCTTCGAAACGTGCTCCAACGATTTGCACCCAGACTAAATGCTGCCTCTTCTAGTCGAGTATCAAATCGTTGTAAAATTGCCGTTACAGTACCGACCACATAGGGTGTGGCCACAAATACATGGCCTAAATACAAGCCCCAAAAAGTGCCTTGAATATACAGCCCAGTGGCATCACCAATTAAATAAAATAACTGTAAAAAGGCAATGCCAGTCACGATGGCAGGTATTTGAAGGGGCGCACGAAATATTGTAGAGATTAGTGTTCGCCCTGGTAGTTTCCCCCTTACAATACCCAACGCAGCTGGGATTCCAATAATACAAGCTCCAATTGCCGTGCCAAAAGCTAATAAAAAACTCAGCCCCAATGCTTCAATCTGTCCTTTGGGAATCTTCGAATACCATTGGAATGATGGTTCATCGGGTGGGAATTTAATTGCTGTATAATATTCCCCTCCATGAAGGGAGGCGCCAATAACAACAATCATCGGCGATAGTAAGAAAATATAAGAAAAGCTTGAGTACAGGTAATGAAAGTATTTACCCCATGGTAAACCAAGCTTTGGTGCGGGACCTTTTCGACGACCCGCCGCTATTAATGCCTCGGTAGATTGCCTTGTCTGTGGTTCAGTGTTGTGTTGCGACGTTGTATTCATGCAATCACCAGTCGAGCCGCTCTGAAGCGCCGTATTAATATAATTGCCAACAAATTAATTAACAACACTGTAACTAAAAGTACAGCCGATAAAGTCCCAGCCATAGAATATTTAACTTCCATCATTACCGTTCGCTGAATCAATACTGGTAACGTAAAAACCCGACCACCACCTAATAAAGCAGCGGACGTAAAAGCACCCATCGACATATTGAAAATCATGAGTGAACCAATAGTTATCCCAGGAATACTGAGTGGCAACAACACGCGATAATGCATCCTCCAACGACTAGCACCGTGGATCTGAGCCGCTTCTTCAAAAGAACGTGGAATAGTCTGAATGACGCTATAGAGTAATAGAACACCAAATCCCAATGTGTAATGCATTAAACCAACTACAACACCCGTTTGATTTCCAATAATGGTATATGGGGTATCAACAATACCAACACCCATTAAAAATTTATTAATGAGGCCATCTGCAGAAAAAATAATCATCAGGCCAAAAACTTTAATGACAATAGTAACGAAAGTTGCAACAACAATTCCTGCCAGTAATAACATAGACCATCGTGAACGCATTCGGGCAATTAGATAGGCAACTGGAAACCCAAGAATTAATGTAAAAAAAGTTGCTAATGCAGCAGTTTTAACGGTGATCCAAAGTGTGTTTAGATAAAAAGAATCGGTAAAAAAACGAACATAGTTAGAAACATCAATGTCTGTCCCTACTCGACCAAGGCCAAGATCCTTATAAAAGCTACCTTCTAAAAATACATACTGTGAGCCAGCAATAAGCACAACAACAAAGATAAGACTAGGTAAAAGGACGAGCTCCCAACGTGTATTCATATTGACTTTTTTTCGGTGAGACAAAAAGAATTTCCAAGGTATATCATTACTTCAAAGCCCCTTAAAAATTGGATCATGTTTGATTTTCTTCAATTTAGTTTCAATGTATTCAACACGCTCATTACCGCTAAATTGATCACCCTCAAAAACAATATCCATTACCATATCAGTCACTTGTTCCAAGAGTTTTTCGTCATTTTCAGGATGAATACCAATAGGCAATACTGTATCTTGGACATGCGTTAGCCACTCATTACCCACTCGATCCATTTCAGGCAGTTTTTCCCCTCGTTGAACAGCCCGAATACCTTTGCGTAATTTTCTACGCAAATAAAACACGCCTTTATCAGTGTGTTTTAGATTTTCTGCTGCATGAGAATTGATGGCTCCCTGTGATACTTGAGCTTCATAATCGTTAGGATGACGTTGTCGATACTCATAAGGTTCTGTACCCGTTTGGCCTGGAAAATCGACTGAATTTTTACCACAATCCTCACGAATTCCGTGTCCTTCAGGATCAATTCCCTCACCAAAACTACGCCAAGCAATTATCATACAATGATCATCATCATGGGGAATTGTCCACTTGGTAATACTTGCACGTTTAAAGTATTTCTCTTCACGCCCAGTTTCCCACCACGCACCAACTTGACTAAAAGACGGTGACATCGTCTCTTGTGATCGAACCCAGATCATATTTTCAACGCGGTAGGTTAGCGTTGCATAAACCTTATGGTCTTTCTCATAAAATTTCGTTACTGGAGCTATTCCCCAAGTATCACCAAAGTGAATATCAGTAACTCTGGCATGCAAAAAAACCGTATGCCATGGATCCATAGTATTTTCGCAGATTTGCAACCAGTTGCAGGGATAGTCGATCGAATACGGCACCATTTCGACATTAGGAAGTTGTGTTGTATCAAATATTGGAAAGTCAGGTTTCTCTTCTGGTGGTCCCATATAAGCAAAGATCAATCCTTTATATTCTTTTACAGGATAGGCTCCATGACATATTTTAGATCCCCCTTCTGAATCTTGAAGGGGCATTTCAAGAATTGTTCCGTCGGTGTCATATAACCAGCCGTGGTAACAGCATCGTAGACCTTTGTCTTCTATAACGCCAAACTCAAGTGAAGCATTTCGATGGCTACAATGGAGATGCAATAATCCATAATCGCCCGATTTATCTTTAAATGCGACCAAATCTTCACCCAAAATGCGAACTCGTTTAGGTACGTCAACAAGTTCTTGGGTCATTACAACGGGTATCCAAGAGCGTCGAAAAAATTCGCCACAGGGTGTTCCTATACCGACATGTGTTAATTCAGTATCTTCTGGTGGACGCTTTGCTTTGTGGTACCCTCCAAATTTATTTTGCCTACTCGATTTGTAGTCTTTGGTAGTTTGATTGTAGTCGACTACTGGTATGTCATTTTTCATCGAGTCCATCCCTTTTGCCTATATTAAATATTTAACCATCATAATCTTGACTGTATTGGTTGCCTACTCGGTATATTCCGCACTCAAATACATAGTTACCTGTAAATAACTAAGGGTTTTCCCCCGTTCCTCAGAATGGTCTGGCTCTGTAATAATAATAAGATTGATACTGATCTTAAAAAAGTGAATGACAAACATAAATTCTCCTACTACACATCTAGGCACGTGCCCCCATGATTGCCCCGATGCCTGTGGCATTCAGACTGAAGTTCAAAATGGTTATGCGATTAAAATTTCCGCACAAAAAAAACATCCAATTGCGGATGGTTGGCTTTGCGCCAAAGTGTCTCCTTATTTAGATAGGGTCTATCACCCTGACCGTTTAAAAACACCTCTTAGACGGATAGGACCTAAAGGGTCAGGACAATGGGAGATTATTAGTTGGTCGACAGCAATCGATACCATTAAAAAACAGTGGGATAGAATTATTCAATCTGATAATGCGGAAGCTATATTACCCTATAGCTACAGCGGTACACTTGGCTTAGTTCAGATGACGGTGGCCAGCGCACGATTTTGGAATCGACTCGGAGCCAGTCAGCTCGAAAGATCTATTTGTATGGCTGCAACTCGCCATGCAGTTCGCGCCACCCTAGGGGCTAGAATGAGCCCACCTTATCAACAAGTTGAGAGCTCTAAATTAATAATATTTTGGGGCCATAATCCAGCCAGTACAGCACCACATTTGATGCCATTTGTTAAAAAGGCACAGGCTAGAGGCAGCAAGTTAGTAGTTATAGATCCTAGGCACTCGCGTTCATCTAAAGCTGCTGATTTTCATCTACAACCTTTTCCTGGCACCGATGGTGCTCTGGCTCTGGGCCTCGCGCGTGAAATCATTGTTAGTGGAAATCATAATCAAGTCTGGATAGATCAATTTTGCCATGGTTGGCCACAATTTAGAGATCACGTTATGACATTTGATCTTCATCGTGTAGCTAAAATTACGGGTGTTAAAGTGTCCCAGATCAAACACCTTGCTAAATTATTTGTGCAACAGTCACCTACTATGATTCGTATGGGTGACTCTCTTAATCGGAATATCCAAGGAGGTCAAACTGTTCGAGCAATCACTTGCCTCCCTGCTTTAACGGGTCAATATGGAATACTGGGAGGCGGGCTCAGTTGTTCGACTGGGGACTATTTTGCTTGGAATGATGAATCGATTAACCGATGGAAACATTGCCCCGCTCCGGGTCGAACAGTCAATATGAATCGACTGGGTTTCGAATTGAATAACACAAGAACAAAAAATCCTATTAAATCGTTATTTGTATTTTGTTCGAATCCAATGATATCCGCACCCAAAACCTCAGAAATAAAAAAGGGATTAATGCGAGAGGATTTATTTACAGTTGTTCATGATCTGTTCATGACCGATACAGCACGCTATGCGGATATTGTTTTACCCGCCACATCACAACTTGAACAAATCGATTTGCACAGAGGTTATGGCCATACTTATCTGGGTTACAACCACCCCGCTATACCACCCATAGGTGAATCGAAGAGCAATTGGGACCTAATGCAATTGCTATCACGTGCTATGGGCTTCGAGGATGAATGGTTATATGAAACGCCTGATGAAATAATAAACGGAATATTAAAGGCAACCCAAAACGACACGCATCGGCTTGATAATATTTCACTTAAAACCTTAAAGGAAAATGGTTATCAGCCTTTTGCATCAGAACAGGAGATACCATTTTCAAATGGGCACTTTTCAACCCCCAGCGGAAAAATTGAGTTGTATTCTCAGTCATATGAAAAAGCGGGCCTTTCACCAGTGCCCGACTGGAAAATGCCATCTGTTGATTTAGAACTGGATCCATCAAAAACCTTATACCTAGTATCACCAGCCGCTCATCATTTTGTGAACTCAAGTATGGCCAACCTTGACCAACTTTTAGACCGAGAGAAGGCACCAAGCGTATTAATTCATAGTGCTGACGCCTTAAGAATGGGTATCGAAGATAATAAAAAAATTCGCCTGAGTAATGCCAATGGATATTGTGATCGAATGGCCTCTGTCAGTGACAATGTCCGTTGTGGCGTTGCTATTGCGGTCAATGGTTTTTGGCAAAATAACGATCAACAAACAACCGTAAACTGGACAACATCTGACAACCTCGCAGACGTGGCTGGTCAAAGCACTTTCCAATCCAATCGTGTCGAAATTAATCTTTTATAATAAATAAGTGAATAATAAAATGATGGCCAAAAAACTAGATCAAGTTACATTGATTACCGGTGCAAGCAAAGGTATAGGATGGGCCTGTGCAGAATTACTGGTCAAACGAGGTCACCATATTGTTGGACTAGCGCGAAACCAACCATCTCACTTCCCTGGTGATTTTTACTCAATCGATCTCGCTGATCGGAAAGCTTTAGACAAATTACTCTCATCGCTATGCCAACACTATAATTTCACCGGTTTATTGAATAATGCCGGTATCGTTGGCCCTGAATTAATTGCCGATATAGATCTTGATACAGTTGATTCAGTATTCCAAATTAACCTTGGCGCAGCAATACAATGCACTAAACACTGTATTGTCTCTATGAAAAATTTGGGTCGTGGTCGCATTGTCAATATTTCGAGTGAGCTGGCACTGGGTCTTCCAACTCGAACGGCCTATGGGGGCTCTAAAGCGGCCTTGATCAGCATGACCCGGACGTGGGCATTAGAGCTGGCAAAAAGTTCAATTACGGTAAATGCAATAGCACCAGGTCCAGTCGATACTGAATTCTTTCGCAGTAATAATCCAGAAGGAAGTTCAGAACGAATTAGAAAGCTCAATCGTATTCCGTTAGGAAGATTTGCTTCAGCTGATGACATAGCTCGTACAGTCGGTTTTTTTATGGGACCTGATTCAGGCTATGTAACCGGCCAAACACTGTTCGTTGATGGCGGATCAAGTCTAGCGAGTTCAGCATTATTTTAAAGAATATATGATTTTCAACCACCCTAACAGGCATTATCCCTAAGACAAAAATTTTCTGGTGACTTCTCTTTAAAAAGTGTTGGCCGAATTAGAATTATTCACAAGTGCGCCTATTAATAGTTCACCCAGTATATGTCTGATGATGAAATAGCCTCGGTGCACGATTTCCATTCATTTAGTTGAGTCCATTGACACGATGACTTGGCATCGTTTTAAAGGTATTTGTGACTAAATAAAAACCCTTTGAACCCTCTCCTAGAAGATGCAGTTCGATTAACACCCTTGTAACCCACTGATTCCGTTTGAGTGATACAACCAGCCCACCTCAGTCCTATAACGGTTCCTGTAATGAGTCGTGTTTTGTAACTTCTGTAACACGTCTGTTGTGACAACGGTGCACAATCCGGTATGAGGCGGGGAATATACCTACAGCTTCACGTTTAGCCCCCCGATATACAAAAAAGAGGAATCATCACTTTAGACGCGCCTCCTAAGTGTCCTTTTTTATCCACGTATCGCCCTCTAATATCGTTCGGTACAATGTTGGTTTTTCTGACTAAAAATTTTGGTTTCAATATGAAAGTACTATTAGTTTTGTGTCATCCTCGAGCGGATTCCTTTACAGCCGCTATCGCCGATGTGTTTGCTAGGCAAGCGATTGCTGCGGGCCATGAGATTGAACGCGTTGATTTATATCGAGAAGGTTTTGATCCAGTCATGCGCGAAATTGATGAGCCCAGCTGGGATAATTTAGACAAAATTTATTCCACTGAAGTACTGGTAGAGATGGCCCGTATTGAGCGAAATCAGGCCATTGTGATGGTTTGCTCAATTTGGTGGTGGTCATTCCCTGCGATGCTCAAAGGTTGGATTGATCGGGTATGGAATCTTGGTTTTGCCTACGGTCCACAAAAGTTGCCGCTACAAAAGGGACTGCTGATTGGCACCTGTGCTTCCAGTGCAGAGCGCTTTGCTAAGCACGGCATGGATTCCGCAATTCATACTCAGCTGGGTGCAGGAATTATGGGTTATTGCGGAATCGAGAATTACAGTGTCGAGCTATTCCACGATGCTGTTGCAGACGACGCCACCCGTGAGGCATTACTCAAGCGGGCAAGTATGTTAGGTGATTGTTTTTGATCGTTTAGTTTTTATAGATGCACTAACAACGGCACAGGAACCGCGATGGACGTGAGCCTCTCAGAACTGATATCCCCAGGTTTAACTTACGTCTCTGATGATTCTGCCTTGGTCGGTTGGGGTTGTGCTCTTACTGGCACCACCATCAACTGTAAAAAACTCTTATTGTGGCATCACAGATTGTAGAGGCTCAGAAATTAGCCAAAGAATGTTTCGCTAGGAACTATAAAAGTTGCCAGTCTGCAACAGCTTACATTTTAAATCATTGATTGATATAGTATTATTCAAACATTTGCACCGTTTGCATCCTAAATAAAATATACAGGGTGGTGCACCTTTGTCCAGCAAGCTGTGTATTGAATCTTATGCTCCCCAAAACTGGATAGTACTATCTTACTTTGGGAAGCTTCAGCTAGCGCTAACGCTGGGACTCATGCTATCTGCTGGAAACTAATGCTAACACTGATAGGCATTGTCATTTACCCTCTTTAGTATCTATAGCGTCGGTAAGGTAAAGTTTTTCTTAAATTAGTAATCAATTAAGGTGCTTCACGGTAACAACTTAGGCTATGTAAGGTGTGCAAGGATTTTTTTCAAAAGTACCAGATGAACAAGATCCCATTTAAACCGTTTGCTCAAATGAAGAAGCTGAAGCTTTTAATTCATTTAGTCAACAAAATCTCAATACTAGTCAAAAGAAAAATCTAGCAAAGGAAACGGCTAAATGGATTGCTTACAATTCAATATTTTTGCATTTTCCAGTTTGGAAATTATTGGGAGAAACTCACGTTCAACTCTCACACTCAATAGTTTTTTAACGAATTATCGACATTTGTTCTGCGACTATAAAGAGGCTTTTAAACACCTATGACAGGTGTCTTTTCCTTACGGCGAAGATTAACAATTGTTAACCCACCTAAAATTAATACGACCGCCAACCAAAATGAATAGTGGTGGGTTTCTCCAAATATAAACCATCCCCAACAAATTCCTGTAATTGCAATGATATAGGTACTAAAGCTATAAAATACAGGGCCAGCTAACTCAACAATCTTAAAAAAAAGTGAATAAGCCACTGCAGCAATAACTCCATGTACCACAACCAGACTTTCAATAAGACCTGGATCTTTCCAAATTGATAAGTATTCATTAGTTAAAATTGCAGTTGGCAATAAGAACAAAAAAGCCACAAGATGTGTACCACCAGCTAACAAAAAAGGATGACTATGACGAACGGGATAGCGTGCTATAAAGACACTCATGCCGGCATAACCTAATGGACAGATCATTGCGATAATGACAGTCCAGTTAAAATTGAGACCATCAGTTAGACTGGGCGTCGCAATAATTAATGCGCCACTAAAACCCATCGCTATACCTCCTACACGAACAGCATCAAAACGTTCAACTTGTAAAGTCAGCACTAGAACATAAGTAAATAATGGGACCAGAGTCAGTAACACTGCCATTGTTCCAGCAGACAGTGTTTGAACTACGTAAAAGAAGACAACATTCGGAATCGCAACCCCTACCAATGCACAAGTAACAAAAAATATGGGACGTGTAAAAATAGGCGGAAATCGTTTCGTTTTTATGTACCCCATTGAAATCAAAAGAATTGCTGCAACCATGGATTGCCACATGGCATATGACAAGGGCGGAATATCATTAATAGAAACATACTTTGAAATACTAGTCGCGCCCCCTCTTAAAGTGCCGAGCGTTAACAGTAAAATTAAAGCTAGTGAAAAGTAAGATTTCAGGATTTTATTCCAACCGTTATCATGAGGATTAATATTACATCTCGACCAAAGATGCGTAATCACGCACTAATTCGGCAAAGGAACCAACACTTAATTTTCGCATTAAATTAGATCGATGACGTTCTACAGTTTTGGGACTGACTAAAAGATTTCGAGCAACTTCTTTATTCGAATTACCAGCGACTAAACATTTAAGCACGTCACATTCACGGTCAGTTAATGACTGATAGCTATTCTCAATTGATTCAAAATGAGATCGTAACTCCCTGTTTTTGATATCCATATCAATAGCCGAATTGACTTTTTCAATTAATAAGTGGTCATTACAAGGTTTCTCTAAAAAATCGATAGCACCCAATTTTAAGGACCTAACCGCTGCCGGAACATCACCATGCCCAGTTATCACAATAACAGGCTCATAAATTGCGTTTTCAGACATCAATTCGATGGCTTCAAGGCCGCTAATACCTGGCATTCGTAAATCAAGAACAATACAACCCGCGCCACCATCTTCATGCTGATCAAAAAATTGCGATGCTGAAGAATAACAAATCGCAGTGAGTCCGATAGACTCAACCAAGAACTTAACCGAGTGACAAACGTCAATTTCGTCATCAACGATGTGGACTATGCCAGTATTATTAATTTTTTTTATCATTTCTTGTTATTGGTAGTCGAACACATAGTCTAGCGCCTTTACAAAATGTTGCATCAAGCCATAACCTTCCACCATGGGCCTCAATAATAGTACGACTAATGGACAGCCCCATTCCAAGCCCACGTGATTTTGTGGTTATATAAGTATCAAACATGGTTTCTAGTATAGCAGGGTCAACACCGGGTCCAGTATCACTGATAGTTAAAGTTAAAAATTCATCATCAAATTTACAGACAATATCAATCTGTCTAATATTGCAGGCAGCTTGTTGAATCGAATCAATACTATTAGTCACTAGGTTAAATAATACTTGTTCTATTTCGATTTTATTCACTGCTACCAAAAAGTCCTTCGGTACAAAATGTATATTTAATTTAATACTATGACGTTCAGCGGTATCTCGGAGTAACTGATGAACACCATTGATAATCGCCCGGATACTGTGTGGAGTAACCTCAGGATCACCTTGCCTTACAAAATCACCAACATGACTGATAATATCTTTTGCACGTTGGCCCGCTCTCGTAATATTTGACAGGGCTTCGCGGGTTTGATTATTGGTTAGCCCCGACTCATCATCCAATCGTCGTAATAAACCGTTCGCATAATTAACAACAACGGCAAGGGGCTGACTTAATTCATGGGCTAATGCCGAGGCCATTTCTCCCATAGATGCTCGTCGTAAAATGTGGGCAAGCTCTGCTTCTTGGAAACGTCGCAAAGCTTCAGCCTTTTTTCTATCAGTTATATCAGAGCGAATGGCAACAATACCATTATCACGAGTCAGTCGATCAGTGGACAAAATCCACCTACCATCGGCTAACTCAACTTCCACCGATCCACTTTCACTAGGGAATTTTTTTAACCGCTTCTGCATCCATTGTTCTGGGTCACCTAAAGCATCCTTCACCTCACCTGAGTAGGCACTCCTTTTTAACAGCTCATCAAAATGAACGCCCTTTACAAAATAGGGTGCTGTTTTAGGAAACAACTGGTTCAGTTTTTCATTAAATTCTATCAATGCTCCCTGATCGTTAAACAGCATAAACCCTTCCGACATCGAGTCCAGCGCTGCAGATAGCATTTGACGGTTACGATCTAATTGCTGTTCAACATTTTTAGTCGAAGTAATATCCTGAGTAGCCACCATGATTTGCACAACACGCTGTTCTTTATTGCCCCAAATTGGTCGACCATATGCGCGCATCCAACGAGTCTCGCCTTTCTTATCAATCACTCTGAATTCATCAACTGAACTTGAATTATTCATTAGACGTTCAAATCTGTGAGTTAAAATATCTTCATCATCAGGATGGACAATAGGCCCCCACATGCGTTGGTGTCCATCTTCAGTCTGCGTTGGAGAAAATTCTTTACTGAGTCTGCCCGTGAACCAAGTCGTTTTCATTGATCCTTCTTTATCGATTTGATAGACATAAATTAGATCTGACGTTAGCTCCGAAACAATACGATAACGATCTTCACTCTCTCGACGAGCCAAGTTTTCAGCCAGTAACTCATCATTCCTGAGTTGAAGTTCAGCAGTAGCAGAACGAACCTCTTGATCCAAAAACTTATTGGCTTTTTTTAGAGCTAACTCGGTACTGTGTCGCTGACTTACGTCACGAACTAAAAAAAAGTACCCGATAACACTAGAAGAGCCGGAATCGGGCATGTAGTTGAGATGTACCATCCGAGTAATACCATCTGGATAACAAATCTCGCGTTCTTCATTGATTGCTTCACCCGATAGGACCCTTTTTAGTAGAGCCTCGACCGTGCAGAAATGCTCTTCTGTAAAGAGTGTTTTTAAGTGCATGCCAACCAGATCTTTTAACGGCCGTTGATACCATTGCTCAATCAGTCGATTAGCAAAGACAATTTTTAAATCTAAATCTACATAACCAACTAACCCAGGCAATGAGTCCAAACCCTGCAACAACCGATCGCGGTCACGACGAAGCGATTGAATCTCATCATTCACTAAATCTTCTGAATCGTGGTCTTTCATTAGATTGCTATCAACTTGGAGTTTCATTACCTCTGGTAAATCCTCTGGTTTTACGATTTAATGGTTTAGTTTTTTAGATACAATATACAATAATGTCTGGAAATTACGAAATATCAAATAAAATCCTGTCAAATGAAGGCCATTCCAATGAGGCTCTTGAAGAAGTTAATCAACTTCAAGAAGGATTTAGTCTACCCGTTGGGCCATTACCTGACCCTTGGCAGTTTCGTGTTTATCTTGACACTCTGACAGTTCCCAAAAACGATGTCTGATGAAATTTGTTACCTAACGTTGACAGAATTAAGTCATCAAATTAAAAATCGAAAAATCACATGTCAATCTGTCACCGAAACAATATTAGGCAGAATCGATCATCTAAACCCACTCATCAACTGTTACAACAATGTCTTTCACGAGTACGCTATTGAAAAGGCTAAACAACTTGATTCTGAGATTAGAAATAGTCAGTGGCGTGGAAAATTACATGGAATTCCGATAGCAATAAAAGATATTTTTGATTTTCATAACCATCATGCAAGTGCTGGCAGTTTACTCCAACGCGCAAAATCCAATCAGGTAGCCACCGTAGTTGCAAAACTTGAATCTGCGGGTGCTGTAATATTAGGCACTTTAAATATGGATGAACTTGCAGCAGGTGGCACAGGCGATAATGTTCATTTGGGTCGATGTAATAACCCATGGAAGCTTGAACATATAACTGGTGGGTCATCCGGTGGTAGTGCCGCTGCTGTCGCGTCTGGTCTAGCATTTGCATCAATTGGCTCAGACGCTGGTGGATCAATAAGAATTCCTGCTGCTTTTTGTGGGATTACCGGTCTTAAACCAACTTATGGCCTTGTTAGTCGATATGGTGCAATGGCCCGCACTTGGTCAATGGATTGTATTGGGCCTCTGACAAGATGTGTTGAAGATGCTCATTCAGTCATGGTTGCTATCCAAGGGTTAGACCCATTTGATGCTACTTCAGTTGATTGTAACTTGATAGCGTCGGCTGATAACAACCATTGTATGGTTGGTGTTGTTAATTTAGATCCAATTTACCAACTAAATGAAAGAGATGAAAACTTTTTATTAGCCCGTAACCTGCTCGAAAAATCTGGACTATTGATTCAGGATGTTACTCTACCAGATCTCGATCTCTACACTCGAATGCAACAGGTCATCGTTAAAAGTGAAGGGGCAGCTATGCATCGAAAAGCCTTGCTTAATAATGAATCAGCTATGTCTTTTGCAGTTCGCAGCGTCATCTCAGGCGGTCTTGAAATCGATGCTGTTGACTATATTAAAGCGCTTTCAATTCGTAGTTCAGTGTTAAATCATTTAACCGAAAAGATTATGTCCAACATTGATATCTTAATGCTGCCTGTTTCCATACCAACTGCACCTGAATTTAAACCACCTGAAACAATGCAGTCTGCAGAAATTGATAGTGATTTTTCAACAATGGCCACTATGACTCGTTTTGCCAACTATCTTGGATTACCGGCTATATCGATTCCAACTGGTATAAGCGTCAATGGACTGCCAACGGCACTACAATTGGTAGGGAAGCCATACGAGGAGAGCAAACTACTCGCTATCGCAGCACAGTATGAAGCTCTTAGAGGGCCGTTCATCAATCCTGTATTAGGGACATAACTCTCAATTAACGTGATTTAACCCACCGAATTTCGATGAATGGAGTTTTCTAAAAAGAGTTTGGCAGTTTGTGCCGCATTCAATCGACATTCATGCATCGAATGATCCGAATAAAAGGCGTTGTGAGGCGTTATCAGTAGACGTCCTGTCAACCAATCAGCATGCTCTCGCCAGGCGCGAATTAGACTGTGATTATTGGGTGGTTCTACAGGTAAAACATCGAGTCCAACTGCCGACAACTGCCCAGATCTCAGGTTTGATTCAATCACATCGAGGTCTGAAACCAGTGGTCCTCTAGCAGTATTAATAAATATTAAGCCTGGTTTAACTTGTGCTAAAAATTCATTGTTGATCATGCCACGAGTTTCATCCGTTAAAGGACAGTGCATTGAGAGTGCGTCGATCTGATCAGATAGCTCTGATAATGATTCAGCTCGTTCAATACCAATTGCTCGAAACATACCGTTGCTAATATAAGGGTCATATCCAATTACCCGATAACCAAAAGCCTTTAACCTTAAGCTCATACTAGTACCGATTCTGCCAAGACCAACAATACCCAATGTCATATTTTTCGAGTGCTTAACTGGAGCAAGATGGTTTTCCTGCCAAGTAACGTCATAATTTCGGGACCTGTTGTCGTGCTCAACTATACGGCGTTGTAAAGCCAAAAGTAATGCCATTGCAGTATCAGCAACGTCTTCAGGACCATACTCAGGATTATTGGAAAAAGCGATATTATTTTCAGATAAAATATTCAATGAAATCTTGTCGTATCCAACGCCGTAACGAACCAGAATTTTACACTTTTTCAAATGTTTAATTGTTTGAATGCCAATGGAGGGCGTCCAAACTAGAAAGGCATCTAACTTCTCCAAGTCAGATTTATCAAACTGATTTTCATCACGTGTATCGAAATAAATAATGTCCGCCTTATTAAAAAATGCCTGCTGCTCTGCGTCAAACGGGGGCCTGATAAGATGTGTAACACCAACTGTCCATTTTTTATTTTGCATAATCGTAAGTCCAATAAAGTATGGTAGTAAGATAAATTCTGCTTGTTCAAAAATACAATCTGATTTAAGTTTAGCTTGAGATGTCTAAAACTACTACAGAGATATTAATTATTGGTGCTGGACTTTCTGGTGCTGTTACCGCGTTGCAATTGGCCCGATCCAATATTAAAGTTACCTGCCTTGAACAAGGGCAATGGAATAATCGTGAAGACTACCCAGGCGATAAACCAGACTTTGAACTTCTGTCAATGGGCCCCTGGCATGCCAATCCAAATGTAAGGAAATCACCAGCTGACTATTCAATCCTCGATGACACCAGCGATATAAAGCCCATGTTGTATAACGGTGTGGGGGGTAGCACTATACTTTATAGCGCCCATTGGATGCGATTTCTACCTAGTGATTTTAACGTCCATAGCCTCGACGGTGTAGGCAAAAATTGGCCAATAAATTATCATGATTTAGCGCCCCATTATAATCAAAATGACATTGACTTCGGCGTTTCAGGAATTGCTGGTGACCCTGCATACCCCGATTTTCCTGAGTATCCAATGCCACCTTTACCGATACAACCTTGGGGTGAACGGGTTGCTAACGCACACCATAAAATGGGTTGGCATTGGTGGCCTGGTTCCAATGCAATTGCTTCTTTACCCTATAAAGGACGTCGCCCCTGCGTACAACGTTCTACTTGTCGAGCAGGCTGCAACGAGGGTGCCAAAGGATCAGTCGATCAAACTCACTGGCCTGAGGCCATTGCATGTGGTGCAATACTTAAAACGGGCGCTCGTGTTTCGCGTATATTATTGGATCAACACGGACTTGCCTGTGGAGCATTATTTAAAGATGCATCTGGCAATACTCACAAGATAGAATCTGAAATTGTCATTCTTGCTAGCCATGCCATAGGATCAGCACAACTTTTGTTAAAATCAACCTCCCCAAAATTTCCTAATGGCCTCGCAAATCATTCAGACCAAGTGGGTCGAAATTTGATGATGCACCCTCTTTCTAGAGTCATTGGGTTCTTTGACGAACCTATGATGAGTTGGCAAGGTCATTGGGGCCAAAGCATCTATTCACTCGAGTTTGCCGAGACGCGTCCAGAGCATGATTTTGTTCGAGGTGCAAAGTGGAACTTATCACCATCAGGAGGCCCATTGTCAGCAGCACTTTATCCCATTGACGAATCCAGATGCTGGGGCAAACCCCTTCATCAACGCATTGACAACTGGTTGGGACGCTCAGCAGTATGGGGCATTACTGCTGAAGATTTGCCCAACAGACAGAATCGACTCGTATTAGACCCCAACTTTATTGACTCTAACGGTGATCCGACTGTTCGACTAATTTATAAAGTTTCTGAGAATAGTAAACGTATACTTAAGTTTATGACCGCAAAAGCAGTTCAATCATTTAGTGAAGCGGGTGCTCACCAGACTAGCGCATCCAGCTTAGTGACTGACAATGGTTGGCATGCACTTGGAACCTGTCGAATGGGAATAGATGCCGATCAGTCTGTTGTGAACCCTTGGCTACAAAGTCACGATGTTAAAAACTTATATATTGTGGACGGGAGTGTTTTTGTTACATCATCTTCAGTTAACCCAGCCGCAACTATTGCGGCCCTTGCTCGTCGAACAGCTAAATATATAATAAAATCACGATCTACAATAAAACGGGCAAAAATATGACTTTAGCCCTGAGTGATAAACAAAGAAACTCATTTGCCGAAATTTCAAATGTCGTTTATCCCGGTGGCTACAATCACCCCCCATCGAGTGGCTTAGATATTAAAAATGCCCCATTGGATCACGTTCTTCGAGCAAGGAATGAACTGGTAGTTCCTTTAATCAAAATACTCAATCAATATGTAACAGAACCGAATACATTTTTGTCCCAACTAGAAGATCATGATTTTAAACTGATCATGATCATTATCAGCGCTAGCTACCTGAGTATTCCACAGGTCAAAGAATCTCTTGAATACAACGGACAACAAGCAATGTCGTTAGGCCGTTCAGGTTTTGGCGCAGAAGAGCTGGTTTTTGAGTTAATGCAACAACCAAAAAGATACCGCGATGTTTAGCGCGATATCAATTGTCATTAACCATCAACAAATCAAACGACTCTAGTACAACTGGAAGATCATCGGACCAATCGTTGCCCCAGTCAGCCAATTGCAATTTGAAGTACTCTTCATGAATGCGTTTCCAATATTCTAGGCTCCCGTCACCTTCTCCTTCACGTGCAGCAAACGCTGCATCAACGTCTTTAAATGGTCTAACTTCAACATTAACTAAATGCAGTACGCAGGCTGGAGAAAAGTCTTCCCACAAGATAATCCAATAATCCCCAGTTTTTCTTCGAGCGACCTGGTTTAATTCAAAATCCAGCGCAAGATGTGCGGTGGCTCGTTTAGTTTCCGCAATTGCAAGTTCAGTGACGTGATTACCATATTCAGCGTATCTTGGATCACCAAATGTTTTGGTATGATAATTATCGTTTGATATACCATGTATTTCGCAGACTTTGGACCAAAACGCTTCAACCTCAGGTGTTCTATCGCCAATCATTTTTCTCTCCAATTATTATTAGTGAATTTTATGCCTAAACCAATTAAAGTTCGTGAATCTATTAATAACACTCGCTTATAGTTAATTGATTACTATATTTATCATTAGGGTAGATATTATGCAAAAAAAATTATGATTATTATATTTCCAATTTTTATCAAGCCAATTTTATGTGTTTAGGCATAATGGGTAAAATTGACTAAACTTGATCTATTAATTATGACTTCACATTTTTGAGAAAGCGAGTAGACACAAATATTCAAGTCCAAGCTGAGCAGCGATCAACGCGGTAATTTCACTATGATCATAATCAGGTGCAACTTCAACTATATCCATCCCGATAAAGTTTATACCTTTCATTTTTCGGAAAATTTCAAGTACTTGATTAGAGGTTAATCCACCAGGCACAGGAGTACCTGTACCTGGTGCGAATGCAGGATCAAGAGCATCTATATCAAACGTCAGATAGGTCTTATGGTCAGCAACAACTTGCTTTATCTGGGCGACGGTAGATTCAATACCGATTCTATGAACTGTCGAAGAATCTAAGACGGTAAACTTATCCTTTTCACTATCATAATGCGTTCGAATTCCAATTTGAACTGATCTAGTCGGATCGACAATTCCTTCTTCTACAGCACGATAGAACATACAACCATGATCATAGGGATTATTGTTTCTTTCTGTATCAGTATGAGCATCAAAATGTACTAACGATAAAGGGCCATGTTTCTTAGCAATTTCACGTAAAATAGGGAGAGACACGAAATGATCACCACCAAGACATAGAGTTTGTGATCCTTGGTTTAGAATATCAGCAACACAAGCTTGAGTTTGTTCAACCATTTCACCTGCATTTCCGTATCGATATATTACATCTCCATAATCAACCACATTAATATGATTAAATGGATTGAAACCCCAGGGGTATTGTTTGTCCCAACTCGAAACATCACGACTTGCTTGCCGTATTGCCCTTGGCCCAAATCTTGTTCCTGGACGATTACAAACTGCAAGATCGAATGGTACTCCAAGAACCGCAATATCAATATTTTCGAGCTTTCTGCTATACGGTCTTCTTAAGAAGGTACTGGCACCAAAGAACGGTGCTTCTGCTGTAGTATCACCAATATTTGAATGTCCAAAGATCGAATCGGAAGAGTTAATTTTAGTACCAGTCATTTAAGTGTCCCAAGGTAAGTTCTAATTGGTTCCAAGTTAATGAGGTTATCCTATTTTTAAATCGTATAGGTATGATTCATGAATATTAAATACTAAATCAAAGGTTTATAAGCATTGTCAAATTAGCAAAAGAAACGCCAAAACTGTGGTCTGAACTGATGGAAAAAATATCTATTACGGTTTTCAGCACTCTGGTTAGATTATTTCACATGCCGTTTGGCTTTATGGTCGTTTCACATTTAATTTTTGGGCTTTAGAAGAAATTCTGACATATGGAACTGAGATATCAGCTACAAATCTATCCGCCAATGGTGTTAGCATTTTGAATAAGAGCAGCGGACAGGTTCTTTGAAAGTTGCCAAAAGAGTTCTATCATTCAGCCAGTAAAATAGTAACTGATAAGTTGAAAAGCTAGGGTGCTGTTGTTTTGTTGTTTTTTTGTTTTGTTTTCGTTTCCTGATCGGGTACGGCCTTTGCCTTTTTTTGACCGTTGTGACTAGAGTTGGTGTTTGCTGTTAGGTGATGTGGTACCCCAACGAATACGCCGTTGAAGCGCTTGAGGTTCACCCTCGGTTTGGGAACCGGTGACGGCAGTTTTGCAATGAAATCTAGCGGGTTGAATATTACATGGGTCGTGCCATCTTTAGAGGAAGTTTTGAGCGGATAGGGGATGCTGACAGTCGATGTCAGCGATACGCTTTTTCCGATACGGCAGGCTGTGATAGTTAACAGCACAACCTTTTCAGCTTATCGCATTCCCGAGCCTGAAGGGCTAACTCGGCATGCAAACTAAATCTTACTTCTTTCGCTAACGTCTCCCCTGACCTGCTTGGCATTTGGATTGTCTTCTTAGTTGGGATGGTGACCCGCTCAGAGTGGCTGTTGTTTGATTTCCTCAAGCGATGTGGGCTTAAGCGTTAAGTCGAAATATTTTCATAATCCCGTTGGCTCTTTCGTGATTACCTGAATAGTCTGACATAATGCCAAGGTGATAAAATCACTGTAAAAATTACGATAGCATTGCCAATGATAAAATGACATCCTTATAGATTGCAGTGGCTCAGAAGTTAGTCGAGTGACTCTATGGCTAAGAACTTCAAAGACGGTTAGCCTGTAGTATCGAATGAATGCCCTTATCAACTCTGTCGTTTTCGCCCCCACACTATTCCAAGCTAATGACCTCAATGGCCACTGCAAGTTCGTTAGGATAACGCATGGCATTACTGTTTAAGCGCTCAATCAATAAACATTAAATCAAATTAGGCAGAATGGTTACAGGCCAAAGGAATCATACATTTGGTCAAACGTTGAAACAGAACCTATCCAAACTGATTGTGGATAAGAATAATCAAATCGAATATAGCAAGCGTGATAAATATGGTTGAGTACCTTCTCTTGCGGGGATACTTCACAGATACAAAAAAGAACAAAGACCTTGCCGACAAGATCAGGCAAACCATCACATTACACCCGATGCATTAACTGAAACTAGAGCACTGCCACAAATTAGCGTGTTTGTCTGATTCTAAGATAGATTGATAATTCTACTCGCTGATCCCAATAGGTGGCAGGGTATCGCTAATGGTAAATGATTAATTTTCTGACGTCGTAGACTTTTTATTATTTTATCAGCCTAAAAAAACGACAACGGACAGGCACTCTTAAAAACTACCCAATCTATAGTCGAAAAAATCAACGTGTTTTATTACTGGGCGTTTATTGCGAGTCAGGGAATATTTTTCAGGGTGCATCGCTTCTCAAATATTGATTCGAAACTCACCGATTGGGTCGTATCAGTATCGACCAACTAGGTATACTTGCTATACAACAAGATGCATATTTAATGCGCTGGTCTGGTAAGGTTGGAACTTGCCAACTTCATTAAAGTGAAACAAACTGCGCAACCATTTTAATAACTGACTATTCATTATGACGCTAACCTCTTGGCTTACTATTGTAGGTATTTGCTGTTTGGGTGCTATGTCTCCAGGCCCTTCATTGGCAGTGGTTTTAAAACACACTATTAGTGGAAGCCGAAATAAGGGCATCAGTGCTGCCATTGCGCATGGCCTAGGAGTCGGCTTATATGCCTTCGCATGTATTTCTGGCGTTGCTCTAGTCATCATGACGTCTGAAACATTGTTCACTGCTCTAAAATGGAGCGGTGCTGCTTACCTGGCGTGGCTTGGTATTAAAGGCTTATTGAGCCAATCGAACCCTAACCAAAACCTGCCTGAAGTTGACACAAAAGACGCCATACGCGATGGTTTTATGGTTGTGTTTTTAAACCCTAAAATCGCTGTGTTTTTTATTGCTATTTTCAGTCAGGTCATTGGCACGGACACCCCTATAATTGCAAAAGTTATTTATGCGTCAACAGCGATGATTATCGACGGTGGCTGGTATGTAATAGTTGCCTGGGTGTTTTCAAATGAGCGTTGGCTTAAAAAACTCCAACGAAGAGCTGTTTGGCTCGATAGATGTTTTGGTTTAATACTGCTCAGCTTAGCAATCCAGCTGGTACTAGAAATGCTGTAAAGGGTCTCAGCAATTGAAGAGGACCTGTCGTTTGTTCTGCTTTTTTTCATATCGGACTATTTTTTATCTTATCGGCTAAACCTTCGATCATTACCAGTCAATTGACATTAGTTTTTCTGCCATAAGACTTGGACATCAAACCTATTTTGATATAGTTTTTGATGGAGCCAATCAACATATTTCTAATCGTACTTTTCTCAAATTCCTCCACTTTTATAGAACTATCTCTTCTGCATTTATAGAATATAAAAACATTCTCAGTTTTGAGGGTGCGTCTATTTCTTCTTACTCTTCCAAGTTCCACCGTATTGGTAAGTACCCTCAAACGCTGCCTTAACCTCCGTGAGGCACTTTCCACAGAGGAACACCCAATCCTTCAAGTCTTGGTATTGACACCTATAAAGGACGTCCTTTGCGTCCTTGCAAACATAACAGTCTTTGGTTCTCACTCTCACGGAATTTACTACGGCATATGGTTGATGTAGGTAATATTATTACATCTGTTCTGGACTACGCAACTGAATAAAAAAACACTTCCAGTGTGGAGAAAGCATCTCTGACTTTCGTCACCCCCCTATTTAAATGACATTGCTTGCCATTTGAATGACCTGTCAAATGTCTGCTGTAAAAAAGCATTTAGTGGTCCAAGCCCTTCTCATTTGTTAGAAAGAACTCATACTGTTCTTTACATGGACCTTTTTTTTATTTCAAAAAGATTGTTTGGAGCTTTTAGGTCATAATCATAGACACCCATCGAAATAAATTGACTTCAGTGCTCTCGCTTTAAGATAATCAAACCCGCATTCACAAAAAAGTGTGATACCAAGACCAGAGAGGGCGGGGGTTTCTATCGATATCACTCCCTATGACAATTGCAGCTCCCATTGTGTTCGACGTGAATTCCAGTGGGCCTGGTAATTAGGTACTTAGTTAGAACTATTAACAAATTAAGCTATCACAATCATACTGCGACGTTATTTTTTGATCCAAATCACAAAACTGACCGTATTTTATATATTTATTTAATTACTAGATTTATTTCTAAGGAGAGCTTTTATGCTTGGTCATTTTACGCTTTAATTCACTTCGATTTCATAGCTCTAAATAGCATTGAAATTCACTCTATTTTAATAAGAGAAACTTAAAGCTCCAAATGGCTTTTGCCGGCCAACACGTCGAACCAATATTATCGTTGTGTAAGCGGCTCTTTATAGTCAGAGCACATGACTCAATCTGAAATAAGGGAGCAACGGGAAAATTTTATAGGTTGCCATTTTGTTAGGCCGTGGCGCCGCTTAATTAGGGATAATCAGTAGGTTAGCGAATTGCCGAATCTGCGGAAAGGCCCAACTCCCTTGACATATTCTGTTGTGGTGTTATTTTTATTGGCCCTTTTTTAAACGCTAAATTCATTCACAATGGCTTTAGCGCAGTAGGTATCAGCTGCCGCCTAGCTCTATTATGACACGTCGGTTAATGTCTGACTGAGTACCGAGAAGCTAACTGTCATCATCGGGAGGATAATGTGGGAGGGAGTAAGTATATTAAGAGTCGACAAACAACGAGATTAACTAACCTATGAGCAACGCAAACAAGCCATCCCTTCGATTTGGTTACCCTGAGAAGACAGGACTTTACGACCCCACTTTTGAAAAAGACTCATGTGGTGTTGGATTTGTAGCCAACATTAAAGGCCAACCCAGTCATCAAATCATGTTGGACGCCTACCATCTCAATTCACGAATGGACCACCGTGGTGGTTGCGGCTTTGAAGCCAATACCGGTGACGGTGCGGGCATTTTAATGGCGTTGCCAAACACCTTTTTTGCAAAAGTAGCAGCCGAGCAGTTGGGCACTACATTGCCAGCAGTGGGTGCTTACGCCGTTGGAAATATTTTTCTTCCACAGATCGTCACAGAAAGAAAGTTTTGCCGCCAAGCGATTAACGACATTATCGCCGAAGAAGGCCAAATCCTTATCGGTTGGCGCGAGGTACCACTTGATGCAGTTGGCGCCGATGTGGGTCCCGCAGCCTTAATCGCACAGCCTTATATTGACCAGCTATTTATTGCTGCGGCCTCTGGTCTGAATCAAGACGCATTTGAACGGGTTCTTTATGTTATTAGAAAGCGCTTTACACACCTCCTTCGTAACGATGAGTCCTTGACCGAAGCGAAGCAAGTGTATGCCTGCAGCCTTTCAACCAAGGTTATTGTTTATAAGGGCATGTTGACGCCGGGTCAGTTATTTCCTTTTTATAAAGACCTAACCAACACCAATTTTGAAACCCATTTAGCGATGGTGCATTCACGTTTTAGTACCAACACATTTCCGTCATGGGACCGCGCCCAGCCCAATCGCTTTATGAGCCACAATGGCGAAATTAACACCCTGCGCGGCAACGTTAACGCCATGGTTGGTCGCGAAGGCAAAGCCAACACTGATGTATTTGGTGACAAACTTTCATCCATTTTCCCAGTAATCGAACCCGATTGTTCAGATTCAGGCAGTTTTGATTCGGTACTCGAATTCATGCTGTTGTCTGGCCGCTCATTACCAGAATCCGTAATGATGATGATTCCAGAAGCCTGGCAGTCCGATGCCAATATGGCTCAATCCAAAAAAGATTTTTATGAATATCATTCCGCTTTGATGGAGCCTTGGGATGGTCCAGCATCTATCGTTTTTTCTGATGGCCACTACATTGGCGCAGTCTTGGATAGAAATGGATTACGCCCTAGCCGTTATTATGTGACCCACGATGACAACGTCATTATGGCGTCTGAAGTTGGTGTGATTTATGTGGATCCTGCAAATGTGAAATTGAAAGGTCGGCTGGAGCCAGGGAAAATGTTCCTTCTGGATTTTGAGGCCGGTCGTTTAATTCCAGACGAGGAACTTAAACTTGGTATTGTAGGCAAGCGTCCTTACGGCGACTGGCTGACGAATCAGAAAGTAACCTTGGCCGACATCGCCAGTGGCAGTTCCAATCATAGTCTTGATAGTGAACACACTTTGCAGCGCATGCAGGCTTTTGGCTATACAAGCGAAACCATGAATTTCATGTTGATCCCTTTAGTAACTGAGGCACGTGACCCTCTGGGTTCAATGGGCAACGATTCTGCCCTTGCCTGTCTTTCCGACAAGCCGCGAATGATCTATGACTATTTCAAGCAACTGTTTGCGCAGGTTACCAACCCAGCCATCGATTCCATACGCGAAGAAGTGGTAATGTCGCTGGAATGTTTTATCGGACCTGAAGGCAACCTGCTTACAACGCGGCCCGAACAAGCAAGACGCTTAAGCCTCAAGCATCCGATTCTTTCTAATCAGCAACTTATCGATATTAAGAATATGGATTTCAAGGGCATGAAATCCAAGCTGATCGATACTACTTTTGATGTCAAGGAAGCCGATGGATATCGCCAAGCGATAAAAAGAATCTGCGCTGAGACTGATGACGCCATTGATAGTGGCTTTTCCTTTGTCATTCTGTCTGATCGGGCAACGTCTGACAAACGCATTCCATTAAGCACATTAATTGCTTGCGGCGCTGTTCATCACCATCTGATTGGCAGTCATCAACGCACCCAAATCGGCATAATTTTGGAAACCGGTGAAGCCAGAGAAGTTCATCACCACTGCTTACTTACCAGTTATGGGGCGGACGCAATAAATCCTTACCTCGCGTTTGAGGCATTGTGGAAAGCCAATCAAGAAGGTTTGCTTGGTGATGCCTATAAAACAGAAGATAAGCTTGTTGCCGCTTACAAGAAAGGCATCAAAAAGGGCATGCTTAAAGTGATGGCCAAGATGGGCATCTCAACGTTGATGTCTTACAAAGGCGCACAAATATTTGAAGCCCTTGGACTTGCTGACGATATTATCAAGGTCTGTTTTATTGGCACAGCAAGCCGTGTTCAAGGTATTAACTTTGACGTTTTAATTGAAGAATCAAAACGCAGACACAGTATTGGTTTCCCTGATAAAGACAGTAACAGAATCCCTGAGCTAACCAACCCAGGTGACTATTCTTGGCGCTCTGGTGGCGACGCCCATATGTGGAACCCCAACACTATTGTTAATTTGCAGTTAGCCGCGAGAAATAATAGCCCAGAGGCTTACGCTGCATTTGCAAAACATTCAAACGAGGACAGTACTCGTCGCTGCACATTACGCGGCTTGCTTAAGTTTGATCGAACAGTGAATGAGACTATCAGTATCGATGAAGTTGAACCGGTTAGCGAAATCGTCAAACGATTTGCCACCGGCGCGATGAGCTTTGGCTCCATCTCGAAAGAAAGCCATGAAGCATTGGCTGTTGCTATGAACAGAATGGGCGGAAAATCTAATACTGGTGAAGGGGGTGAAGACCCCGCTCGGTTTGAGCCAATGCCTAACGGAGATTCAAAGCGTTCCGCAATTAAGCAGGTTGCCTCTGGCCGCTTCGGTGTAACCACTTGGTATCTCACCAATGCAGATGAGCTACAGATTAAAATTTCTCAGGGCGCGAAGCCAGGTGAAGGCGGTGAATTGCCCGGCGGTAAGGTTGATGACTACATCGCGCGCATTCGACACTCCACTCCAGGAGTCGGGCTAATAAGCCCACCTCCACACCATGATATCTACTCCATTGAAGATATTGCCCAGCTCATTCACGATCTTAAGAATGCAAATCGTGAAGCCCGTATAAGTGTTAAGCTCGTGTCTGAAATAGGTGTCGGAACAGTTGCTGCTGGCGTCACAAAAGCCAAGGCAGATCATTTAGTAATTGCCGGCCATGACGGCGGCACCGGTGCTTCACCTCTTACCTCTATTAAACACGCTGGCTTACCCTGGGAGTTGGGCGTTGCAGAGACGCATCAAACTTTGGTTATGAATAATCTAAGGTCGCGTGTGGTATTACAAACTGATGGCCAGTTAAAGACAGGACGCGATATCGCTGTGGCTGCTTTGCTGGGTGCTGAAGAATTCGGTTTCGCAACAGCGCCACTCATCACACTTGGCTGCATCATGATGCGTAAGTGCCATTTAAATACTTGCCCGGTTGGAATAGCGACACAAGACCCTGAACTGCGTAAGAAGTTTAAAGGCAAGCCCGAACATGTCGTAAATTATCTTTGGATGGTAGCACAAGACTTGCGTGGGATCATGGCCGAACTCGGTGTTCGTACGGTCAATGAAATGGTTGGTCGAGTTGATCTGCTCAAAACTGACGATGCCATAGACCATTGGAAGGCAGACGGTCTGGATCTAAGCCCAATGCTAGAGCCTGCGAAAGTGATTTTCGAAGGCACTGAATTCTATAAAACCCAAGATCAAGATCATGGCCTAGAAAAAGCACTGGATAACGAGCTTATCCGACTAGCGAAACCGGCTTTAGAAACTGGGGAAAAAGTTTATATTGAACACGAAATTATCAACATCAATCGCGTTGTTGGCACAATGCTATCTAATGAGGTAGCCAAGCGCTGGAAGGCAGAGATGCTTCCCGATGATACAATCAATATTAAACTCAATGGCTCAGCAGGACAGAGTCTTGGAGCATGGCTAACCAAAGGTATTACTCTTACCATAGAAGGCGATGCCAATGACTTTGTCGGCAAAGGTCTTTCCGGTGGCAAGATTATTATTTACCCACCCAAGCAAAGCACATTTAAAGCTGAAGAAAATGTTATTGCAGGTAATGTAAATCTCTATGGAGCCACTAGCGGCGAAGCCTATTTTAGAGGCATCGTAGCAGAGAGGTTTGCGGTTCGAAATAGTGGTGCATCAGCAGTAGTTGAAGGTATTGGTGATCATGGCTGTGAATACATGACAGGTGGCCGTGTGGTTATTCTTGGCAAAACTGGTCGCAACTTTGGTGCAGGGATGAGTGGTGGTATAGCCTACGTATGGGATCCGAAGAATGCATTGGCAGCACAGTGCAATATGGAAACCTATGAACTCGATCGCGTAACGGCGGCCAACGACATTCTTGAGCTTAAAGTATTAATTGGCAACCATGCCGACTACACCGAGTCGCCAGTAGCGGCATCTATTTTAGAAAATTGGGAGCAATCACTCCGTCAGTTCGTAAAAGTGATGCCAACTGATTATAAGCGCGTACTTGAAGAACAGGCAGTAACCGCAGCTTGAGACTTGAATGCTCGTTTAATGACAAAAGAGATTAAGGATAGAAATGGGAAAGCCTACTGGATTTAAGGAATTTGAGCGTGAAACTGCACCCTATCGTGATGCAACTCAGCGACTCGTAGACTTTAAAGAGATTTATACCGATCACAATGAAGAGCACTTGACCACACAAGGTGCCAGATGTATGGACTGTGGCGTACCATTTTGCCAATCTGAACAAGGGTGTCCAGTCTATAACCTAATTCCCGAATGGAATGATCTGATTTATAACAACCGTTGGAAGGAAGCTTTAGAAAGATTGCATAAAACCAACAACTTTCCAGAGTTTACTGGAAGAGTTTGCCCTGCTCCCTGCGAAGGAGCCTGTGTGTTAGGTATTAATGAGTCTCCTGTCGCGATTAAAAATATTGAATGTGCCATTGTCGACAAAGGCTTTAAAGAAGGCTGGGTTGTTGCTAATCCGCCAACGCAACGAACCGGCAAAAAAATAGCCGTTGTGGGGTCTGGCCCTGCCGGACTTGCAGCAGCTGCTCAGCTCAACCTGTCCGGCCATGAAGTCACTGTATATGAAAGAGATGATCGAATTGGTGGCTTGCTGATGTACGGCATACCCAATATGAAGCTTGAAAAAAAGGTGGTCGACAGGCGGGTTAATTTGCTTAAAGCGGAAGGTGTTAAATTTGTAGTCAACGCTGACATTGGCGGGGCCGGCAAAAAAGGAATTTTGGTAAGTCAATTACTGAAAGAGTCCGACGCCCTTTTACTTGCTACCGGCGCCACAACTCCGCGTGATTTAAACATACCCAACCGCGCGGGCGACGGCATTCACTTCGCTATGAATTTTCTCTGGCGTAATACTAAAAGCCTCCTCGATTCTCAATTGAACAATGGCGAGTATCTCTCTGCCAAGGGCAAAAAGGTAATCGTAATTGGTGGTGGTGATACCGGGACCGACTGTATAGGAACTTCACTGCGGCACGGCTGCGAGTCTTTGGTTAATTTTGAAATCATGGAAAAACCTCCCGAAGCTCGCGCAGATGATAACCCATGGCCATTGTGGCCGAAGATTCACCGAATTGATTATGGACACGAAGAAGCAGCCAAGAAATTTGGCCAGGACCCACGAGTCTATTCAATATCAGGTAAAGAATTTGTTAGAGATGAAGACGGTAAGCTATTAGGTATAAACACGGTCGAAGTTGACAAAAACTTCAAAGAAGTACCCGGTACTGTTCAATTTTGGGAAGCCGACTTTATTCTTCTTTCAATGGGCTTTCTTGGCCCTGAACATTATATCAGTGACGCCTTAGAACTAGAATTGGATGGCCGCTCAAACTATAAGGCGGAATATAAAAAATTCCAGACTTCCACGGCAAAGGTATTTGCCGCTGGCGATTGCCGCAGGGGACAATCGTTGGTGGTTAGAGCCATCGACGAAGGTCGCTTAGTGGCCGAAGAAATAGACCACTACTTAGATGCTTAGTGAGCCCGCACGCTAGGGTGAATCTATCTTTACCCTAACGCTCTATTCGTTACACTTAGCCCTAATGGCAGAAATTGGCTCGATTGGTTTTCCAAAACAGGCACGGCATAGCCCCTAGTGTTAATAGTATGTCGATGACGGATATTACTGTTTGACTAACCCCTAATTGGTGTGAAAATAACATTCGACTAAAACACAAACTAAGTGCCTTGATAGCATCGCATTGGGCTGGAATAAAGCGTCAGGTTCACTTCGCTCTGGCAATTTCTTCATAACGTAGTTGGAGCATTGCATGATATTTCATCGTCTGTGGATCAAGATCAGCGTCAGCACCAATATCTGTCGCCAATTGATGCTACTGATTTTTATTAAGCCCTTCAATCGAAAAAAACCGTAATATTTTGAGAAAAGAGTATAGGAAGCATTAAAGCCCTATCCACGGGTGTCGACTTTTAAAATCATCTCCAATATTCAGTCAACCGTCTTCTTAATAGTCAAATGCTCCAAACCCTAACCATTCCTCCCGAGTTCTTTCGCTATTTTTAAACAAAAATGGTCACTAGCGTATAGCGATACCCTACCCTCTATTGGTATCCGCGAGAAATATTATCAAACTATCCCGGAAACTGGCTTATGGAGATGCCCTAATTTAAGCAGAGCATGGGGATATAAAGGTAGCCTATGATTTTCTTTCGAGGGCGTCGGTGAAAGCCGTTTCTCTTAAACTGCTGGTCTGGTAACAGGTAAAGAGCAAACAAACGCTGGCTTCGCTCGGGCAAGTTCTTAATCTATGCCGCTATCTCATCAACAACGTTTTGAATTGCGCCGGCACGAGCGTCACCCCTTAACCTATCACCGAAGCAAGCGATACTGATATTTTAACGGTCATTAATTTATTCTTTAACGGTCACTTGTTGGCAGTCATTGGTTATGCCAAGGCATCCGTATTACTTTGTTCTGCGTATAAATAGGTCATGAATATTCAAACCGAAGAAAGTACTCTGTTGGATGAATTCCTGCACAACCATCCAAGGGTGTTGGTACTCACGGGCGCAGGTATTAGCCAAGCCTCAGGCATACCAACTTACCGTGATAATACAGGCAAGTGGCTATCGCGTACGCCTATCCAGGCGCATGATTTTTTGACCAATGCACTGACACGTCAGCGTTACTGGGTTCGTTCTTATTACGGCTGGCCTTTGATGCGGGATGCCAAACCGAATTTGGCACACATTTCATTAGCAGAGATGGAACGGCGGGGCCAAGTTGAATTACTCATTACACAAAATGTTGACCGGCTACACCAGCAAGCAGGGAGTGAGAATGTGGTGGACTTGCATGGGAGAATTGATCAGGTTCGTTGCCTAAGTTGCGCCACAAACTTCACTCGCAGCGACGTACAGTCAATGTTGCAGGAGGAGAACAATCTACCCGAACAGATTTTGCAAACCCCTCGGCCTGATGGCGATATGGAAGTTCCTGAATCACTCATTACTTCTCTCACTCCGCCAGTCTGCAAACGCTGTGGTAGCGATCTGATGCCCAACGTCGTTTTTTTTGGTGGAAGCGTGCCTCGTCCAACCGTTCAGCGCTGTATGAGCGCGTTAGAAAGTGCAGATGCGTTGTTAGTGCTGGGAAGCTCGTTATCGGTTTTGTCTGGGCTTCGATTCTGCCGACAGGCGCAAAAACTGGGCAAGCCAGTCGCTATTGTAAACCCAGGGAAAACCAGAGGAGACGATTTAGCTCAGTTACGGCTTTATTCTGATGCGGCGCCACTGTTAAAAAAAATTACCGCTTAGGCTGCTATCATCGATTAATTTTTTCTTACTTGGTTTCTGACTGCCGCATCGGCATGGTATCAATTAGTGCCAACGTTGAGTTGAGTCTTAGCACAGGTTGCTGGTCTTTTATGCCACCATCCTTGCCTATCAGCACAAACTTAACCTGATTATTGAAGTACTTATGGTGGATATCACGGACAAAGCTTTGACTGATTTCCCCCTCATAATTACTTGTCAGTCGTTCAGCAGAAAACACAAACCATAGAAGGTGACGTTCATCAATCTTAGATTTCGCTTGACGCAGTCGACTGATAACTTCAGCTTCGCTCTGTTGATCTGCACTCACGAGTATTATTCTATTGACCCAGCGCAACTGTTCAACGTTGAACAACGTTCGTTCGAAAGCAAGGGCTTCTTTAGTAGCCATAGAATGGATTATTATAATCGCTAAAAATAAACAGTTAGAGCGTATGACTGTAGCTTTTGGGGTTTGCGTCTACGCCGCCAGCAGCCCAGATCATTGAGGTGATTAACGCCTTAGTTTACGTCAACCGCAAAAGCTTTCATGGTTTCAATCGGCACAATGTCTAATGCTAACTGGTGAGTACGTGTCAAGTGTATATGGGGTGCAGCGCCATTTTCATGGGCTTCTAGCCAGCGTGAAGCACACAAACACCATGAGTCGCCGGGTTTTAAGCCCGCAAAGCCATACTCTGGACGGGGCGTGCTGAGGTCATTGCCATTACTTTTAGAGAACGCTAAAAATTCAGCCGTTACGCCCGCGCATATGGTGTGTGAAGCCGCATCTTGGTCACTGGTATTACAGCAGCCATCACGAAAAAACCCGGTCATTGGGGCTTCACTACAAGAGATGAGTTTTTCACCAAAAACATTCAGCGATGGGGCCATTGTTATGCTCATATTTCAATATCCGTAATAGGCTTATATTTGATTATACAACCGTCTAATTAAACCCTATTAGAGGCCATAAAGGAATCCGCTTAAGTAACTCAAGGCAATGATTTTTACTCTGAAATAATCAACCTGATTAGTTTGCATAGTTAATAACAGATACTGGTCATGAATTGAACTGATCATTCCAGTTTGATGTTAATTCTTTAAACAAAAAGAATCATCAGGCCACCAAGCACCAACAAAATTCGAATCAATAACGCTTTTGGCGCAATGATTCCAAAGGAGATCATTCCTAAAGCAATTGCCATTTTTGCGGCTGCCAGTAGGGATGGGACGACCGCAGTCCCAAGCTCAATTAAAGCTGGATTAGCAATCATACCCAATGGAATTAGATACAACCCTATGCCCAATGACATCGCAATACCGGCTACCTTCAACCAGTTCTCCTGCACCATACCTGCGGCAATAAAGACAGCACCACAAACCGGTGGAGTAATGGTGCTCAACAATGCAAACCAAAATATAAATAGGTGCGTCTGTAACGGCCCGAGTCCCAGTTTAATCAGCGCCGGACCCGCAACAGAAACACAAATAACATAAGCCGCAGTCGTGGGCACTTCCATTCCCAAAATAAGACAAGCAAGCGCAGTGAGTAATAAAGCTGGCCATAGCATTCCACCCGAACCAGACAGAATCAATGAAGTAATTTTCACTCCTAAACCCGTAATACCCAGTACGCCAATAATTATGGATGCACACAAAATAATGGATGCAATGGTGGCGATTTGCAAACCACTCTTAAGGCAAACACTTTCTATTCGTTTTAGGCTGCGCTTGACATCAAACGTTAAATTTCTATCAATCCACAATAGAACCGCACCCACAATAATAGCCAAGCAAGCGGCATATTGGGGTGTTAGGTTAGTTCCAAACATACCCCATAGCAGGACTGAAAAGGGTATTAAGAAAAAAGCTGAAGTAATAATTACAAGCTTCATTTCAGGTCGCTCATCCAGCGGAACTGCTTTTAAGTCATAGCGACTGGCAAAAGCGTCGATTCCAACCCAGACCGCAAAGAAATAAAGTACCGCTGGAAGTAAGGCAGCAATCATGATGCTGCTGTAAGGTACACCTGTCAGTTCGACCATAACAAACGCACCAGCACCCATCAGTGGGGGCATAATTTGCCCTCCAGATGAAGCCACTGCTTCAACGGCCGCAGCAAAGGGACGGGGGTAACCCAGTCTAGTCATAGCGGGTAACGTGATAGCACCGGTCGAGGCAACATTGGCAGAAGCCGACCCCGATATTGACCCGAATAAGGCAGACGAGATGACCGATACTTTCGCCGCACCACCGCGTAAACGTCCAGCAGCGGCAGCAGCCACATTCATAAAGCCCTGCCCCGCTTCGCCGGCATTCAGTACCGCACCAAAAATAACAAAGATGGCAACAATATTGACTGAGATCCCCGTTAATTTGCCCCATATACCGCCTTCTGCAATGGTCAGAGTACCTAGGAAGCTGGCCGTTGGTGTCCCTGGATGGCCAAATTCACCTGGAATATATTGTCCCCACAGACCATATGCTAATGCAATTAAGGCCACTACAGGCAGTGGCCAGCTGATAGCGCGCCTTGCCATTTCTAGCGTCACCAGTAACAAGCACACCGCAATCGTCAACTGAAAAGAATTGCTGAGATAAGCGTACTGATCACCCAGCATAGACTGATTGGCTGCGATCCAGAGGCAGCTCGCAACGCCGATAAAACAAAACAGACTGCCAGTCAGACGTTGATAGCGTGATTTTGCTATATAAATAAACACCCAGGGCAATGCAAGGGCCATATGCAAGGGCCGGCTGATGAGGTTAGGAATCAGGCCAGAGAAAATCAGCCAAAGGTGAAAGATGATTGAAATGGCCCCAAGCGCAGGCCAAATCAGTGAACGATAATTAAACATTGAGGCAATCAATACTGAACGGGTCGCTGTCAAATAAGCCAGGCCCGTCTTCAACCTGCACTTATTGTTGAGCTGTGGTTAAAGCAAAACCAACTTCGTTATAATATTTTACTGCCCCAGGATGAATCTGCCCTTTGATGTTACCCAGTAAACCTTCATCAACTGCACTCCACCAGCTAGCAGAAGCACTCATGGCCGCTTTTTGCTGCCAATAAGTTTTAGTTAAAGCATAAGCAGTCTCGTCATCCATTTGAGTGGTAGTGTAGGCAACTACGGGTAAAGACGTCGTGGTAATATCTTTATCTTGCCCTGCATAGGTGCCGGCAGGAATAACCAATCGGGTTCGTTTACTGGCTTTAATTTGTTCATCGTTCAACGATATAATATTAACGCCAGTACCCGCAGCGGCTTCTATTACGTTGGGTGCAGGATAAGAACCCGCCGTAACAAAGCCATCAATCTGCCCATTTTTAAGGGCAGGCACCGCGTTGGATAGCTCGACTTCTGCTAGGTTAACCTTACCTTCGAGACCAAATAATTTGAGATATTTAGCCCCTTCTTTAGCACCAAAAGAGCCTTTACCTAGCAAAATAGTTTTACCTTCCATACCCGCAAAATCTGACACACCACTATTATCGCTCATAACAAAATGCATGGTCAAAGAAGGGATAGGAAACAAGGCACGAATGTCTTTAAATTTAGGATTCTGCTTTGTCTCAAACATGGCCTTGCCAGCTTTGGCCAACTTCACCAGTACCGGAGGCGTCGTAAATACATAATTACCAGAGCGTACCGCCGACTCCATAACGTTCTGAACTGAACCCTGACTTTCTTCCACTGTGACAATTATGCCACCCCCTGAGCCAGTCTTCACAGCCTCGGCAATTTGTACCGCCATCTGATAGTAAGAGGACGTTGTTTTGGCTGATTTGTAAGTAATACGGGTCTCAGCAGACACCGAGGTTACCAACATAAGGCCAAATACTGCTAGTCCAATTCGTTTAATTTTTTTCATATTCTGTCTCTTGTTATTGATTTTTTATTTTGAAATATATCGGTAAAAACTAAGATTTAAATTTGCCCTGAAGCCAAATTATATTTTGTCACAAACCTAATTTTTTATTCTTTAATTATCTTTGTTCAAGGAAGTTAACCAACGATACGACTTTGGCTGAAAACCCCTTGAGCAGCTTAGAATTTATCAGTTAGTTTTAATGTGCCAATCTGAAAGTATAAAAGGCCTACCTACCAATATCAATCGGCAAATCAAATCAGCGGTTTAATGTCATATTGATTATAGGAACTAACGGCATAGAGTTGACTCAATACTGGTTAAGAGCAACCTCAGTGGAGCAGGACTAAAATGAATCAACCGATTTAAGAGAAGATTAAGCCCTCTCGCTTATACGGTTACTATAGATTATCCAGAAGTTATGGCCCATATCTTATATCGTGATGAGCATTATCGAAGCGGCGCCTCTGAGGCCACTGTCTGTTTTTTGAGATTCTCCCTATAAAACAATAATAATCCCGATCCAACAATTAACACCATACCCAAAGCTTCGTTTAAAGTCGGAATATCACCCCAAAAAATAAACCCACCCAACAGAGTTAAAATTAAGCCCGAATATTCAAAGGGAGAAATAACGGCAGGATCGGCCATTCGATAGGCACTGGTTAACAGCAAGAAAGCAATTGTGCCTACAATGCCCACCGTTAAAATACTCACTAGTACTGCTATTTGATCAAACTGCCAGCTTTGCGTTAAAAATTGGTATTCAACAAGCTCTGCGGTGTTGAATCGACCGTCACCCATGCCCAAACCAATTACACCACTCACTGTGGCCGTGATTAAATACATGTAGATTACCTGTTGAAATAGATCATCTTTTTTCGCCGTCAATTTAGCAATTACCATCGATACGGCATAAGTTAAAGCGGTAATAACTGGCAAGATATAAAAGAAATTGAAATCTCCAGACTCTGGTTGTGCTATCACTATAACCCCTGAAAAACCTATAATCATGGTAATCCATCGGCTAACACCCACCAGACTTCCAAATACAATGATAGACATGATAGTAATGAAAAATGGGCTCACTAAAAACAAAACGGTCGCATTTGCAATTGGAACCTTAGACTGTGCAAAGTAAAAGGCTGAATAACCAAAGAAAAACAATAACCCACGGCAGGTGCTAAGAATAGGATAAGCAGTGCCAAATTTTAGTGGTTTGTGACTCAGTTTTAAATAAACACAGATTAACAGTACACCGATGATGGATCGGCAAAACAGTATCTGGAACATCGATACATCGGTTGATAGAAATTTAATCAATACGTCTTGAACAGTAAAAATAGTCATGGAAACAATGACTAAAATAATGCCTCTTTTATCATCCGTCATATTTCATTATCTCTATACACAAGATCGGGTAAAGGGTTACAAATAATTCTGCACCTATGATTTAAAGCGAGTATTGTTTGTAGATTAGGCTAAAAGTAAACAAATCACTTTTTCTTGAGCAAACAATCGTCACCCAAAAATGAACGTTAAATAAGATTGATTTATTCGACAAAAGTACGACAGGATGCGATGGTGTACCAACAATAAATATCGAACGAGGCGATCGATATTTTTGATATCTTTATGTCACGAAAATTAAAAAAATAACTTGATCATTATTGAAGAGTAAGCAAGAGAATTTTATAAATTTCTGGTGCCCTCTTAATGACCTATATCGTGGTATGAATGTGGCATTATTAACGAGTAAGACAGTTAAATCCCATTAAACCAAACGATAAAAGCAGCAGACAAAATTTTAATAATTGCCAGAAAGTGAGCTTGTCTTACTGCCCGATGATTAACTGTAAGTCGACACCTATTGTCAAAAACTAATGCATTAATTACATAGCGACTACGTCACTGGAAGGGTTATCCATTTGCCAAACTGCTTCAGTGAGCCACATCCCTGAGTAATTACCCTGTTGCTGCAATCCCAATCGAAAAGCAAAATATAGTGTTTGATTATTTTCACTGATAATCTGCACTAATCGGATCGCCTTATTGTCGTCCAAGATAACTTCACTGAGGGTGCTGTCTCGATGATTGAGCATTTGACCATAAGTTGGCCCTTTCAATAATTTAGTGAAGTTCTGCAAGGGTCCCGTCTGCAGTTTGTTAGAGGGCGAAGCAAAGTTAAAAGTAGTTTCAATACCCGCATCCCTATATGGGAAGTCATTGCTTGCAAGGGCATTTATTACAATTTGAACAACGTCACCAGGCTGCAGTTCAGCGCTGGGTTGAGGTAAAATTAAATTCTCAACTGATGGTTCAGCTGCACCGTATAGCGGTTTAACCGCTAATAAAAACAATAGAACCAGTAAACTATTTAACAGGGGTTTAACAAAAATACGCATGGTAATGACCTTATTTTATAAGTGAACGAGGTACTTTACTTTTTTATAGTATTAATGGTACGCGTGAGCCCTGGCTTTGGATTAGTGTACTCATCCAAACAGACCCAAAAATTTTAAGATTGCTATTTTTAATGAACTACTAATTTTGATCAATCGGTATTTACCCACACCCATAAGCTGGCATAAAAAAGTCTATGTGACGGTATCAAAATGTTATAGCCTGCAATCTAGAACAATCCGCTCCTATATTTAAATGTACCCAATAGAAAAATGGATGCCGTATGAGTTATGCTTTTTGTAGTAAAGATTTTGCCGCTAAACCTTACTGGTGGAACGGAACACCTCGGCCGCAGACGGTCGGAGCTACTTTGCCGACTCAAACTGATGTACTGGTCATAGGCTCAGGTTATACAGGATTGCAATGTGCGTTACAGACCGCTCAGGCGGGCCGTCATACCACCGTAATCGATGCTGAAGACCTTGGCTGGGGATGCAGTAGCCGCAATGGCGGCCAGATCAGTGGGGAAATAAAACCAGATTTTAACCAGCTTAAACGTCGCTATGGCAGTGACCAAGCCCTGTCACTGATCCGCGAAGCACGAAAGGCACTTGAGTGGCTGGGAGAATTCGTAGAAGCACAACAAATTGACTGTGATTATCAGCGCTGCGGTCGATTTGTTGCCGCTCACAGCCCTCGTCAATTTAAAAAACTAATTGCACAAGCTGAGCAACAGACCCCGGGGCTTGAGCAGACGCTGAATATCATTGGGCCAGGTGACCAATCGAGCGAAATTGACAGCCGTTATTATCATGGAGGATTGATTGTTGATAGTCATTGTTCTTTAGACCCTGCCAAGTACCATTCAGCGCTGTTACAAAAAGTGCAAGACAGTGGAGCAGAAACCATCGACCATTGCGCTGCAATGCATATAGAAGCTAATAAGACAGGTTTCCGAGTGACAACATCTCAGGGCGTTATTCAAACAAACGAGTTAGTTATAGCCACTAATGGCTATAGCGGTAATCTTGCCGCTTGGCAACAGCGGCGGGTTATTCCAATTGGCAGCTACATGTTGGCTACTGAGGCGATGCCTATCGAACGGGCTGAAAAATTGATGCCACACAATAGGGTGTTCAGTGATACTCGCAAAATAGTGGTTTACTTTAGACGATCCCCCGATGGACGCAGCTTGATATTCGGAGGCAGAGTCTCTGTATATGAATCAGATCCCATCAAAAGTCTACCGTCATTACGTCAAGAAATGCTGCGTATTTTTCCACAGCTGGAAGATGTTAAAATTAGAAATACCTGGATGGGATTCGTGGCCTATACTTTCGATGGGTTGCCACATCTTGGAAAAAAAGAGGGCATTCATTATGCGATGGGTTATTGCGGCTCTGGCATCTGCTTGGCAAGCTACTTGGGGCATCGACTGGGCCAGCAGTTGCTAGGCCAAAAGGAAGGCGCTACGGCTTTTGATCAACAACGGTTTCAAACCCGACCTTTTTACACTGGCAACCCATGGTTCTTGGCGCCTTCAGTGCGTTATTACCAGATGATCGACCGCATCAGTTAACGCTTTAGTGCTAGCAGGATACCTGCCAATAATGGGAGCGCTTCAATAGTCGAATTATTGTGATATTTAAATTGACTGACCATAATGATTTTCTATAGTGCTTGAGTGGTATTAATAGCCAAAAGGTTAACTTTAAATATTGACCCTTATTGTATATTGGAGACTTCTTTAGGCGTTTTAGTTGCCTCCAAGGCACCCACCCCTTTGATTATATAATGTTACCGCGGCTCCCGAATAGGATTCACTGCCTAACCCTGTGATATTAAATTGAGGTTGCAAAACGGCACAAAAGATTACGTAGTCATTGATAGGTATTTAATTGATTTAGTAGACTGTTGCAACTGAGCAAACCTTGTAATGCTCAGCTTAGCCAAGCATTCACGGACTCACATCTGAGCCTCTGCTACCGACAAGGCTGTCATTAGTTTACTAATAAGAACGCAACTTTTACTTCAAGTAAGTTCTCTGTCATG
>OJEJ01000149.1_pt1 | contig 37684 bp, 35 predicted proteins | sample 1593271 | NCBI WGS metagenome assembly OJEJ01 (sample SAMN05416877, study PRJEB24817) | seawater metagenome | isolation source: Sea water | place: Canada:Atlantic | collected 2013-11
ACGGCCATTCCAAGCAAGTTCATTGTGTCGGAGTCTATGTTGTCAACGAGTACGGTGACGCAAACAAAAAATGCTGAGCTTCCTTTATCCCTGATGGATGTAACCGATAGGCGAACTTCAGTTCATACCTTAGTTGGGAAGTCTTTGTTGACTGAAGAAAAGATTCCACGCGCGATGGGTTTATTGTCGGGTTCTGTGAAAGAAACGGCTAAACAAAATACGCTACATACGGCCATTCCAAGCAAGTTCATTGTGTCGGAGTCTATGTTGTCAACGAGTACGGCGACGCAAACACAAACTGTACAAAACTCAACGTTACCTTTAAACCTTAAAAGTACTCGGTTAGGCGGAGTTGATGATGACGGTATTTTGATACAAGCAAAAAATGCTGAGCCTCCTTTAGCTCTTATGGATGTAACGGGTAAGCGCTTTTCAATTGAACGTCCAGATGAAGTACTCATTATAAAACAAGAACAACACGCTGATATGTCTAAGAGACTTTCTGAGGCACTAGGGCAGCGACTTACCGCACAAATCGCTAAAGGGGTTTGGCAAGTCGAATTAGACATACATCCTAAATCCTTGGGGCGTATAGAGATACATTTAGAGATGAGAGGCGGCGAGTTGGAGGCACATTTTAATGCGTCAAAGGCCCTTACAAGAGAGCTTCTTCAGGATGGAATGCCAAGATTAAAAGAAGAATTAAGAGAACATGGCATAGAAACTGCTTACTTGGGATTAGGGAGTGGAAAGCAAGGGGCAAATGACGGAAATTCGACACCTTTTGGCGGTGGAGACGATGAAGAAGACTTGGACATGGCGGCACGCCAAGCAAAAACTGCCATGTTAGAGCCAACGGTCGGGCCCGTGAAGCAACAATCACTAATCGAGGGTTTGGATATTACGATCTAGAGTGACAAGCCAGCGCAATGAATTATTTTTACATTAATAAGGAAGATGAACAATGAGTGACGAAACAAGTGACGTAAGCGAGACACCAAAAAAAAGGTCAGTACTGAAGATCGTTCTTGTTGTTTTATTGGCTTTGATCCTGCTGGGAGGCGCGGTGATTGGAACATTATTCGCTGTTGGGTTTTTTGAATCGGAAAGTGCCGAGGACGCTATCGCTGCAATGGAAGCTGGCGAAAACGGCGACAATCTCGAGGACATAGTCGAGAGTGAGCAACCGCAGGGTAAAAATGAAGACTCTGATGAGGGTGAGCTCGCCTATTTTGAAATAAAACCTGAGCTGCTAAGTAATCTTTTCAACTCTCAAAGAATGATTCAAGTCCAGATTGCTGTAATGGTAAAAGAGAATGATGACAAAACGCTTGTTGAGGAAATAAAGGAGCATGCATTTCCTATCCGAAGTAGCTTTTTGAAAATTTTGTCGCAGAAGCGGGAAGACGAGGTTTCAAATCTAGGGTTTAGAGAGAATTTAGGCGATGAACTTAAAAAAGCAATGAATGATGTTCTAGAGAAACGTACCGGTAGCCGTCACATCCAAGAATTATATTTTACAGAGTTTATTGTTCAATAACGGCGAGTGCTTAACAGACGATATTCGCCGAAAGGCCACTATGGAGAGCCAAGATGGCTGACAAAGAAAACGTTTTATCCCCAGAAGAACTAGATGCTCTGGCAGCAGGCATAAATGATGGGTCTATTGAGTCAGGCACGGGCTTAAACACACAGCTTAAAGCGATTAAGCATGATCTTGTCAATGAGGAAGACTCAAAGGGGATTAACACCAGCGCCATAAATCCTATTAATGATCGCATCCTTTTGGGTTTTAAGCGGCGGCTTTCAAGCGTTATAAGAGTGCCGGTGAAGGGAGTAGCTGAGGCAGTTAAGATTCAGACTTATGGAGACTACATGGGGGAGTTAAAAGCCCCGCAGGCAATAAACATTATTCGCGCTCGGCCGCTTCATGGCGAAGCGCTAGTGGTCATTAATCCAGGCCTTATTGGTGAATGTTTTGATAATTTTTTTGGTGGCGACAGTGAAGTTGATACACCAGAAAGCGATCAAAAAGGGTTTACCAGAACTGAGTTAAGCATAAATAATATTTTAATGAATGAGGTATTGGGTGCTCTGCACGACGCCTGGGCCCCGATTCAGCCGCTTACGTGCACAAACGTAGAATTCACAAGTGATCCTAGAAAAGCTAAAACGATGAAGCGTGATGAATTAGTTCTTGTTAGTCGATTTAACCTGCTTGTTTCTAAGACTGAGAGAACTATTGAAATTGTATATCCATACTATGCGCTTAAGTCTATCAGAAGCTCTTTTCTCAGGCCTCCTGCGGAGGTTGCAAAAGATGACCTTGCTGCGCGATGGAGTTCAAATTTAGAGACTGCCATTATGGACGCACCGCTTGAGATCACCGTCAGGCTAGCGCAAATAAGCACCACTTTAAAAGAATTTGAGTCTTTACGGCAAGATGACATTATCTATTTTGCCAAGCCTAACTTCGCAAAAGTGGATATTGAGAACAGCCCTGCTTTTGAGGGGAATGTTGGCACCCAAGGATCAAATATGGCGGTTCAACTTGTAACCTCTTTAGCCGGCTCCAAGTAACAAAATATGAATTCATATTTAACGATTAATTAAGTAGAGAAAGCGAGACAATTATGGAAGACAGAGAACTGAATACCACCGACCAAGACAGCCAAGCAGACGCAGTTGAGCCGATATTAGAGGGTACTAAAAAGAGCAAAATTGATTCTGATCTATTACAAAATATTGCCGTTACTCTGTCTTTAGAGGTAGGAAGAACTACCTTAAAAATACGAGACATTATGAGCCTTAGCCAAGGTAGCGTTGTTGAGCTAAGCAAGCTTGCTGGCGAACCACTTGATTTGTTAGTGAATGACACGCGGGTCGCACAGGGTGAGGTCGTTCTTGTGGGCGAACATTATGGTGTCAAGCTGACGAATGTAGTGCCGGCATCAGAGCGGGTAAAAAACCTTTAGAGGGAGTAAGGCGGAATGGAAGTTATTGGCTTCAGTCAAGTTATCACCATGATGGGATCGTTTTTAGTAGTGATACTTCTTTTAGCGGTTACTTTGTTTGGTATAAAAAAATATAGCGCAGTTATGGGCATTTCGGGGGAGCAGAGACTAGAGTTACTCGAAGTCAAAAATCTTGGTGGTCGTCAAAAACTAGTATTAGTTGGCGTCAATGGAGAGCAGCTATTGATTGGGGTATCCCCGCACAGTTTGACACATTTGGGGACTTGGGATCGCAATACCTGCGTGAGTAAGAGCCGCGAGGAAACCACAAACAAGCAGATGAGCCGAGATAAAATCAGCCAACATGCTAAAGGGTTTGGGGCGCTATTTACTAAAGCTAAAACTGAAATAAAGGATTAAAAGGTGTTCAGAATGATTGGCAGTAAACAGAATTTGGGCATTCAATGTGAGAGTGTAAAATCAAGCTCTTCTCGAAGTCCGTCACAAAGAATAAAGCTGCTTGTTCGGGGTATTGCGATCATAGGTATGTTATTAGCGTTACCTGCCGATGCTCAAACGGGCCTACCAATCATAAATATGATTGATGATGGCAGTGGAGGGACCAAATATAGTTTAACGTTGCAACTACTTGCACTTATGACGTTACTGACATTGCTACCGTCACTGCTGTTAATGATGACGTCTTTCGTCAGGATTATTATCGTTATGTCGTTGCTGCGACAAGCTTTAGGAACGGCGCAAACTCCGCCAAATCAAGTTTTAGTGGGTATATCTCTTTTTTTGACAATCTTTATTATGTCCCCTGTTCTTACTACTGTTTATGACGAAGCAATAACGCCCTACCTTGAAGAGCAAGTGTCTTTTGATACGGCGCTTGTTAAAGCAGAGGCGCCGTTTAGAAACTTCATGCTTAATCAAACACGTGAAACGGATATTGCTATGTTTGTGGAGATCGCAAACAACAAAAATATAACCACTCCAGCAGATGTGCCTCTTTCAACATTAGTGCCAGCATTTATTACTTCTGAACTTAAAAGTGCCTTTTCTATAGGGTTTCTTATCTATATTCCCTTTATTGTGATTGATTTAGTTGTTGCGAGCGTGTTGATGTCCATGGGTATGATGATGCTTTCTCCAATGATGATTTCCATGCCATTTAAGTTGATGTTGTTTGTTTTGGTTGATGGTTGGACTTTAATTATGGGCTCTTTGACGGCCAGTTTTGTGATTAGCTGAGGACGATGATATGGACGCAGCACAAGTGGTTGATTTGGGGAGAGAAGCATTATGGATAGCGGTCTTAGTCGCAGCGCCTCTGCTGGGAACTGCATTGGCAGTTGGTCTCTTCATTGGTGTCTTCCAAGCGGCAACCTCAATACAAGAAATGACATTAAGCTTTATACCTAAGCTTGCCGTTATGGTCGTTGCCTTAGTTGTCTTTGGTAGCTGGCAAATTGCGATAATGGTGGACTTTTTTAGACGTATTTTCGAGCGGATCCCAGCGTTGTTTATGTGATGGACGTTTTAGTTTCTGAGGTTATTGATTATTTTTACAAACTACTCTGGCCTATGGTTAGAGTTTCTGCATTTCTCTTAGCAGCTCCATTTTTTTCTTTACAGGCAGTAACTGTAAGGATACGAGTGTTGTTAGCAGCCTTATTAACGTGGCTCGTTTTTCCTCTATCCGATTGGCCAGTAATTGACCCAATCAGTGCCTTGGGGTTTAAAGAAATGTTTGTGCAAGTTTTTATCGGTGTCACTTTGGGACTTATATTACAGATTGTTAATGCGGCGCTAATCGTGGGCGGGCAGAGTATATCTACGTCTATGGGGTTGAGTATGGCAAATATGATTGATGCGAACATGGGTAATGTGCCGGTTATTTCTCAGTTTCTGGTGGTTTGTTCAACCCTCATATTTTTGGGCCTAGGTGGACATATTATTATTATTTCTTTATTGCTAGAGAGCTTTACGCTGCTTCCAATAGGAGAAGTCATTGAAATTCAAGCTTTGGCGGGATTAATGATTCAGTGGAGTTCCATGATATTTGTTGGCGCCGTACTTTTGGGAATGCCGATGATGGCGTCTTTGTTGCTAATTAATATGGGCTTAGGCGTTATTACAAGAGCGGCGCCGGCCCTGAATATTTTTGCTGTAGGGTTTCCAGCGATGATATTGGCAGGGCTATTACTTTTGTTAATGTCAATGTCAAGTATCGGGTTTCGTATCACCTGGTTATGGCAGCAAGCATTTGATGTTTTAGGCCAAGCAATGGGGAGCCTCTAATGTCAGATGAGTCATCAAGCGAAGAACGCACCGAAGAGCCTACCGCCAAGCGGCTTGAAAAAGCGAGAGAAGATGGTCAGATTGTTCGATCTCAAGAACTTTCTGTTGCAGCGATGATGATTGGCACTGCTTTATTTATGTATTTATTTGGCGGTTATTTGGTGATCAAGATAGGAGAAATATTTTCTAGAGGATTTGTATTTGATCGCAAAGATATTTTTGACGCGCACCTGTTGCCCTTTACTTTTGGCACACACGCACTAGAAAGTATGCTGGTGGTGTTACCAATTTTTGCTTTGACAATCATCATCGCTTTTGCGGCTGCTGGATTACTTGGCGGTTACAACGTATCGCTAAAAGCGCTAGCGCCAAAAGCTAGCAAACTTAGTCCTATACAAGGGTTTAAGCGAATATTCGGCATGAAGGCGCTAGTGGAGCTAACGAAGGCATTGCTCAAGTTTAGCTTGGTTGGATCCGTCCTTTATATTGTGGTCAGTAACAACTTTAATGCATTGCTTGCCTTGGGCTTTATGGGTGCAAAAACAGCAATGTTTGGAGCCGGAGAGATTATTGCAAGCGGGGTCGTCTGGGTGGCGCTGACATTAATCGTTGCCGCAGGTATCGATGTGCCTTATCAGCTCTACGAGCACAATAAAAAGATGAAAATGACCAAGCAAGAGATAAAGGACGAGTTTAAGGATACTGAAGGACGACCTGAAGTAAAGGCGCAGATCCGGCGTAAACAGAGAGAGATGGCGATGGCGTTAATGATGGACGCCGTAGGCGATGCAGACGTCATTGTTGTAAACCCGGAACATTTTGCTGTGGCACTAAGCTATGACCCGTCGAGCGCGGGGGCGCCAATGCTGATAGCCAAAGGCGTAGATTTTCTAGCCCAAGGCATTCGGGACAAGGCTAAAGAGAACGGCGTTCCAGTATTTTCTGCTCCTACTTTGGCGCGAGCACTTTATTTTACAACGGACATCCAAGAACCTATTCCAGAACCTCTATATTACGCTGTTGCTCAGGTTATCGCTTATGTGTTTAGTTTGAACAGCTTAAATAAAGGGGCTACCGAGGCGGACAAACCAAACCCTGAAGTTCCGCGAGATATGCGATACAACACTGATGGAACATTATATCAGTTGTGAATCTTTGCCTGAGGAGGGCAATTAATGAAAAACACAGACAAGCACGAGAGTCTTGAGCTAGAGCAATATCTCGACGATGGAGATATCTTATATTCTCCCAAGGACAAACAATATTTTCGGTTGGCTCTTGATGCAGTGATTAATCATTCGATGGGTCTTGCTGTAATCGGGAGTAATGAGACAGCATTGACACATTATTCAAGAATTCTTACTTCAAGATTACGAAAAGAAAGAACATTTCAATTGGATAATTTTCCGCCGACTAACACCGAAGAGTTGTTGCGGAAGTTTAATCAATTATTATCTCAAATGACAATGGACCAAGCTCGTCAAAAGCCCACAGCGGACAAGCCAATAACGCTAATGCTAGTTAACGACGCTAATGTGGTCGACCCAGTGCAGTGGACATTACTGTTACAGCTCCTTTCGGACTTTCCTGGTATTAATGTTCGCATGGTGCTGTTCTTCAACAAAGCTACATGGCCAGCTTATGATGAGACGTTAAAGCTTCTAGGCAGAAATCTTTTCCGCTGGGATATAGAAATACCCTCTACTCTGGAAGCCAAAGAGTTTTTTTCAGCCGCCCGAGGAACTATATATGAAAGGGAAACCGCTCTATTCCTAAATGATGTTGGCTTAGAGGGGGTGGTTAAAGAGGTTAGAATACAGACACAGGCAGATCAGGTGCTCCTGGGAGGCCAGCAAAATGACCACATTACAGAGAACCAGGATGATTCACCTAGAGAACCGTTTGTTTTTAAAGACAAAGATGAGGGTATCAAGCAACACTCAGGCAAACAGCCGGGACTACTAAAAGGGCTTATGGTTGTCGGGATTTTAGGGGCTGTGGGTTTTGGATTTTTCCCCAATCAGGTGGGGGAATATAAAGTTGTCCCAACAAGCGTTACTGGTGAGCTTCAGTCCGAGAAGGTGCAGAGCGAAATTTTTATACCACCCCCTTTTTTGGCTGCTGAAACTGTCGAGGAAATAGAGCCTGATCAGCATAGCGTTACCCCAGAAGACAATTACCGAGCGGATACGTCAAATCCAGATCCGCAAAGCGAAGGGATTGTTTTAGAGGATCAGAAAACAATAGCAAACACTCTTCCAATTCGGCTAAACATAGAAACCGAAGGTGAGAGCGCAGATAATAAAAGTCAGCAAAACGGCCTTCAACAATTAAAAATTCTGCCTAAAACTACGTTTTTTGTGCAGCATATAGTCTTGAAAAGTGATCAGAGCATTGTGGACTATATCATCCAATTTCCAGCCCTTAGTGATGCACGGATCTTACCGATTAATTCTCAGGGCAATAAGAGCTTTGGTATTATTTCAGGTCCCTTCTCCTCAAGAGACGAAGCTAATAAATTTGCTACAGGGTCCGGAATACCAGAAGAATTTTGGCTTTGGGGGGCCGAGCAATTAGAGGCTTGGTGCCAAAGAAACCAGACATGTGATTTTTGATGCTAGTACAACAGACCTAAAGATAATCCATTTTCTGTCGATCTTAATGTGAATCCGGGCGCAAAGCCTTTCCTAAACAATACGTTTCTGGAGACATGATGAGCGATAAGAACGATACAAACGAATCTCTTGAAGAAGGCCAAGAGGCTTTGCCGCCGGGAGATGCTGAACCTACCGAAGTTACCGAAGTTGCCGAAGTTGCCGAAGCGACCGAAGCTACTGGTGGTGAGAATATGATTCATAAGGCTCAAAATGCTTCAGGCAAGCTAATGTCATTTAGTGCTCCAGCTGCATATTTTCTTGGAGCGGCTCTATTTTTAGTTATGGCTCTGAGTATATCCAACAAGGTCAGCCAAGTGGATGACATGCTCAATGCCTTAACTAAGCGTGCTGTAAGCATGAATTCTGCTATTGCTTCATTTGAGGAGCTAAATATAACGATTCAGGATATGGGCGCGATCCAAGATGAATTTCTAGACCAGCAAAACTTAATGTTAATTGTAGTGAATGAGATTAAAACTCAGATTCCAGCGGAGACAGCATTTAAAGTCGCTGCAGAAAATGCAGTGGTGGGTTCTAAAATTAACCAGCTTGAAGACACCTTGGACAAGCAGAGTATTACTGTTGCAAAGGTGACAAACTCTATGGTCGGCTTATCATCTCGTATTGAGAAATTTGAAAACAGCTTGGTGGATGTAAAAAGGCTCACTGATGATGTCGATGCGCTAATCACCCTTGAGCGTGAAAAGTATATGGAAGTGCTCCAACGGCAGACCATTCTTCAAGAAGCGCAGTCAGGAAAACAGGTGGTTAAAGTACCTCGGGACCCAAACTTAATCTTCTATTCGATCAAGACGCCATAGCGGTAGTGCTAATCAAGTTTTTCCTCAGTTTCTTCGTGATTGCCGATAGAACCTGACTTATGCGAGACTCGCTTACATCAAGGACGGCGCCTATTTCGCGTAGGTTCATTTCTTCGACATAATAGAGAGACACTATTGTCTTCTCTCGCTCAGGAAGCAGAGCAATAGCTTCACTTAGAGCACCCATTAATTGCTCTTTAAGTAAAATAGACTCTGGTTCATTTGAGTTACTTGCAGGAAGATCAACGGATTCAGGGAGTTGCGCGTCCAGAGAAATGGTCTGAAATTGGTGAGCATGATTGCGTTCCTTCTGATAAGCATGTACATCTTTCTCCATGAAATCAGCAAGTTCAGTATGAGTCGGCTCGCGGCCGAACTGCGCAGCCAGTTTGTGACGCGCCTCATTATGTTCGCGTATATTAACCATGGCCGATCTAGGGAGATACGACATTTTACGTACTTGATCTAAAATCGCCCCACGGATACGATTTTTCGCGAAGACATCGAAATCCACTCCTTTACTTGCATCAAAGGATTTGGCGGCTTCTATTAAGCCAATAGTCCCTACCTGTATGAGCTCATCGAGCTCCATAAATTTGGGAACTCTAGCTTGAAGGTGTAATGCGACACGCTTAACCAGGCCAATGTTTTTAAGTAGACTTTCATCGGATTGATTAATACGTTGTATGTCGCTGTAGTCAGTGATGTTAGGCATTTTTTTATCCTACTTATTAGTTGTATCTTGTCGCGTAAGGCGCTCTAAGAAGAATTGTAGACCCCCACTTATCGAGGTTTTTGTCGTTAGTTTTGTGACCGTTTTTGCGAGTTTTTCAAAGTCTCTTGCCGCGGCACTTGAAGGAGAAAATTTCAGCAAAGGTTTTGAGGCTTTAATTGACCGAAGAACCATTTCATCTTCACGGATAGTTCCTAAATGGCCTACGTGGCCGCCCAAAAACCGTTGAATTACAGAATCGACACCCTGATAGAGTCGATCTCCCTCCTCTGGTGATGCCATGCAATTTGTAATAATTGAAATGTTGTCTAGCTGATAATCTTGAATCATGACTTTAATCGAAGCATAGGCATCTGCGATAGAAGAGGGGTCATCTTTGACAATGATAAAGCGGTGTTGGCAGGCGCTGATAAACGTCATCACAGTATCAGAGAGCCCCGCGGCAAGATCTACAATCAAATAATCGAGAGTATCTTCTATCTCAGCGAAAGATTGGATGATCCCGGCGGTCTCTGTAACAGAGAGCGAAGCCATGTGTTGAATACCACTAGACCCAGGCACCAACTGAACGCCCATAGGACCATCTATGATAATTTCTTGAAGTGTCTTCTCCCCACTTAAAACATGGCTAAAGTTATATTTAGCTCTGCAGCCAAGAGCGAGTTGAGCATTGGCAAGTCCTAGATCGGCATCGAAGACCATTACCTTTTTGCCCATCGAAGCGAGTGAAACCGCTAAGTTAGCTGACACGGTTGTTTTCCCCACGCCGCCTTTACCACTGGCAATCCCTATTACTTGAGTTGAATTTACTTTTCCCATAGCTGGTTTCTTATGTCTCTTGTCATGTTTTAGTTAGATAAATATATTGAATCAGTGATCGTATTATCTCTTTGAGACTGACTTAATCTGGACTCAATGGCAGGTTTGATAGGCTGTGCTGTGTTAATTGGACTCCATCAATGGCAAAGGCTTCATCGTTAAGAGATGAATCACATGCCGCTAAAGAAATAGCATTGCCTGTAGCCATGAGAGCGTTAATTATCGGCCAAGGGTGAATGTCACTCTCAAGCTGAGTTAACATTACAGAGCTCCATTCAATACGGATTCGTTTTAGATATTTATTGACTGAGACTTCCGACGCATCGGCTGGAAGCAGCAGATGCTTTTTAGCCTTAGGTAAACTTGTGCAGATTTCTTTTATTTGATGCTCAAGATTAATACCGGCTGTTTCAATAAGAATAAGCTTGGGTTCCTCCAGACCTGCAACGACATGCGAGAGCGCACTTGGATTGCTAGCATGATAGGTCTCTACTCCCAACTGCAAACCCAACATCTGAGTTTGTGTCCAGCTTTTAGTTTGCTTGGGGCTATAGCTAATGATGGCGATATTTCTTCCGCCGTAATCGAGGGCTTTTTGTTTCGCTATTCGCATGGCCATCAAAGTGTTTTCTGATCCAGATCGCCCGGCAATCACATGAATGCCCTCCATCGCCTCAAGCACAGGGTTGTGCTTGATTGCACTGCCAAGGGACTTCGAAATGAGTTTAGTGGCTGAATCTACCTTGCTTTCTTTAGCGATCATGTTGCTGACTAAAATACGCAGTGCAGCTGGGATTCCGGCGGCATCTAAGGACGTAATAAGAAGGCTTAATTCGGCAGGTACCTGGCTGACGGCTTTGTTAGCTTCAAGCTCTTGCGATATTCTAAGCTCGCGACGCATCGCGCCAAGTTCATTTTTGACAAGATCGACTAATTCTCTTGCCTTTAAATAATCTCGATCCTCTACCGAGAGGCTATTATCATCGTTAGTATTCTTAACATCCGCCACTGAGATTTTAGCCGGCACGCCGACGTTCGATTTAGATTCTAGAGTGGGTGACGACCTAAATATCTGGGACTCTATTACCTGATTAAAGCTTAGCTCATCGATATTGGTGGGGATCGAAATCCGCGATTTAGCCGGAGATAGAGAGGTTATCATCGTGTTAGCATCGATAGCCATATCAATAGCCACAATAACTTCTGTCTGCTTTCTGGCCTTTTTATTGGATATAACTAGCGCATCGTCACCATAAAGAGCATGAACTTTTGCCATCGCTTCCCGGGTATCTTTTGCCAATATTCTTTGTAATTCCATTATTTATAGCCTCAATTTAACTTTTTTGTTCTACATCGATGGTGGCGATCACATTGACAGCTTGATCTTCGGGAATTTCACCGTAAGAAAGTACCGTCAGGTCACTGATACGATGTTTAATTATTTTTGCTAACCAAGGGCGGATCGCTGGGGAAACCACTAAAACAGCGGGATGACCTTGATTTTCGACATCTTGAGAATTTGTAGTCAGAGCCTTAAAGAGGCCCTCTGCTAGCTTTGGTTCAATGACCAGGTTCTGAGGATTACTACTTTGTTGGATTATGTTGTGCAGTATCTGTTCCAGAGAAGGATTTAAGGTCATTACGGGTAAGCTATCATTCACATCGACAAGACCCTGCATAATCATGCGCCCTAGTCGCGGACGAATAGCAGCGGTTAGCTCGTCAGCATTTTGGGTGTGACCACTTTCGGTTGATAAAACTTCTATGATTGTTCGCATGTCTCGGACTGACACGCCATCGTCGAGTATGTTTTGAAGAACTTTAGTCACCGTAGCAAGTGGAAGCTTAGCGGGTACTAGATCCTCTACGAGTTTTGGCGATTTCGCGGCAACCTTATCGAGCAATTGCTGAGTCTCATCATGGCCCAATAATTCTGGAGCATTATTGCGCAGTAAGGTATTCAAATGCGTTGCTATGGCTGTCGCAGAGTCTACGACTGTATAACCTAAAGTCCGTGCATAATCTCTTTGAGAGGCATCGATCCAAAGAGCCTCTAGACCAAATGCAGGCTCTTTAGTAGGTTCTCCCTGCAAAGACCCATGAACTTGACCGGGGTTAATGGCCATTTCTTTGCCGATTCTAATTTCCCCTTTACCGCGGACGACACCGTTCATGACAAGATGATAAACGTCTGGAGGTAGTTCTAAATCATCTCTGATTCGAATGGGTTGGATAAGGAAGCCTAATTCGGCTGAAAGTTTCTTACGGATACCTTTGACGCGCGGAAGTAATTGACCGCCAGTTTCAGGATTCACTAAAGGGATCAGTCCATAGCCAATATCTAACCCTACCAGATCCACTTGTTCGACGTCGTCCCAATTAAGCTCTTCTAGCAGTGGGTCAGTCGCGTCTGAGGCAAAATTGGATTCCAAAAGAGCCGACGACACGTCTGAATCAGCATTCTTGGATAGCCATATTGCCAAGGCAACAGAGCCCAATCCAAGGCTTAAAAATATTAATGTTGGCATTCCAGGGACCAGACCCAACAGGATAAGGATACCGCCCCCGATCACAAGAGCGAGAGGATTTCCAAGCTGAGTTTTGGCTTGATTTGTCATTGTTTCGGCTGTCGTCACTCGCGTAACGATAATGGCGGTAGCTAATGAGAGAAGTAATGATGGGATCTGCGCGACTAGGCCATCACCAATAGTAAGTAAGACATAAATCTCACCGGCTTCAGAGAAGCTTAGATCATGTTGCGAAATGCCAATTATGATACCGCCGACAATGTTAATAATGAGAATGAGTAGGCCAGCAACAGCATCACCGCGAACAAATTTTGACGCACCGTCCATAGAGCCGAAGAAATCGGACTCTTGAGAAATCTCTTCTCTTCTTTGTTTGGCGGTGTCTTGATCGATAACACCTGCATTTAAATCCGCATCAATGGCCATTTGCTTGCCCGGCATACCATCGAGAGTAAAGCGCGCAATAACTTCTGATACTCTCCCTGCTCCTTTTGTAACAACAATAAAATTGATAATCATTAAAATGCCGAAAATGATAAAACCAACTAAATAGTTGCCGGCAATTACAAATTCCCCGAAAGCCTCAATTACATTGCCAGCTGCATCGGGCCCCTCATGTCCTTTGACCAAAACAAGGCGGGTTGAAGCAACATTCAAACCTAAGCGAAGCATGGTCGCTAGCAGTAAAAGAGATGGAAATGAGGAGAAATCCAATGGTTTACTGCTGTTGATGGCAATCATAATGATGACTACGCCCACCAAAATATTGAAGGTGAATAGGAAGTCCAGCATAAAGGCAGGCAAGGGCAGAATCAGCATTGAAATGATCAGTAGCACTAAGAATGGAATTCCCAGACCAGACAGTTCAAATTTTGACATATCCTGTCGTATGGTCGACAGTGTGGCATTAGACATTTAAAAACCCTTTAATATTCAATTACTTAAGAAAAGCTATTTTGTAGCCAGCTACTAAACCTTTCTCGTTACTAACTAATAAGCAATATGTATGCCATCTATTTTGAAAAAGAGTAAAGGGTTTTGTTCAAGGGCACATGTGCGAATGTTAGTTTTTAACACTCAAGCCATTTCATTACCTGTCGATATAACATTAAGGAATTAGTCAAGACTGCCAACCAAATTTTGTAGGGGTTTAGAAACAATAATGATCAATATTAAACGATTAGATTTATCGCCAGCGAGTTACGGTTTCCGATCTATTACAGCGCTTATGTTAGCGACTATGATCCTCTCAACTGTTGGCTGTGCGACCAATAATGCCAAATATAATGAGGCCATGATCGAAAGTATCATGGATCATAACGATGTTATTGTGGCTACTGGGTACGGTGTCATTAGTATTCAAGAGGGAGATAGTCCCGCGCACAAGCGGCTCCTATCGATAAGAGCTTCAAAGCTTGATGCATATCGCGTGTTACTAGAGCAAGTTTATGGTCAGTATTTAGACACCACAACTACGGTAGCGGAAATGGTGGTTAAGAGTGATTCTTTTCGCTCTCGCGTCCAGGGGCTAGTTTATGGCGCACGCCTAGTCAGTATTACCGCGGTTGGAGAGGATACCTACGAAACAACACTTTCCTTGGATAACACGATTGTGTCTGATTTACGGACTCTCTACCTTGCCTCTACGTCCCGCCCCCAGATGGCTGGAAGTTAATAGTTGGGCGAACAATGGATATAGAACTAAGAAACGAGAAACACATGAATATAGGTATGATTAACACGACCCTAAAAAGTCTTGGAGAATACCCGATTTATTGGCTCCTATTTTTCTGCTCCCTTAGTGTGACGGCGGAAACCGTGACCCCAGAACAGACATTACAGTCGGTAAAACAGGGTTTAGTCGATTTTGCACTGGCAAATGAAATTCAGATTAACTCAACGGCTTATCTGGATAACGGCATACTTCATGAGTCTTCCATTTTATCAAGCCAAGCTATATATCGAGGCTTACCCACACTTTTGGGTTCAGCGGCTAAGGATGCCACCAGCCAGGAAGGCGCTACTAATTCTGACATGTGCCCTGAGTCACGCAGAACTCTGCGGCGAGAGGCTGTCTTTAGAATTGATAAAGACGACGCTATATTTACCAAGCCTAATTCTCTTGGGGACCATAGTTTTTCAGAGTTAGCTACCTTTATAGGGAAGGTGTTCAGCGCCAAAGTGCAAGGCTCCGAAAGCTGGGTAGTAGCAGCAGAGAAAGAATACAGCTCCGGCTATGATAATTATGTACTGGGATCAGGAGCAATCAGAGCGCCCTATAGATTCGACATTAAACTTCGTCCACGAGCCTCTAAAGGCGTAGTAAAAGAAGCGACTAAGGCATGGTTTAAACATGGCGTGAATTACGCGCAAGGCGCTGCGCGTCAAGTGGTCAATAAAATCCCTGGGCGTTCGTATCGAGAAACTTGGCCGTCGGCACAGTTAGAGTATCAATTGACTTTGATTGACCGTGCTACCCAGCTGCCGGTATGGCAAGAAGTTATGCCATTAGATTTTCCGAAAGTTAAGCGAGATTACCTTAAGTCTCAGTTACCTAAATCGCTCATAAATGATATCGAAGCACTTACAGAAAGATTTATTCAGGGAGCAACAGGCGCGCTTCAATGCGAACCATATCGATTCCAGTTGTTTGTGGATAAAGTGTCTGGAGGGCTCGAAATTAATGCAGGTCTCGTTGCAGGTATTAATGTAGGCGATAAATTTCTGATCAGTGCTGGCTCAGACCTTCTGAAGGAAGTGCTGAGTAATCCTAAACTAGACACCTTGGCCTTGGCGAGAGTGGAAGCAGTGGGCGACCATTCGGCAATGCTAATAAAGATTGCGGGCCCTTCTTGGCCGGCGACGAGCGATATTTCGAAGGCCATTGCCACTTACTTCTAATGAATCCGAAGTCTTGTCGGAAGTCATTAATTTTAATGAAGAGGAAGAAATAGAAATCATGAGATCACGAAGCTATTTAAGAACTGCCGTGTTAGCAGTTGCTGCATTTATGGGGCTAATTTTAGTAGCCGCGCTCCCCGAGCGAGCCACTGCAGATTCTGTAATGGCAGAGGCGGCGCTAGGACATTTAATGGGCAAGGTAAATGATTCTAATTGCGACTGTTTGAGCTCGAGTCAAACACATGCAAGCGGAGGGAGTAACGCGCGCGTAAGCACGGACAGTAAAAAACTTCAGTCCTCAGTGTTACAGCGCATAGGGCAGACAAAAGCTAGCCATTATGATGTGCAATCGGGAGATACATTGGATGGTATTATCAAGGGCCAGCTAAGTGATAACCCAGTACATAAAGACATTTTGAGGCAAGCTATTGTGCTCGCTAATCCGAAGGCATTCAGACGTAATAATCCTCATTGGTTATACGCAAATAGAAAAATCAAGCTTCCTGAAGTTGCTGATATTCATCGCGCAGTGTTCAAGCAATCGGCAATCCAGGATGAGTTATTAGGTCGAATTGAGAGCAAAAAATATTGGGTTCGATATCCTTAAAACGCCGGCTATATGCAGGCAGATGTGTGAAGGCTAAGTAATGTGTTGGGACCAGAACAGCTAAATATAACGCCTAGGCTCTCGCCTCTCGTATTAGAGAGTAGCGCAGCAGTTGCTGTATCTGAGAAAGTAGCTCGTGAAATAGGGCTGGCTGATAATCAGGTGATTCGAGGAGTCATAGCGATACGCGCCGGTCTAACTAAACTGCTAATGAATGGCCAAGAATTAGACTGGGCGTCCACTAAGAAATTTAAGTCTGGGGATAGCATTGATTTCCGTGTGCGGACAACTGCAAATGGGCAAACATTGCTACCTATATCGGTTGAACTTGCGAAACCGTTAAAAACGGCTAATCCGGTAATCAGTAGCGGGGAATCTTCGCGTTTATTGAGCCTGCTTTACAGACCAGGCTCGGGTGCTATTCAAAGTGAGTTCTTTAAACCTAGCGTGGTTCACGAGATTCTTGCACGGAGCATTGACGCTAATGCGAGCCAGGCTATAGCTCAAATAATGTATAGAATGCGAAGTATCGCTCCAAATACAGTTCGTGACGCCTTACTGGGGTCAGGGCTTTTCGGGGAATTTTTCCTGAAGACTCAGGTTTCCGCTCCCCTAGATCTCAAACAGGTGATGCGTAAGCTATTGCTCGCCTCAAAAGCAATCGCACCGGCTGCAGGCAACATTGAAAAGATCATAGATGAAATTGAGGGTCGCCAGATTGAGGCGTTGCAAGCCCAGCAAAAGCAACAACTTTCCTATCATTTTGTGATGCCTTTTATTGATGCCAACCCGGTCGAGATCCATTTTCAAAGAGGCGCGATTGGGGCTGATGGAGAGCTACCTATTTGGGTGATTAATTTGCATACTGATTCTGACGAGATAGGAAAGCTGTGGTTAAAGACTACGGTTACATCCGACTTAGATATTGCTATGACTATTTGGGCAGACCTCTTGGACACGGCTGACAAGGCAAGAGAAGGCGCATCTAGTTTAGAAAAATCGCTAGAAGAGTTCGGGTTAAAGTTGACCAATTTGACTATCTTAAATGCAGAAAGACCTTTAGTAGCCACAGGATATGCAATGCCAGGCCATGTTTTGGATGTAAAAACGTGAGATATAAGCCGACTAAAACAGCTATTGCTATTCAATATGGCCAGAATCCAGTTCCAATTCTTACGGCCAAAGGTGATGGAGCTGAGGCAGCGACCATCATTGCAGAAGCCAGAAAAAAAGGAATCTACATTGCGCAGGACCCCTATTTGGTGTCTTTGTTAAGTGATTTAGAACTAAATGATGAAATCCCAGACAACCTGTATGTGGCGGTTGCGATTATTTTATCTTGGGCTTACTGGTTGAAGGATATTGAGCCTGATAAGCGAGACTGAAAGGTCTGTCAAGCGTGACTTGGCCGCCTGAACCCCCGTCTTCCCCTCATTTTTCCGAGGCGATCGTAGACTTCTACGTCATTCGCTTTATCTGATGATTGAAGGGTACGTAAGGCTCCTCGAATAGATTCCAGCTTACGATTTATCAAGATCTGATTTCTTAGGTGCAGCCCTTTGCAGTTTTCTAAAAGGGTAACGACTTGACTCCATCCGGCATTTTGGGGCGTTGGCGCAGTAGCACTATTAACATGAGTTTTTAAATGAGTAGCCATATCATCATTGGTCAAGAGTGTAAGAATCTCTAGTTTTTTATCCTGTAAACCATCAAAAGTAGTCAAATCTTGCACTTTTAAAGATTCAAATTCCTGCTCAAGCAGTAGCTTGAGTGCAGAGGAATTTTTTACGGCTTGAGACAATAATTGCGGTTGTTGCATTACTGAGCCCTTTAATTAGTAGGCCTTAAGTTAAAGTTTAGAGTATTAAATCTCCACCAATAATAGCCGTGACGCGAGAGCGTTGCTTTAGTGTGCCTGCAGATTTATCACACAACTATTGGCTACTTGCCGTAAATCATACTTTCAAGGGCAGCAAATTTTTCAGCAACTGCCTCTGAATTGACAGGATAATTACCCTCAGCTATTGCCGCTTTTACGCGTGCTACCGTTGCTGTATCAAACTCTGCCGTTGACAGTGCTTGCTCTGCATCTGCGCTCAACACAAACTCGTCTGCCATCGGCTTCATAGAAGTCGTGGATTCGGGTCGCGCTTGATCAGTTGCCTGAGTTGGTTTTTCCGCGCTAATATGCGCATGCGCCGGAATTTTACCTAGTTGTGAAATAGAATCTGACATGTCCTCGTCCCTTAGGCTTTTAACCTTTAAATATTATTCAGTATAGTTACCATCGACACTAGCGAAAGTTTCTTTAATATAAATTTTAACTTTTATCATTTATTTTATTTCAGCATTTCTTGGACCCGTCACAATGGCCCGTACCTGCTCTCCGGAGTCTGGATTTCTTAGCGTGATCTGTTCGCCAAGCTGACCTGTATCTAGAGCAATCATAGGGATGGTAATTTGTAGTGACCCTTTTTGGACACTAAGCATTACGGTATCGTCCTGACGAATAAGAGGAGCCGGTCTTAAGTCAGACGTTCTTATTGGCTGCCCTGGAGATATTGTTCTTATAGCTTCCATTTGCGAGATGCCTGCACTTGCAAATAGAGCATCATTAGGTAGAGGGCCATAAAAAGGTGCTAGTGCGGTATTAGCGGAAGAAAGCTTTTGACCGCGGCCGATGATTTCTTGACTGACCATGATTATATGTTTCACCCTAATGTCATCTCGGGAAAGGATGGACCCGGCTCTCAAATTCTTCGCTGCAGCCGATTGGCTTAGTAAGCGTGAAGGGAGTCTTTGGGCTGCTGATGTTGAAGACAACGGCTTACGCACATTGGTAATGTTCTCTAAATCGAGGAACTCTCCCGCTAAAATATCTTTTTCTATCTGAAATACAACGACAGTCTCCGTTAGATACTGCTGTAAAACTAAATCTCCCGCTAAAACTGGTTTAGACAAGCTCATCTCTTTAAGCGCCTTTGACTCTCTTATAACACCTCGAATTGAGCTTTTTAAACGAACGGGCTTTACGTCATCAGGAGATAAAAGCTGGCCTGCAGGCATGTCGGCTTTGAACGCAAAACCTACGGTATTTTTAATCAGCTTAACGCCCACAAAAACCTGCCAATTGGTACTCGGGCAACTTATCCGAATAGACTCTTGATTGGATGGGTAAGTGAAACTGATGTTGAACATAGAATCACATCTAGGAATTTTCAACCTTCGGTCTGTTGCGGAAATCTCAACTTGGTCCGTGTCTAATTTTGTTTGCTCGGCCACCCATATTTTAGCTTGCTTAATAAGCCCCTGCTTATTGACACTGAGCTCGGGAATATTTTGAGCAGCTATTAAACTGCTAGTAAGGGCAAGCACAAGAATGATTATGGATTTATACATAGCTGCAGTATGAATCACCGTGCAGTGTGACGCAATACCGACATTATTAAGAATAGTAACGGCAAAATATTGCCATAAAAGCGGCAATGCTCGTTTTTAGAGTTTATTTTATTTTTGGTAAACCACTGATTTATATAAAAAATAATGTATTTTTACTCTCAAAATCAATAGTTGGCATCTGTTTTGCACACAACAAACCAGACACCCTAGGATATTAAATCGACCCTAGGGAGACAAACTTTAATGGAACCGTTATGAAACTGTTTGATTCAGCTTTTGGAATTCATGAGCGCGCTTTAACGTTGCGTAGTCAGCGTATGGAGATTCTATCTCGCAATATTGCTAACGCTGATACGCCCAACTTCAAGGCACAAGATATTGATTTCAAAGCATCACTTAGTAGTGTACAGGCGAGTGGTTCCCTTACAGTGACAAATCCTGGGCACAGGCAAGCAAGCAACTATACCGGTGGCGGGAGTTTAATTTATACCGTCCCACTAAACTCATCTGCTGATGGCAACACAGTGGAGTTATCGGTTGAGCAGGCAAAGTACGGTAAAGCCGCAGCTCAGTACCAAGCAACACTGAGATTTCTTGAGGGCGATATTAGCGCTGTAAGAAAAGTTTTGAGAGGAGACTAAACACAATGTCAATGGACAATATATTTGGAATTGCCGGATCTGCATTAAATGCACAGATGGTACGAATGAACATAAGTGCGTCAAACATGGCGAATGCTGGCTCCACTGCCAGTAGCGAGGCAGACGCTTATAAAGCAAAAAGGCCGGTTTTTGAAGCGTTGTTATCTGAGCAGCAAGCTAATATGGGTCAAAATAACCTTGGGGGTGTCAAAGTCGTCGGACTTGCGGACGATCAGACCGCCCATGGGCAAATCCACGATCCAGGTAACCCCAATGCAGACGCAAACGGCATCGTATACCTTTCTAATGTCAATGAAACTGGAGAGATGGTCGAATTAATGGCAGCAGCCCGCAGCTACCAAAATAACGTTGAGGTGATTAATACCGCCCGCCAGCTAATGATGCGAACCCTCGATATAACCAAGGCTTAAGGAGAAAACTCATGATTGATTCAACGATTAGTTCGTCCTTTTTAACAACCTCGCAATACACGGCACAGCAGAGCGCGGCCACCGCTGAGGAAGACGAATTAGGGCGTGACGCTTTTCTCCAGCTGTTAACAACACAGCTAACTAACCAAGACCCTTTGAACCCAATGGAAAACGAAGCTTTTGTTGCGCAGCTAGCGCAGTTTTCCTCGCTCGAAGCTAATATAGGAATGCAGTCGTCACTGGAAGATATGGCCGCGGGTATGCGGCAAGATCAGATGATGGCCGGAGCGAGCCTAGTCGGTAAAAAAGTAGCGGTAGAGGGCGGCTTGTTTCAGGGCGGCAATGGCGCCACCACTAATGGGACTGTTAACTTAGAGAGTGGTGCGGATGCAGTTATCGTGAATATTTACGACCGTAGTACCGGCGATCTAGTATTTAGTGAAACTCGCGGCAGTCAAATGCCTGGCGATCTAGACGTTAGCTGGGAAGGCGTCTCTAATGCAGGGAATATAGCACCCTCAGGCAATTACCTTATGTCGGTAAGCGCTGTTCTTAATGGCCAGCAGCAGCCAGTACCGGTGTCCACGTTTTCCCCGGTTAAAAGTGTCAAATGGGATCCCAGTACACAGCAATTATCTTTAGAAATCGGCGACGGGAATTTTGTTCCGTTGTCTTCAGTCGAGCGCATTGGCGCATAACAACAACTTTTTAAGGAAGTAAAATCTATGTCTTTTTATACATCTTTAACAGGCTTAAATGCAGCACAAACTGAGCTATCAGTGACCTCTAACAACATTGCTAACTCTAGTACTACGAGTTTCAAGCGCTCTGATGCAGAGTTTGGTGATATTTTTGCGTCATCCACCTTACAGCGTTCTGCCAGCGGAGTTGGCAGCGGTACCGTACTCTTAGGAATAAATCAGCAATTTAGCCAAGGTAACATCGAATCTTCTTCTAATGCTCTTGATTTAGCAGTTACTGGGGATGGGTTTTTCCCAATTAAAACAAGTGATGGTAGCGAGCTATTTACCCGTAATGGTGGGTTTATGCTCAATGACAGTAATTTGTTAGTTAATAGCGAAGGCCATACTTTGCAGGTGCACCCACTAGATGCAGCCACAAACGTGAGCAACTTCAATCAAGCGACAATTGGCCTCGAAGTGAAACGTGATTTACCTGCGACCCCTACCACCACCGTGGGTTTAGATATAAAACTTCCAATGGCCGGTACTACCACTGGAGGTGGAGCTGCAATTGATATTACAGACAGTACGACATACAACGAAACACAAACATTCTCTTTATATGATGATGCCGGAGAGCCCTACACGGCGACTGTCTACTACCAGAAAACTGCCGATGATACAGATGATGGATTGGGTAATATTCAAGACCTTTGGACGGCTGATATTTATATTGGTGATGCCACAGCTCCAGCAGCAACTACAAATATAGTGTTTAACAGCGCTTCAGGAGCCCTTGAGACACCCTTAGCGGATTTAACACTTGCTCCATCAGTCCTAGACTCTAGGTCTAACCCTATTACTTTAAGTATGACTACGGCAAGCCATGGTAAGGGCTTCCAGGTTGTAAGCCAGGACCAAAATGGTTTGGCCGGCGGTTCATTGGTTAATGTGGATGTTGGTAGTGATGGACTGGTGACATCCACCTATTCTAACGGTCAGCAATTAGCTGCTGGAAGAATAAATTTAGCTAACTTTAGCTCCCCCGAAGGTTTACGCCAAGACGGTGGAACTAAATATTCAGTGACAGTTTCTTCTGGTGAGGTTTCCTACGGCGAAGCTGGCTCGGCAGGGTTTGGGACAATTCGTTCAGGTGCGCTAGAGCGCTCTAACGTTGATTTGACCTCAGAACTTATTGATTTGATTAGCGCCCAGCGAAATTTCCAAGCCAACGCAAAAGCGATTGAAACCAGTTCAACCTTGACCTCAACCATTATTAATATGCGCGGATAACGGCAGTACTTAGGAGCATCGCATGGACAAATTAGCATTCACAGCACTGGCATCTATTAATAATCAGGCGAACATGCGTACTCAGATTACTAACAGTTTAGCCAATGTATCGACCGTAGGTTTTAAAGATACTTTTTCGTTAGCGGAACAGTCTAACCAAATTAAAGGCGAAGGGATGAATACCCGAGTACTGCCCGGCATGGCAAAGCAGGAGGTTATTAATCTTAGTCCAGGGGCCCTTAATATGACAGGCAACGTAATGGACGTCGCCATGAAGGATAAGACTGTCCTAGGTATTCAGGCCGACAATGGAGAGGTTGGATTCACTCGGCGAGGAGACTTACGAGTGTCAGCGTCGGGGCTTATAGAAAATGCAGCGGGCCAGCTTATCTTAGGTGAAAAAGGACCAATAAGTGTGCCACAAGGGCAGCTTGTCAGCATTGGTCAAGACGGCACCGTGATGGGTAAATCGCCTACGCAAGTAGGAGCAATACCCATGAACCTAGGTCAGTTGATGCTCCGCGATGCGAGTGAAATGCCATTGACGCGAAGAACTGATGGTTTGTTTCAACCCCTAACCAATGAGTTTCAAGGGAAAGATTTTCCAACGGGTCCCAATCCAGTTTCTTTGGTGTCTGGAACGCTAGAGGGTAGCAATGTAAACCCTGTGGAGGCCATGATAAAGATGATGGATATTAGCCGAACCTTTGAATCAAAAATTAAAACAATTTCAGAAATAAAGTCAGTTGATGAGTCTGGTGCGTCAATGATGAGATTGCCACAATAATAAGATAACCCAGCGACAGACGGAAAAGGAAAAGAATTATGGATGCTTCACTTTGGATTGCAAAGACCGGACTAACCGCTCAGCAAACGCGAATGCAGGTTATTTCTAACAACTTAGCTAACGTAAACACCACCGGCTTTAAAAAAGACCGGGCGGTTTTTGAAGACCTGCTTTATCAAAATATTGTTCCAGCAGGCGGTCAAACCGATGCTCAGTCCCAGGCTCCGACGGGGCTAATGTTGGGAACGGGAACTCGTGTTTTAGCCACTGAAAAGTTACATGGCCAAGGGAACGCTATCAATACCGAAAACGCATTAGATTTGGCTATCACTGGCGAAGGATTTTTATCAGTGAGCCAACCTGATGGCACCATCGCCTATACGCGGGATGGCTCTTTAAAATTGTCAGCCACAGGGCAGCTTGTGACGTCAGGTGGACAAACTATACAGCCAGCGATAACTATTCCACAAAATGCGGAAAGTATCACTATTGGCCGTAATGGCATTGTCACTGCGGAGCTTTCTAATGGTGGTGGATCATCGCAGGTCGGACAGATTAATTTGTCATTGTTTGTTAATAACGCAGGTCTTAAACCAATTGGACGGAACCTCTATGCGTCAACCGATGCAAGTGGCACCCCCATCAATGGTCTGCCAGGAGAGAATGGCGCGGGGATATTGATACAAGGATCTCTTGAGGCATCCAACGTTAATGTGGTTGAAGAAATGGTCAATATGATTGAGACCCAGCGCGCTTACGAGGTTAACTCAAAGGCCATCTCTGCAGCGGATGGTATGTTGCGGTTTTTGAATAATAACTTATAGAGCGTAAAAATTATGTCACTTAGAGCACTAATAATATCTTTCTTGTTAATCATTTTGAGCGCTTGCGTCAGTCAGCCTCAAATGGAGCCAACTGCTGATTTTTCGCCTATACAGCCTATGCCCAAACAAAAGCCAATTCAGGTAACAGGATCAATTTTTGCCAATGGACAAGATTTGTTCGGTGACTTACGCAGCTACCAGGCCGCAAAGATTCAGGTAGGTGATCTTATTACTGTTCTGCTTAATGAAACAACTCAGGCATCTCGAACATCTGCGCTTTCTACCAGTCGAGCCACTGCAAACGATGTTATTGGAGTGAATCAAAAAGATTCGATCATTGCAAAAATTGGATTTGGATCAGGGTTTTTTAATGGCGCAGAAACTGATGGCGCAAACATTTCCAGTGATGGATCTGGCACAGCGGGTCAGGCAGCGACTTTAACAGGCTCAATCTCAGCAATGGTTGTAGAGGTTCTAGCCAATGGCAACTTAGTAATAGTGGGTGAGAAACAACTAGCCCTAACGGAAGGCAGCGAGTTTATTCAGGTGAAGGGAATTATTCGGCCGGCGGATATACAGCCGGATAATACCGTACTGTCACAGCGTATCGCCCATGCTCAAATTTCGTATCGCGGTACAGGCGATTTAGCCGCAGCATCTAGGCCCTCTTGGGGTACTGGGTTGCTTTATAAGTTTTGGCCATTTTAAACAAGCTTAAGGAGCTCGTGTAATGTCGACATTTAAAATAATTTTCTTCGCTTTAATGTTAATGGCTAGTTTTTCCTCCACCGCCGATCGGATAAAAGATTTCACTGACGTAGCGGGGGTACGATCCAATAAATTAATTGGCTTTGGACTAGTCGTTGGTCTTCAAGGAACAGGCGATGGAAAGGATCTGCCTATTACGGCACAAGCATTAAAAACCACCTTGTCAGGTCTGGGTGTGAGCGTAGATGGCCCAGTAAGCGATTTTGATTTAGGGGATCAGCTTGCCGCGTTAGCGGCACAAAACGCCACTAAAGAGCTAAAGGTGGACAATGTTGCTTCGGTCATGGTCACTGCTGAGTTGCCACCATTTGCAAAGCCAGGTCAGCGTGTTGACATTAATGTTGCAGCCATTGGCGTAGCAGAGTCGTTGCGCGGTGGGACGTTGATCATGACACAACTAAGAGGTGTAGATGGGCAGACCTATGCTATTGCTCAAGGCCCGTTAGGTATCGTCGGTGTTACGGCTGAGGGCGCAGGCAGCAGCGTTCAGGTCGGTATTCCTACCTCCGCACGTATACCAAATGGTGCGACAGTCGAGCGGTTGGTGCCAACCCCTTTTGATAAAGCCGATCATATTGTTCTGAATATACGCGAAGCTGATTTTTCAACGGCTTATGCGCTAACGGAAGCTGTTAATAAAGCATTTGGGGATGGAACCGCGCAAGCCCTTGATAGTGTGTCGGTAGCAATCCAAGCCCCTAAAGACATGTCTCAGCGAGTGGCATTCTTAAGCATGATTGAAAACCTTGATGTAGAAATGGGTGAGGCTCCAGCAAGAGTGGTTATTAACTCTAGAACGGGGACAGCGGTGATCAATCGTAATGTTAGGGTCACCGCGGTCGCGGTAACTCACGGCAGCATTTCGGTCAGAATATCCGCAACCAATGAAGTCAGTCAGCCCACCCCATTTAGTCAAGGCGAAACAACAGATATTCAAAATACTGAAATTATGATCAGTGAAGAAACCAATCCTATGTTTTTGTTTCAACCGGGAGTAGATCTGCGGGAAATTGTTGATGCTGTTAATCAGGTTGGCGCGAGCCCCTCTTCTTTGATTGCTATTTTGGAAGCTTTAAAGAGTTCGGGTAGTTTGCGCGCAGAATTAGTGGTGATCTAGATGCAAGATATTCAAATGTCAGCAAAAACACACCTCGACTTCGCTGGATTAGGCGAGCTAAAAGCGCGAGCAAGACTCGATCAGAAAGATGCTGCGCAAGAGGTTGGTCGTCAATTTGAAGCGATGTTCATTCAGATGATTTTTAAATCCATGCGGCAAGCAAATGAGCCTCTAAAAGGTGATCTTATGCAGTCCAGTGGAGGAGACTCTTTTGAGCAAATGTATCATCAAGAGCTTTCGCAAACTATGTCGCAAACCGGTCTTTTCGGGTTGGGCGATTGGTTGAGCAATCAGGTAGTGGGGCCTACTAATGTCGCCAAGGCTGTAAAGGCTTATGAGCAGGGCGAATTTGCCATGCCTGCAAGAGAAGCGGCGCCAATGCCTCTGAATACTATGGCAATTAGACAACTAAAGGGCCAATCAGATGGTTGATCTTCTTACTATTGGAGCCAGTGCCTCTCAGCTGTATAAGTCAGCGCTGACTACCGTGGGCAACAACATCGCAAACCTTCATACTGATGGATATAGTCGTCAGAGTGTGGAGACTTCTGAGAACATTCCGAACCAACTGGGTACTAGTTTTATCGGAACGGGCGCTAATCTAGATGGAGTAATTCGCTCATTCAGCAATTTTACTGAGAACAATTTGCGGCAGAGCAATAGCGAGCTTTCTACACAGAGCCAGTTGATCACCTATGCCGACCGAATTGTTGACATCATGGGTTCTGAATCTGCAGGTTTATCAGGGGCGCTAGACAAATTTTTTATGGCGGCGGGAGACCTCAGTACAGATCCCGCTTCTGGGATATTGCGTGATACCTTTCTTACCGAGTCCGGCAGCGTTGCTGTTAGATTTAACGAGTTAGCAGGGCAATTAAGTGATATAGAACAGCAAACACAGTCAGAAATTAATTTAAACGTACAAAATCTCAATAATCTTACACAACAGTTGCAGTCGATTAATCAGCAATTGGATAAAAATATCCTCTTAAAAAACCAACCTTCTATGCTTTTAGATTCAAGAGATAAAGTACTCTTGGAGCTTGCAGATATAGCTAAAATTCATGTTAGTGAGCGCGCATCCGGCGCAGTTGATGTTCGATTGGACAGCAGCGTTGGCTCTATAGTCGTCGATGGTAATGCGGCAAATAGGTTCAGCACTGTTTTTGATCCGACACAGCCCGGAAAAGTAGAGATTGTTGCGGCCTATGGTTCAGGCCGCGCGAGCAGCTCTGTTACTGGTGGCGCGCTTGGAGGATTACTAAACTTTCGTAGTCAAGTCCTAGCACCCGCTATTGACAGTTTTGATGATCTAGCCAGCACCTTTGCCTCAGAAGTTAATGCTATCCAGACCACAGGGGTAGACCTCAATGGTGACAGAGGGACAGCATTATTTGCGATTGATGCAGCGCTTGGTGGGGCGGCAGGTATTAGTCTTTTACACACCGATAGTAACAAAATTGCAGCCGCAGGCTTGTTGCGTGTGGCGCCTAATTCGACAAATCAAGGAGATATGGAACTTGAGGTCGAATCGATCGCCGCGGGCGCGACCCCTGGAACGTTTACTCTCACGTACACCACAGCCAGTGGATATACAATAGCTGGGGACCCCTATACACCAGCGGCAGATGGAACAATTACTTATGCGGGAGTTACCCTTAGCCTCAGTGGAACACCAGGGAACGGTGACAGTTTAGCGGTTGTTCTTAATGCGGATAGTGCTGGCGATAATCGCAATATGTTGTTAATGGCGCGACTGCAAACTAAAGATGTGATGTTGGGCGGAGGCTCCATTAATCAGGGATACACCGACATTGTTACAACAATAGGAAGCCAAGCGACCTTAGCAAAAATGTCGAGAGAAGCGTTACAGGTTATCTATGACCAATCCGTTGCAGCGAAAGACAGGATATCGGGTGTTAACCTCGATGAAGAAGCGGCCGATCTTATTAAATTCCAGCAAGCATTTCAGGCATCTGCACAGATCATTCAAGTGTCTCAGAAATTATTTGACTCTATTTTAGCCGTCCGTTAACGAGCGCTTAGATGAATACTAAATACTCAAAACAAGATGCTTGCAGATTCAATACTAAAGTTTATAAGAGTTGTGTCGATCATCTATTTAGATCAATTTATTTAGGCGTTTCTCTGCCTTACAGAAGCGCGATAAGAGCGGCTCATCAATACGGAAATTACACCCATTTATTAAATCGGTGTGGGTTAAGAGCATAACAAATGAGAATATCCAACCAACAATTATTTAGCCAAGCCGTTGATCAAATGACACGGCAGCAGACTAAAATTGCCGATCTTCAAGCACAAATTGGTGAAGGTAAACAGTCTGTAAAGCCCAGTGACAATGCTGAAAAATCAGCTGTTATCCAACGTTTGAATAGTGCCCTCAGTCGCCAAGATGTTTACGAATCAACACTAGATAGTCTCTCTAATCGATTAGATATTGAAGAGTCCACGGTTCTTTCAAGTGCCGATATATTACAGCGTATAAAAGAGCTGGCTGTGCTCAGTAATGATGGATCTACCGCAGCGTTTGATAAATCTGCACTCGCTACCGAGGTAGCAACACTGCGCGAAGAACTTTTGTCACAGGCCAATCAGCAAGATATAAACGGCAACTACATTTTTTCTGGATCTAACGTTAAAGGTGCGTCCTTTACCGAAGACAACACTGGGGTTGTCAGCTACACAGGCAACCAGCAACACATTGCTGTGGACATATCTGAGCACAGACGCATCGATGTTAATCGTCCCGGTAGTGATGTGTTTACATCAGTTGACCGGGCGGGCACTAGTATAGGGTTCTTTCAAGTCATTGATGATTTTGTGGCGGCATTAAACAGTGATAACAGTGCGGGAATTGAGCAGGCACTGGCAGAGGTAGGCATATTAAGCGATGACATGGCAGGAGCGATTACCAACATTGGTGCTCGAATGGGCGTCGTAGAGTCTCATAGATCTACATTAGGAGAGGTTAAGCTTCGTTATGAAACATTATTATCGGCTGAAGAAACGCTTGATTACACAACTGCTATCACCGAAATGTCAGCACAAATGTTATCGCTTGAGGCGGCTCAGGCAAGCTTCGCACAAATTTCGCAACTCAGTTTGTTCAACTATATTAAGTAGGTTTTTGAATGGTCACCACTACCGGCGTTGATTCTACTGCCACCGCGTCATCGACTGCGGCAAGTAAGAGCAGTATAGGATCTTCCATACTACTAACACTTGGCTCAGGGTCGGGCATTAATGTACAAGAATTAGCTACAAATTTAACCAATGCAGAAAAGCTTCCAGCAGAATATGCACTGCAGGGGAAAATTGACAAAACAGAAGCCAAGATATCCGGCTATGGATTAATCTCATCGCAGCTAGACATCCTTGCAAGCTCCTTTGAAAAAATTAACGACGCCAATGAAATTTACTCGACAGCGGGTAAAAGCTCCAACGAGAATGCGGTTTCTTTTCTCAGTGTAACCAACGATGCACCAGAGGGTGGCTATGATATCAATGTCTATCAGCTAGCTGAAAATCAACGTGTTGCATCCAATAGCTATCAGACAAGCAGCGGTAATGTGAATGCCAGTGCCGCTTTTGATATTACTCTTTCCATTGGAGTGACACGCACAGGGACCTATGAACACTCTATAACCACGGCGCAATTGCAAGCAGTCGGCGATGGCACATCGGCGTATATAGAATACTCTGACGGTAGCAATACGATTCAAATTACTCAGGCTGAAATTGACATAGCCATGGAGTCGCTGGAAGGTGCTGGTATTTACACCTTTGAAAATGCAAGTCTTGAAGGACTCATTTTAGCCATTAATAACGACATTTCTGCTAACGCTGGGTTTGCGGGCAACTTTTCCTCAGCAGAGGTTCATCGTACCAAGGGCATTAGTTTTGTGCAGACTACGGCAGGCGCTTCAGCACAGATAGCATCGGCTATTGCTAGCGTCGACGGATCAGCGTCCTATAGCATTGGCAACATTGCCCAGGGGATTATTAGTGCAGCCCCGGTAAATGGGTCCCCCGCAAGTTACACCTTTACCCCAAGCAGTGCCGGTTCAGATTCCCTAGCAGTATCCGATGGCACTACCACAGTCAGCATTGCATCCACTGATTTTTCAGTTCGCACTGACTACGAACTCTCTATTACAGAAGCACAGTTACAAACGGCCTTAGCTAGCACTGGTTCTATATCTGTTGCAGGTAGCAATGGCTCCGGTAGCGATGAAACGGTCACTGTCGGCTTAGCCGACATGACTACTTTTGGACTGCCGATTCCCGTGGGTGCGGTGACTCTTCAGGACTTAGCCAATGCCATTAACAGCAACGCTTCTACAAATTTTCAGACTACTGCAGTGGTTGATGACAATAAGCTAACATTTGTTCAAAAAGCCAACGCTATTGGTACGATCACTTCGGCAACTAGATCGGATACTGGTGCTACCATCACTAAAACAAATGTCTCGGTAACCTCTGCCCAACAAATGGCAGAGGCTATTCAAGATGCCAGTGATTATGACAATTTAAAATTTACCGTCTCTGCGACCTCTACCAGTCTAGTGTTTGACTATAAAAGCGATGGGGTTGTTAGTACGCCAACGTTTACACTCAATGGTTCGGGACAAACCGCTAGTAGTTCAGTTCTAGGGGTTAACTCGGTTAATGCCCCTACTGACACTATTGTTAAAATTGGTGCCGGTAACGACACACTGGCGGGTATCGTTACTGCTATTAATGATGCAGATACAGGGATCACCGCAGCCTTATTGGATGTGAGTGGTATTGGTAATAATTATCGCATTGTCCTCTCTGGCGCAGAGGGACTTGATGGACGCTTCTCTGTAGCTACTAGCAGCAGTGTGGCCACCAATAGTCTTGGTTTCGGTGTCTCCTCAAACGTGCTACAAGCGTCCCAAGATGCAGAGATAGGTTACGAAGGACTTTTAATTAATCGTGGTAGTAATGTCATATCTGATGTCATAGAAGGTGCGACTTTTCAGCTTAATTCGACAACTGGGCGCGTTACCTCGGCACCTCACATGGTTCTGAGCAATGGATCTGGCACTGGCACTGGCTATGCGTACGACATTAGCCAAGAAAATGTTAATACAGTCCGGTTTACCCCTAAGGCGGCCTATGTTGGACAAAATTTAGGTGCAGGTCCAACAGGGGGCCCAGGTTCTGGGTACACCGCCACCACTATTGCCAACCCCTATGGTTCTGATCCAGCAAACATTACCGTCTATGATGTGAGTCCGTTAAATAATTCAGATATTGATAATTATCTGGATGATTCCGCTGATCCTGATTATTTGGGATCTGTCACTTTGTATGACGGAATTGGCGGATCAATGGTCCTTCCTCGAAACGGTCTAGGCGGATTTTGGCCAAACGGAACCACTACGGCGGACGGAGAAACGATTGAGAGATACGTGGCCACAGCCCAGGCGGCGTCCTTTGCGGCAGGTACTGGCAGTGCTACTGCCGGTGGCACCGATGATACCTACACAGATTATACCGGTGGCACCATTAACTCTGTTAACAGTGGTTCCTACGAATATGGCTATACTGAGGCCCAGCTGCGCGCTGATGTGGCGGCCAGTATTATTACTACTGGCGGAAGTGGCGATGGTGACGGCGCGCTGATATTTACTGATGACTACGGCCGCGACCACAATATATTAGCCAGTGAAATTCGGACTTTAAGTGGTGGCACGTCCAGTACAAGTACTCGAACAATCAGCATCACCAATCCTAGTTTTGAAAGTCAAAGTCTCGCGGACGGAAGTTATACCTCTTCAGTGATCACCGGTTGGACGGTTAATACTTCAGGTGGCGATAGTGGCGCTTATAACCCTGGAGAGGCCCCGGTTGAAGCAACTACTACTGGAAGTAACACGGCCTATTTGTACAGTGACGGTGCAACAGTTTCTCAAGTATTGGGCGAGACCTATAACAGCGCTAGTACCTATCAATTTAAGCTAGACATTGGCGATCTTAATTATTATGACCATCAGCCAGATGCAAACTACACCATTAAACTTTATGCGGGATCAACTGAAATAGGAACTGTTTCCGGTACGTCAGATATAGATGCTCTTACTGAAGTAACGCTAAACAGTAGTGTGTCTAATTCTGCATTAAATGGTCAGGCACTAAAAATTGAAGTGACTAAAAATTCCGGCGAAGAGCTTCTAATTGACAATGTTCGGGGCACAGTAACTGAAGTTGATAACGGCACAGGTACTTTTACCTTAAGTTTAAGCAATAGTGATCTTGCCAGTGCGCTCAATACTAATAAAAATGCGTCTGGTAATACCTATGTAAGCATTACAGATGGCAGTGGCCATACTCTGATGATTGAAGCCAACCAGAATGATAACGGGGGCAGCAACTTTAGTAGCTATTGGCGAAATATTCTTACAGCCGATTTGCAGAACGCCACTGTTCAAGCAGGAAGTACTCCGGCAACGAGCGATTACGATGACTTTGATTTTATCATTAGTCAATCAGCCGATGGCACTCTGCTATTTACCCCTAAGCAGGGCGTCACTGACCCAACGGTTACCAGTGTACTGGTGAGCTCTGCCACGAGCCCAGTCTGGAGCACTGCTAACGAATCTACAGTGAATTTTGCCTATACCAACGCGCAACTTCAGACAGACATGCTGAGGGGCGCTATTCATGGTAAATACCCCAATCCAGATGATGACCATTCCTATGTCAGTTTTACTGACACCAATGGCAACACCATCATGGTATCTCGCGATGATGGCAGTGGCGCTGAACTTAAAGATCGAAGTGACTATGGTGGTGATGGCGACGAGACTATCAAGAATTTGGCTGAAACCCTTCAGGTAGCCACCGCGGTGAGCGGCAGTGATCCCGCAACAAGCAGCTATTCAGATTTTGATTACACGGTCGGTTATGATAGCAATGGCTTGATTTTTACGCTGAAAGATGGCCGCTCACTTGGATCCGGCACTTTTGAAGCGCGCCGGTCCGGTGCTAGTTCAACTAACCAAGACGGCGAAGAGTGGGAGACCACAGGGACCTCAGGTGCCCATGGTGGTCCAGGTGATGTCTACCCCTATGGCAGCACACTAGGAGGAACGGCCACGTCTGGTTCCGCGGCCCTGGGCTCACTCGCTGAGACCCAAAATGGAGCCCCAGGAACAGAGACCTTGGCGGGCTTAATAGCCGCTATTCAGGCAGATCAAGACTACCCAGCTAACTTGGGTTCAAACAATAATGGCGTCGGTGGCGATAACGGAGCGGCAGATGATCTTCGTTTTACCGTGGCGCTCTCTGGTACTGGCCAAGGAATCGTGTTTACACCGCAGGGCACCCCAAGAAACCCTGATTCTGGCATGGCCATGTTTAGCGCAAAACGCACATCTAGCTCCTCCACTAGCCTTTATAATTTGAGTAATTTAGGTAATTTAACGGGAGCCACCGGGGGTAGTTACACTGCATTACAGTCAACTCCAACAACGCCAGGATCAGGCAATTACTCTAACACCGGCACTATTAATAGCACGGTTGGAACCACAGGTGGCGGTACATTCCGAATTGCTTGGAGTGATGCGCAATTGCAAGCGGATCTTTTGTCGGGTCGTATTGAAAATTATTCTGATAGTGATTCGATTGATGATCGATCTTACATCAGCTTTACCGATAACGACGGTGACACCATAATGGTTGAGCGCTCTACCATTGGTACCGCGGGTTCTGAAACCATTGCCGGCTTGGTCACTGCTCTGCAAGGAGCCACTGCGGGCACTAACAGTAATGGGTTTGCAAGACATGCCTATGCTGACTTTGATTACACTATTTCGTCGGACTCAAGCGGCCTTATTTTGACACCAAAAACGTCACCGGCCATAGGCGATAGTCTGTCCTTGCAGATGCGACGCAGTCGCAATGACTCAGAATACACGAGTTCGAACAATGACGGAGCAACCTTTGCTACCGAGCAGCCGCTGCGCCATACCATTATTGAAGACCGTGGGCTGATTCCGGGCACGCCAGGCACGCCGAGCGGACCTACCTATTTAACCAAATACAGAACCGAGACGGTATTTGATTCTGCGCGTTTGACCATTACTCGCGACAAGAGCCAGTTAAAAACTAATTTGCAGGACATTATTACTTCCTATAACGACCTTGAATCTTTAATTGATGAGCTCAATACTGATGAAGCTGTCGAAGCAGGCCTATCTCTGGCGGGTGAGGGCTCATTGCTTCGCTCCGTTCAGAGCCGCATTTATAACGCGTTAACGGCCAGTTCCTCTACGGCTAGTGGAACGGTTGATGCGGTACGTGATCTGGGTATTAGTGTTGATCGCTACGGTAAATTGCAGTTTGATGAAGCTAAATATGACACCCTGATCGCTACAAACTGGGACGATGTGGTCACCATGTTAACCGCAGATACGACTAATCAAAGTCTTTTCGGCTTGGCTCCTAAAGGTCTAGGACAAGATGTTGCTACGATTATTAATGGTTTGTCTGCCTCTACGCTGGACGGTGATGTTCAAAATGGTTTAATTGCCAACCGAACAGCAGCCTTGACCAAAAATGAAGAGAATTATCAGGTTGAGCTGACTAAACTGGAAGCGCGCATGGCTGTTTTATATCAGCGTTACATGACTCAGTTTACGGCCATGGAAACGTTGATGAACAGTTTAAATAACACCCGAGACTACATGAAAGGTCAGCTCGATGTTATCACCAGTGCCTATGACAAGAACTAAGTGAGCGGTGAATGAGAAAGCTCTAGTTTTGCGCCGCTCACCTCCGACATACACTTACTAGTTTGCACTCAGTAGTTTTAATACCGACTTAGCATCCATATTAGCTTGGGCTAACAGGGCAGTGCCTACCTGCCCAAGTATCTGTTGTTTTGCCAGTCGTGCGGTTTCAGCTGCATAGTTAGTGTCTTCAATACGGCCTCTGGCGACCGATGTTACTAAAGACGAGGAGTGCAAATTGTCAACTGCATACTCCAATCGGTTTAGCGAAGCGCCATAGGTTGCGCGCTGAGTGGCAACCGCACTAATAGCGGTGTCAATATCGGTCAATGTGGTATTGAGATTACTGCCTAGACCGGCTGTTTTCCATGAGGAAAAATTACCCCCTAAACCAGCATCTGTGAGGTTAAGATCGCCAAAATCGATCGTCAGCGTCTGTTCTACCCCCGCGTTACTTCCCACCTGATACGTCACAGAGCTGCCACCACTCTCATCAGCATTGCCATCAATAATATTTCTACCATTGTAGCTAGTGGTGTCCACTAGGCGATCAGTCTCTTGAGCCAAGGCGGTAAATTCCGTGTTGAGGAGGGCAACATCGCTAGCACTGTTTGAGCCGTCTGCAGCTTGAACTACAATTTCGCGCATGCGCTGAAAAATATTGGTTATAGTATCAGCAGAATTATCTGCAATCTGTACCATAGAAATGGCGTTGTTGGCGTTTCTAGCCGCCTGATTAAGGCCATTAATTTGCGAGGTTAGCCGCGTAGAAATGGCCAGCCCAGCGGGATCATCTGCTGCAGAGTTAATACGTTTACCGGTAGATAGCCGCTCAATAATCCCATCTATAATACGATCATTGCGGTAAAGCGCACTCGCTGTTTGCGCCGCTGCTGGGTTAGAGTTAATTGCAACCATGGTCATACCTCCACGCCTGTGAGGGAAAAATATTTCGCTATTAGTGGTAACCACTAACAACTAAAAAAGGTGTCCTGCAAAACCCTTACTTTTGTTTTATGTACATTTTGACGAACAAAAGCGGCAATATCTTGCCATTTTTATGGAATTTAGCATAAATAGGTTGTTTTAAACAACAAAAACGAATGTATGGAGGTGCTTTAGTAGCGTATTTAATAACAAATAGTTTATTAGTAGGTACTTGGATAGCACTAATGCAGGCGCATCGCAGACAAAAATATCTATGATTTGATTACAATCAAAATGTTAGGACGACACGCTGTATGTTTAGCGATACGCACAATTTCCAGTGAGTGTTGGAGATTGGATCATGCAGTTAAGCATTACAAAGCAAGACGTTAGGGATTATCTAAACCAGATCTAATAAGACGGTTAAGGACTAAACAGAGGTGTATTTTTGAGTGTTGATTAAATGGGAGGGGTCAGTAAAGCGGCTTCGTTATAAGTAATAGCTGCTTTCGTCCCCCATCTCAATCAACGTTTCTTGACTATATCTTCTCTGACTACAGTTACAATATTTGGCCTCTTCACGCATCTTTAGCAGGTAGCTTTTAAAGAATCCCCGGCACTTTCGTACCGGGTTTCTCGGCCCACTAAAAGACTAGTTTTGTTGCAGCAACGCGTGAAGACTAGCTTTTTATTGTAATAGTGCCAGAACAGACTGCGCCTTCTGATTAGCCTGAGCTAACATGGCAGTACCGGCTTGGGCAATGATCTGACTACGAGCAAGAGAGGTTGTCTCCGTAGCGTAGTTAGCATCTTCAATTCGACCTCGTGCAGTGGCCGTTGCCAATGACGAAGAGGCCAAGTTATCTACCGCATACTCCAACCGGTTCATAGTCGCACCGAAGGTTGCACGCTGAGTGGCAACACCTTCAATAGCTGCATCGATTGCGTTAAGCGTATTGTCGTAACTAGATGCAGCAGCAGCACCATCAACTGAAACAGAAGCTAACATTCCAGTGCTTGTGAAACCGCTAAGGTTAGTAGCCATTGGATTGCCTGCACCGCCAGCTACTGATCCGATTTCTGTGTTGGCCAGTGTAGCAGCCCCGCCTAAGGCCGAAGCAACGCCAGCTGCTACTTGGTTCGCGGCAAGGATAGATCCGGAGCCAGCGACATCCTGAGTGAAAGTAATCGTATTCGCTCCGGAGTTAGCAGCTTCCATTTGAGCAAAGTTTGTATTGGCATTAATGACGGTATTGATGGCCTGTGCTAAAACGTCATAGTCCGTATCCTGTAGATTTGTACCGACACCACCCACTATCCCTTGAGCAGTTACAATATTAGCATCAGTAATTTCTATGGTATCGCCTTCTGCGTCAGTCAGCACTAATGAACTGGCGGCGGAAACTGATGCTCCAGTTATGGTAAGAGTGTCGACCCCATTGGTACCTGCCGTTGTTCCCGCAGCTAGATTGAAATCAGAGAAATCAACAGTTAGCTGTTGTCCGGCATTAGCGCCGATTTGGAAGGCAACTGAACTTGCACCAACACCACCTGCAGAACCATCTAAAAGCTTTTTGCCGTTGAACTCGGTTACATTTACTATTCTATCGATCTCAGACGAAGCTTCCTTAAATTCCACATCAAGCACAGCTTGGTCAGACGTGGAGTTTGAGCCATCAGCGGCTTGAACTACGATCTCGCGCATTC
>OJEJ01000152.1_pt1 | contig 37364 bp, 29 predicted proteins | sample 1593271 | NCBI WGS metagenome assembly OJEJ01 (sample SAMN05416877, study PRJEB24817) | seawater metagenome | isolation source: Sea water | place: Canada:Atlantic | collected 2013-11
TAAGGAGTCGTCGGCAGCGTCAGATGTGTATAAGAGACAGATAATATTCTTAATACTATGCAAACAAACAACAAACTGTCAAACCAAAAGCTTTTTAATGTAGGGGTAAGACTCGTTAAATTTGCTTGGGTAATCGAAATTCTTGCAATTTCAATTGGCTTCCTCATTTCTATAATAGTGTCATATTCAGTTTATGCTGAATTAAATAAAACAGATAAAGTTTTAGACTTTGGTGACTATAGTTCTATACTGGTTTCCGCTCTGCCGTTTGTGTTAGTTGCTGTTGTCGAAGCAGCTAAAATCCCAGTTGCTACAGCTTTAATGTATGCAAAACATTTTACTTGGCGTTGTTTGTTTTTTTTAGGTCTTGTTTTACTTGCCACTATTACCTTCGAAACTATGTTAAATGGCTTTGAGCGTAATTTTTCAGGTTTAAATATTTCAATTGACGAGCAGAAAAATGAATCGCTGCTTCTTCAAGATAAAGTTGACGTGTTGCAAGCAAGAAAGAATGAGATCAACATTATTAATTTAGATACAGTCGATGGACAATATCGACAACAAGTTGGAGTTGCTAATGCTGTTTATAAAGAAACATTGGCCTCAGAACGACAGCGTATTAACAAAAAAATGGCTACATTCAACAATAAAACTAACGATTCTAAACAGTATTACGCTGAGATAGAGGGACTTAACACTAAGGAACGTAATATTTACGAGTCTTGGGATAAAGAACGAAATCAGCTGCAAGATCGTATTCGGAGTTTATTAAACAACTATGTTAGCGGTACAAAAACTGATAAACAAAAACTGCAAAAGGAACTAGATGCTCTAAAGGCTGAAATGGAAGAGAAAGTTGAAGATGCCAGTTTTTTTACTAGTAACGAGGTTGAAAAGAAATATCGCAAATTAATTAAAGACAAAGAAGCTCGTCTTTATTCTGTTGCAGACAGATCCACAGGTAGTGGAGCGCTAGACCAGCAAACTCAGAGTGAAAAGCAACTCCAAGACCAAGTACAGGTTTTAGGCAAGGATTACCAAAAACGTATCGATATGGGTCGCTCAAGGATTGCTTATCTTGAAGAAAAAATTCTTGAGAGCACAACTGGTAACGATAAAGTACTTAAAAACTATAAACGTGACTTGACTCAAATCACAAAACAAACAGAAAAATTACGTCAGAACTCCGTTTTTGTAGCAAAAAAAGAAAAAAACAGACTTGCAGAAGAATATGACGCAATTCAAATCGAAGTTGACGCTATTAATTTACAGATCTATGATATTAGCTTAGAACAGACCGTTATCAGACATAACATTAACCGCTTGGTAAACTCTAACCAGATTTACCGACTGGCCGCTTATATTGATAATAAAGATCAAGCTATTGACGTCCCAAAATCTACCGTTGGGCTAGTAGCTATGGTGTGGTTTTCATCTCTTGCCTTTATCAGTGCAATAACCGGTGTTTTCTTAGCTATTGCAGGTATATATACACAACGTATATATTCAGAAAACGATGATTTTTCAATGTCACCGCAGAAGGTTACAGCTACTGCAGCCACGGCTGCGGTTATACCGAATCCGTTATCCGTAGCGCCTCCACCAGAAAAATGAACTTTTGAACGGTCGCCAAATTGACGGCCGTTCTTTATTGTTCCAAGTTATTTATTTACCTAAAATAGTTTTTCTATGTAGCCTAAGTGGTAACCCTGATGAGCCGAGTAAGAAAACCCCTTTTAGCCTAAAAATCTATCTTTCATACCCACTATTTTTTATTACAGTGACGTTTGATAGCTCTAATTATTGTCACATATCAGTAATTGCTTGAAAATAATTAAATCATTTAGGAGAAACTTAGCAATTTTCAATCATTCAATTAATTAGAAATGTTCTTACTGAACATTGTCCTTGTTCACTTAATAGCGCATGGGCTACGAAGCCAAATATGTCTAAACATGTGAACTATTAAGTTTTAACTAAGAGCGGCATTTAGTCGATCTTTCTTTGTACCAATAAAATATAATTCGACACACAATGAATACTGAGGTTTCTACCTTTTTCAAAAACCAGCAGTAGAATCAAGATCAACACACTCCAAAACTCGCTGATAGGCAAACTGATGTTGCTCTGGTTATACTTTTCTTAGTCCGTCTGAGTTATCTGGCTAATGTTAGTTCGATCGCACCTAAGATAATATCAATGAATAAAAGTAATAACTGGGCTAAAGCGCTGGATATTGCGCACAATCCGTGCAAACTGGTCTTTAGGTCTTTGCCTGGATGCTTTTATTCATGCCATTATTTCCATTCGCTAATACCAAAATTTTAATTCATTGACCAACAGATAGTAATTATTAGTATGGATCGAGCTGATATTGTTCATGACAACTTTCTGCGGCGTGTAGCCAGACAGGACCTTGATTTTAAAACCAGTGGTTTATCACTGACTGAAGCGGGACTAACTAAAGAACTTTTAATTAGTCTCTTTTACTCGCAGGCTTTGAGTCGTCAGCTTGATCGCAAGTCACGTAAAATGCAGGCACAAGGGCAAGGTTTTTATACCATTGGTTCTTCTGGTCATGAGGGTAATGCTGCGATTGCGCAAGCTTTTCGGCCTACTGATATGGCTTTTTTACATTATCGTGACGCGGCATTTCAGATAGCGCGTGCGGCACAAGTACCAGGCCAAACACCACTTTGGGATATACTGCTCAGTTTCTCAACGGCTATGTCAGACCCTATTTCAGGGGGGAGACATAAGGTGCTTGGTTCTAAAATTCTCAATATTCCACCTCAGACTAGCACCATTGCCTCTCATTTGCCCAAAGCCGTCGGGACCGCTTATTCGGTCGGCTTGGCAAAACGAATAAAACCTGAACACCAAGCATTGGTTGATGATGCAATCGTGCTTTGTAGCTTTGGTGACGCCTCACTTAATCATGCGACGTCACAGGCCGCATTCAACACGACTAGTTGGAATGTGTTTCAAGGAGTTCCAATGCCACTGGTTTTCGTCTGCGAAGACAACGGCATTGGCATCTCCGTTAAAACACCCGTCGGCTGGGTTGAAGCCACCATGTCTAATCGTCTCGGTCTAAAGTATTTCAAATGCAATGGGCTTGATATTGTAGACACCTATGCCACCGCCAAAAAAGTGGCGGGCTGGGTCAGGAAAACGCGTCAACCTGCTTTCTTACATATGTCTTGTGTCCGTTTATATGGTCACGCTGGGCCTGATGTACAAACCAGTTACTTATCTAGTGAACAGATTGAAACCACTGAAGCACATGACCCTCTACTTTATACCGCAAAAACTTTAATTAATTCCGCCGATTTGAGTACTACCGAAGTTATTTCAATTTATAACCGTATTGGTGAGCGTGTAGAACGTGCCGCTGAACAAGTAATAAAATTAACTCGTCTTCAAACAGCTGATCAGGTAATGGCTAGCATCGTGCCACCTATACGTCACTGCGAACCCAATGTATCCATGCCACAACAACAAAGACAATTAATCTTCGGAGCAGCAGACACTTCAGCACTGAAAAAACCACAGCACATGGCGAAAATGATTAACTTCGCGCTGACTGATTTAATGATGGCTCACAAAGAAATCGTGCTCGCCGGTGAAGATGTGGGGCGTAAAGGTGGCGTCTATGGCGTTACCCAACACTTGCAAAAACGCTTTGGCATTAGCCGGGTCAGTGACACCTTGCTTGATGAACAGTCAATTCTAGGGTTAGCCATTGGCATGGCTCATAACGGTTTTGTACCCATTGCAGAAATTCAGTTTTTAGCTTACTTACACAATGCTGAGGATCAATTAAGAGGTGAGGCTGCGACTTTATCCTTCTTTTCTAATGGTCAGTTTTGCAACCCAATGGTAATCCGGGTCGCTGGATTAGGGTATCAACGTGGCTTTGGTGGTCATTTTCACAATGACAATTCTCTGGCCGTATTGCGCGATATTCCTGGCATAGTTATCGCTTGCCCATCGAATGGCCATGATGCAGTGTTGATGCTACGAGAATCTTTACGTCTCGCCAGAGAAGAGCAGCGGGTGGTGGTTTTTATAGAACCAATTGCCTTATATATGACACGCGATTTGCATCAGCCTGAGGACGGCTTGTGGACTCATCCATATCCACTTGTCGATAGTGAACTTACTGTTACTTTTGATACCGTCGGAGTTCGAGGTAACGGTACAGATCTAGCAATTATAAGTTATGCGAATGGTTTTTACTTGTCAGTTCAAGCCGAAAAAATACTCCGCAAAAAGCATGGCATTGCATGTCGAATAATCGATATTCGATGGATTGCGCCCGTACCAGAAATAGCTATTATCAATGCCACAGCTGACTGCAAACATGTTTTGATTGTGGATGAGTGCCGTAGCACTGGATCACAAAGCGAATCGCTGATGACATTATTCGCCGAAAAGTCGAACCAGTCTCCTGCTCGCCTAGCGGCAAGGGACTCCTTTATTGCCACTGGACCTGCTTATGGTGTCACCATGCCAAGTCGAGATGACATTGTTAATGCCGCTTTAGTTTTAGTTAATAGTGAATTACTGAATAATCAGCAACCTAAGGTTGAGGTATAGCAGATGAAACGACTATCAGCATTGGTCATCTGCCCTGGACGCGGAACCTATAACCGTCAAGAGCTAGGCTACCTTGCAAAAAATCATCATCAACAACAGTCTATGCTGTCGGGATTTGACAAATGTCGCATAGCGCTGGGGCAACCCTCTCTAACCCAACTGGACAGTACTACCACCTATTCGACGAACCGTTTGACCCGTGGTGATAATGCTTCTTCACTCATCTATGCCTGCGCTTATGCAGACTTCCTGTCGATCAACCACGATAAATTCGACATTGTTGGCGTGGCCGGTAATTCAATGGGTTGGTATATCGCACTTGCCTGCGCTGGAGTGCTTGAAGCTAATCACGGATTTAAGGTGGTCAACACCATGGGCACGCTGATGCAAGAAGCACTGATTGGGGGTCAACTGTTATACCCCTATGTCGATGAAAACTGGATTGAAATTCCTCGTAAGCGGAATGAACTAATGGCATTAACTGATCGTATTTCCGGTTTATATTTATCAATTAACTTAGGTGGAATGATTGTATTTGCTGGAACAGAGAAAGCGCTTAAGACTTGCGAACAGGGACTCGAGCCGATACAAGGCAAGTTCCCAATACGACTGCATAATCACGCTGCATTCCATTCACCACTTCAACAACCTATTTCTGTTATTGCTAAAGAACAGCTGCACCCCCCATTATTTCAACAGCCGAAATTACCGCTGATTGATGGTCGTGGTCATGTCTGGCTACCAAAGGCATCTGATCAAGCAGACCTATGGGATTATACGCTCGGACATCAAGTGGTAGCGCCTTTTGATTTTCATGCAACGGTTAGATCAGCCCTGCGTGAGTTTGCGCCTGACAACATCATAGTCCTTGGTCCTGGCCAATCTCTCGGTGGTGCTATTGCACAATGTTTAATTGCTGAAAATTGGCAAGGTATTCACAGCAAAAAAGACTTTATTGACAGGCAGGCAGAGCAGCCATTTTTATTGTCAATGGGAATTGATGAACAACGTGCTGTCGTTATCTAAATTTTTTCACCATTAACGTGTGCTAAAAACTTTAGTTAGTCATCCAGATCTCTGCCATAGGGTCCGTGTATTTGGCTAAATTTATAGGTACACTAAAACCTTATTTTTATTACTAGAACTGCCATGCCTTTTATTAGCGTCAGCGATGTTCAAATTTATTACGAAATTTCCGGAAAGGGGCCCCGCTTATTATATATATCCGGTACGGGTGCCGATCTGCGCAACAAACCCAATATTTTCAATTCTCCACTTGCAGATCATTTTAAAATTCTTGCCTTCGATCAACGAGGTCTTGGACAAACTGATCGTCCGGATATCAGTTACAGTATGGAAGACTATGCCAACGATGCCGCTGGGTTATTAAAAGCTCTCGGCTGGGATTGTTGTCATGTGATGGGCATTTCGTTTGGTGGTATGGTGGCACAAGAACTCGCTTTACGTCATGCTAATTGCATCGACCGTCTGGTACTGAGTTGCACCAGCAGTGGTGGTGCTGGAGGGCATTCCTACCCCTTCCATGAAATGCCAACCCTACCTGAAGATGAAACTAATTCCCTATCAGCCATGATCAACGATAACCGTCACGATGCCTATTGGCAGCAACAGAATCCTGAGCAGTATCAGGCAATTTTAGATCTCAACCATAGTCACAATGCTGGTATTGGAGAACCCAACAGAGAAACTGGCGCCAAACGTCAGCTTGAGGCTCGTATTAATCACGATACCTTCAATCGTTTACCCCAAATTAAACTACCTACCTTTATTGTCGGCGGCACCTACGACGGCATAGCCCCCCGAGTAAACCTTGAAGCAATCAATCGTCAAATTGAACACTCAAAATTACAGTTTTTTATGGGTGGACACGACTTTTATGACCACGACCCATTGGCATATCAGCTTATCTCCAAATTTCTTTTGGGCAAGCTCTCGGACCAATAAATATCAATCTTAGGTTCTTTAGCATACCCAGCTTTACAGATTATGAACTTAACCTTCACTTTAGCCTAATGCCGATTGGGCAGACTACTGATTCGATAATCTGTGGCAACTACAGCCAAAACTTCTACGTTCATCTCAACCCCAAGACCCGGCTGATCAGACAGAATGGCTTGTCCATTTTTGAGGGTAAATCCAATTGTGCCAATACGTTCACAGTTTGAAATGTATTCCGGATATATTTCTGCTTTTTCTGCATTGGGAATCGATGCACAAACGTGCAACATTGCGGCAGCCGCCACCGTCATTGAATCCCAACAATGAGGCGATATTGCTACACCTTTTGCATGTGCGAGCGCCGATATTTCAAGCATATCCAGAATACCGCCCACTCCTGCAATATCTGGATTCAAAATATCTGCTGCACCAACTGCAAGGATGGTTTTAAAATGTGGCACACCGCATTGCTTTTCACCTGTCATAACCCTTAGGCCCGTTTTCTTTCTTATTTCGATCAACGCTTGAATATCTTCTCCATCTGCGGGCTCTTCAAACCAGTAAGGTTTAAATGGCGCGATTGCTGAGGCAAGTTCAAGAGACTGTTCAATATTCTTCGGTGCACCCAAATCAAGCATCAGGTCAATTTCATCACCGAAGGTAGCATAAAGCTGTGCCACACAATCGGAGGCCTCTTTAACCGTACTAAATTGTGAAGTATGAATTTTCATCGATCGAAAACCCTGAACTAACAGTGCATGCGTTCTATCTACAAAGTGAGTGATAGTTGGATTTGGCTTACTCCAGCAATTAGCGTAGACAGATACCTGCTGGTTCCCTGAGGCACCTAGAATTTCGTAGAGCGGAAGTTCGGCCTGTTTTGCAGTAATATCCCACAAAGCTATTTCAATGGCGCTGGTAGCAGCCATGTAATCCAAGCCACGGTGTTTATCAGCAATCCGGTAAGCTAATTCACGAAACGTCCGAGGCGTAATGACATCTCCTGCCATTATAACTTGACCAAGCGCCTGTATGATCTCTGCAACAGCTTTTTCGCGACAAGGTAAAACAAAGGCTTCTCCCCAACCAATGGTGCCGTCACTTGTTGTCAAACGGACAAAAAGAAATGGTTTCACATCACCCCAACCATCATCACTCGGAGCTGAACCAGTAACCCAAGTTTCCACGCACACCAATCGATTGGGTCTCGCTACTGATATTGTATTGACCTCAAGTGGCCCATTTTTTTTAGGCCCATTATCTTTGCTTTTTAACATCTAACATTACCAAAAAATAATAAACTAACCATTGGTAAGTATATTGTCAAAAAATAATTATAACTATACAATAGTTAGCATATTTTAAGAGATAGTATCACTATGCAATACGATTACATTATCGTTGGGGCTGGTTCGGCTGGATGTGTTTTAGCAAACCGTTTAAGCAAAGACACCAAAACGCAGGTTTTGCTGATCGAAGCGGGACCAGATAATAAAGCCCTATCATTGAAAATACCCGCGGCCATGCTGACCAACTTAAAAGGCAGAAAGCATAACTGGGCATTTAAGGGTGAGCCTGAGCCTGAACTAAATGACAGGCAGATCATACATGACCGGGGTAAAACACTGGGAGGCTCATCGTCGATTAACGGCATGGTTTTTATTCGCGGTCACGAAATGGACTTTGAAGGTTGGCAGGCATCTGGTTGCAAAGGCTGGGGTTATGCCGACGTTTTACCCTACTTCCTACGGATGGAGAACTATAGTCGTGGTGCTAGCGAATTTCGTAGTGATTCTGGTCCTATGAAAGTTACCCGACCTGTTCCTAAAAACCCGATCTCTTTGGCTTTTTTAAAAGCAGGCACCGAAGCTGGGCACCCGCAGACTGATGATATCTGCGGCTACCGTCAGGAAGGTTTTGGTATCCTCGATCAAACAATTCATGAGGGAGCACGCTGGAGCTCTGCGAAGGGCTACTTAGACCCAGTAAGAGCGCGATCCAACTTAACCATTGAAACAGGCGCATTAGTACAACGAGTCTTGATTGACGAAAAGGTGGCAATTGGCGTTCAATACATCAATCGTCAAGGTGAACAGATTAGCGCTTTGGCTTGTAAAGAAGTTATTCTGTCAGCAGGTGCTGTAGGTAGTCCACAAATTCTCATGCTGTCTGGTATTGGGCCGGAGCAGCATTTAAAAGACATGGGTATCCCACTGGTCGCACATTTACCTGGCGTTGGGCAAAACCTCAATGAGCATCCTGATTTCGTTTTAAAATATAAGTGTCTGCAACCGGTATCGATATGGCCTAAAACTAAACCCTTGGCCAGACTAGCCGCAGGGTTGCAATGGCTAATGACTGGAAAAGGAGTCTGTGCATCGAATCATTTTGATGTCGTAGGCTGTATTAGATCAAACTCTGCCGTCAAGTACCCAGACCTTCAATATACCATCATGCCAATTGCCGTTAATGATGACACTTGGGCACCCATTCAAGAACACGCCTTTCAAGTTCATGTCGGACTCATGCAGTCTTTCAGTCGGGGACAGATCGAATTACGTGATGCTAATCCAGCCACACCTCCAAAAATACTGGTCAATTATCTTCAAGACAAACGTGACCGAGAAGCCATGCGTTCAGGTATTCGACAAGTGAGGGAACTGGTCGATCAACCTGCATTTAAGTCGTTACGCGGGGCAGAAATTTTCCCTGGTGATGCCGCTCAAAGTGACGCTGAACTTGACGAGCATATAAACACACATACGACTACACAGTGGCATTTGTCCTGCACAGCGCGCATGGGACCAGAAGCTGATCCAGATGCAGTGGTCGATACCAATGGTCGGGTGCATGGCATTGAATCTCTGCGGGTTGTTGACGCGTCTATTATGCCAAGAGTCACCAACGGCAATACTAACAGCCCAACATTAATGATTGCAGAGAAATTGGGTGATGCCATTCTCGGCATCCCAGCGCTTCCTCGAATCGAATCTGAGGTGTGGAAGAACCCTAAATGTGAAGCTAATCAGATGGAATGATTTATCCAGATCATTTATTTTATAATAAAACTGTGAGCATTAGTGGGTGTCGCTAGGCGATTAACTGAAATTCTATTGATTAAATTTACACGAACGGCAGTCTGTTCAACCATTGTTTTTGCTACGTTCAACCTGACGGCGCTTTTAAGAAATGGCTAATAGCCCATCGTGATGCTTTTAGTGTCACTAGGCCAAATTTACTGGCAATATTGTTATATGCTAGTATTAGGGCCATTAATGAAAAGATGTGACACTTTAATTCTAAAAACTAAATGGCGCTATAAACTTTCCTATATTAGCGTCGCCATATTTTTAAGCGTGAACCTATTCAGGTATTCAACAATACCTCAGCAATTTCCTCCTCGATAGAATAGACTAATTATACAATTAAAGATAAAAACAAAATATGCCAAAAGAGGATAGGAAATGACTAAACGTGTTGCCATTATTGGTGCTGGCCCAAGTGGACTCGCTCAACTGAGAGCCTTTCAATCGGCTCAAGAAAAAGGTGCTGAGATCCCAGATGTTGTTTGTTTTGAGAAACAATCAGATTGGGGTGGATTATGGAACTATTCTTGGCGGACTGGACTTGATGAATATGGTGAGCCCGTTCATGGCAGTATGTATCGCTACCTCTGGTCTAACGGCCCAAAAGAAGGACTAGAGTTTGCGGACTATTCTTTTGAGGAACATTTTGGTCGAGCCATTCCATCCTATCCCCCCCGGGCAGTCCTGTATGACTATATAATTGGCCGCGTAGAAAAAGCAAACGTACGCCAATGGATTCGGTTTGACTCTCCAATCCGCCGAGTTAGCTATGACCAACATGACGGCATGTTTCAAGTTACTGTAAAAGATAACTTAAAGGATGTTGAATACAGCGAAAAATTCGATCACGTTATTGTAGCCAGCGGTCATTTTTCTACACCCAACGTACCCTACTTTACTGGCTTTGATTTATTCAAAGGTCGAATTCTTCACGCCCATGATTTTCGCGATGCTATGGAATTCAAGGACAAGGACTTGCTATTAATTGGCACCTCTTATTCTGCTGAAGACATTGGTTCTCAATGCTGGAAGTACGGTGCTAAGTCTATTACTGTCTCTCACCGCACAGCTCCCATGGGACATAAATGGCCAATTAATTGGGAAGAATTACCCTTATTAGTCAAGGTAGAGGGTAATACAGCTACTTTTAAAGATGGCTCAAAACGTGATGTTGATGCCATTATTTTGTGTACTGGCTATAATCATCATTTTCCATTTATTGATGAAGAGTTAAGACTCAAAACTAATAATCGCTTATATCCAGTCAACCTGTATAGCGGTGTTGTCTGGGAGCACAACCCAAAGCTTATGTATTTAGGTATGCAAGACCAATGGTTTACCTTCAACATGTTTGATGCTCAGGCCTGGTATGCCCGAGATGTCATTATGGGTAGGATTAAACTTCCCTCACAACCCGAAATGCATGCAGACATTAATCGAAACCGCGCCGAAGAAGAGGCTGGAGGAGATGATTATGCCGCTATTAAATTTCAAGGTAAGTACACCATGGATTTAATGGCACAAACGGACTATCCAGACTTTGATACCGATGGTGCAATCCAGGCTTTTTTTGAGTGGAAGGCACACAAAAAAGAAAATATTATGACATTCAGGGATCATGGCTACAAATCAGCTTTAACAGGTACAATGGCACCTAAACACCACACACCTTGGATCGATGCACTAGATGATTCACTGGAATGCTACCTAGATATTAAAAGTTAGATTATTGACGATGGACGGTCGATTGACTCTCAGTCTATCGACCGTTAATTTTTTATCCCGTCTAAATAGTGGTGATTTCTCAATGAAAAAATCACGTCACTAGAGCGCATACATGCGACGCCCTGAAGAGGTATGCAACGGCTATGAATGACGGAAGTACATTTGTACAGGAAAAAACAAACGCTCAGTTCACTTAAACATAAAAGAGCCGCATTATTAGCGGCCTTTTTATGTTTAAGTGACGGCCCTAAAGTATTACTCAGGGACATCAACGCCATTAAGTCGGCAGGCTTGTTGCAGAGTATTATGTAGTAGGCAAGCAATTGTCATTGGACCAACACCACCGGGTACAGGGGTAATTGCACCTGCGACCAGACTAACTGAACTGAACTCGACATCGCCAACCAATTTAGTTGAACCATCTGTATTTTGGATGCGGTTGATGCCCACATCAATGACAGTCGCACCTGGCTTAATCCAGTCACCTTTGACCATTTCTGGTCGTCCGACGGCAGCAACAACAATGTCAGCCTCTCGACATTCAGCCGCTAAATCTTTGGTGCGCGAATGTGCAATGGTCACTGTGCAGCTCTCTTGTAATAGCAATGCGGCCATTGGTTTTCCAACAATGTTAGAGCGTCCAAGCACAATTGCCTTAAGGCCTGAAAGACTACCTAAGTGATCTTTTAACATCATAATAGATCCCAGTGGTGTACACGGTACAATACCGTCAGCCCCAATTGATAAACGACCTACATTCGATAGATGAAACCCGTCAACATCCTTATCAATATTAATTGAATTAATAACCGACTCTTCGTGGATGTGCTTAGGTAACGGTAATTGAACTAGGATACCGTGAATCGATGGATCATTATTGAGTGCTTCAATTAGTTTAAGGACCTCTTCCTGACTTGTTGCTGCGTCTAACTTATGCTCGACAGATTTCATACCGGCTTCAGCTGTTTGCTTACCTTTACTCCGAACATAAACCTGACTGGCGGGGTCTTCCCCAACCAGGACAACCGCTAGACCCGGTGTTACTGAATGGTTTTGTTTTAAAATACCGACTCTTCGAGCTAACTCCCCCCGAAGATTTGCAGAAAATGCTTTTCCGTCAATTATGGTAGTCACTACTATTTTACTCCTAAAATTTAATTCAATTATTCAGTCTTATTTATACTTGTTTTATTTATGCTGGATTTTCTCATATACGACGTATGATATTTAAAACATGTTCTGAACACAGATAAACGCATCAAAACGTTAGAATCTTGATATTCTTTAATGGTTAAAATTTTCCTGCTTCAATATCAGAAAATGGCCACAATAAAATTGTGACCATTTTAACTTCTGCATTAAAATTATTTAATGCCATTCTTTTATACCCTTAAGATAATTCTTAAATCATCTCTATTGGCTTAAGGTTTAAGGATTTTTAGCGTCTTCAGAGTTCACTATTTTTGCCAATGACTCTTTTCCGCCAAACTCACGAAGTTCCTCAGCTAACCCAGCACTTTCAATACTGGCTTGTTTGACTAAAAACCAAACTACGAAGATAGCACAAACAATGCTCAAATAAACCTCAGTACCAACAAATGGATATGCAGGACCAATTTCTGAAATAGTACCTGCCCAAGTTTCAATGTTTCCAGTAGACATATAAATTCTCCTAAAATTTTATTCGCTCAGGGCTCTAGGCCCTGAGCACATGATTAGATATTATAGTTTGTTAACAAACTCACGCTCGGCATCAATAATAGCTTGTTCATCGTTTACATCCGTTGTGTAAGCGCTAATATCAAGGCCCATTATTTCAATCTCTGGCGCTATTCTCAACATACCAAAAGCTTTCAGTATCGATGCGATAACGTAGCCAGGTAAGAAACCAAGCACACCAAACATGATAATTGCACCAATAAAGTTACCTAATGGGTTGATTGCTGCATAATCAGGATTTGGTGAAGATGGGTAACCCCAAAGCATGAAACCTGCCACTACAACGCCTATGAAACCCGCATAACCATGGACGGCAACCGCACCAACTGCATCGTCGATTTTGAATTTACGTTCCACCCAATAATGCATCTTATAGATAACCGGAACAACCACAGCAGCAATTAACATTGCTTGGATTGGGTGATAGAGATCATTACCCGCTGAAGCCGCAATAACACCCGCCAGTCCACCAGAGTAAGTCCAAAAAGCATCACCCTTAGAAACAACATAAGCCGCCATCAAACCACCAGACAATGACATCAGGAAATTAAGCGTAATACCAGACAAGGTGGTTGGCTGTAGATAGATGTTAGTCGCGGAATAAAATACGCCATCGCCCGCTTGAACATCCCACATCGGAATATTACAGGCAACGTAAAAACCCCAGAAACCGGTATAGATAAGGAATAATCCCACTGTGACTAGCCAAGGGTTGCGTGGGCTAATATTACGTGGCGTACCATCAGAAGCAAATTTTCCGATACGAGCACCTAGTGGGATCAATACACCCAGTGCAAAACCACCGGCAATGGCATGGATAACGCCTGAAGCGTAAGCATCGTGGTAACCTAACTTTTGAACCATCCATCCATCAGGATGCCATCCCCAAGCTGCGTCGATGATCCAGAAAAATGAACCAATTGCAATCGCAAGGATAAGGAAGCCACTTGTCTTGATACGTTCGATAACCGCACCAGAAACTATTGATGCTGCTGTCCAAGAGAATAATAGGAAAGCGGCCCAGAACACACCATTAATACGTTCCCAACCGTTAAGATCACCAGCACCCATGTGTACTGCCATGACTTCGCTGTAAGGAGTTGCCCACGGTGCTTCTAACATCGGACCAATAATCCAAGGCCCGTTGGGGAAAGCGAAATATATCCACCAACCAAATAAGAAAAATGTCACGGTGACCAAAGGAATGATCATGGTGTTTTTCATCAAGGTGTGCATGTGATTTTTATGACGAGTTGCACCCACCTCATACATACAGAATCCGACGTGTATCAAAAACATGAACACGACCGTAACCCAATAATAAAACTCAGTAAAAATTATACCGAGTGCCGTTAACTCATTATCCATCCTTTAAACCTCTATTTTTTAATTTTAATAATGCGCAAGAACTTCTGCCCCATAGCGCGACTCCATTTGGAATTTAACCTAACACTAAATTTACTTAGATGAAATTTTTGTGCATCAGATTAAAAACTTAAATTGTTATACCTGTATTTCAAGTTCTGTTCAATGAAATAAAAGCATTCATTTAAAAAAGGTTTTTGATTTTTAAAAACTTTCCACCTGAAATTTAAAAACCAATACACAAATTAACCATTAGATTTTCTATTGCCACTCTAATATTCAAACAATAATTCACGGTCAATCATGTTGTGATTATTATAATTGTCGGACAAAGCGATGGTGTTAGGGTCGTTACCTAACCATTGATATTTCAGTAAATACTGTCATATTAACTGCTCTAACTCGTGAAAATATCTTTTACCAGATCAAACGCCTGCATTTCATCACATCACATTTATATATTTTTAAACAAGGAATACACTATTTTTACGTTATTTCAATAATCGATAGACTACCTAACATTTTTCCATTTGTAAGAGTCCAGCCAACATATTAAAAGTAATAATCAATAGCTTGTAATACAGAATTAATACAAGGAAGTGATTTAAATCACTTATATTTTAACGGCTCTAACTGTTTTGTTAACAGAAAAAATAGACTATTAACAACTTTTAACGTCTTGTTTACAGCGGGCTTAAAACAGCGGTAGATTAACTCTAAGATAATTGCTTTAATGAGAGTGAACCAAGTAAATTATAAAAAGAAATGTTTGAATTTGGCTAAATAGTAGTAAATCCTTACTGGTTGAAAGTGATTTTTTAACGAGATAATTATGAAAGCTAAGCTATTAGCAACTGACTCCATTAATTATTATAGCGATCAACACAATGTACCGCATGATTTGATCACCTCCGATAACACAAACAAACTAAAAAACGTAGCAAAAAAGGCCGCCACGTTTTGCAATACAACTCGGTCAAATATTGACCCTAGTTCTTAAAAATCAAATTGAATCAGCTTAGGTCTAAAAAATGAATGCACCATTATTTGCTTCACCTACTCGAATACTAGAGCCAGGCCTTAACGCATTACCGCCAAACACTGAAAGATATGTAGCAAAAGCTGGTGGCAGCGTGTCATTTGATTTGAATCCTGGTGATGAAATAAAATTAGTTAATCCTGAAGGACTTCAGGTTGCAGAAATCAGCGTTTTTGATGCCATGGGTAAGAGTGATATGCAAATCATAGGCGCCACAGCGAACGGTAAGGCAGAAGGGCTCAAGCATATTTTATTAGACAAAAGTCAACCAAATGTTCAAAAACTTCTTCAAAATTTACAATTACGTTCGATTCTAATCAACAACGCGACCAGTACTCGAATCTTTGGTGACAACTCTCCAGCGGGTGCTTCCGATACCTACACCGCTAACAAAAAGCTTACCTGTATTATTACAGCACCCGGTGAAGCCATGCTGGTTGACCAACAAAACACCGTGACTGATATTATTATTTTTGTACATCGTCACTTGGTGACTAAAAATTCAAAATTAATAAAACTACCTGACCCACTCTCTGACACCAATCATGAAATGCTTATCAAAGCCCGCACTGCCTACACCTATACGGTAAAGGCTGGTGAATATATTCAAATCATGGATGTCGAAGGTCGTGAATGCTCTGACTTCCAATGCTTTGATGCAGAGAAACTGGGTAAAGGCCTCGAACGAAATCTAGATGCCACCAATACGCGTTATGTTATCGGTGCGGCCTACCCAAAACCTGGACTCTACTCAAAGTTTTATGATCAGGATTTAAGTGCATTGCTCGAAGTTATTCAAGACACCTGTGGAAGACACGACAGCTTTGGCAATGCTTGTACCGCAAAATTTTATGACGACGCGGGATATCCAGGCCATATCAATTGCTCCGAAAATTTTAATCAGGCACTCCAACCCCATGGTATTGAACCCCGCACTGGCTGGATGGCAATGAACCTTTTTTACAACACAATGGTTGACGACAACAATCAAATGTATTTTGACGAACCCTGGTCTCGACCTGGCGACTACGTGTTAATGAAAGCACTCAAGGACCTAGTATGCGTTACGTCTGCATGTCCCTGTGACATTGATGCAGCCAATGGGTGGAACCCAACCGATATTCAGCTACGGATTTATCCGGCAACTAACTCTTTTAACAAAGCGACGGCCTTTCGAATGACTACTGATGCAGATACACAATTGACCCGTGAAACAGGGTTTCATGCACGAACTTCTGAGCACACACGTAACTTCACCGAATATGAAGGCTACTGGTTGGCAAATAGTTATACTCAGTATGGCGTGTTGGATGAGTATTGGGCCTGTCGCGAGCGTGCCGCTGTTATCGACTTATCAGCCCTACGTAAATATGAAATAACCGGACCAGACGCAGAACTCCTGATGCAAACCTGTGTCACGCGCAATGTTCGTAGGCTGTCACCGGGTCAGGTCGTTTACACCGCAATGTGCTATGAAAATGGCGGTATGATTGATGATGGAACGATATTCAGACTGGGCCAAGACAACTTCCGTTGGATAGGTGGCAGCGATGAAAGCGGAATCTGGCTGCGCGAACAAGCAGAGAAATTGGGGCTACAAGCTTGGGTCAGAAACTCAACCGATCAACTGCATAACCTTCAAATTCAAGGCCCAAAGAGCCGTGATATTTTAAGAGAGATAATATGGACTCGCTCGGACCAAGCTAATATTGATGAACTTGGATGGTTCCGTTTTTCAATTGCTCGAATTGGTAATGAGGAGGGCATTCCGATCCTTGTGTCGCGCACTGGATACACTGGAGAACTTGGTTTTGAAATTTTTTGTCATCCTAAAGATGGTGCCAACGTATGGGATGCTGTTTGGGAAGCGGGTAAAGACTATAAACTAGCGCCACTTGGCTTAGAGGCACTCGATATGCTTCGTGTTGAAGCCGGTTTGATTTTTGCTGGATATGAATTCAGTGATCAAACTGACCCATATGAAGCCGGCATTTCTTTTACCGTACCATTGAAGTCAAAAGAAGATGATTTCATTGGTCGCGACGCGCTGGTTAAGCGGAAAGAAAACCCGCAGCGAGTGTTGGTTGGGCTTGAAATGACAGGTGATGAAATGGCCTTAAATGGAGACTGTGTTAACATCGGTCGTCATCAAATAGGGGAAATCACAAGCTCTGTCAAATCACCTATCCTGCGTAAAAACTTTGCACTTGCTCGTGTCTCGCTTGAATACAGCAAAATTGGAACCGAGCTAGAAGTTGGAAAACTCGACGGTAAACAAAAGCGCCTGCCTGCTAAAGTAGTGCAATTCCCCTTCTATGACCCAACCAAGTCTCGAGTAAGAGATGTCCCAGTACCAAACTAATTAAGAAAGGCAGAATACAAAAACGGCGCTATTAATCGCCGTTTTTCCTCAAACCTTCTGAATCTTTTAACGGACAATCACGCAGTTTGCCTCAGCATTATCTACGATCTTTCTCGATACGCTGCCCATTACCAAACCCTTCATTTTGCCTAGTCCTCGAGTGCCGATAACAATCGTATCGATATTCCTTCGCTTGGCAAAACCGACCACACTAGAAGCAGGATCGCCACTACCAATGGCAGTTTGAATCTTAATAGCGCCTTCTTTTTTTGCCAGTGCCGAAGCCTCACTTAATATAGTGTTGGCGACTTGGCGCAAAATATCCTCACGCGTGTGGTTAAACTCTTCCAACTCAGGGGCCTCCTTCAAAACGGCGGGGAGCTGCATATCTCTAATGACATGAAGAATTAGCAATTCGGCATCATGCATAGAAGCCAGATAAGCTGCCATCACCAGTGCCCGATTAGCAGCACTGGAGGCATCAGCTGCCACAAGAATTTTTTTAATCATTATATTTAATCACTGACTGATAATCTCAAAAGATTTTAAACCGGTCACAGACCCAATAAAGCTAGGTGAGCAAACCTTTTACTTCAATAATTTTGGCGAGATTATATTGGCATTTTAACCAAATATCTATGTTATTCAGTGATGGTGTTCATCGCCGACCAAAAAACTTTATGGCCACACAAATGCTGGCAAAAATGAGGGTGGTGCTAAAGAGTCCGATATATTGATTTCTTGCCAGTTATTTTCATCAATCATCAGGATTTTTGGTCCTGCATGCTTCACATAGTCACGCCCTTCTAAGATACGAACAGCCTGATCAATTGAAATTCTACCCTGTATAACAGGCGCATCGGTGGGTGCGGCTAAAATACGTCCGCGACGAATACCACGATAGACCGCTGGCGTAAAATAAGTGGAAATAATCTTAATATCATTGTCAAGGCCTCTGTTTCGTAAAGTGCTAATGGCAGCTTCCGCCATCAATGCATTCCCTACAATATAATCAACATCAGGATGAGACTCCATGACCTCCTGTACCAGTGTGCGCTGAATCTCTTTACCGGTATCACCCCATTTAGTGACTACCACATTCACTGCACTGTCAGCTAACCCTCTCTTAAAGCCGGACTCAATAAAGCCAACCCAGCCAGCACCTTTCGGCCCAGGAAACCAGGCCACTTTGACTGGTGTCGACCCTGATGGGTGACGCTTAGCAAGAAACTCACCCGCAGAATGCCCCATTGTGACCCAAGAAACTCCCGACTTGGCCGTAATACCTAAATTATCGATATCATTCACTGTGGCTAAAACTGGCATTTTTTTGGATATTTCAAAAATCATCTCGTTAAGGCCTCGAAAAGAAACTGGCCCCACGATTAGAGCATCGGCTCGATCAGCAGTGCAAAGCTCTATCTGCTGTTGCTGTCTCTCCAAATTGGGATAACCACCAGCCTCCACCAACGTAAACGAAACCCCAAGTCGCTTTGCTGCTTGAACCATACCAAAATTAACATTGAGCCAATAAGCATCTTTTAAGTGTGGGTAAGCTATACATAAATGCCATTGTCGACTCGCTGGTTCAGTCTGTTCGTAATCAATAAAATAACTGTCACTGGAGTAATCAAAAGGTACTGCCCAAGTTTCAAGCCGCCAAGTTTGAGCTCGAACCGAGCTAACGATTACAAACAAAATTAGAACAGGAATAATCAACAGCTGCCAAAAAAATAATTTATACAATTAGGTACGGCCAGACAAATAATAAAGACAATTATTATTGTACGCTTGCATTTTTCAACTGCAAGGCGCAGCATTTTGTTATGCGAAAACTGGGCATTGCAGCAAAATTATATTTAGCTTTCGGCAGCATATTCTTGTTGGCAGTGACTGCGTCTTCTGTTGGATTGCAAGGTTTTTTGCATATTTCCGAGTCACAAAACTCTGTCATTGATGAAGCAATACCCGGATTACGCCAGGCCCACAAGCTATCCGCAATCAACGCATCTATTAGTTCCGCCGCAAATCAATTGATCAAAGCGACCAGTGACTCCGAACGTGAAAAAATTAGTTCAAATCTATTCTTTCAAGTTGTTCTGGTTAACTCGTTACTCGACGATTTTCAACAAAAAGCATTTGCCGTTGGGTCTTTACAAGCGCTTCGATTAACCATCAACAAAATCGAAGCCAAATTACATCAGCAAGACGAACTAGTACGCCAAAGAATTCAACAACAAGCGCGTTTCAATCGATTGGCTAATAGGTTAATTGCATCCACTGACGAACTCAATGAACTTGCTGATTCACTAGTTGCAAATGCAGCAGCCACCAGTTCAGCCATTACATCGAATCTTTACGATCTAGTTCAGAACGATGCTAGCAAACAACAGCTATATCGCGTTTTTGACCGCTTAGTAGAAGTTGATCTTGATGCAATGGAGAGAATGTATGAACTTCGTTTACGCAGTGCCAATTTAAATGGACTGTTTAACCGAGTCACCAAAGAATCAGACTTGCCGGGACTGAATGCTTTGCGTGAACAAACTACCAAAACACTTAATATTTTAAAGCGCCGTGTTAATGAAATTAACGATCCACAAAGACGCCAAAAAGCGAAGGAGTTATTAAGTTCAATGCTACTTGACAGCACTCCTGATGATGCTAATGGAATATTTGATACTCGAGCCTCGCTGGTAGCAATAAGGGCTGCTCTAGCGCAGGTTTCCGTAGGAACAGCTGAGGCTTCACAAGCATTAAATGACATTGTAAATGAACTCAATGCGCGAGGTGGCGCACTCATTAATCAAGTATCAACCACTGCAAAAGAATCACTGGATACAAGCCGTCGTTGGTTTGGGTTTATTTCTATTATCCTTTTATTAGTCGCTTCCTCTATTTTATGGTGGTTTATCAAACGCAACGTTATTCGACGATTGTTGTCACTTGAATCAGCGACTCGTTCTATTACTGACGGAAACTATAATGTCAATATTATAGTCGAGGGTCACGACGAGCTGACCGATATGGGCAAAGCGTTGCAAGGCTTTCGTAATAATGCAATCGAAAAACACAAGCTTGACCAAGAACTGCGAGAGCATAAAGATCACCTTGAGGAACTCGTCGAAGAACGCTCAGAACAACTGCGTGAAACCAACGACATGCTTTTAGAAGAAGCACAAAATCATGCATTGGCCCGTGAAAAAGCAGAGCAAGCCAATCAAGCCAAAACGGCATTCCTTGCCACCATGAGTCACGAACTTCGCACGCCGCTAAGCGGTGCACTTGGTACATTAAGATTGTTGTCTAATACGCCACTGCAAAGGCATCAATCAGACTACATAAATATTATTAATTCAGCGAATACAACACTGCTTGATATTGTTAATGATATTTTGGGTTATTCGCAGCTTGAGACCGGTAAACTGAAAATTTCGAACCGCCCTTTTGAACTATCTGAGTTACTCGATAATGTCATTGGTCTAATGAATGTATCAGTGCGAGAAAAGCATAATAGTTTGCAGCTTATAAAGAAAAGCTCATTATCCTACTGGTTAACGGGTGATTCAGGCAAGTTACATCAAATATTGATTAACCTTATCGGCAATGCCAACAAGTTCACCGATAAAGGATCGATCACTTTGCAAGTTAGCATCCACCCTAACGAGTTACAAAATACGGTATTCATTCAGTTTTTGGTTGAAGATAGTGGGATTGGAATCGCTAAAAACAAACAGGCTGAAGTTTTTCAAGCCTTCACCCAGGTTGATACCAGCAGTGCCAGACGTTATGGTGGCATTGGTCTCGGCTTAGCTATTTGTGATCGCTTGGTTGACGTAATGGGCGGTAAAATCACACTGAACAGTGAGCTAGGATCCGGTACCGAGATTGGCTTCACTCTTGAGATTGGCTTATGCGATTCAGCACCTGTCCATCAGCAATTACTTACTTTGCCTATTGTCAATGGCATCGACGTATTAATGGTAGAAGATGACGTCACTCATAGTATGGTAACAAGCAATTATCTAGAGCATTTAGGTTATAGAGTAACGGCAGCACAAACCGGTGAAGAAGCTCTTAAATTCCTTGAGGTTCTCAAACCTTCGCTGGTTTTACTGGATATTAGCCTGCCCGGCATTGATGGACTCACTATCTTAAAACACATACGAACTCATGCCGACAGCTTGATATCTAACATGCCAGTTATAGCCATGTCAGCTCATGTATTTACTGAAGAAGTTGAAAGCTATCTAAACGCAGGCATGAATGGGTTTCTTGGCAAACCATTTTCAATAGAAAACCTTGAACAAACAATACTGAACGTAACTAATAGCGGTAATAGCGGTATTATAGATGAACCCAGTAATTCAAAAACACACCTAAGGACCCAAACATTTGATGCTTCAGTAGTTGACGCTGATATTATTCGCCTTGGATTTAATCGGGTTGAAAAAATAGTTGGTTTATACCTAAAAAGCAGTAATCAGTTAATGTATGAATTATTAGAGTTAATTGCAAAAGACAATTTTTACCAAACAAAGACAGTGGCTCACAAGTTAAACGGCGCTGCGGGTAATTTTGGATTCCTGCATTTATGCGCAATCCTGAGTGAAATAGAAATAATGGCCATAGATAACAAAAGGATCCCTGTAACCCTCATGGATCAATTGCAAACCATATTTGGTGAATCAACAGCAGCACTTAACCTTTACATGGCTAAACAGGCTGTCAATTGATCTAAGATTCGATCTGCTTTCTGATTAAAAGCGTCAACTCAACTAATACACTTCACTGGCAAATAAATAACCTTCACCATGAACCGTTAGGATTGTTTGAGGTGCATGGCTGTCTTGTTCTATTTTATTTCGCAACCGCAATACAAGCACGTCGATTGTCCTCTCATTTGGCGCCCAAACTCGATGAGTCACTTTTTCCATAAGCCATTCTCGGTGCAAGGTTCTACCAGGATGTTCAAGAAAAGTGACCAATAACTCAAATTCTCCCCGCGTCAACGCCAAATTTTCTTGTGTGTTCGATGACAAACAACGCCGAGATAAATCAAGAGTCCAACCAGAAAAAGATTTAGTACGCTGCTTGCGGTGCTTTTTTTGATCAGAGTGCTTTCGTCTGATGAGATTCTTAACTCGTGCTAACAACTCTCTAGGATTAAAGGGTTTAGTAACATAGTCGTCAGCACCTATTTCGAGGCCCACGATCCGATCGATTTCGTCATTCCGTGCCGTTACTAGAATGATGCCGACGTCTGTCTTTTCGCTCAACTCTCGAGCCAATTGCAAACCGTCGTTACCTGGAAGATTGATATCCATTAAAACTACATCAATTGTCGACTCTGCAATCATCCGATGAATGCCTTCACCATCTTCAGATTGACTAACCCGATAATTCTCAGTTTCGAAATAAGCAGCAATCCGCTCTCGCGTAACAGCGTCATCTTCGACAATCAGTAAATGATAGGAGTTGTTGGTATCAGTCACAATACGTTAATTTTCAGTTATACCCGTAATTCCGAATTGAATAATATTATCAGATAGTTAAGCTATCGACTATCTTAATACTTGAGCTAATCAGAGTGAAAGCAGCACTTAGCCTTCACATATCAAGCCATTCTGATGCATCACAACCTGCGACTAACTGTGAATAGATTATTAACAGGGATGAATGGTCAGGCGATTCTGTTAATGATTTTAAATCCATAGTTTTTAAATATTATATATGATGAAAAAGTTATTAAGTTAGTTTAAAGCTGCTGGCAGGTAACGATTACTAAAATATATTAAATAAATGTCACTTTTAAGTTATTGTGGTAGATTGAAAAGTGACCCATATAACAATCCGTGGAGGATAGTATGATTTTAAGTAAGCTCAAATTAAAGATTTTGCCCCCAATACTGGCGGCCACCTTCGCTGCAGTATCTTGTGCAACTTATGCTGATAGTAACAAACCTATCAGAATCCCTATTAAAAACTGGTCAAGCCAGATCGTGATGGCGCACGTTATAGGCGGTATGTTTGAAAGTATGGGCAATAGAGTCGAATATGTGCCTGTAGATAACCAAGCGAGCTTTGAGGCCGTCCGTGCAGGTGACCTTACTCTGGTTCATGAAGTTTGGCAGTCAACCATGCAAAATGGTTACTACAATGCAATGGAAAAAGGAGGTTTGATTGACGCTGGTACCCATGACGTGGTGACCAAAGAAGAAATGGGCGTTCCAAACTGGGTTATCGAGAAAGGTTTGTGTCCAGGCCTTCCAAAGTGGGAAGCACTAAAAGATTGTCATGCAGCTTTTGCTACGCCTGATTCGGGCGGTAAAGGTCGTTGGTTAGAAGGCCCACAAAGCTGGCATGGTGACGTTATGCCTAACCGCATTAAGGGTCTAGGTTTAGATAGTAAGTGGACGGTTAAATTTGCTGGTGCAGCTGACGCATTGTGGACAGAACTAAAAGCCGCTGAAAAAGAAGGTCGTGGTACTGTAATATTTAACTGGTCTCCAAACTTTACGGATGCAACGGGTTTTACTTTCATTGAGTTCCCTCCCTATTCTGACGGCTGTAGACTAGCTGACGGTGGCAGTCTTGCAACTACAGGCTGTGGTTCACCAACGGGTTGGTTGAAGAAAGGCGCTAACTACAAATTCCCCAAAACTCATCCGCAAGCCTATGCAGCTTTCTCAAAGTTAACCTTCAACAAGACCAATATTGGTCAAATGGCGGCCTTGGTTGACGTTGATGGTCTAACTCATGCCGATGCAGCTAAGAAATGGTTATCGACTAACAAAGATGTGTGGATGCCTTGGACTGAATCTACACTGGGTGCTGGCAACTAGGCTGATAACTAGTTGATGCTTATTTCATCAGCTTTAGGTCTCTAAACATTAACTCCCCATTCTTGGGGAGTTAATGTTGTTTTAACGGCTATGGCCGCTAATCATAAAAACTTGAAATATTTTTCAAATCATTCTATTAACAATAAAAGTCTGATTTTGCACCATAAGCCCACCTAAAATCTGCCCCAAAAATGGGTGTATTCAATTCTAAAAAAGACACACAATGTACTAAACTAATCGCTTCACTTTCATGAATCATGTGATTGTTTTAACCTGTAAATTTTGTTAGCCGAGAAATACACTATGTCCGCCAAAAATCAATCTGTAAATAATGAAGATGTCATTATTAAATGCGATTCTGTATTCAAGATTTTTGGCGACAACGCATCTAAGGTACTGGAATCCTCTAATGGCAACGTTGATGCTAGAGACTTTTTAAGCGCAGGCTGTGTTGTCGGTGTAAACAACGCATCTTTTGAAGTGCGTAAAGGTGAATTGCTTATATTAATGGGATTGTCAGGATCTGGAAAGTCGACCTTACTTCGCTGCATTTCCAGATTAACCGAACCGACTGCGGGTAAAATTTTTATTGAAGGTGAAGACTTGTTAGCGCTAAATAATAAAGCGCTTATCGACCTTCGCCGCAACAAAATGGGTATGGTGTTCCAAAGCTTTGGTTTGTTACCGCACAAAACTGTTTTAGAAAACATTGCTTTTCCATTGCAAGTAAAAGGATTCAGCACTAAAGACAGTATGCTGCGGGCTAAAGAAATGGCCGAGCTCGTCAGCCTCGATGGACGTGAAAACTATTTCCCACGACAACTGTCAGGTGGACAACAACAACGTGTTGGCATTGCGCGTTCACTCGCTGTTGAGCCAGATATCTGGTTTCTTGACGAACCCTTTTCAGCACTAGATCCCTTAATCAGAAAAGAAATGCAGGATGAGTTTATTCGTCTACGAAAAGTGTTAAACAAAACTATTCTTTTCGTCACGCATGATTTTGACGAAGCATTGCGACTCGCAGACCGAATCGCAATTATGAAAGAAGGCGTCATAGAACAACTTGATACTCCAGCTAACATCGTTCTTAACCCTGCGACAGACTATGTGCGTAAATTCACTAAAGAAGTGCCAAGAGAAAAGGTGCTTAAAATAAGCTCCATCATGGAACCGGTCAACCCTTCTGAAAAATTTGGTGATCTTAAAGTTCCCAAAGATGCCATTGTTGAAACAGTTGCTCACGCGATTCTGTCTCAAGATAAACCCGTTGCAGTGGTTGATGAAGATCATGAAATCGTAGGTTCACTTCATGCATCTCATGTCATCAATATAATATTTGGCGGAAGATCCGAAAAGTCATCACAGGATTGATCACCATGAATATTTCGATAAATAATTCAAAAGCATTACAATTCGCATTATTGCTGCTCGCTTTTTTTGTTTTAAGCGCCCTCATCACTCCATCAGAATCGAATTATCTATGGCGTTTACCCCCACTACTCAGCGCACTACCAACACTTATTAATGATGCTGTTCAGTTCATTATGTTCGATTGGATGCCAATTCAAGTCTATGACCCTTCTATTGAGGAATTTGAAGAAAAAGCTTTGTTTCGAGAGATCACCCGATCAATTTCCAACGGGTTTCTTTTTGTTATTACATTTGTTAGAGAAATCTTTCTGGGTGGACCAAAAACCATAGTCGCCTTCACAAGCTGGGATTATGTTAGCGAAAATTCTTGGGCTAATTGGCCAGCTCTACCGTGGACTGTGGTTTCTGGCTGGGCCATTGTTCTTGGTTTTAAACTTCAAGGTATCAGGCTCGCTTTGTTAGCTGCACTGTCCACAACCTACATTGGTGTTTTTGGCCAATGGGAGCCCTCAATGCAAACGTTATCGTTTGTTTTAATAGCCGCACCAGTATCCGTATTACTCGGCTTGGTACTGGGTATCTGGGGTTACAAGAACAAGCTGGTCGAAACCGCGCTTAATCCACTTCTCAATGTCGCCCAAACGATGCCTCATTATTCCTATCTGGTGCCCGTTATTGTGCTTTTTGGCGTCGGTGATCAAGCCGCTGCGATTGCCACTATTTTCTTTGCTACGCCACCAATGGTACGACTTACTTTGTTAGGCCTAAAAAACATTCCTCCCGAGATTGTCGATGCGGGCATGATGAACGGCTGTACTCAGTATCAACTGTTGCGCAAGGTACAAATTCCAACCGCAAGACGTGACATCTTAATTGGTGTTAACCAAGTAGTCATGCAATGCCTTGCGATGACCGTTATCGCTTCATTCATTGGCGCACAGGGACTCGGATCTAATTTGATGATTGCGCTCAATTCACTCAAAATTGGTTCCGGTCTTGAAATTGGCATCTGTATCGTCTTGATAGCAGTAACGTTAGATAAAATGTCGTTGGCCTGGGCTAACAAGCAAATTGATTATTTTTCTGACAAGAGCTTTTGGGATCGTCACAAATACTTAATTATTTGTGCCATGATTTTAGTAATAGGAATCTTTTTTGCCTACTTAGGAAAGTCTTTTTTCAAAGAAAATTTTAATTATTTATATATCGTTCCTCACAATAAGGGCATCACCACAGCGCCCTTTTGGCAAGCTGCCGTTGATTGGATTTGGGACACTTTCTTTTTCTCACTTAAGAGTTTTAATGAATTTCTAATTATTAACATTCTAGTGCCAATGAAAGAGGCTTACCTAGGAATGCCAGTCGCGGCAACCTTTTTGCTAGTAATGGGTACCGCCTATATTCTTGCGGGCATTCGATCAGCTTTCATCGTAGCTGGCTTTCTATTATTTATTGCATTTTCAGAGTACTGGGACAGAGCTTTAATTACCGCTTACATGACTTCTTTTGCGGTCATAGTGGCGGCTGTGTTGGGTATTACCGTGGGCTCACTATGTGCGCAAAATAATCGTTCTACCAAGGTAATTCTGTTTATTTGTGACTTCTTCCAAACATTCCCATCATTCATCTATCTGATCCCAGTCATTATGCTTTTTGGCATTACAGACACATCTGTCATTATTGCTGCTATTGTTTACGCTTTGGTGCCCGCTACTCGATATACCGTAGAAGGACTTCGCAATGTGCCAGCAGTACTGCATGATGCGGGTTCGATGATGGGTGTGTCTAAACTGCAACGGTGGCTTTCAATTGATCTTCCTTTAGCTTTTCCGCATATCATGTTGGGGGTTAATCAAACAGTCGTGTTTTCATTGTTTATGGTGATAATTGGCGCCTTTATTGGAACCACAGACTTAGGGCAGCTTATTCTTAAGGCGATATCAGATTCACGGGGTACCGGTATAGGATTAACTCTTGGGCTCTGTGTCGCTTTCATTGGCCTCGCAGTTGATCAGATTCTTCGGACTTGGGCTAATAATAGGAAAAAAGCACTGGGATTGGAGTAACATGTTCTGTTATCAACCCAGTTAAAGACATACTGCTTTAATGATTATAAAGAAACTAGAGTTGGAGTAAGCTTACGTTCTGCGTTTAATAGTTTTAAGCGTTAACGTATTTTGACTCATTAACCTGATAATTATTCATTAATATGATTTCTGCTCAGTGCCCCATTCAGTTTAATGATGTCTTACCGGCTTCAGCCGACGTTGTTATTATTGGTGCGGGTATCATTGGCATCACCACCGCTTGGTTCTTAGCTAAACAAGGCATCAAAGTTTTGGTTTGTGATAAAGGCCGAGTAGCCGGAGAACAATCAAGTCGTAACTGGGGATGGATTCGTCAACAGGGCCGTGACGAAGCCGAATTGCCTATCATGATGGAAAGTATGGCCCTATGGGAAAATCTATCAAATGACATTGGCGTTGACATAGGTTTCAAACGAGAAGGAAGCCTTTACTTATGTGAAAGTGAAGCCGAACTTGCGCACCATGATCACTTTCTGTCATTTTCAAAGCAATATGGATTAGATTCAAGCCGACTGAACAGCAAAGAAATTAAAAGCCTATTAAACGGCTCACAGGGTCGCTGGCGTCACGCAGTTCATACCCCCAGTGATGCTAGAGCTGAACCTTCATTAACGGTACCTGCCATTGCAGAGGCTTGCTTCAGGCAGGGCGTCATAATCAAAGAGGCCTGTGCAGTTCGCCAACTATCGACAACGAATGGACACGTTGACGGTGTATATACCGAATACGGCCTAGTCAAATGCTCTACCGTACTGTGCTGTGGTGGTGCCTGGTCTTCTGATCTGCTTTACCAAAACGGATTGGATCTACCACAATTATCAGTAAAGGCAAGTGTTGCTCGAACCGAAAAATCACCCTTAATTTTCAACGGAAATGCGGCAGGTAGTGGCCTCGCATTCAGACGGCGTATGGATGGAGGATATACCATTGCGATGACGGATTTCCTCGAAGTATTTCCAACAGCTCAAAGCTTTCGACAGTTTGGCGCTTTCTTACCGTTGTTACGTGTTGCTCACAAAAAACTTAAAATTCGAATGGGAACTGATTGGAAAGAACGCTTTCTGTCTCCCAGAAAATGGACAAAGGATGACATCACTATCTTTGAAAAGAATCGAGTACTTAATCCGGTGCCCTCAAATTATTCACTTCAAAGGATGAAGAAAGTTTTGAATGATCGGCTACCAGAACTAAGCAACATAGCAATCATCCAAAGCTGGGCAGGAGTGATCGATACAACACCCGACGCTGTGCCAGTGATGGACAGAAGTGAAGCTATCAAAGGTCTGTTTATTGCAACAGGTTTTAGTGGTCACGGTTTTGGTATTGGTCCTGCTGCAGGGAAAATTATGGCTGCATTAATACAAGGCAATGATAGTGGACACGACTTATCTCGTTTTCGCTTCTCAAGATTCAGTGACGGTAGCCGTTTAAAACTAGGTCCCTCTATTTAATCAATAGGTTAGTTATACATTTACAAAAATTGAAATTGCATTTTGCTTCTAAGAACGACTACAAATAAAGTTTGAACGCCTAAATTCCTGTCATATCCAGCCTAGCATACCGATGCCTCATTTTCCAAAACCTGATTAAACGATGTTCAGCGTCCAGATTCGTTATGCTACATAGCTTGCTTACAGCCACAACAACACAGTTTGATGAAACCCATTATAAATCCCAAGCGCTGCGCTATCTTCAGACGGTTTGCCTTGGGAGGTAGTTACACCGGTATCTGGTCATCTTAAGTTTCACCAGTTTTTTTTGACTGGCCTTGACGTTCTGATTTCTATTATCACACCCTGTTCAACACCTCCTTTAGATCAATAATTCAATCCGTCGAGGTCGTTTTTTTAGGGCGGGTACACTCATGTTTAGCTTCAGAATTATAGCAATTAATTGGATTATTGACTCATAACGGCAGCTTTCCAGAAATAATGACACGAGCATCTACTACGGCGTAACCATTGGGATAGACTATCACTGGATTAAGGTCTAGCTCATGAATCTCAGTGTGTGTCTCGACGATACTCGATACTTTTAGTAGCAGATCGACTAACGCATTTTTATCTACTGCGGCTTCGCCACGGATTCCTTCCAAAACCTTGCTAGCTTTAATCTGTTCAATCATTGAGAAAGCATCCTGACGACTTAAAGGAATGGAACGAAAGGCAACATCCTCCAGAACCTCAACAAAAATACCACCAAGTCCAAACATCAAAACCGGACCAAAAAAAGGATCACGGCTTACACCAACAATAACCTCTACACCTTTTGCAGCCATGGGTGTGACCAGCATGCCTTCAATTTCCGCATCCGCTTTATAATGCCGACAAGAGCTCAAGATTTCTTTACAGCCTTGACGAAGAGCGGGTTCACCAGACAGATTCAACTTAACACCACCAGCATCTGATTTATGCAAAATATCCTTTGAAACCACTTTCATCGCCATCAGCGTATCGCCAAAATCAGCCATAACCTGACTGTAATCAGCGTCTCTTCGAATCACTCGTTGCTCAGGCATATCAATACCATATTGACTCAACATGGATTTCGCTTCGAATTCGAATAAATCTCGACCCTCACGCTGGGCACGCTGGAAAACAGCACAAACCTCTGGATCCGCTCTCAAGGGATGCTGTATTTCAGCAGTTTTGCAGCGATGAATATAATCACCACGCTCCCCCAGTGCCGCTATCACTTGTACTGCATGCTCGATGGAATCGTAAACAGGTATCCCACCGTTACGCAACAATAACAAAGGTTCAGGTTTAATTGACGCATACAAACTATAAACCACCAGTGGTTTATCAGTACGTTTCGAAAGATTGACAATTGATTTCGCAGTGATCAATTCTACTGGTTTTAGTTCTTCAGCAAAACGAATGCCGTAGCCACCAAACATTCCAACTAAAAAGACCATGTCAACATTTTCATCCGCAACTAATATCTCTATACAGCTGGAAAATAAAGCCGGGTTATCGTCGGTACTACCAGCTACATCAACAGGGTTAATCAGTGATGCCTGAGGGAATAAAATACAGCCCAGAGCTGCTAGTGTGACTTCGCTGAAACTCGCCAGTTTTAGACCCGCTTCTATCAAACGGTCGGAGGCGATAGTTGCCTGTCCACCACCATCGGATAATATTGCAACCCGCTTACCCTCAGCCTTGAGTAGCAACCCCAATCCTTCAGCGACTGTCAGCAGTTCATCAGAGCGGTTAACTACGTTCACACCAGATTGGCGTAACAAATCCACAGTCATAGCGTAGCTTCCAGCCAGCGCACCCGTATGAGAGCAGGCTGCTTTTTGCCCTGCTTTGGTGCTGCCCGACTTGTAAACGACCACAGGTTTGATCTGAGTGGTCTGTCGTGCCACATCGAGGAACGCTCGACCATTTTTGAAACCTTCAATATAAAAAGTAGCAACCGAAGTATTATCTTCTTCCCCTAAGAAACGTAGGTAGTCCGCAAAATCAACATCAACCTGATTTCCTGGCCCTATATAAATACTGAAACCGATGTGGCCGTTTTTAGCTGCTTCTAGGGCCAGTGCGAGTAACATGTTTCCAGACTGAGAAATGATACCAACGTTTCCAGACTTCACATTATCAAGTGCTAGCAAATTGATCTTTTTATGTAGATTAAATATACCAGAAGTGTTGGGCCCAATAATTCTCACGCTGGCTTTGCGCGCAGCAGCCAATACTTGGCACTCCAACTGTAGGCCCGCTTCTCCAGTTTCCCCAAATCCACTGGCTAAAACAATAGCGCCTTTGATGCCATTTGTTCCACACTGTTCGAGGATAGAGGGCAGAGTCTTGGCAGGGGTACAAATTAAAGCAAGGTCAACAGCCTCAGGTAGCGCCATTATTGTAGGATAGGTTTTTACACCCAGTATTGCTTCCACCTTTGGGTTAATTGGATAGATAGAACCCTCATACCCATCTTTTATTAGACCAAATAGAGCTTTGTAACCGCGTTTTGTTGGATCCGAGGAAGCACCAACAATGGCAATAGAGTTAGGTGCTAAGAATGCGTGTAAGAAACTGGTCATTAATTGTAATGGTCAATTGCCTTTAAATATAGGCGAACGATTTTCTATAAAGGCATCAACCCCCTCTTGCCAATCTGCCGTAGTGGTACAGGTATACACTGCATCTAACTCAAGTTGTAATTGCGCATCAATATCTAGGTTGGAGGAATTATTCAGTAATTTTTTCACCAAACCCATAGCAATTGGAGCCTTACTGGCTAACTCAGCAACCAATTTTTTGGCTCTTTGATGAAGGAGCGCTCCATCCACGGCTTCAGTGACCAGACCTATTCGCTCTGCTTCGACGCCATCGATACGAGACCCCATGAAGATAAGCTGTCGGGCCTTCGCCATACCCACCAATGCGGGTAAAGACCGCGTAACACCACCACCAACGCAACTACCGATACTCACTTCAGGGAAACCAATCTGTGCGGCTTTGTCCATCAACACAAAGTCACAGCTCACTGCTATTTCAGCACCAGCACCCAGAGCGTAACCGTTGACCACCGACACTACGGGCTTGCTCAAGCGGAAGATTTTTTCACAAACATGGTTGCCGAGCTGCAGGTACTGACGACGTTGGTATAGGGAGCGCTCAGCAGTGCTATGTTCTTTCATATCGGCACCAACGCAAAATGCCCGGCCTTCTCCCGTCAAAAGAACCACACGCACATTGGCATCAGATTCTGACAACCTCAAAGCATCAAGCAATTCTTCGTAGAACTTCTCTATAACTGCGTTTAAACGATGCGGACGATTGAAACGGATCTCCACGTAGTCGTCGTGCTTTAAATAAATGAGCGTTTCAAAACTTTTTTTATTCAAAATAGAACCCTGACTATTAGACTCACTTCGCTAGCAATAAGAATTGGATTTCAACTACCCCAACAACTAGGGATGTTTCAGAAATCTAACTGAAACTTTTTTTACTACCCGCTAATTTAATTATAAAATTTGGCTCAAAAATTCTTGCGTTCTCGGGTCTTTTGCTTCGGTAAAAAATGTAGCTGGAGGACCATGCTCAACAATAACGCCACGATCTGTGAAATAGATGTGATCAGCAATTTCACGAGCAAATCCCATTTCATGAGTCACCAAAATACAGGTCATACCTTTCTGTGCCAGATCTTTTATCGCAAGCAATACTTCATTAACCGTCTCCGGATCAAGAGCAGCAGTTACTTCGTCGAACAACATCACCTCTGGATTCATCGCTAATGACCGAGCTATCGCTACACGTTGTTGTTGCCCACCTGATAACTCACCTGGATAACTACTTTCTTTTCCGACTAGATTAACACGCTCAATCAGTTGTCGAGCTTTTTCTTCAACTTCTTTTATCGGTTGATTAAGCACTTTCAGTGGTGCCATCATGATATTTTCAAGCGCTGTTTTATGCGGAAATAAATTGTATTGCTGGAATACCATACCAACTTCCTTGCGAAGTTCTAACTTATCAAGCTCCGAATCATTGACTTCCATACCTTTGACTTTTATCGAACCACTATTGATGTCATTCAATGCGTTGATGCAACGGATGAGGGTTGATTTTCCAGATCCTGAAGGGCCAATAATACAAATGACCTCACCCTTCATAACGTCGATATTAATGCCTTTTAAGACTTCAAGTTCACCAAAAGACTTATAGACGTCTTTGATCGATACGATGGGTTGGTCTGCAGACCAGTCAGTTTTTGTAGACATAATATTCGACTCGGTTACTCGTTCACGGCAAAGCGGTGTTCCAGTCGCCGCGTTAATTTGGCTATGGGGTAGCTATAAATAAAGAACCAGGACATTAGCCAAAGGTACATTGGGATTAAAAACTCACTACGACTTTCGGCCGCAAGTGCATCTTGTGTCAGTGACATACCATCACTGACACCAAGGATAGAAACCAAAGGTGTTGACATAGTAAGGATACAATACCAGTTCATCCAAGGTGGCAGCATGCGCTTAACACACTGAGGTAGAATAATTTGCCAAATTGTTTGCGTTCTAGAAAATGCCAAACTTTCGGCTGATTCCCATTGCCCTGTTGGGATTGAGGCAATCGCTCCACGAACAATTTCTGAGATGTTGGCCATAATAGGCAACGACAGTGCGAATGCCGCCTTCCACCATCCAGGAATATCGAAATCAACACCTGCTATGGTCACCCTAAACGGCATTAATAGCATGATATAAAATAGTAGAACGAGCCAAGGCGAATTTCGAAAAAGTTGGGTTATTGCCCACGACGACCGACGAATGATTGGATTTAGAGAAATCTGACCAAGACCCAACCAAAGCCCCAAAAAAGTACCTAAGGCCATCGCAATAAAACTCACAACAATGTTCAAAACAAATCCGCCTAACTCACCAGGTGGACCGAGAAACATAAGTGGTGTCCATTTGACCAGAGTAGCGAAAGCCGATTGGTTGGCATCACTTTGTATCTGGGCATAAACAACGTCTACAGAAAGCCAGGCGATTAGAAATATAGCAAAGGCCACTAAAATGCGCCTATCTGCAGTGATGGTGCCGAAGGTTTCCATTGACCAAGTCTTACTTCCAGCGACCACGAAAGGTTTGAGGACTGGTAAATCTGTTGGCGTTTTAGGCTTCTGATGTAGTTTCATTTATTCGGCTCCTAATTCCCAAATCCTGGAACTCGAATTGACTTTTCCCAGCGGTGCATGATGGTGACAAGAATACCTACGAGTATAATGTAGACACCCCATACTACATTCATCATTTCAGGTACATTGTATTCGTCCGACCAAATCTGATTAGATATATAGAGTGTTTCTGGTACGGCAATCGCGTAAGCAACCGTAGTTGTCTTGATTAGGTTTATGAGGTTGTTATTGAGGGCCGGGAGACAAACTCGATAGGCCAAAGGCATCGTTACATAACAAAACACTTGAAAACTAGTGAAGCCAAGCGAGTCTGCAGCTTCAACCATTGATTTAGGCACTGATTCAATGCCAGCACGGAAAATCTCCACATTAAAAGCACCAGCAAAAAAAGACAACGAGATAACAGCCCAACCGTAACTGGAAAATACACCACCCTCAATACCGGTAACTGATGCTAATGCTGAATCAACCGCAAAATAAAAGAAGTACAACTGAACTAATGGCGGGGTGTTTCTGAAAAATTGAATATAACCCTGAACAATTCGTCTAATCCATATAAATTTTGACATTTGCAGCCAAGCGCCACCCATGCCTATTACTATACTCAGGGCCATACAAACTAATGACAAATGGATCGTGGTCCAGATACCGCCAAAGAAACGGTTACGATCCCACTCATCATAAAAAATAGTTAACTTAATTCCGTGCTCACTATTCAACCACTGGAACCATTCCCAGACTACGTCCAATTTAACTACTCCTGGGATTAGTAACGAAACTTGAGAAGAAACAGTTACTATTCAACCGCAACTGCTGCTTCTCAATAAAAACGTGTTAATTACTTCTCGCCAGCTTCGCCAGAATCAAGAACGTCATCACAGACTTTATCGCCCGCAATACATTTCTTTTGCATGTCCAGTACCCACTGAGTCTGAGGAACGCCCCATTTTGTTTCTAACTCAGCGATTAAACCCGATTTGTGCCATTCGATGATTGCTGCAGAAAGCGCTTTACCAAGGGGGGCATCTTTATCTTCCAGACGAACCGCTGTTCCCCATGGAACATTAGCAACCACTGGAGTGGCAATATTATAGTCAGCCCATTTAACAGGTTCGTTTTGCTTACGTGGAATGAAAGCAGAATCATCATAAATCCAACCAACACAACGTCCGTCTAGAATAGCAGCTTCGACTTCAGTGACACCTTTAAAAACAATCATGTCAGCGCCATTCTTCAATCCATGATCCTTGTTGTACCAAGCACCTTGAATGCCACAGATTTTTTTACCGGCAACATCACTCCAACTTTTGATACCAGAGTCTTTATGCGCCAAAACTGCAACACCTGAAGAGTAGTAATTGGGCTGAACAATTCCAACCACTTCACGTCTACCTGGCTTGTCTGACATAGTCGCAATCATGATGTCAGTTTTACCTTGCTCAAGAAACTGCATGCGGTTAGACGCAACTACGACCACTAATTCAACTTCAATGGTTTTACCGGCCTTGTCACCTATACGTTTAGCAAGATTCCTAATCATGTCGATTTCCATACCGACAACATTACCTGCGGTATCACGCATACCCCAGGGGGCATAGTCAGCTTTTACGCCAACAACAAGTTTTCCTTTGGCAATAATGTCAGATAGTGTCCCTGCCGTGGCGGAACCTAAAGACAGGCTGAGCGCTATAATAGAAGCTGTTGTTAAAACTAATTTTTTAAATCTCATCAATTTTTCCTATGTTGGTTTTGGGGAAGACCCTTATTGACGGGTGTTTTTATGAAATATTATTTTGTTACACTAAGTACAATATATTTAACAAACGTTATATAGTCAATTACTAATGTTATACTCCAGTATTTAAATGCTAAAAGTATTAGACGCTCTTTTCAACATTGCACCTACTTTGAGGCCCAAACTCAAAAACGTGGCTAAATTAATTTTAGATCAACCTAATGCCGTGGCAACCACTGCGATGCGGGCACTTGCCAAACAAGCTAGGCTTTGATGGTTATGACCAATTTAAACAGGTATTCCAGTCTACGATTAATGACCCAAGTTTTGAAAGTCGAGCCAGTTGGGTGCAACAGTCGTCAGAAGCCGAGGGATTACCCTCAGTGGTTCATGATCTGGCAGAGTCAGGCTACAACAATATACAACACTTTTATCAAAACTTGGATATGCAAGCAATCAGTAGGGCAGGAGATCTAATTATTAATGCTTCAAGTGTTTATGTGGTTGCCGCAGGTGGTGTTCACTGGATGGCCACTTACTAACGGATAGCAAAGCAGCACCGCTGGCATCAGGGGCTGATGTCTTAATATTGCAGAAAACCACTAGTCCGCTGTTTTATCCATTGATGGTTTCAGTAGTTTCAGCTATTGAAACTTTGATCACCGTTATTGTTGCAAGAAGTGATGAAAAGGTAATTAAAGCAATTTCAGACCATGAAGAGGCTCGAAAAAATAGTATTTACCTGCCCTGAATTGAGAACAACCTGTCTCTTATACACATCTCCGAGCCCACGAGACGCTACGCTATCTCGT
>OJEJ01000154.1_pt1 | contig 36767 bp, 33 predicted proteins | sample 1593271 | NCBI WGS metagenome assembly OJEJ01 (sample SAMN05416877, study PRJEB24817) | seawater metagenome | isolation source: Sea water | place: Canada:Atlantic | collected 2013-11
CGAGATAGCGTAGCGTCTCGTGGGCTCGGAGATGTGTATAAGAGACAGGTATTATCGCTATTGAACTCAGGGACTAATATAGTTGGTTTTAATAAATCATCATTTTTATCAAGGTAATCGAGAGTGAAATGCAATCCTCTGCTTTCTTTTCGTGCTAAAGCAGAACGTATAATCAATTCGGCAACAACAACCAAATTACGCAATTCAAGCAAGTCAGGCGATACTTTATAATTACCATAATATTCGTTAATTTCCCTTTTCAACAATTGGGTTCGATTGAGTGCTCGTTCAAGTCGTTTGTTAGTTCTTACGATACCCACATAATCCCACATAAATCGTCGCAGTTCGTCCCAGTTATGAGCGACTACGATGTCTTCGTCTGAATCGGTTACCTGAGATTCATCCCAATGGGGTAAATAAGGTTGTTTAGGATTAGCCGACAAGTTTTCACTAATATGTGTGGCGGTTGAACGCGCGTATACCAAACATTCGAGCAGTGAGTTACTGGCAAGACGATTAGCGCCATGCAGCCCTGTGTATGACGCTTCACCGGCAGCATAAAGGTTCTCTACATCGGTTTGACCATTTTGATCGATCATAATGCCACCACAAGTATAGTGTGCTGCCGGCACTATTGGGATGAGGTCTTTGGTAATGTCAATATCAAATTCTTTACATCGCTGATAGATGGTTGGGAAATGAGACTTAATAAAAGCTCGGTTCTTGTGGCTGATATCAAGATAGACACAGTCGATACCTAAACGTTTCATTTCATGGTCGATCGCGCGTGCCACAATATCTCTCGGTGCTAACTCTGCGCGATCGTCAAAGCGATGCATAAATCGCTCACCATTTGGAAGCCTCAAAAGGCCACCTTCTCCACGAATAGCTTCAGTAATTAAGAAAGATTTAGCTTCGGGGTGATAAAGGCAGGTGGGGTGAAACTGAATGAATTCCATATTGGCAACCCGACAGCCAGCACGCCAAGCCATAGCAATGCCGTCTCCCGTCGAGCCATCAGGGTTGCTTGTATATAAGTAAACTTTGCTTGCCCCACCGGTTGCTAGGATGACTTTTTTTGCTGCAAAAACGTTCACATGCTGATCATCAAGATTAAGTGCGTATAAACCGTTGCACTGGTTATCATTACAAATCAGATCAATGGCAATATGGTGGTTAAATATTTTGATGTTAGGTTGTTCTAACACATGGGCTTGTAGTGTTTGTTGGAGCGCTTTGCCTGTTGTATCTGATGCATGAACCACGCGTCGTTTACTGTGGCCACCTTCTTGTGTCAAGTGATATTTACCTGAGCTAGCGTCTTGATTATCTTTTGTAAAGGGTAACCCCAAATCACTCAGCCATTGTATACATTGTTCGCCTGCAGCAGTGGTAAACGCAACGGCATCCTCATCACAAAGTCCTGCACCCGCGACCAGAGTATCGGAGGTATGCTCTGCTACGCTATCATCAGCGGCAAGCACTGCGGATATACCGCCTTGGGCCCAATAGCTGGCGTAGTGTTCCAAGCTATTCTTAGCTAAAACAGCAATGGATGTTGTCTTTGGTAACTGTAATGCAGCAGAAAGTCCGGCAGCGCCTGACCCAACTATAACAACATCGAACTTGAATTGTTTACTCATGGAACTGACTCATTTAGCTGGCTAATTGATCGAGTTGATCAATTCAGTTTGGTGTTTAAACAGTTAATTTACACCGTAACGTTATATAAGGGCTCAATGATAGAATGGCAATACATAACAAAATTAATTAAAGAGATTATCGTGAAATAAGCTCTAACACAAAGGGAAGCACCAATTTTTTAAAATAATATAAACATTGAAGAAGTTCATTATTGATCTCGAACTATCTAATGGTTTAAGGGTCTACTTAATATAAAATCGCCTGAAAAATTCTGTGATTAGCCAACGAAAATTTACTATAATAAAGCTGTTGCAGTTTTAAAATTTAACCTAGTTAATCGATGACTGCCATAATTTCTTTTTATAATATTCGCCAATCAATTAAGGGTTTTCAATGGGGATAAATCTGCTCGACGCAGAATTAGTGAGACGTGCGCAAGAAGGTGATTCGAAAGCATTCGATGTTTTAGTCCAAAAATATCAGTTTAAAGTCATCAATTTAGTCGGACGGTTTGTGAATGATCATTCTGAGTGTCAGGACATTGCACAAGATGCATTTGTGAAGGCTTATCGCGCCATTGGTAACTTTCGTGGTGAGAGCCAATTTTATACTTGGCTTTATCGTATTGCTGCGAATACGGCAAAAAATTATTTGGCATCAAGATCACGAAAATCACCTACCTATACTGTTGAAGTTGAGGATGCTGAGCACTATGAAGGGGAGTCAGGCCTAAAAGAGTACACAACACCTGAAAACTTGATGCTAACGGAAGAGATTAAACAAACTATTTTTAAAGCCATTGAAGCATTGCCTGAAGACTTAAAGTCAGCAATCACCTTAAGGGAGATTGAAGGATTAAGTTATGAGGAAATCGCAGACGTCATGGATTGTCCAATCGGTACAGTGAGATCTAGAATATTTCGGGCGAGAGATTCAATAGATAAGGAACTTAGACCACTATTGGAGTGACTAAGTGAGTACTGTAAATAGAAACTATTTGTAAACAGAGAAATTTATGAATGACGAGAAGCAAAAGATATCACATTTGTTGGATGAGTACTCATCCAACAATTTTGAAAAAAAAACGATTGATGATTTGCTAGACGATGTGAATCAACAATATTGCTTGTCACGCTACCAGATGATTGGTCAGGCAATGAGACATGAACTGCCCAATAAAATTGACACTGGTTTCAGCCCAGTAGTAATGTCAAGAATTCGTCAAACTGAAGCTAAGAACAAGTTTAATGTGGACCCAAAGAAGGTAGTGACAACTTGGCGCTGGGAGTTTCTAAAACCTTTAGCAGGAATGGCAGTTGCAGCTTCTGTTGCAATTATTTCAATTACGTTATGGCAATCAGTTTCGTTTACTCCGGGTTCTACTGCACCGGATGCATCGTTTGCTAGTGTTGAACAGAAGAAAATTGATTTGCTTGTAAATCAACCGATTCAAGTCGCTGTTCCGGCATCAACCACACTTGGCACTGCCAAGCGTAATCGCAATAATAATGGTATGCACTGGAAAGTGATTCGCGATGCACCGGGGCTTGAAAGAAAGCTAAATGCTTATTTGATTAACCATACCGAATATTCAAAATCGATGCAGGGGCTTATTCCTCAGGCTCGGGTTGCTGGGTATGGTGCTGAAAAGTAATCTAACTTATCCGAAATGTATCCAAGCTATCTGCCTACTCAAAACTTAGTTAAATGGCAAACAATTGAAAATTAACTACAAATCACGCATATTTTTATTGATAGGTTTTATTTCGTCCGCAAATGGCATGCCGGCTATGGACTGGGTTCAAAAAATGTCTGAATCGATGAGAAATCTAAACTATCGAGGCAATTTTGTATACATGCACGAGAAGCAACTCGAAAGTATGTCGATTCTTCATCTTAAAAATGAACAGGGTGAAAAGGAGCGTTTGCTGTCTTTAAACGGAGAAGCACGTGAAGTTATTCGTGACAATAAAAACCTCACTTGCATATGGCCATCAAGCCGGACTGTGGTGATTGATCATACGAAACAAAACAGCTTTTCTCCACTTTTTATCCCTGACGATATTGCCAGTATAAGCCAGCTATATGATGTAAAACTTACGGGTAAGGACAGAGTGGCCGGCCACGAATCGGTTATGGTTTTCATCTCTCCTAAAGATCAACTCCGTTATGGTATTAAATTATGGATAGCGGAGGAGAGCGCGTTATTAGTCAAGTCAAATTTAATTAATGAGCTTGGTGAAGTGATAGAACAAGTGATGTTTACCAGCTTAGAAGTGCTGTTAGACAGTCATGATTTAACACTGAATACCATCCCCGAACTCGATGAAAGCTTTACAATGGTCCGTTACCACCAAGGGGAACCATCTGAAGAATCATCGTCTGATGTGGCTTGGCACCTGACAGATATGCCAAAGGGTTTCCGACTAGATTCAGTGTTAAAACGAGAAGTATCTGCAACGGGTCTATATGTGCATCAAATGATATTTACCGATGGGCTGGCTTCACTATCAGTCTTTGTCGAAAAAGAGTCAGTTCAAAATCATTCGGGTAGTACCTCAATGGGAGCCGTTAACGCCTTTATTCGCATTGTTGATGGGCATTCAATAATAGCCATTGGGGAGGTTCCGGCAGCCACCGTCCAACAAGTGGCTGAGTCAGTTTTTTATCAAGAACCTAATTTATGACCCCGCAGCAATTTTTTATAACGATTCAAATGACATCTTTCAATGATTAAAGAAACTGCCGAAGTGGTGAGTCTCTCAGGCGATATTGCCCAAGTGCAGATGCATCGCCAGAGTGCCTGTAGTCATTGTGAGATGAGTCAGGGCTGCGGAACTGGTGCGATAGGGCGATTGCTGGGAAAGCGCAGTAAGCCAGTTAAAATTAAAGTGTATCAAACTTTAAAGCCAGGTGATCAGGTCGAAATAGGTCTACCAGATAAGGCTTTTTTGCGGGCAGGGCTGCTTATTTATGGCATGCCGTTGTTGGGTTTGTTTATAGGTTTAACACTGGCAGAGTCTTTAGGCCCTAATGCCGATTTAAGCTCAGACCTGATTGCTTTCATTCTTGCACTGGTTGGGTTAGTTTTGGGGCTTTTAATTGGAGCATTCATCGCTAAAACACAATTTTCTAGTCAGCTCAACCCTAAAATTTTAGCCGTTAATAACGATCCTAAAAACAAGAGTTAAGCCTTAAAGTCGTATGATTCAAAATTTAGCAGTGCATGTTTAACTGTAGACAATTGCAGTCATGTTTAATTAATCAAGGTTATGGGAATTCTTATTATGAAATTAAATAGTATTAACCGTTTTTGTCTGGCTTTGGCTATATTTTTAGGCCTTTCATTTTCCGTTCAGGCGGGACTGCCTGATTTTACTGGAATTGTGGAAAACTCAAAAAATTCAGTAGTCAATATCAGCATAACAACCAAAGTACCTCAGACAAATTCAAAGCAATCAGCGCCCATACCTAACTTTCCTGAGGGATCACCATTGGGTGAATTATTTGAAAAGTTCTTACCGCCCGGACAGGGTAGTCCATCTCGGCGTGACGCTCAGTCTTTAGGCTCAGGTTTTATAATATCAGATGATGGCTTTATTTTAACTAACCACCATGTCGTTGCCGGTGCAGACGAAGTCATTGTGAGACTTGCGAATAGAGATGAGTATGTTGCTAAAATTGTAGGATCTGACAAGGCGTCAGATGTTGCCGTATTAAAAGTAGACGCAACTAACCTCGAGGTCTTAAAGTTTGGGAATTCGGACGATTTAAAAGTAGGTGAATGGGTTCTTGCGATTGGCTCACCCTTTGGGTTTGACCACAGTGTTACTGCTGGTATTGTTAGTGCTAAAGGGCGAAGCTTACCCAGAGATAACTACGTGCCTTTTATTCAGACTGATGTTGCCATAAACCCAGGCAATTCTGGCGGACCTTTATTTAATTTAGCGGGTGAAGTGATTGGCATTAACTCTCAGATTTATAGCCGTACTGGTGGCTTTATGGGCTTATCCTTTGCTATTCCAATCGAGCTAGCGCTCAATGTAGCCAATCAGATTAAAGAGACCGGTCAAGTTTCACGTGGCTGGTTAGGGGTTTTAATTCAGGAAGTTACTGGTGAGCTTGCGGAGTCATTTGGTATGAGCAACCCTCATGGCGCTTTAGTAGCGAAGGTGCTTGATTCCAGTCCAGCTGCAAAAGCGGGCTTGCAAGTGGGTGATGTCATTGTTGGTTTCAATGGGGAAAAAGTAATTCGATCGAGCAATTTACCACCCCTAGTTGGGCGTTCAACTGTGGGTGAAAATGCTCAAGTGACTATTCTTAGGAATAAAAAAGAGCAGGAAATTAAGGTGATGATTGACGAGCTGCCTACGATGGCGACTCAGGCGGCTTATTCTCCAAAAGTTGAAGACAAGCCTCACGAAAGTATTGCTTTAGGAATGAGTGTGGAAGCCTTGTCAAAAGATGAGAAAAGCCAACTTAAACTACTTGCTGGCGTTCGAGTTATCGATATTAAGCAGCCGGGGGCTGCTCAGGATGCAGGTATTCAAAATGGTGATGTAATTACTATGATTGATAATAAAGCAGTGAGCTCATTGAGTGACTTCGATACAATTACAAAAGATCTATCAATGGGTAAATCTGTCGCACTGCTGGTCCAACGTCCCTCTGGCCCTGTTTTTTTAGCCATTAGACCTGAAGACACTTGATTGCAACTTCAACTTTATTATCGTGAAAACTGCCACCTATGCGATGCCATGCGCAAAGCACTGGTGGTATTTAATGTTGAAATACAGGCAGTGAGCTGGATTGAAATTGACATTGATCGTGATCAAAGTTTGTTAGAACTTTATGATAGTAAAGTCCCTGTTTTGTGCCTTGCCAAGCCAGACTTAGCAAGGCAAGAACTTTGTTGTTATTTCTTCGATAAAACCGCTGTGCTGCTCGCAATTGGCTAAAAACAGAGACGCCCTCGAATCGAGTATTTGAGGTTAAATCAGTATATTTGCCCTCATCCACCATTGTTTGATCTTAATAGCTGTTGATTTTTACTGGTTTGTCGTAGAATTCCCGCATTTTTAATGGCTGAGATTTTTGTTCGTTAGTCTCGCGTCAAACTCGCTTAACTTTATGGGAATAATTCATCAATGCGGATGAAAAACATACGTAATTTTTCTATCATTGCTCATATCGATCATGGTAAGTCGACACTTGCTGATCGCTTCATTCAGATTTGTGGGGGTCTCAGTGAGCGGGAGATGGAAAGTCAGGTTCTCGATTCAATGGACTTGGAGCGCGAGCGCGGCATCACCATTAAGGCGCAATGCGTGTCACTAAAATATACGGCTAAGGATGGCGAAACATACACTTTGAACTTTATTGATACGCCGGGTCATGTTGATTTCTCCTACGAAGTATCAAGATCATTAGCAGCCTGTGAGGGTGCCTTACTAATTGTCGATGCCTCACAAGGTGTCGAAGCTCAGACTGTTGCAAACTGTTACACAGCAATTGACCTCAATCTGGAAGTTATTCCTGTACTCAATAAAGTTGATTTGCCTGCCGCTGAACCTGATCGAGTAAAAAAAGAAATTGAAGAAGTTATCGGTTTAGATGCCTCTGAAGCTATCGAAATTAGCGCCAAAACAGGTATTGGCATTGAACCTTTACTTGAACAGTTGATTGAGCTGATACCCGCTCCAGCCGGATCTGAGATAAATAAAACTCAAGCGCTCATTATTGACTCATGGTTTGACAGTTATGTTGGTGTGATAACTTTAGTACGGGTAGTTGAAGGCAGCATTAAGCCTAAACAAAAAATACAAATGATGTCGACCGGGCGAGAATTTTTCGTTGAAAAGGTCGGAATTTTTACTCCTAAAAGGAAAAATACAGACAGTCTGCAAGCAGGCGATGTTGGTTTCATTATATCGGGCATAAAAGATATCGACTCAGCCAAAGTGGGTGATACGATAACGCTCAGTCAAAATCCTGCTGACAGCGCGCTGGCTGATTTTAAAGAAATTCAGCCCCGAGTATTTGCTGGATTGTTTCCGATTAGTTCAGATGACTATGAAGATTGTCGCGAAGCGCTCAAAAAGCTGAAACTGAATGATGCTGCCTTGCACTTTGAGCCTGAAACGTCACAAGCACTCGGTTTTGGTTTTCGCTGTGGCTTTCTAGGTATGCTGCATATGGAAATTGTGCAGGAGCGCCTGGAACGGGAATATGATCTTGATTTAATTACTACCGCACCCACAGTGAACTATCAAGTTGTAACGACAGCGGGTGATGTAATTGAAATACATAATCCTGCTGACTTGCCACCTATTAATCAAGTTGACCATATAAAAGAGCCCATTATTCAGGCGAACATTTTATTACCCGAGGCTTATATTGGGTCGGTTATCACACTCTGTATAGAAAAACGTGGCGTTCAGAAAGATATCCGCTATATGGGAAGCCAGGTGGCACTTACTTTTGAGATACCCTTAAGTGAGGTTGTGCTCGATTTCTTTGATCGATTAAAGTCAGTGAGTCGAGGGTATGCATCATTTGACTACGAACTACTTCGATTTGATGAGGCTAACCTTGTTAAGCTGGACGTCCTAATCAATACGGAAAAAGTTGATGCTCTGTCATTGATCGTCCATCGCAACAACGCTGATTATAGGGGTCGAGAGTTGGCTGCAAAAATGAAAGAGTTGATCCCTAGGCAAATGTTTGACGTTGCTATTCAGTCTGCTATTGGTTCAAATATTGTGGCTCGAACCAACGTGAAAGCATTGCGCAAAAACGTTACAGCTAAATGTTATGGTGGCGATATTTCGCGCAAAAGAAAGTTATTAGAAAAACAAAAAGCGGGTAAAAAGCGCATGAAGCAAGTGGGTAATGTTGAGATTCCACAAGATGCATTTCTAGCCGTACTAAAAGTTGATGGTTAACAGATACATCTAAAAATAAAAGAGAGTAGGTATTTATGTTCCACACTGATTTTGAATTTTTTTTGTTACTTGCATCGTTAGTAACGGGTCTTATATGGCTAATCGATAGTTTATTTTTTTTACCAAGAAGACAAAAAAATTCTGAAGGCATCGCCCTTTATGAACCGATCCTGCTCGAATATTCAAAGTCTTTTTTCCCCGTTTTGTTAGTTGTTTTAATTTTACGAGGATTTCTGTTCGAGCCATTTCGGATTCCATCAGGTTCAATGATGCCAACGCTTTTAGTGGGAGATTTTATTCTCGTGAATAAGTTTAGTTATGGATTACGTTTACCCGTTATCCATACAAAGCTGAACGATGGCGATAGCCCTAAGCGGGGTGATGTTGCAGTCTTTCGTTATCCACGCAATGAATCGTTGGACTATATCAAACGTGTCATTGGTTTGCCTGGTGACCGTATAGCTTATTACAACCGTCGTTTAACTATTAATGGGGTGCCCTTGCAAACTAAATTTGATCATGATTATCAAGGTCTTGGTGAACTTAATAACATGATTGGAGGTAATGGCTGTGATAAGGTGGATGCTGGTTGCACGGTATTAGTTGAACAGCAAAGTGACGTTAAATATTCGATAATGAATAATTTACAGGTCAGCTATAGTGCTGATGGTGAATTAGAAGTGCCTGCAGGGCATTATTTTGTTATGGGTGATAATCGAGACCATAGTAGTGATAGTCGTGTTTGGGGTTTTGTGCCAGAAGCAAACTTAGTCGGTAAGGCTGTTATGATCTGGATGCATTGGGATTGGCGAAGCAACGGTAATGGGTTAGATATTTCTCGAGTTGGAACGAAAATTTCTCCGTAATTTAAGCGGATTTTTATTTTAACATTTATTGTAACCAGTATTAACAGGAGTAGCCAAATGAAAACTTTAGTTAGATCAAAAAACAAACAAAAAGGTTTATCCAGTTTTGGTTGGATAATCATGATGGTTTTTTTTGCTTTGCTGATTATCTCTCTCCTTAAAGTTTTTCCGATGTACTATGAAAATTACAAAGTGAAGACCGTGCTGAAATCATTGCACCAAAATAGTGATATTGACCCTGAATCAAAACGTGATATTTGGGCGTCACTTAGTAAAGGGCTCTATGTTCAAGGGGCCGAAACAGTGCAACGTGAACATGTGAAAATGACTCGAAAAAATGGTAGGACAACCATTAATATTAACTACGAAACTAGAGCTCCATATTTTGGTAACCTATTTATTGGTGCAAAGTTTAGTGAATCTATAGTAATTGACCGTTGAGCATAAACCGTCTCCAGTCAACATTAGACTATCAATTTAAACAGGAAGAATTGCTCAAGCAGGCACTCACTCACCGAAGTTTCTGTCGCGGTGCTAATAATGAGCGGCTCGAATTTTTAGGTGATAGCGTACTAAGTCTAGTCATATCCCACAATATCTATGAGCAACAGCCAAATGCAAGCGAAGGGGATCTGAGCCGTATCAGAGCATCTTTAGTGAACGAGGCGGCACTCGCTCGGGTAGCGCGTGACATTAATTTAGGAGATTATGTATTGTTAGGTGGGGGTGAACTCAAAAGTGGTGGGTTTCGCAGAGAATCAATACTGTCGGATACAATGGAAGCTATTTTAGGTGCTATTTATTTAGACAGTAATTTCACTCAGGTTCAGAACAGTATCTTGTATCTTTATCGAGTGTATTTACAAAATCTTCCGAGTCAAAGTAATCTAAAAGACCCTAAGACACGACTTCAGGAGTACTTACAAAGTGAAAAAATTGATATTCCAGAGTATGCTGTAGTGAAAATCATTGGCAAATCACACGATCAAACATTTACCCTGACCTGTCGTATCCTTTCCTTGAATATTGAAACCAGTGGCATTGGATCAAGCCGTAAAAAAGCTGAGCAAGATGCTGCAATAAAAGCACTTAAAGTATTAAAAAAATGACAGACTCTTTTAAGACAGGTTACGTTGCATTAATCGGAAAGCCTAACACGGGTAAATCGACGTTGATGAATGCTTTAATTGGCGAAAATTTGAGTATTACAGCACCTCGTCCTCAGACAACTCGTCACCAGATTTTGGGTATCAAGACAACTGAAAATTCTCAGTGCATCTTTATCGACACACCAGGCATGCATGATGCGAACCATAAGGCCATTCATCGTTATATGAACAGGGCCGCCACCAGCATGTTGCCTGACTCTGATCTTATTTGTGTATTACTAGATATCAAAAAATTCAATGGTGATGACGAAAAAATCTTGCAGCGTGTGAGCCAATATAAAAATGTTATTATTGTTTTAAATAAAATTGATTTACTGAGTAAACAGGCCTGTTTGCCAGTTATGCAAAAAATATCTTTGCTGATGCCTGATACTGAAATCGTTCCAATATCAGCACTAGAAAACGAAAATCTAGATAGGCTTGAGGAACTCATGCTGAGCTATCTGCCCGAGGGCGTGCCTCAGTTTCCAGACGACCAATTAACCGATAAATCAATGCGCTTTATTGCATCTGAAATTATTCGAGAAAAGCTGTTTCGGCTTTTAACACAAGAGTTGCCCTATTCAATCACGGTCAGCATAGATCACTATAAAGTTGAGACTGACATCACTCGAATATCATCAACTATATGGGTTGAGCGAAAGTCTCAAAAACCGATAGTAATCGGTAAAAATGGTAGTCTTCTTAAAAAAATTGGCATACAGGCGCGAACAGATATTCAACATTTAATAGATGCTAAAGTCTATTTACAGCTATGGGTGAAAATACGTGAAGATTGGGCTGATGACGAACGCTCATTAGCTGCGTTTGGTTACACTGATGCTAACGAGAGTTTCTGACCAGCCAGCCTACCTGTTACATAGACGTGACTGGCAAAATACAAGCCTAATACTCGACTTATTGACCAGTGACTTTGGTCGAGTAAGTGTTTTAGTGAAAGGGGGTAAAAATAGTCGATCTAAAGCTTTCTATCAGCCCTTTACTCGTTTATCGGTTAGTTGGACTGGGCGACACGACTTGAAAACACTGGTCGGTATTGATGGCGTTAGCTTGCCTGTTGCCGAACACCAATACTTGCCTTTACTTTATGTCAACGAGTTAATTAGTGTTTTTCTTCCAGTCCATGAAACTAATTTAGAACTATTTCAGTTGTACAGTTTGTTACTCCAAAGCATCGATCAAAAGCAATCTGACTTAAGAGAATTTGAGAAGAAATTGATGAATATTCTTGGTTACTTACCGGATACTCGAGTCGATGCTAAAACTAGAATGCCAATCATTGCCACTAAATATTATCAATTTTTTGCGAGTGATGGTTTTGTTATGTGCAGTGAGTTAGCTAAAAATGCTATGGATGGTGCCAGCATTATTGCTTGGAATGGAAGACAATATGACAATCCCAAGGTCATGCAAATAGCCAAAGCTGTTATGCGTTGTATTATAGATTTTAATTTAAACGGGAAAAAATTGAAATCACGGACCATTTATCAACAAATTCAAAATCACCTTTAGTGGAGTATTTCCATGCATCAATTCATTTGATATTTACAAATAAATAGTTATGCGTTCTCCTCTTTTTCCATTTCAATTAGTAATTGTCGAGTTTCATTTTGAATGTTGAATAATTCATCATGAATTTTTAATGTGGTGTTTTGCAACTGCCTGTTTGAAAACGTTGTGATTAGTTGCTGTAAAGAAGTAACAAGTTTTTTTAATTTAGGTAGGCTTATATAGCAGGTCGTGCCATGAAGTTTATGAAGTATGGCAGATAATCTTTCTTTATCATTTTGAAACGCTGCAGATTTTAACTGCAGCTGTAAATTAGGTATGTCTCTGATTAAAATCTCAAGAATCTTGCATAGAATTACTTTGTTATTTTGAGACAGCTTTAACGACTGTTTAAAATCAAAGGAAGAACTTGGGACAACAATCGATTGATCCGTGACGGCCACTTTTTCTAGTTTTGTAAAATCTGTATTGGTAAAACTGGAACTATCCAAAATACGGCGAAATTTTTCTTCATCAATAGGCTTGCTGAGGTAATAATCGAAGCCTAATGTCAATAAACGTTGTTCCTCATTATCAAGGATATTAGCAGTTAACGCCACGGTTGGTGTTTGATCCTGTTTATTTTCAATCCGCATCATTTTGAGTAATTCAACCCCATCAATTTCTGGCATTTGAATATCTAACACAATGAGGTCAAAGCTTTCTTTTTTGTAAAGGGCCATTGCCTCAAGTGCACTCTCCGCTTCATAAACCTGATGGCCCCATAGACCGATAAGTTCACTGGCCAACTTGAGGTTTATTTGATTATCATCGACCAGTAAGACTGTTTTTGAAGACGAGGGTAAGGACGGTATCGATGAAATCTTGGTCGAAATATTTACGAGTGGTGAACTAAGTGATTTTTGTAAATTTTGGCTATTAGTGGTGGCAGAAATGAACTCAAGGTTTAAATTCCATAGCGTTTTAACCATGGTTTGATCGTAATGCATAACAATAATACGAGTCTGATCCATGGAAATATTCTTCAACATCTGTTTTAAATCAAAATTGAAATGACGTAAGTCAATCACTAAAAAATCAATATGCCTCAAGAATTTTTGAATTTTTGAATTGATAGATTCTGCACTATCAGATCCAGATAAAAACATGGATTCAGTGGCAATCTCTGCCCTGTCAAATAAAGATATAATTTCTTGAAGACAAGTTTTCCTACTAGATAAAATGAGAGCTATTTTATTATCAAGAGGTATTTCTTTAATGTCCTTAGGCATTGACGTTAACAAAAAGGGTAGATGGACTGAAAATTTAGTACCAACGCCTATTTTGCTTTGCATCGATATTTCACCTGCCATTAACCCAACTAAATTTCTACTAATGACGAGCCCCAATCCTGTTCCTTTAAAGCGGCGGTTAGACGCTGTTTCAACTTGTCTAAAGGCTTCAAATAAATTTTTCTGATCATCTTCAGATATACCAATGCCGGTATCTTCAATGGTAATTAAAATATTGACGTCAGATTCTGTTTGTTGTTCTACAGCAACTCTGATGACTACCTCACCTTCATCAGTAAACTTGATGGCATTGCCTATTAGGTTGAGTAGTACTTGCTTTAGTCTGAGTTTATCACCACAAACAAATTGCGGCGTGTCGCTGTAGATAATTAAAACGAGATCAATGTTTTTTGACAGTACGTTGATAAAAAGAATATCGCGAGTTTGTTGTATAGCCTCATATAGATCAAAGTTGCCGTCTACTATTTGAAGTTTTCCTGATTCCATTTTTGAAAAGTCCAGAATCTCACTGATAATATCAGTGAGATCATTGGTCGATTTTAAGATGATATCTGCATAACGCTTTTGGGTTGGATTCAAATCAGATTGCGATATTAGGTTTATAAAGCCTTTTATGCCATTAATTGGGGTTCTTATCTCATGGCTCATATTGGTCAAAAAAATAGACTTTATTTCATTAGCATTTTGAGCTTCATCCTTAGCTAATTTAAGTTCACTATTCTTACTTTCTAAATCACCAATCGCTTCACTTAATTGTTTTGTGGCGAATTGTATTTTTTCATTTAATTCATTTCTATTGGCCAGTAATGACTCAGTCATTTGATTAAAACCTTTTTGTAACTCCCCAATCTCACTTTTTTCAAATGAAATAATAACCTCACCTAGTTGCCCCTTTTCAACTTTTTTTATGTGTTCCAGCAATTTAAATATGGGACGTGTAACTTCACTGCCTATAACAAAACTCAGCATCAGTAAAATGCATAGAATGACAAAGAAAAGTGAAATCGAGTCATTCCATATGTTCGCTTTGATTATTTCAAATTGTCGATGAGACATATTAAGGTGTACCCAACCAATTACCTTACCCTCATATTTATAACTTTGATCTAAATCAAGTGATCTGGTTTCTTGAAGTGTTTGTGAAATAATCGGTAAGCGGTAGTAAAAGTAACTGTTTGTGTTTTTTGAGTCATATTCTTTTGAAACTGATGTCGCTATTGCCTTACCGTTTTCGTTGTACGCAGATGCAAGAATAATTGCATTTGTGTCTATTGTCTTATTAAGTAAGTGTTGTATAGGCTCGTATTGGCCTGACAACATATTAAGCTCAGAAGCACTAGCCAGTTGTTGGGCAAATATTCTGTTGTTACTTTGCAGCAGGTCATAAGCATGATCAACATTATTTCTGAAATGACTGTATGTTAAAAAGGTGTTGACTAATAATGCTGGAACTAGCGCGATGAGCAATATTTGATATTTAACGCCTATTTTTTTCAAAGCCCTAACCCATTCACCTGATAGGAGAGTTCTGTGTCATTAGACTGATTGACAAAGGCAGACTGAGTCGCCCCGCTATTTAATATGATCGTAAAATAGAGTTTAAATTGAATGATGAGCTGTCTGCTAGAGTTTGATTTAAGTAAGAATGTCTTTGACTACGACTAAATTAAAGACGATTTGGTATTGTTCTTTGACTTAGTGTTGGTTTGCTCTTGTAATCAATTCTGACCAACAGAGTCTATCTGGTTATTAATTTAATTTTAAACACAGTAAGCATAGCTTAAACTAAAATTTTTGAGTGATTGACTCGTCATTTTTTAATAAAGCCAATATCTTTAATCTGCAAAACTTTCAAAGACACTGTTTAAATCTGATTTACAATTTAGAATATTGTTGATTTCACTGTTGTTCTTAAACTCAAATCATATTACTAACAAAATCGCGTAGTAAGCCATACGTCATTCAAGTAAAATAAAATTAAACTTATTACTCCAACGGACAAGTAACCTATCGCCCAAATAAGGCCTTTTTGATCATGACGCTTTTAGAAGACACCATAGGCAATACACCGCTCGTTTCATTGCAGCGAATAGTCGGTCAAAGTGGAAACCGTATCTCGGTCAAGCTGGAAGGAAATAACCCTGCGGGGTCTGTGAAAGACAGAGCTGCCTTCAGTATGATAAATCGTGCAGAGCTCCGTGGAGAAATCGCTCCTGGTGATACTTTGGTCGAAGCAACCAGTGGTAATACTGGTATTGCGTTGGCGATGGTGGCCGCTACCAAGGGCTATCATTTGATTTTGGTCACGCCCGACAACATGACCCGGGAGCGACATATTACGATGAGTGCCTATGGAGCAGAAATTATACTTGTGACTAAAGAGCAGGGCATGGTTGGGGCAAGAGATCTGGCGATCAAAATGCAATCGCAGGGCAAAGCCAAGTTGCTTGATCAGTTTGCTAACCCTGATAACCCGCTTGCTCATTTTGAGACCACCGCACCAGAAATCTGGCAGCAGACCAATCAAACAATCACCCATTTTGTATGTTCAATGGGAACAACAGGTACCATTGTAGGCTGTTCGCGCTACTTCAAAAAAATTGACCCATCAATTCAAATTATTGGTGTTCAACCCGAGGATGGATCAGTGATTGTCGGTATTCGGCGCTGGCCTAAGGAGTACGTCCCCAAAATTTATGATTCGACTAATGTTGATCGCATTATGGATATATCACAGAGTCAGGCTGAACAAACTGCGCGACAGTTGGCATCGCAAGAAGGTATTTTTTGTGGCGTGTCGTCAGGCGGTGGTGTTGCTGTTGCTTTGCAAGTTTTACAGCAGCTTGAAGCTGAACAAGTCACTAATGCTCATATTGTCACCATCATTTGTGATCGAGGTGATCGTTATGTGTCATCTCACTTATTTGAATAAGTAAGATAAGAATGAACCATCAAACGCTGGTTGATAACAAGCCATTAATAACAACCTAATAATAATTTAGCTATGAACGTATTAACATTTAAACTTAAAACCATTCCTGATATAGACGGTTGTCGAAAGCTATATGACTTGCATGGATTATCAGATGATGATGTTGCCCAAGCGGTTTTTCATAAAAAACGACAGGAGTCTAATACCGAATTATTACCTCATCACCTGCAAAAAGTAATTGCAGTTTCTACGGTGCTTCGAACAGGCGATCAATTTAAAGTATGGTCATTGGGTTCAGTAGACTCTAGTGAGCAGGATTTATTACAGCGTTTTTATAGCGGGTTAGCTCGTTATACGCCTAAGCTATTGTCTTGGGGTGGAGATAAATTTGATTGTCCAGTAATTCACTATCGCTCATTGTTATATCCGGTTAATGCTGATCATTACTGGGAGTCTGGACAGAACGATAACCGCTTTCTAAAGGACAATTATTCCAGTCAATCTAACCATCGGCACACTGACTTAATGGATCTTCTGTCTGGATTCCAATCCAATGCCAGTGCACCACTGAACGAAATAGCTACGCTTTGTGGTTTTCCTGGCGACATGGGCATCAATACCAATGAACAAATATGGAACAGCTATCAAGCCAGTGGAATCAAAGACATCCGCGACGCTTGTGAAACAGAGGTATTGAAAACTTATCTTGTATATCTTCATTTACAGCGTAATCGTGGCATGGTCGATCAAGCTCAATATGAATCTGAATGTCAAATGGTGCGTGATAACCTTATTGCATCTGATCAATCTCACTTAATTACATTTGAAAAAACCTGGCTTGACCAGTAGAGGATTAAATAATGGCCGATCGTAAACGCCGTAATCGATTACCCGAGCCGGCCACTGTCGTGATTGAAGGCATGTCACATGAAGGACGTGGCATAGCGCATATCAATGGCAAAACTGTTTTTGTGTTTGGTGCTTTGATTGGTGAAGAGGTCAAAATTCAGATTCGGAAATCGAATAAAAAGTACGACGAAGCAATAACGCTTGAAGTCCTTCGAGCTTCTGATGCTCGTATTGAGCCCAAATGTGCCGCCTTCAGAGTGTGTGGTGGTTGCAGTTTGCAACACATGAGTAGTGACGACCAAGTGGCATTCAAGCAGCAATCGTTAATCGATACTATGCAGCACGCCGACATCACCATTGGAAGCGTAATGCCTGCATTACGCTCTCATCCCTGGGGTTATCGAAAAAAGGCGCGTTTAGGTGTTAAGTTTGTGCGAAAAAAAGGGCGCTTATTAGTCGGGTTTCGGGAAAGAAGCGCACCTTTCTTGGCTGATATGGTGCAATGTGAGGTATTAATACCAGAAGTAGGTGAACATCTTCAAGAATTGTGCGCCCTAATAGACGGACTAGACGCAAAAGAAACTATCCCTCAAATTGAAGTCGCTGCTGACAATGACCAGATTGTATTGGTATTTCGTCATTTAGAAGACTTGACAGGACATGACTATGAAGCCCTAACGCTGTTTGCTAAAAGCACAGGCTTCTGGCTCCAACTGCAATCAGCAGGGCCCGATAGCGTTGTTAATTTGTATCCTGAACACCAACGTTTAAGCTTCGTACCGTTGAAGGATGAGAACATCAAGATTGGCTTTAGTCCGGTCGATTTTATTCAAGTCAACACAGAGATCAATCAACAAATGGTTTCACAGGCACTGCATCATCTAGACTTAAAACCGACCGATCGTGTGCTTGACTTATTTTGTGGGTTAGGTAACTTCACTTTACCGATGGCCCGTCGCTGTGCTCAGGTTGTCGGTATTGAAGGTGATGAGCCTATGGTCGGTCGTGCCAAACAAAGTGCAATCGATAACGGCATTGGAAATACCGAATACTTTGCGACTGACCTGACTAAACCAGAACTCGATGCTAGTTGGATGCGTGAAAAATTCAACAAAATACTCATCGATCCACCCCGATCTGGCGCGATGGAGATAGCTGAAATTATCAACCGATTCAAAGCGCAAAAAATAGTCTATATATCCTGTCAACCATCTAGTTTAGTGCGTGATAGTAAAATTATTTGTAGTCATGGTTATAAGCTTGAACACTTAGGTATTATGGATATGTTCCCACAAACAGCCCACGTAGAATCGATGGCTGTCTTCACCAAATAAAAATCCTAACCAATCACTCAATCACAAAAAAATATGAGGAGGCGACGTGAAAATAGTCAGCGCAATTATAAAACCATTCAAACTCGATGATGTTCGGAGCGCCCTGTCAGACATAGGCATTAACGGCCTAACAGTGTATGAGGTGAAAGGCTTTGGCCGTCAGAAAGGCCACACTGAACTCTATCGAGGGGCCGAATACGTCGTCGATTATATTCCGAAAATGAAACTTGATATCGCAGTTGACGATGAGCAGGTTGATTTGGTAATTGACACCATTGTGGAATCTGCTAGAACAGGAAAAATAGGTGATGGCAAAATATTTGTGACTAATCTAGAAAATGCTGTTCGTATAAGAACCAGCGAGTCTGGGTCGATAGCATTGTAGACTAATAGAGCAAGACAAAGCCTTGTTATTGTTCTCGTTTTAACCCTAGTTTTCTTATAGCTCCTTGCTGAGATCTTCTTGAAATTCTTCTGCCTCATCAAGTTTTTCTAATTCATCATTGGCAACTGCCTCGGCGTAATCCACTGCATCAGGTGCATTATATTCTGCGATGGGGGTACCAATTGAACCAGAGGCAATGAGTTGAGACTGGTCTTTGACATCCAGTCCCGCACGGGACTGAATTCGGATTAAGGTGAAAAGTAAGATTAAGCCGAATATTGAGGCGATTCCCCAAAAGAAAAATGTCACATTGTAGAGGTCCATAAAGAAAGCGATAATAATTGGCCCAGTACTAAGGCCAATGCCTGATACCATTACTAAGCTACCACTAGCTGCTACAATTTGATGTGGTTCGAGTCGATCGTTCGCGTAAGCAATACAGATTGAGTACATTGGCATGGCCGCACCACCAAGTAAGGCAATACTGGCAAAAAAAGCAAAGCTACCTTTTGGTAGGGCAATGGCTGCCATACAGCCCACAATGGCAACCACCGAAATAACTGCCATTACTAGGCGGCGGCTCACTCGATCTGAAATATAACCAATAGGCCATTGGGTCATTAATCCACCGATCAGAAAGCAAGCCATAAAAATAGAAATCGACTTTACATCAACCAATACATTGCTAGCGTAAATAGCACCCATACCAAATATAGTGCCATGCGCCATTCCCGTTAAACCATTGCCAATGACGGCAAGGGGTGATGCCTTGTAGAGTTCAACTACAGACATATTTCCAGATTCACCAAAAGCAGGTGCTGGTTTTGCGGTAAGCAACATCGGGATCAGACCAAATGAAATAATAACCGATGTTAGAATAAATAAATCGATTGCGTTGGGTTCAGCCAGGTTCAGTAAAAACTGACCCGAACCCATCCCGAGTGTTGTCAGCACCATGTAAACTGAAAGCACCTTTCCGCGCGTTTCATTACTAGCACGATCATTCAGCCAACTTTCAGTAACGACATAAATACCGGCAAAGCATATGCCAGTGACGATCCGCATCATGGTCCATCCCAGTGGTGAAATGTAGACGCCATGTAATAAAATTGAAATGGAAGCCAGTGAAGCGAGTGCTGAAAAAACACGAATGTGCCCAACTCGCCTCACCAAATAGGGAGCCAAGAACGAACCTATAAAAATACCAACGAAGTAACCTGACATCATAATGCCGGTGGTGAAAGTTGAGAATCCTTCTACGCCTGCCCGCACCCCAAGAAGCGTTCCCTGAAGTCCATTCGCTAGCATCATGCATCCAATGCCAAGCAAAATTGCCCAAGATGCCGACAGATCCTTCCACATGAAACAAACTCAGTTGAAACCGGCATTGCCGATGATTTAAAAGGAGCGCATAATATTCGTGTTTTTGTCACATAACAGTTTTAAATGCGACGCATTAAAGTGGATTTTAGGCAAGTTAAAGTCGCTTTGTAACGGGGCTTAATTAAGGCCAGTTTAGATAAAACCGGTATGAATAGAACGAGTTCAAATTAAATTAGCATAAGACAATTCAATCGCTTGCTGTTCCAAATCCAAAATGGATTGATACTGACTTAATTCAACATCAACAAACTCGGCAAGACGCAGGCATTGTCTGTGTTGATCAGGCAGCATGTTTAATGCCTCATTGAATTGAAATGTTAGCCGCCTTGGGTCAGTAACCTTTAATCTTGAATGAGGCATAACAAACGGTAATCCGCAGGTCTTTTCGCTAAAACCAATAGACCTTACTCTGGCGGCAAGTGCTGGCCAAGCATCGGCAATAAGTGCGAAACTAACGCTATCAATAGCCGCTAAATCGGCTCTACCTTCACCCACTTCGACCAAGCTTTGTCTATGCGAACCAGATTCTATTATGCGAGAGAAAAAAGCTTCCCCCTTGCTTTTTTCTTGAGCTATTGGGGCCACTGCATGACGAAAAACATTCATTCCACTATTAGAATTTTGTCCATTTACGACCGCCACTCCTTGATAGCCGTCGTGAAGTGATTGGATTTCGCTATCCACTGAAGTAACAAATAGGCTGGCGTTGTTTTGACCGTAACATCCCGGGGCATCAAATACAGGAACGCAAAACGGACGCAGTTTATTTTTTAAATTCTTCATCAGTGGGTAGCCGCAGGTATGGCCTATATATAGATGGTCATCCGATAAAGTTATTGAGTCTGTTTCGAAGCGAATTGTTGAATCCAGTGAGTCGTCGATTACATCGTTAAAGAGGTTAAAAAATGCTTGCCACGCGACTTTTAAATCATCTGTAAAGGCATACATGCCACAGCTAATGAATGGAGACGTTAAGCTTTGAAGGTCGTTGGTTGATATCATTTAATGCTGAGTTTTGTTTAAATTTGGCTTTTAATCGCCGTCCGGTAATCATTAACAACATATCCTATTGAAAGGGTTTGAAGCAAGCATGTAAATGTTTTGTTAAATTAACAATGTAGTTTATAAAAAACAACAATTACTAAGTAGACCAGTTAATACTAAATGCAATAACATTATCTTAATAAATAAGTCAATCCAATGGGTATTTCACATGGCTAGCAGAAGATCTCGCAAACGTAACACCACGCCTGATCAACTAGTGGGTGTTAATGCACAGCAATTATTTAATCCCTATTCACCCATCCGTGTTCTGAATGAGGACGATCTTGATTTAATTCACGATGGTGCGATGCGAATTCTTGAGGAAATTGGCTTACATGTAATGAATAAAAAGGCTTTGGCAATTTATGAAAAAGAGGGCGCCAAGGTAGACTGGGATAAGCAGTACGTTTTTATTGATCGTTCAATTGTTATGAAACGACTGCAAACAGTGCCTTCAGAATTCACTATGCATGCTCGTAATCCGGATCGAAATCGACTGATAGGGCGAAATGCAATCAACTTCACTTCGGTTGCCAGCGCCCCCAATAGTTCCGATCTTGAAGGCGGGCGGCGCACTGGAAACTTCGAAGATTATTGTAACTTTCTTCGACTATCTCAAAGTGCCGGTGTCATTGACTTTCTTACTGGTTATCCAGTAGAACCCATTGATATACCTCCTGCAACACGGCATTTAGACGCCTCATTAGCCGCTTATACCTTAACCGATAAATCATTTAGCTTATATTGTCTTGGTGGTGGTCGCGTTAATGATGGGATCGAAATGGCTGCAATTGCCCGTGGCGTTGATAAAGAAACTATGAAGAATGAACCCAGTATCATTACTGTGGTGAACACTAATTCTCCATTATTAGTCGATGACTCAATGCTGGATGGCCTAATTGAAATGGCCGAGAACGGACAGCCAACCATTGTTACGCCCTTTACGCTTTCGGGTGCTATGTGTCCTATTACACTGGCAGGGGCGTTGGCGCAGCAAACCGCTGAAGCGCTAGGTGTAATTATTTTGTCGCAAATGGTTAGGCCTGGTGCACCGATGGTGATGGGTGGATTCACCTCGAATGCTGATATGCGTACCGGCGCTCCTGCATTTGGCACGCCTGAATATACCAAGGCGGCATTAGCCAGTGGCCAATTGGCACGACGCTATAATATTCCTTTTCGTTCATCCGCACCTAACGCTTCAAATTGTGTTGACGCCCAAGCCGCTTGGGAGACACAAATGTCTTTGTGGGGGGCCGTTATGGGTCATGCTCAAATCATTAAACATGCGGCAGGTTGGCTAGAAGGGGGACTTTGTGCCTCGTTTGAAAAGTTTATTATTGATATTGATATGCTACAAATGATGGCAGAAACCTTAAAACCAATAGAAGTGAGTGAGGCAACATTAGCGCTGGATGCAATTAAACAAGCCGGTCATGGTGGACATTTCTTTGGAACCACCCATACCCTGGCTAATTACAAGACGGCCTTCTATGAACCCATCGTGTCAGACTGGAGTAACTTTGAAAGTTGGGAAGAAAATGGCTCAAAAACAGCCTTTGAACGAGCTAACAAAGTCTATCGGCAACGTTTAAAAATCTTTCAGTCACCGGCGATGGACGATCAAATTAGAATATCACTCGAGTCTTATGTATCGCAGAGACGGCGTGAGTTGGAGTTAACCCGATGAGATTTCATCCATGAAATTGCAAGAAAGAGTCACGTTATTTCAAAACCGGCTGGAGCAGGTGATTGCCCAAAGTGGTTTGAATCGCTCTAAATTTGCAACATCAATATCAGTCGATAGGTCCACTCTTTCTCAACTACTCTCGGTTGCTAATGTGCGTTTGCCACGAGCAGACACGATAGCTTCAATTGCTGAAGTGCATCAAATTAGTATTGATTGGTTGCTTGGCCTGACACAACAAGGGACCCTAGCGACTCAAATGGTTGAAGAGGCGTTTGACGTCGATGATTTTGCTGACACCATCTTTGACAAACACTTGCAATGGCATCGTGAGGCAACGGGTTACAAAATAAGGTATGTGCCGACAACTCTTCCGGACTTGCTCAAAACAGAGGCGGTTGCTGAATATGAATTCAATCGCTATGGTTCTGGTAAAGTGAATCAGAGCGTTCGCGATAATCAATTACTGTTGTTACAACAACGCCATCCCGGTAGTGAGCTTGAAACTTGCACCACAATTCAATCTCTTCGATTATTTGCCAATGGTCAAGGCATCTGGAAAGATCTGGGTGTTGCTGAACGTAAAGCACAATTGCAGCGTATGATCGAACTTAATCAAGAGTTATACCCTGGTTTTCGATGGTATCTATTCGATGGTAAAGAAACTTATTCTTCGTCATTTACCATTTTTGGGCCATTACGTGCGACGTTATTTATTGGTAACCTTTATGCAGTGGTCAACAGCATTGAACATATTCGTAAGCTGACGGCTCGCTTTGACGACTTAATTCGGATGGCGATAGTCCACCCGCATGAAATTCAAGTCACGCTAGAGAGTCTAACGAAAGAATGTAAATAGCCAGTTCAGAAAAGCAATTCAGACAATACGCTTATATAGTAACAGGGGAGAAGCTAAGATGAATCAATCATACGACGCCATAATTATTGGTGCAGGCATTATAGGTGCAGCCACATCACTGGCACTCGGACGAAAGGGTTGGCGCGTGCTTAATATTGATAAACTTCCCGCTTGTGGTTATGGCTCCACCTCTGGTTCCTGCGCCATAATACGGCCTTATTATTCCACCATTGATGGTTCTGCAATGGCCTATGAATCACATTTTTATTGGAAGAATTGGGCAGACTATTTAGGCGATGCATCCGCTAGCGAAACAATGCTCGATGAAAGTGGTTTAATCAAGTACGTCAACTGCGGATCGATGGTGATGAAGACGGAGCTCAATGAAAATCTAAAGCCCTGTCTAGATATGATGGATGAACTTGACTGCCCATACGATGAATTTAGCCCAGAACAACTTCGAGAAAAATTGCCCGTATGGAATACCGAATCATACTACCCGGTTAAATTACCGGATGATCCGGCATTTGGTATTGCTAACGAAACACCGTTAGGTGGCGCAATACTTTTCCGAGCAGGGGGGTACATTACTGATCCTCAATTAGCAACACACAATATTATGCGGGCAGCCGAACGGGTGGGTGGGACTTTTATTTATAATCGTAGTGTGGTCGGAATTAGGCAAGGAAATGGCCGCGTTTGTGGGGTTACTCTTGATAATGGCGATACGATCGCCACGCCGGTTGTACTCAATGCGGCTGGACCTCATTCGTCGAAAATAAATCAACTGGCTGATGTCGAAAAAAACATGAAAGTGAAGACACGTGCTTTACGTCAAGAGGTCGCACATGTACCTCTGCCAGAAGGTTACAATCCCGATACAGCCTGTGTCACCTCTGATAGTGACATTGGTGTTTATACCCGTCCTGAACACGGCAATAATTTACTAATTGGTAGTGAAGATCCGCCGGTTGATCAACACGAATGGGTCGATCCCGACGATTATAATCGCGAGTTCACAGAACAATGGCGGACTCAGGTATTGCGCGTATGCCAGCGGGTGCCAGCTCTCGAAGTACCGAACAAAATTCAGGGTGTTGTCGACTTATACGATGTCAGCGACGATTGGATTCCTATTTATGACAAGTCTGATTTAGCTGGATTTTATATGGCCATAGGCACTAGTGGTAATCAGTTTAAAAATGCACCGATTGCAGGTGAAATGATGGCCAATATTATCGAAGCCTGTGAGCAAGGTAATGATCAGGACAGTAACCCGATCGATTTATATCTGAAGTATATAGACCGCACGGTTTCTAGTGGTTTTTATTCGCGATTGCGAGAAGTTAATCAAGACAGTAGTTTTTCAGTGCTCGGTTAGTGAAGGAAAAGTAAACAATGAGATCTCATGTACAAGTAGTCGTTATTGGTGGCGGTGTTATCGGTTGTAGTGTTATTTACCACCTGACCAAACTGGGTTGGAAAGATGTCATGCTGATCGAGCGTTCGGAGCTGACATCAGGTTCAACCTGGCATGCGGCGGGCGGTTTTCATACGCTCAATGCGGATACCAATATGGCGGCGTTACAAGGGTATACGATAGGTTTATACCGTGAATTAGAAGAGATAACGGGGCAATCCTGTAGTTTGCATCATGTTGGTGGTATCACATTGGCGGCAACACCAGAACGAATGGACTTTTTAAAGTCAGCTAGAGCGATGCATCGCCATATGGGGCTTGATACTGAATTGATCACGCCTGAAGAAATCCGCAAGCTAAGCCCAATTACGAATACTGATGGCATCATTGGCGGCCTTTATGATCCTCTTGATGGACATCTCGACCCGTCCGGCACAACCTACGCTTATGCCAAGGCAGCTCAAAAGCAAGGGGCTGAAATTATTTTGCGCAATCCCGTATTGGAAACTAATCAACAATTAGACGGCAGTTGGGAAGTTGTTACTGAACAAGGCACTATTATTGCCGAGCATGTTGTTAACGCGGCAGGGCTATGGGCAAGAGAAGTGGGCGCTATGGCTGGTGTTTACCTGCCTTTGCACCCAATGGAACATCAATACTTTGCAACTGACGATATACCCGAAGTGATGCAGCATGATACTGAGCTACCCCATGTAATGGATCCTGAAGGCGAAAGTTACTTACGTCAAGAAGGCCGTGGTTTGGTTATAGGTTTTTATGAGCAAAACTGTGAATCTTGGGGGGTTGATGGAACGCGTTGGGATTTTGGACATGAATTGCTGGAAGAAAATCTTGATCGAATTAGTGATTCGATGGAAATTGCATTTCATCGTTATCCAGTGCTAGCAAAAGCGGGCATCAAATCAATTGTTAACGGTCCGTTTACGTTTGCACCTGACGGCAATCCACTGGTGGGTCCTGTCCCTGGCTTAAGAAACTACTGGTCTGCTTGCGCGGTTATGGCAGGCTTTAGTCAAGGTGGTGGTGTCGGACTGACTTTGGCAGAATGGATGATCAATGGTGAGCCTTCTCGAGATGTTTTTGCAATGGACGTTGCGAGATTTGGAGACTATTGCACGAGGTCATACACTCGATTAAAAGTACGTGAAAACTATCAAAAGCGTTTTTCAGTTTCTTACCCAAATGAAGAGTTACCGGCGGCACGACCATTAGATACTACTCCAGCCTATGGTCTTTGGCAGCAAAAAAATGCCGTGTTTGGCTCTGGTTATGGCATGGAACAAGTCAACTATTTTGCAGCTGAAGGCGAAGAGCCTTACGAAATTCCTTCTTTTAGACGTTCCAATGCGTTTGATATTATCGGTGAGGAATGCAGGGCCGTGCGTAACGGTGTAGGGCTTAACGAAATACATAATTTTGGTAAGTATGAAGTGTCAGGCACCGGTGCATTCGACTATTTAGATATCATCATGGCAGGTAAAATTCCAGAAGTAGGGCGGTTAAGTTTAAATCCAATGCTCAGCAATCAGGGCAAAATAATCGGCGATTTTACAGTTGCTCAGGTCCGCAAAAACGTATTTCAGCTGACCGCTTCCTATACAGCTCAGGCTTATCATATGCGCTGGTTTTGCCAAAATCAGCCAGAGCAGGGTGTGAACATTAAAAATATCTCTAAGCAACGAATCGGATTTCAAATTGCAGGTCCGAAGGCGCGGGAGTTATTACAAAGAGTCACTCGTACTGATATATCAAACGAGGCTTTTCCGTTTTTATCAGTAAAAGAAATGGAAGTTGGGCAATGCCAAGCTATCGTGCAACGAGTAAGTTATACCGGTGATAGAGGCTATGAAATATTTGTGCCCGTTCATCACCAGGTCGCACTTTATCAAATTATTAGTGAAGCAGGAAAAGACTTAGGGTTGAGACCTTTTGGAATGCGCGCAATGATGAGCCTGCGTTTAGATAAATCGTTCGGTTCATGGATGCGTGAATATAAACCCGACTATACGCCCTTAGAAACAGGTCTTGATCGTTTTGTCGATTACACTAAGGCAACTAACTTTATTGGCAAAGCAGCGGTATTAGCGGAAAAAAAAGCGGGTGTTGACCGTCAATTATGCACCTTTATTGTCGATGCTCAAGATGCTGACGTGAATGCCTATGAACCCATTTGGCATGGTGGTAATGTAGTGGGTTTTGTAACCTCTGGCGGCTACTCACACTACAAACAAAAAAGTATAGCATTTGGTTTTCTACCTAATGAACTCGCGACAGAGGGACAGCAGGTTGAGATTGAATTATTGGGCGAAATGATACCGGCTCACCTCTATTTTACGCCATTATTTGACCCCAAAAACGAATATTTACGGGGATAAGTTATTGCCAGTCGAAAATAGCTTATTAATTCACTTGAAGAAATTATTGATTAATGAGGCCGGCTTTACTTTAAGCAAACTAACTTTTCTCCACGGACTCAGTTTCGATCTAATCAGTCATATCAAGCATTTAGTGAAATCAATCAGCATTCAGGCCAACTATTTCATCGTCTTTGGTTATTTAAAGGCATGAGAACGGATAAGCTTATACATTCAATAATTTTATGGGTGCAACAGCGTTATCTATTTGGCAGTTGCATGCGGACGATTTATAGTCATTAACTAAAATCTTATAACTGTAATAATTGTTCTCACAAATGATGGGGGCAAGAGGAGGCTACGTTGGTAACACTTGTAAATCCCCATGGCGGTGAATCGCTAAAACCACTTTTGCTTGAAGGTGATGCACTCATTGCAGAATCTAAGCGTGCAGAAACTTTACCTAAGATTAATATTTCGTCGCGCGAATCGGGTGACCTTATTATGTTAGGTATTGGCGGGTTCACGCCACTTAATGGCTTTATGTCAAAAGCCGATTGGCAAGGTGTTTGCGATAATATGCACATGTCTAACGGTTTATTTTGGCCAATTCCAATTACGCTTTCAACTGATACAGTCAGTGCTGAATCAATTGGTGTTGGCAGTGAAGTGGGTCTGTACGATGGCGAGTCGGGTCAACTTATTGCGACAATGCGAGTTGATGAAAAATATACCATCGACAAAGCACACGAATGCTCCACCGTTTATAAAACCACCGATGCCGAGCATCCAGGTGTAGCCATGGTAATGGCCCAAGGGGATGTTAATTTAGCAGGTCCGGTTAAAGTTTTATCCCGTGGCGGGTTTCCTGAGACTTATGGTAAATTATTTAAAACTCCGGCTGAAACTCGGACTGAGTTTGCTGAGATGGGCTGGAGTCGTATTGCTGCATTCCAAACGCGCAACCCAATGCATCGTTCTCACGAATATCTCGCTAAGATAGCCATTGAAATTTGTGATGGGGTGTTAATTCACTCTTTGTTAGGTAAATTAAAAGCAGGTGATATTCCTGCTGATGTGCGTTCAGAATCGATTGCAAGCCTGTGTGAAAATCACTTCGTTGAAAATACCGTTATGCAGGCAGGCTACCCGTTAGATATGCGCTATGCGGGCCCTCGTGAAGCGTTATTGCACGCACTTTTCAGACAAAATTATGGTTGTTCACATTTGATTGTAGGACGTGATCACGCGGGTGTTGGAGACTATTATGGTCCATTTGATGCGCATCATATTTTTGATGAAATTCCTGAAGACGCATTAGAAACGCAGCCTCTCCGAATTGATTGGACATTCTGGTGTTACAAATGTGGCGGGATGGCTTCAATGAAAACATGTCCACATGAGGCTGAAGATCGTTTGCTGCTGTCTGGCACCAAACTTAGAAAAATGCTGTCAGAAGGTGAAGATCCACCGCCAGAATTTAGTCGGCCTGAAGTCGTTGCTATTTTGCAGAAATATTATGCAGGTTTATCTGATGACCAAAATGTAAAAATCAAATTGGAAGGTCATTCTGGCCAATAGCCGGTTACTATAGCGATGGCGGATATAGCCAACGCTGTAGAGGTTAAATCCTATATTTTTGACCAGATAAAACTGCGGTTAGTTATTCTTTCCGACACCCATGGTTATCTGGACGAAAATATAGCGGCTTTGATTCGCTCGGCTGATGTTGCTATTCATGCAGGTGATGTGATGGATGTTAGTGTGCTTGAGCAAATGCACCCCGCGCTGAAAACGATTGCGGTAGCAGGTAACAATGACGAGCAAGGACTGTGGTCTTCACGTGAAAACTGCTTTACAAAAAAATTGCCGGCTAACGTTTTAGTGCAACTACCCGGTGGAACTATTGCAGTAGAGCATGGGCATCGGTTTGGGTTTTCACAGCCTGATCATAAAAACCTGATAGCTGCCTACCCTGAAGCGAGGGCCATCGTTTATGGTCATACCCATAAACAGCTGATTGATCAGTCAGGTACACCGTGGGTGCTTAATCCTGGTGCGGCTGGATTTGTACGCAATCAAGGCGGGCCTCGCTGTTTAGTATTAAATACAAACCATAACGAATGGATCGTAGAAGCCTGCATTTTCTCTCAGCCTAATGTTGAGGCTGAATCTAAACAACACTGATTTCTAATTTCCAAGCAACTATTCCTCTTAAATAAACACCGGTGTTTTTTATTACCACTATTTAATCTAAAAAAGACGCCTAGTAATATTTCCTGTCGATAGCACGATGGGCTGAAAAGGGTAAAGCTATTTATTTAATGACTGTTTAAGTGCTACACCCAATTAATATGCTTAGTGATTAAATATGGACTATTTAAAATATAGTTTTAGGGATTTATTTATTTAATTTTAAGTTAGTTAAAAGTGCGGCTTATTCTTCATTAAGTTGTTGGGTCCGATAAAGACCTAAATTCTAGTGTTTGGGAGGATCAAGAGATTTCCAGAAAATTTATCCTATTAATTTTAAATTTAAAAATAATTTTATAGATCTAATCCCTATTTGAGAGCCGTAATCAGCTATCAAATTTAATTAATGTTATTGATACGACGATACCTACATCTGAATTACTGAATGCGAATTATTCTGATTTACATTCGCGTTAAATTGGAATACTATACATTTATAAACTATTTATTTAACACTTACTTAATATTTATTAATTTTTTCAAATTCGAGATCTGTTAATTAGACTAACCACCAATAATACAACTGGGAGGTTTTATATATTTATTTAAAAGGTAGGGCATAAAATCCATATGTTCTATTGATAAAACGGTTTCTAAAGCACATACAAGATTTTTATCAGATAGGGTCTAATTATCTCTATACTCTCCATTGTTCCCCCTGCGGAACAATTTTATCTATATGGCTATAAGTTATTCTGCTTTGTATTGCTGCTAGCATTACCCGACAATTTGAAATAATAAAATTTAGGGGAGTGGCAGTAATATGTTCAGTAATAATCCTTTTGCCGAGCTTACGTATACAATTTCTACTGAAGTAATCCAGATAGCTATCGTATTGATGATCTTTTCGGTAATTGCCGGCACTTTATTTGATGTTATTCACAAGAAAAGTGCAAAATATTTCTTCGAGAATTGGCGCAAATCAAACTCAAATGCAATTAAAGAAGTTGGCAGTGGTGAGGTTGCTAAACTGGCAATAGAAACTCTAGTGGTTGACGTGGCTACTTCTTCTGAGTTGGGCCTTTGTGGTACTGATCGTAGAATTGCACACTTGCTGACTATGTGGGGGTTTGTTGCTCACGTATCTGCCACTGTAGCCATGGCAATTGTTGGTAGTGAAGCAGCTATTTGGCCAATGTTGTGGCATTTGGGTGCACTGTCCGTCTGTATCGGTGGATATTGGTTTTGGTTTTTTATTCGTGTTGATGTTTCAGCCGAAGGTAACTCTCCGTTTCGTCTCATACGAGCTGATTTATTTGTGCTCTCATTAGTTGGAACAACAACCTTTGCTTTGCTTTGGTCTTTAACTCAGGGGACCGGTACAGGCTGGGTTTTCTTTGGTTTATACGTACTTTCTGCCGTTGCTTTATTCGGTGGTGTACCCTGGTCAAAATTCTCGCACATGTTTTTTAAGCCTGCTGCAGCATTACAAAAGAAAATATCAAAGGCTGATGGTTCACAAGAAAATATGCCCGATGTTGGAGAGATGAATGATCCAGCGATACAAGCCAAATTTCCTGATCTTCCGATGTATTTGGGTGAGAACCCACCGAACATGGGTCTTGGAATCAAACGTGAAAAGCCACGCCACTATTAACCAACATAAATTGATTGCTGAAAGCAGTCAGTAAAATAAAAATAGTCAGCTCGCTGACAAGCGGAGAGAATTAAATGCCTACTTTTGTATACATGACCCGTTGTGACGGGTGTGGAAACTGCGTCGATATATGTCCTTCAGATATTATGCATATTGACAAAACCACACGTCGCGCCTACAACATTGAGCCTAACATGTGTTGGGAATGTTATTCTTGTGTTAAAGCTTGTCCGCAAAACGCAATTGACGTTCGCGGTTATGCAGACTTTGCGCCACTCGGTCACTCAGTAAGAGTAATCCGTGATGAAGAGAAAGGTGTCATTGCCTGGCGGGTTAAATCTCGCAATGGTGAGATGGACATGAATTTGCTTGCACCTATTACAACTAAGCCTTGGGGTAAGCATATTCCTCAACTAGCAGATGTGCCTGGTCCCTCTAACGAAATGCGCGACAGTCAGTTATTATTCAATGAGCCTAAGTACATCCGCATGGATGATGGTGATATACACACTCTGAAATCTAATAAACTTAAGATGAAACTAGGGGTTTATTACTAATGCCTAATACAATAATAGAAGACAATATTGATGTTCTAATTGTGGGCGCTGGACTTGGTGGCACGGGTGCTGCTTTTGAAGCGCGCTATTGGGGCCAAGATAAAAAAATCATTATTGCTGAAAAAGCCAATATTGACCGTTCTGGTGCTGTAGCTCAAGGGCTATACGCCATTAACTGTTACATGGGTACTCGCTTCGGTGAAAATAATCCTGAAGATCACGTGCGCTATGCACGAATGGATTTGATGGGAATGGTTCGTGAAGATTTGTTGTTTGATATGGCTCGTCACGTTGATTCTACTGTACACCAGTTTGAAGAATGGGGTCTGCCGCTGATGCGCGATCCTAAGAGTGGAACTTATCTTCGTGAAGGTCGCTGGCAGATCATGATTCACGGTGAGTCCTATAAGCCGATTGTAGCTGAAGCGGCTAAGAAATCAGCAGATGAAGTATTTAACCGTATTTGTGTTACTCATTTATTGATGGACGATGCGAAAGAAAACCGTGTTGCAGGCGCAGTTGGTTTTAGTGTTCGTACCGGTGAGTACCATGTATTCAAGTCTAAAACAGTTATTGTTGGTGCCGGCGGCGCATCGAATATCTTTAAGCCTCGTTCAGTTGGCGAAGGCGCAGGGCGTGTTTGGTATGCCCCTTGGTCATCAGGATCGGCTTATGGTTTGATGATCGATGCGGGTGCCAAGATGACTCAAATGGAAAACCGAATCGTACTGGCTAGATTTAAAGACGGTTATGGACCCGTTGGAGCTTACTTCCTGCACTTGAAAACTTATACTCAAAACTGTAACGGTGAAGAGTACGAATCTAAATGGTTTCCTGGCCTGACTGAAATGGTGGGTAAGGAGTACTTGGACACAGAAGGTCAACATTTATCTCATAAACCAATTCCAACTTGTCTGCGTAATCATGCCTTTATTTCAGAAGTAAACGCAGGTCGTGGTCCCATTCACATGGTCACCATGGAAGCTTTCCAAGATCCGCATCTTGAAGAGATTGGCTGGCACAATTTCTTAGGTATGACTGTAGGACAGGCTGTATTGTGGGCAGCAACTGACGTTAATCCAAAATATGAAAATCCAGAGTTAACAACTTCTGAGCCCTATGTTATGGGTTCTCATGCTACCGGTTGTGGCGCTTGGTGTTCTGGTCCTGAAGACCTATCACCGGAGGAATATTTCTGGGGTTATAACCGCATGACTACTATCGAAGGTTTATTCGGTGCTGGTGACGCTGTTGGTGGAACACCCCATGCGTTTTCTTCAGGTTCTTTTACCGAAGGTCGTCTTGCAGCTAAAGCGGCTTGTCAGTACATTGACGATGGGAAAGCAGAAGGTATTCGTATTTCAGAGGACCAGGTAGAAGGTCGCAAGACTGAAATCTTTAAACCAATTGAGCACTACAAGCTTTATCGTAATGAAATCACAGCGGGTAGTGTTAACCCTAATTACATCAGTCCACGTAATGGTCTTGATCGCTTGCAAAAGTTGATGGACGAATATGCGGGTGGTGTAACGGTTAACTATATGACGAATGACAAGCTGTTGCAAATTGGCCTTAAGAAGTTAGCGGTACTGGAAGAGGATCTTGATAAAGTAGCGGCAGAGAACATTCATGAGTTACTTCGTGCATGGGAATTAAAGCATCGTCATCGTACCTCTGAGTCGGTCGTTCAACATACGTTGTTCCGAAAAGAAACTCGTTGGCCTGGTTACTACTATCGTGGTGATGCTATGAAGCTAAACGATAAAGATTGGCATGTATTGACAGTCTCACGTCGTGATCCTAAGACAGGCGAGTATACGATGGAAAAAGCACCTCTTTATCACCTAGTTGATGAAGACGAGTAAGAAGTATTGATACTGTCTAGTATGGATATTTAAAGGCTGAACAATTAGCCGCTGCTCTAAAAAAGACCAACTCCTTTGTTGGTCTTTTTTTTCTCCCGCAAATCCTGTTTAATCAGTTTTTTATGGTGTGTAGCAATTGACCGATGAACCAAAACTATTTTAGCGAGTTTGTATGAATATTATTGATAAGACCGACGAAGAACTCAAGAAGATCGCCTTTGCCTTTTTTGATGACTTGATTAAATATTCCAACAAAGGACAGTATGGAAAATTCATTTTAAACTTTTCCTATGACCTGTTAATTGGCCTGAATGAAATGGAAGTTGGTAAGCAATTTGCCAAAAGTGAATTAACGCGAAATCTATCACCAGAATATGACTTTTTTGGCTTTATTCGTCGCGGTGAGCATGTTACTTGTTTGCTCAGGGTGAGAAGTACTAAGAAAGAAGGGGAATGGCTTGGACGAATGGTTATGGGATACGAAAGAGGTGAAATTAAAATTTTTGCCGCTTCAGTTTTTTAAAGACGTTTTTTTGAAAAAGAGGGAAATATGAACAAAGAAATTATTGAAAATGGTAAATATGTTGAATTGACTTATAAAGTGATCGACAAAAATTCGGGTGCTGTTCTCACTCAAGTAGAATTTCCATTAGGCTATGTGCATGGTACAAATGAGGTTTTGGCACCACCTGTTATGGCTGAACTTGAAGGTAAAGAAGCGGGTAAAGTAATTGAGGTGCCGATTGATTGTAGCCAATTATATGGTCCACGTGACGAGTCACTGGTGATTACTGACAGTATCCATAATGTGCCTGAAGAATACCGAGAAGTGGGGATGGCTATTCTAATGGAAAGTGAGCAGGGTCAAACTAAAAGTTTTTTGGTGACGCGAGTCGATAAAAAGACAGTGACCATTGATGGTAACAACCCACTGTGTGGTCGCGAAGTTATTTTTCGATTAGAAATATTGATGGTTCGTGAAGCATCAGAGGAAGAAATAGAGTATGGCGGTAAAATAGATAATGGTCCCGACCTTGAGGGGTTAGAAGGGGTAACTCAGGTACCAGTTCAGCAGCAAACTTAGTTCGGTGAGCCAGTTATGATTGAGCAAGTCCTACTTGCAGACGGTGAAATCTGTCGCTTTTGTTCATCAACAGCGGGTAGACGAATTATGATTGAGAGTGAATTCGGGTTTGCCGCTTGGGATCTGCATCCGGCTAGCGTAGGTCACTTTCTTGTTATACCTCACCGACATGTTTCAGATTACTTTAAAATCAATGATCAGGAAAGACAAGAATTATGGAGGCTTGTTAGCGAAGGTAAAGCGATGGTCGACGTAAAACATAATCCTGATGGCTATAATATTGGCATCAATGTAGGAAAGTGGTCTGGGCAATCTATTCCTCATTTACACATACACGTTATTCCACGCTACCAGGGCGATGTAGAAAACCCCAAAGGTGGTGTGCGAGGTGTTATTCCTCAAAAAAAGCTTTATACAATTGAATTAGATTAAATAAATTCCGTCTAAAAAAAGTAATGTGCTTTTTTCGTATTGGTTAATGCGATTAAAAAACCGGCGAAGACTAAATAGCGGCCAGTTTTAACAGTGCCTCGCAATGAGCTTTAACTTTACGCTGATTCCTAAAAGGCAACTGAATCAAAAGGCCATAAATAAAAAAGATTTAAGGGCGCTTTGGAGTTTCGTATTTAGCTATTTTATGGAATGGTTCCCAAATAGTTTCATAACCGATGAAGCCTTTTTCATTGGCTTCCATTTGTCGGGTAATCAAAAATTTTGCTTTACCTTCTGGAACGATAGGCCGTGTTTTTGTTGGCTCGCTCATAAATCACCTATATCAATTAATTTTTCATTGAAAATCACCTAGAGTTACGAATTAACATACGCGTTATTTAAAATACTCTAGAATCAGTAATGCAGTTCATTTTTTTACCATTATACGGATATCCCGATAGAATTCCTATTACTCCTTTTTATGTGCCGAACACTATATTTTATGAGCCATGTCATTATGAACGTCCATTAAGTTTGTCATTAATTTAAAATATATTCACATTTCAACTGCCTTTAAAACACAAGGCCTTAAAAACCTTTATATCCTAAAATTATCAAGTAAAGTGTATATTTTAATCAAGTAATGAATCCATAGATCTGGATTCAATCAGGACATTGCAGTAATGACTATTAAGTTAGTACAAAAACAGTTTTTAAAGGCTAGTAGAGAGTTTGAAATTGATAATGATGTCATTAATGTTCGAATAAAGACCCTATTCAAGGAAGAAAAAATTACGGTTATTCTCACATCTCTCAATCCAGACCCTGTTATTAATGGTACGTTACTCGAGTTTCATAGTCGTGTTCAATCTGGACCTACTCTGTCATTGTTGTTAAATAAACCAAATCCCGAAAAATTCAATAATTTTGTCAACGAGTTAAAGCGCCAGGCGCGTGAAGAATTCAACTCTTTTGCGGGACTTAAATCTGGCTCAAAACTAGATAGAATGGCTGGTAATGTTTATGAAGAGCCACCGGAATTTGATACGCCTGTTAAAAAAGTTTCTGGAAAGTCAGTATGTGTTGAGAGTATCGATATTTCAATTCAGATGCTTAATCAATATCTTGATGTGAAAGATTTAGGGCCGCTAATTTTTGCGCTTGAAGCATTAAAAAAAGACCTTAAAAATGAATCTTGTTTTAGCCAACTTGTTAACGCTTTTGCTGATCTTGGTCCTCTGCAAGGTGCGGTACTAACTCTGTCTCTTATACACATCTGACGCTGCC
>OJEJ01000169.1_pt1 | contig 33298 bp, 36 predicted proteins | sample 1593271 | NCBI WGS metagenome assembly OJEJ01 (sample SAMN05416877, study PRJEB24817) | seawater metagenome | isolation source: Sea water | place: Canada:Atlantic | collected 2013-11
ACGAGATAGCGTAGCGTCTCGTGGGCTCGGAGATGTGTATAAGAGACAGATTAGTGGCTTTGATGTTAGGTAAAGTTTTTACTTTCTCAACAAAGTCTTCACTCCCCACAGCGAAAATTTTGGGGGACAGGTCTTTGGTTTATGATAAAAAAACGTTAGCTCCCTATGTCGAGACCCCCTAGTCAGCTGCGCTTTCAGAAGCTCGTTTATTGCCGTTCGAACCAGCTTGTGTTTCACAGTCAGCTACCTTTCCCATGGTGAGGTATACTATCGCTCACTACCCGGCGACTGCCCACAACCCCAAAACTGACTTGTAACCAACGACTATGTTCACACCAAATTTCTTCAGATTTTTTAAAGCCCTGGCAAAGAATAATAATCGCGACTGGTTTAACGAGCATAAACCGGATTATCAGCAGCAGGTGGTGGAGCCGATGTGTGACTTTATCGAAGCGATGGCGCCGCGACTGCACAAAATTTCACCCCATTTTGTTGCCAATCCGCGGGCGCATAACGGTTCGATGTTTCGTATTTATCGCGATGTGCGCTTCTCCAAAGACAAGAGTCCTTACAAACAACATGCGGCTTGCCAGTTTCGCCACGTACTGGGCAAAGAGGCACATACGGTCGGCTTCTACGTGCATATCTCCACCGAAGAGGTCGTGTTTGGTGGCGGGGTCTGGATGCCCCCCAGCGCCGAGTTGCAGAAAATTCGCCATACCATCGTCGAAAATCCGTATGCATGGGGGCAGATCAAATCGAGTCGTTCGGTGAAGCAGTATTTCGGCGGTATCGGCGGCGGCGGCTTAACCCGCCCACCGCGCGGTTTTGATGCCGACCACGAACACATCGAGGACATCAAACGTAAAAGTTTTTTCCTGATGCGCCGAGCGCCACCCGAGATCATTCTCGATGATGGTTTTGTAAGCGAGGTGGAAAAGACTTTCAAGGCCGCGATGCCATTGATGAAATATATCGGCTATGCGCAGGACATCGAGGTTTGAAGCTATCCGGTCTTTAAACAGGCTTTAAGTATTAAAGAGTGGGGATGGAGGGATTATTATTTGGCCACCCGGTGAAATTATTCATTATTAATTCCCACCGCGAACAGTATCTCCGCGTAGGTTTTTCCACTGCCGCTACCTGTGAGTCGCTTGATCAATTAACTGACCATCAACTGCTTTTGGATAAGCTGTAAAACGCTATCATTTGTTCCAGTGTCAGCAACTCTCCAGGTCCATCCGAGTCACTATCAAGCCACGCCATCAGGTTCGATTTCTCACACGTCACAATGGGTGGCCAGGCGGGTGGAGGGGCTGCCCAATCACCCGATGGAAGCCTCATATGAGCCCTGTCGGAGCTAAAGTTGGCGATGTACTCATCCGCATCGATTGTCCTGAATAAGATATTTTTATTATTAAAGCTTTCATCGGGACCATAAAAAGTCTTACGAAAATAGGTGGATGCATTCGCTGGAAGTTCCAATGTGGTATCGAGGTCCCAGACCTGCCAGTTGTCATCCCGCACCAGAAGTATGACGTGATAGTCCCAGTGCACGGGGATTTCGTCGTGTTCACTGCAACGTTGATACCAAAGCTTGCGATGGCTGCCGGGTCCGGTGACCAGAACAACCGTTGCATCGAGTCCACAAAACTGATCTTCATTGGCGAGGTGCCAAATATTCTCCTCGCAATAAGCGGGGGTGTATTTTAATTTCGATGGCATTTTTGAATTCTCGAGTGGCCTAAAAGCACTGGGTAGGATCTTTCCATATCGTATAATAAAGGTTGAGCTATTATAGGCAAAGATTCGCCCTTGAGCCTGTTAAGACATCCGTGACAGGGATACTTATTTTTTACTGTGAATTTACTTGAGCGTCAACTTTCAGTGTTGACGGACAACGTTAACATTTTACGTGAATCTGTCTTTAAGGTTTGATGCAAACGTCACTTTAAAAAAGCATGATCGCAATCACTTGATTAGATCGATAGGTGGTTATGCGTTTGCCGGAAGGCGCTTCGCTTGACCTACAGGGATTTGGCAATGCGGCCTTCCGATAAGGGGCACGAGCAGATGTCCCTGGATGGAAGGTATTAGATTAACGCAAAAGCAGGTGTCAAGAATGCGGTAAGCTATTGTGCTCTAGTTAACTTCCACCCAATTAAACGAGTGTTATTCCATGTCTAAAAACGACCATGACTAAACCCATCAGAGTAACCGCGGCCATCATGGCCAAAACCAATCAAGTTTTCGCTGCTCGTCGGAACCCTGACACACATATGGCGGGCTTTTGGGAATTTCCGGGTGGAAAAATTGAAGTGGGTGAAACGCCAGAGGTTTGTTTGGCGCGCGAGCTATTGGAGGAGTTTGGTATTGTCACCCAAGTGGGCGCATTTTTGGGTGACAGCACTTATGACTATGGCACAAAAACCGTTCAACTGCTGGCTTATGAGGTGACCCACCTTTCAGGTGATTTTGAATTAAGGGCGCATGACGAGTTGCGCTGGCTTGCACTCGATGAGCTAGACCAGGTCAAGTGGGCACCGGCAGATATTCCGCTGGTGGCACTTTATAAAAAGTTGGCTAGACGTCGCTTGGATTGACTCACAGTTACTGCTGTCGCCACCCAATTATAAGCAATAGCCAATCAATGGGGGTAACACTTAATAAAACGCCGTTAAGCCATGTTACTGATGGCCTGTCGCATTAACTGGCGTTTGATGCTGCTATTCGATTGAATCATTTGCATGCCAAAGTCTCGGACCTTGTTTTGAATCGGGTTATCGACGCCATATACGAGTTTTAGGCCACTGAGTAGGTGGGTGGCTAGGGCGGTTTCGCTTTTACGTTGGCGTTCGAATTGGCGGAGTTTTTTCTGGTGCCCGGAGTTTTGATGCCAAGGACTTTCGAGGTCACCTATCAGTTGCATCAGCAAAGCAACATCACTAAAGCCTAGGTTAACGCCCTGCCCTGCCAACGGATGCACGCTGTGTGCGGCATCGCCGATGAGTAATACGCGCTGACTCAACCACTGGTTGCAACTGTGCCAGCCCAGTGGGAAGCTCTGCCGGCTGCCAATGCTGGTTACTTGTCCCAACCGACCATCGAATGCTTCGCCAAGTGCGGTACAAAAAGCGTCATCATCTAGTGCCAGCATGGCTTGCCCCAACGCGGTATCACAGGACCAGACTATAGAGCTACCACCATTGGCGAGTGGTAAAAAGGCAAGTGGCCCCGTGCTAAGAAATTTTTGCCACGCGGTTAGTTGATGCGGTAGTTCGGTAGTTACATTGGCAACTATGGCTATTTGATCATAACTGCCGCCCATGACTTCGATGTCGGTTAAGCTGCGGGTGTTTGAGCCACGACCATCAGAGGCAATCAGTAGGTCTGCCGATAGCGTTGTGTCTGATTCAAGCTTGACTGATACCGTGGTGGCTGAATTTTCGATTAATGAGGTGATCTTGTCTGATAGAAACCAGTCTATTGATTGCTGTTGCTGACAAGCATTGTGCAGGGCAGCTAGAATTTGATTGTTTTCGACAATAGCCCCGAGACTTTGGCTTGCTAACTGGGCACAATCAAAATCAACTGCGGCGTTACCGTTGGCATGCCAGATAAACATTTTTTCGTAATCACAGACTCGGTTTTGATCAATCGCAGACCAAATACCCAGCTCATTTAAAAACTTCTGTGAGGTGGGACTAATAGCGGATAAACGCAGGTCGTATACGGCATCAACAGGACTCGCTTTTTTAATGGTTGCCGAGGGTTCGACCAGAGCCACACGAAAACCTTTGCGTGCAAACGATAACGCCGCACAAGCCCCCACCATGCCGGCGCCAGCGACAATAACGTCGTAACGGTTAGTGGATTCATTTTGCTTCATCTCAAATGGCCTCGCACCATAGCGTTGCCGCCAGTCGCTAAACCCATACCCGATAGCGCCACTTCGGATTTCACAGCCGGCATGATGTCGAGCAAAGCTAATGTTGCCGAGCGAAAGTGGTTCAGCAGCGGCAAGTCATTCGAGAACAGACTCACTAGGCCGTCACCTAAGCGTATGACTTGTGTTTGCTCGGCTTGCCTTAACTGCTCGTAGGAAGATAGCAGTTGTGATAACGCGTTTGAGTCGGCGACAGACTGACCCTCTAGCGAACCTTGCAGGCTTGCAATATCGCGTAGCCCAAGATTAAACCCCTGCCCTGCCACTGGGTGCAGTGCATTGGCTGCACTGCCAACCAACACGCAACGCTTTTCGGTTAATGATGTTGCTTCGGTTCGCTGTAATGGAAAACTAAAACGTTGCCCGACTTGCTCGATAAAACCCAATCGGAAACCAAAGCACTGCTGTAAAGAATGCATAAAGGTGTCGTCATCTAATGCCATTAATTCGAGTGCATCGGCAGGCTTGCAAGTCCAAACACAGGCATATCGGTTATGACCCAGCGGCAACATTGCCAAGGGCCCGGATTCGGTAAACCTTTCATAGGCGGCAGCGGCAATTGGCTTGTCAAAACAGACATTGGTAATAATGGCAGACTGGGCATAGTCGATGGTTTTGTGCTGAATACCCAAACTTTCTCTGGCCTTCGATTGGGCACCATCCGCTATGAGTACCAGATCGGCCTGCAAGCTTTGATTGCCTTCTGGACTTTGATAACTCAGTTTGACGTTCTGATCAAATTCAAAGGATTCAAACGTCGCATGCGTGAGTAAATTAATTGATTTTGACTGGTTAATTTTTTCGAGAAGGCAGTTGCCAAGCAATTGGCTTTCGATAACGTAGCCTAACGCGTCGAGTTCATAATCGGCGGCTTTTAAGCGACTGACACCCCAATGGCCTTTCGATGAGACATGAATGGTTCGGATCGGTGAGGCCAGATGACAAATTTCGTTCCAGACATCCAACGCCTTAAAAATTTGGACGCTCGCATAAGACAGGGCGATTGATCGTGTATTAAGGCCGGTTACATCCGTTTCGTTTTGTGGGAATGCGCTAGATTCGATAATCGATACGGTTCGAGCTGGGTTTTGATTCGTGTGCTGCAGTGCCAACGCAGCGCATAACCCAATTAGACCACCGCCCACAATGGCAATACTTTCTTTTTTTTGCGAACGATCAGTGTTTGGTGTGTCCATTGTAGTCGTCAGTGTGGCTTAATTTTAACTTGCCATTAAGGCTTCGATATCTTCCATTTTTCTGGGCAACGCTTCGGTCAGCACTTCGCAACCTGTGCTCGTGACTAACACGTCATCTTCGATCCGAATACCGATATCCCACCATTTGCGAGGAACTGATTTACTGTGTGCGGGGATATAAATACCAGGCTCAACCGTGAGTACCATACCGGGCTCAAATAAACGCCATTGATCACCCACTTTGTAATCACCAACGTCGTGAACGTCTAGTCCCAACCAGTGGCCGGTACGGTGCATGTAAAATTGTCGATAAGACTGATCTTTTATTAGCGTTGCTAAATTACCCTTAAGTAATCCAATCTCTAGCAAACCTTTAGTAATAATACGCAAGGCTGCATGGTGCGGATCATTCCAATGGTTACCGGGTTTGACCGTTTTAATGGCTGCCGTTTGAGCAGCTAAGACTATTTCGTAAACCTCACGTTGGGCGGCACTGTATTTGCCGTTGACGGGAAAGGTGCGTGAAATATCTGAGGCATAACCCTGCACTTCACAACCGGCATCGATAAGTAATAAATCACCATCGTTGAGGACATCGGTATTTTCGGTGTAATGCAAAATACAGCCATTAGCACCCCCACCGACAATTGCTGGATAGGCATGCTGGGTATTGTTGCGTTTGAACTCATGATCAAATTCAGCAGACACTTGGTATTCATATTGGCCCGGCTGACAAAGTCGCATCGCTCTTTTATGAGCCACAACATTGATAGCGGCGGCTTGTCGCATTAACTTCAACTCGGCCTTGCTCTTAAATAAGCGCATATCGTGTAAAATAAAATCGAGTGCCAAAAATTCAGAGGGCACCTGCTTACCGTTACGTGATTGCACTTTGATATGATTTACCCAGCCGATCAATTGTTGATCAAAATCAGCTGACAAGCCCATGATATTGTAGATGCTCTCTCGGCCTTCTAGCAGCCCGGGTAAAATGTCGTCAATGTCGTCAATAGGGAAAGAGTCATCAGCACCATAATTTTCAATGGCACCTTCTTGTCCTGCTCGCCTGCCATGCCAGGTTTCTTTTTCGGGATCTTTCTCACGGCAGAATAAAATATAGTCGCCATGCTTTCGACCCGGGGCCAAAACGACGACGGCATCGGGCTCGTTAAAACCCGTTAGATATAAGAAATCACTATCCTGTCGAAATGGAAAATCAACATCTCTGTTACGGGCTATCTCAGATGAGGAGGGTAAGATAGCGATACTATTTTTACCCATCATCTTCATTAGCTGAGTGCGACGGCGCTTAAATTCTGTTTGATTCATACTATTTCTTACTGCAATTGTGGTGTGGGCATTACGCGGTTGATGGCTTCATTTAAAAATAAAACCGCTACTCGAACATGCTCAACGATTTCAACTAGCTGATCCTCGGTTTCGGGCGTTTCAATTTCATCGTGATCGAGTTTACTTATTTCAAGTAGATCGGACAAACACTCCTGTGACTGCTCATCTAATTCTTTCGAATTATTCTTTGCCGTTACCCCTAACCCATAAAGAAAACCAAGGCACCAGGTCGACAAACCGAGAAGCTGGACGCCGAAATCATCCGAATCGTCGGGCAGCAATAATTCAAAAGATAAGTCATCGGTATTTAACTGTTCTCGGCTCACTTCAAACAGCTGTTTTAATACCTGTAAATGTTCAACTGCTATGACATCCGTACTATTGGGAAGTTCATCAAGTGTATGCTGCAACCAAACGGCCATTCCGCAGTTGTCCAGTAAAAGACCACAAAGGGTTCCATGGGACTCTGATGCATCGACGGTAGCACCCAGTTTTTCCAGTGCATTTTGCACTGAATCAAATTCCGGCATTGTAGAAAACCTATAGATTTGTATAATTTTAGACACTACTCAATCGGTAGTTGAATAACTTTAACAGCTAGGATTGCTTCTGTCATAGGTTAGATCAAGACAAAGAATGAGGTTTTACACCGCTAAACACTCACTTTAAACGTTGAGATAACTTAAAACAGACACAATTTAAGCACTTACTATTGCATATTCTAACACTCAGATAGCTGGTAAAAAATACACATTAGTTGACTGTTTGTATTTAAAGCACGATGATTCAATTATGAATTCAAATAAAACTCTTTTTACCGAAAATGACCTCCAACAACTGGAGCAGCGTATCGACCAGTTAATCGACACGGTTGGATCGTTAAAAAATGAAAATAGCAACCTTCGTCAGCAAAAAGAAAAACTGGTAATCGAACGCTCTCAACTACTCGATAAAACTGAAACGGCAAGAACCCGAGTTGAAGCGATGATTATAAGGTTGCAGTCACTCGAGCTAAACTCATGACCAGTCCTCAACCGATTAGTATCATTATTCTCGATAAAGAATATAAGGTCGCTTGCCCCGTTGGTGAACAGACTGCTTTGTTAGCGTCAGCGAAATACCTAAACGACAAAATGCGCGAAGTTCGCGACAGCGGCAGTATCCTTGGGTCCGAACGTATTGCAGTCATTACCGCATTAAATATAGCTAACGATTACCTCAGTAGCCAGGCAGCCAAGAACCATATCAGTGAAGATTTATCACCTCGATTAAAGAACCTCGAAACCAAAATTTCGCAGGCGCTTGAACAATCCGAGTCATAAGTAATTTAAATTTACTTTTCATCTCTATCAGGCGTATAGTAGTTTTATACCTACTGCGATGTTGGTTAGCAGCCATCAAAATCCTTGAGCCGTTTTATCCTCCTAGGGGTCTTTCGTACAACGCTGGTGTGCATGCCCGATTCGTCGGGAAGCCTGATGAGGTTGTCAATAACCCCACCTGAACCTTTGGTTCAAGGTTGATATATTTGCGACGGCATTGTGGTTGGTATTCTTAATTTTAGTTGCCTTTTTCTAGGCAGCTATCATCTTAAATAACAAATTCAGTGACTTACAATCGTCAGCTCTTGATCCTCTTCAAGGCAACTGAGTTCTACTTCAGAAATAATTGATAAGCATCATTTTCAGTTTCATTCCAATAGGGAATATTTAAACTTTTCAAAAAAACGTTAAACGCTTTATAGTCTGATTTCTCAACTTGAAAACCCATCAGTATTCGACCAAAATTTGACCCATGATTACGATAATGAAACAAACTGATATTCCATTTTTTACCCATCTTCATTAAAAAATTTAATAGCGCGGCGGGTTTTTCGGGAAACTGAAAACGATATAACAACTCATTATTCACGCCACCACCCGGATGCCCGCCGACCATATAACGGGTATGCAGCTTAGCAACTTCATTTTGAGTCATGTCGACAACAGAGTAACCATGGGCCTGTAATTGTTCGATAACCTGATTTTTTTCATCATTACCCTTGGTGAGTTGAATACCGGCAAAAACACGGGCCTGATTATGGTCTGAATATCGATAGTTGAACTCAGTAATAGAGCGCTTTCCAATGAGCTGACAAAACTCTTTAAAGCTCCCAGGACGCTCCGGTATTTGCACTGCAAGCAACGCTTCACGATCCTCACCTATTTCTGCTCGTTCAGCAACATGGCGCAATCGATCAAAATTCATGTTAGCACCACAGTTAATAGCAATAAGCGTTTGCCCATTCAAACCGTGCATGTCGGCATATTTTTTAAGTCCGGCCAAAGACAACGCACCTGCGGGTTCACATATGGCGCGAGTGTCTTCAAAGGTGTCTTTGATTGCGGCACAAATTTGATCCGTAGTAACGGTAATAGCGTCGTCTGCCAAATTTTTTAACATCGCAAACGTGTGTTTACCCACTTGTTTGACCGCCACACCATCAGCAAATGTTCCCACTTCTTTTAACGTTACCCTGCGACCCGTCTTTCGCGATTCATAAAAACAGGCTGAATCTTCGGGCTCTACTGTGATAATTTTAATTTCAGGCCGAACGGCTTTTAGAAAGCCAGCGATCCCAGCGGCTAATCCACCCCCGCCAACGGGTACAAAAATAGCGTCAATATGATCTGGGTGCTGTCGAATTATTTCATGCGCTATTGTTGCCTGCCCTGCCATTACGTCGACATCATCAAATGGATGAATAAACGCTAACCCTTCTTGTGCAGACATGTCTAATGCATATTTTTTTGCGGCATCAAAATTCTCGCCATACAATATGGCTTTAGCACCATGGCTTTTTACTGCAGATACTTTGATGTCTGGCGTGGTTACTGGCATTACGATAATGGCTTTTAAGCCGAGTTTTTTGGCTGATAACGCGACGCCCTGTGCGTGATTTCCAGCAGATGCAGTAATGACGCCAGAGAGCCCTGGGTTTGCTTTAAGCATTAAATAAATTTTATTGAATGCACCGCGGATTTTGAAAGAGAAAACAGGCTGTAAATCTTCTCGTTTAAGCCAAATTTTATTGCCATTGCGGCTCGAAATTCGATTCATGTAGTCTAAGGATGTTTCGCGTGCAACATCGTAAACTCTTGCCGTGAGTACCTTTTCCAGAAACTGTTGTTGTGCCATAACTTAAGCCGTTTTAGCAATAAATTAAAAAGAGAGCGCAATTGTGCTTGTGGGACTAACAAAGTCAACTCTGGGAGGTAATTTATTACCTGAAGTAAATAAGCTGGGTGAATAGGATTTACATGACAATTGATTATTCAGTGGTTAAAATTCATTACCTCCCCCTTTTTGGTAGATATGAATGACCCCAGATCAAAAGAAAATAGTAGCAGCAGAAGCTGCACTGGACTATATCAAGCCAAACACCACGATTGGCGTTGGAACTGGATCGACGGTTAATCACTTTATTGACTTACTTGCTGAAAATTTTAAAGGTCAAATAAAAGCGGCGGTTTCAAGTTCAGTGGCATCATCAGAACGCATGCGACATTACGGTATACCGATTATTGATCTCAATGAGGCTGGTCGCCTGTCTATTTATGTCGATGGAGCTGATGAATCTAATCATCAATTACAGTTAATCAAAGGAGGTGGTGGCGCTCTTACTCGCGAGAAAATTATTGCAGCGGCGAGTGATAAATTTGTTTGTATTGCAGATGCGAGCAAACTGGTTAATGTTCTCGGTGACTTCCCATTACCCGTGGAAGTTATTCCAATGGCTCAAAATCTTGTTGCAAGACAATTAAAGGTCTTGGGCTGTGAAATCAAATTGAGAGCAGGCTTTGTGACTGATAACGGCAATATCATCTTAGACTTGCTCGGTCTTCAAATTGAAGATGCATTAACTTTAGAACATCGAATTAATCAAATTACAGGGGTTGTTTGCGTTGGTTTATTTGCTCAGCGTCCGGCCGATGTCTTGATTCTTGGGGAAGCCGATGGTGCCCGAAAGGTTTTTGCCTAAACCTGTGGAGAGCTACTCTAGTTTAATTCACCAAGTGCTTACCAAGTCAAAATGGTAGCGATAATCTTAGATTTTAATCCGAAAACCCGATTGCAGACAAAAAAAAGCCTGCATAAAGCAGGCTTTTTCAAAACTAGGTGTTTTGCTCTTAACGCTTAGAGAACTGAACGCCACGACGTGCTTTGCGCAGACCGACTTTCTTACGTTCGACTTCTCTCGCATCACGAGTCACAAAACCTTCTTTACGCAAGGCTGGACGCAATGTCTCGTCATACTGCATTAATGCACGAGTAATGCCCAAACGAATGGCACCCGCTTGGCCGCTGGGACCACCACCAGCAACGCTGACATTAATGTCAAAGTTTTCTAACATATCAACAGTTTCTAATGGTTGACGAATGACCATACGTGAAGTTTCACGTCCAAAATAGTCTTCAATGCTTTTTTTGTTAACTGTAATCGCACCTTTACCAGCAGTTAAATAAACTCTTGCTGCTGAACTTTTGCGACGACCGGTACCATAATATTGTTCGGCTGACATAATAAAGACCCTTTAAATTTCTAGTGGCTGTGGTTGTTGTGCTGCGTGCTCATGTGTTGCACCAGCATAAACTTTCAGCTTTTTAAACATCGTCCGTCCAAGTGAATTCTTTGGCAACATTCCTTTGACTGACTTTTCAATGATTCTTTCAGGATGCTCTTTTCTCAGCTTCGAAAGATTAATTGACTTCAAACTTCCGATAAAACCGGTGTGATGATAATAAATTTTGTCTTGCTCTTTGTTACCGGTAACACGAACTTTGTCGGCATTAACGATTACAATGTAATCACCTGTATCAACATGAGGCGTGTATTCTGGCTTATGTTTTCCGCGTAAACGACGAGCAATCTCTGTCGACAAACGACCGAGTACCTTATCAGTAGCGTCGATAACGAACCACTCTCGTTTAACAGTTTCTTGCTTGGCACTAAAGGTTTTCATACTAATTCCTGTTAAGCGTCATTATTACGCTTTGGCTTCTTCAACAAAGGGCGCGAATACTAACGGATAAAATCAACCTTGACAAGCCTAATCAGGCGTTGAAAGTTGAAATATTCGGGTTAGCTCTAATGCCGCTGCCTGAATCGCCTTTAACGATGAAATATCAGTTAACTCAGCTTATTCAGTAGGAAAATTATAGCAGCAATAGCCCAAAACACGTTACCAAATATTTCACTTTAATCACTTTTAAGTGTCAACTTAAGTATTAAAACGGATGGGAATGGTCTGCCTCTAAAGTATATCTTAAATAATAACGGTCATTCCCCTTCTGTGCGGGTAAGACAAACCGTTATTAACTAACGTAGTTTATTTGATCAACGGCCATGCGGCCGATCATCCAAAGGTGACCTGATAGCGTATTAAACGAGACGCACTTGACTGCTATACCTGCTGAAATAGAGCTGCTGTTAGACTCTAATTATTATCTGTATAGTTAGTCACTGTAATCGGCCTTATCGGAGACTGACTCAATGCTACAAAAACTTAATTTGATCGACACTCTGCTCGATGAGATCCAACATGGCTTGAAAACTTGCCAACTTCGCCCATTTACCGATGCCAGGCCTTATCCAGGCTCAGACATTGAAGAGACTCCTCTGTCAGACAGTGAACAGCAGCATGCAGCAGGGTTAATGCGCATTAATAATGCGGGGGAAGTCGCAGCACAGGGGCTTTATCGAGGTCAGGCTTTTAGTGCCCGTGATCCAAAAACTAGTGACACTATGCGGGCCGCAGCTGAAGAAGAAAACGAACATCTTAATTGGTGCTTGCAACGCTTGTCAGAACTTGAGGGTAACCGCAGTAAACTCGATGGCCTTTGGTATTTAGGCTCGTTTGCCATCGGCTCTGTTGCTGGTGCTATTGGCGACCAATGGAGCCTAGGTTTTGTTGAAGAGACTGAGATACAGGTCAGCGACCACCTTGATAGTCATTTGAAGAAGTTACCTGAGCAAGACCTGCGCAGCAGGGCTGTGCTTAATACTATGAAAGCAGACGAGATGAGACACGCAATCGAAGCCCATGAAGCGGGGGCAGCCAAACTCCCCAGCCTTGTCAAACGCACCATGGGACTAACGAGTAAGTTCATGACTTTTGCTGCTTATCGACTTTAACAGCTCTTGCTTAGGTATCAGGTTCTAAAAGAGTGCCTTTAGTCTACGTCGACGATTTCAAAATCATGAGTCATTTCAACTGAAGCTTCAAACATCTTTGAAGCTGAACAATATTTTTCTGCCGATAAGCCAACTGCTTTTTTAACTTTAGCTGAATTAAGGCCTTTGCCACTCACTACAAAATGCGCATGGATTCGGGTGAATACTTTAGGTATTTCCTCGGCTCGTTCAGCTTCAATTTCAACATGGCAGTTAACGAACTTTTGTCTCGATTTATTTAAGATCATTACAACGTCAAAAGCCGTACAGCCGCCCAATCCTAACAATAGCATTTCCATTGGGCGAACGCCCATGTTGCGCCCACCATCCTCTGGGGCACCGTCCATCACTACAGAGTGACCGCTACCAGATTCACCCACAAAGGATACATTGTCTAGCCACTTAACTTTACACTTCATATTTTTACTCTATCGAGGTTGCACTACTTTATTTATAGTCTATATAGTAACTATTCAATTAAATAGTCGAATGGAACATGATTATTAAACCAATAGCCAAGGTAATACCTCACAAGAATTTTGCACTTGAGACCTTTTTAGGTCACTGCCACATCAAAAAGTATGCGGCACGAAACACCATTATCCATGCGGGTGATGATTCTGAAACACTTTATTATATTATTGAAGGATCGGTTAGTGTAGTCATCGAAGACGAGGAATCGAATGAAATCATCCTTGCGTATCTTAATCCCGGTGATTTTTTTGGTGAAATGGGGTTATTTGAGGAAGATACAAAACGCAGTGCTTGGGTCAATACCCGAACCCCTTGCGATGTTGCTGAAATTCACTATAGCCAGTTCATGTCACTTGCTCAAGAGACACCAGAAATTCTTTTTCAACTATCGTCACAGCTTGCCAGTCGATTACGCAAAACTAGCCGTAAAGTCAGTAACCTTGCATTTATGGACGTCACTGGCCGAGTTGCTCGAACGTTACTCGATTTAGCCAGAGAACCCGATGCCATTACCCACCCTGATGGCATGCAAATTAAAATTACGCGTCAAGAAATTGCCAAAATCGTGGGCTGCTCGCGCGAAATGGCGGGACGTGTTATGAAAACGCTTGAAGAAGACGGCTTGATTACAGCTCATGGTAAAACTATCGTGGTATTTGGTACCCGCTAATACCCACCAGCAAGCTTTTTTATCAATTTTATTTATCGCCCTTATTTTTAGAGCCGTCAATAATGGGTCGCAAACAATTCACAATTTGATCGCCAACCTAGATTCGATTATGATAGAGCAATGCCATTAGCCGAAGACAGAATCACTAGCCGATACAGTATTTCGGCTTACACATCGACCGATATTACGATCAATGAAAAGCAATATCAGCAAAGCTTAATTGTATCTCCCGAAGTATTGGTTTGCCCTTCACCGATCAACTCTATTAGCGATCTGAACGAACATACTTTACAAAGTGTTCTCGATTTAAACCCCGATGTCGTCCTTCTTGGCACTGGGGAAAAGCAGATTTTTCCTGAACCAAAAATTTTTGGATTACTCGGCGAAAAAGGCATTGGCCTTGAAGTCATGAATACCGGTGCCTTGTGCCGAACATTTAATATTTTGGTCGCAGAGGATCGTGACGTTGTGGCTATCGTTATTCAGGACTGATCACTAAACATGAAAGAATAAGGACCTTAACGCGTCACCTGGTTCCTCGGCTCGCATAAACGCTTCACCAACTAAAAAAGCATTCACGTTATTGTCACGCATGAGCCTTACGTCTGCATTGGTATGAATACCACTTTCTGTTACTACAATACAGTCATCAGGAATTTGATCCAGCAAATCAATCGTTGTTGACAAACTCGTTTCGAAGGTTCGCAAATTTCGATTATTAATACCGATAAGTGACAGGCCTAATTTCATTGCACGATCTAACTCTTGCTGGTCATGTACTTCAACTAGCACATCCATTCCTAGGTCAATAGCCACTTGGTGCAGGTGCTTCAGTGTCTGGTCATCCAATGCGGCTACGATAAGCAATACACAATCAGCACCCAGCGTTCTGGCTTCAACTATTTGATATTCATCGATAATGAAATCTTTTCGTATGACCGGCAATGAACAAGCATTTCGGGCTGCAATTAAATAGTCGTCATGGCCTTGAAAAAAATCAACGTCGGTCAACACGGACAAACAGGCTGCTCCAGCATTGGCGTAAGATAGTGCAATTTCGGCTGGATTAAAATTCTCTCGAATGACACCCTGGCTCGGCGAGGCTTTTTTAATTTCGGCAATCACAGCCGATAAGCCTTGTTCATTTTTATCCCGCATCGATTGAATAAAGCCACGGGGTATAGGAGCGGAAGCTAACGTCAATGTCAATTGACTGGCTGCAACCTTTTTTTTTCGATCTGCAATCTCAACTTTTTTACGGGCTAATATTTTTAACAGTATATCGGAGGGTTGGTTACTCATAACTATTCGATTTCTCCACTAATTTTTGCAAGGTTTCAGCCGCTTTACCATCTGCAATAACGCTTTGCGCCATTTTCACACCTGCTTGCCAACTATCAGTAACACCAGACACATAAATTGCAGCCCCTGCATTAACACAAACAATATCGCGAGCGGGGCCTGAAATATTGGCCAGTACCGCCTGAATAACAGCCAAACTTTGTTCGACTGTTTCTACCTTGAGTGCTGCTATATTGGACAGTTCTAATCCAAAATCAGAAGGTGATACGCTATAGGTTCTGACGTCACCATCTTTAAGCTCTGCAATGTGAGTGACCGCTGACACACTGACTTCATCCATACCATCTTCGGAATGAGCCACCATCACATGGCGACTTCCAAGCTGTCCTAATACGCGTGCTATTGGCTCAACGAGAGCCTTATCAAATACGCCAATTACTTGGTTGGGTGCGCTGGCTGGATTGGTGAGCGGCCCTAACACGTTAAAAATTGTTCTAACGGCCATTTCTTTTCGTGGCCCAATGGCATGGCGCATCGCACTGTGATGCTTTTGTGCAAACATGAAACCAACTCCGACTTGGCTAATACAGTCACCCACTTGTTCTGGTGTAATATTCAGGTTCACACCAGCTGCTTCGAGTACATCTGCACTTCCAGTGGCGCCTGATACCGATCGATTACCATGTTTAGCCACATGCGCACCCGCTGCCGCAGTGACGATTGCACTTGCAGTCGAAATATTAAAGCTACCGGAGGCATCTCCCCCTGTGCCACAGGTGTCTACTAAATTGTCCAGATCAACATTGACCCGCGTTGACAGTTCGCGCATCACCATGGCGGCCGCTGTAATCTCGTCAACAGTCTCGCCTTTCATTCGCATGCCAACGAGGAACCCACCAATTTGTGCTGGCGTACATTCACCCGTCATGATTTGGTTCATCACGGCTGACATGTCGAGCTGACTCAAGTCCTGACCGGCAATGGCTGACTTAATCGCTGTTTGAATATCCATCACTGCCTCATTGAATACATTGCATGTTTAAAAAGTTACGCAGCATATCGTGACCGTGATCAGTCAATATCGACTCGGGGTGAAACTGCACACCTTCGATCGCGATATCTTTATGTCTAACACCCATAATTTCATCAATAGTGCCGTCTTCATTTTCTGTCCAAGCCGTTAACTCTAGGCAGTCAGGTAAACTGTTTTTATCGATGACTAATGAATGGTATCGCGTTGCTTGAAATGGATTAGAAAGGTCATTAAAAACACCCTGGTTCGTATGTTTTACCATCGATGTTTTACCATGCATAATTTGTTTGGCATGGATAATATTACCACCGAAAACCTGACCAATACTTTGATGCCCAAGACAGACTCCAAGCACAGGCTTAACCCCTGCCAAGGCTTGAATCGCTTCCATCGAGATACCCGCTTCGTTTGGCGTGCAAGGGCCAGGTGATATCATGACATGGGTTGCGTCACTATTAAGCACTTGATCTACAGTGACCTGATCATTACGGACAACCTCGACTTCGGCGCCAAGCTCTCCTAAATACTGCACCAGATTATAGGTAAAGGAATCGTAATTATCGATCATTAATACTTTCATGACCCTGCCTCTTGATCTGTAGTTTCACCATCATCTTGATTTGATAAATTGGTAGACAATCCCGCTTCAGCCAACGCTACGGCTCGAAAAATAGCCCGCCCTTTATTCATCGTCTCAACCCATTCTTTTTCAGGAATAGAGTCATAAACAATTCCAGCACCCGCTTGAATGTAAAGCGTTTCATCTTTAATGACTGCTGTTCGTATTGCGATTGCGGTATCCATGTTGCCACTCCAAGAAAGATAACCAACCGCCCCAGAATAAATACCGCGCTTGACGGGCTCCAACTCATCGATAATTTCCATCGCTCTGATTTTAGGTGCGCCGGACACCGTACCTGCGGGAAAGGTAGCTCGCAGTACATCCATTGCTGACATATCTGGCTTGAGCTTTCCTTCGACGTTAGAGACAATGTGCATTACGTGTGAATAACGTTCGACAATCATCTTTTCCGTCAGTGTGACGCTGCCTGTTTGACTCACACGCCCAGCGTCATTACGGCCCAGATCAATCAACATCAAGTGTTCCGCTAACTCTTTTGGGTCAGCTAGTAATTCTTTCTCTAACGCAAGGTCATGATCATGGTCTTTGCCTCGCGGACGAGTACCAGCAATTGGTCGCACAGTGACATTATCGTCTTCGAGACGAACCAAAATTTCAGGTGATGAACCAACAACAAAATGATCATCCAGGTTCAGGTAATACATATAAGGTGAAGGATTAAAACTTCTTAACGCGCGGTATAAGTCAATCGGCTTAGCTTTAAACGGTATCGACATTCGTTGCGATAAAACAATCTGCATCGCATCGCCATCAATAATATATTGTCGCGCTTTTTCTACCGCGTCCTGGTATCCCTGCTGGGTAAATTCAGATTGGAAGTCACTCTCAGACACCGCTTGATTGACGCGACTAGGAGATCGATCAAGTCTTGCATTGACTAGTTTGGACTCTAAGTCATCGAGCCGCCGTTGGCCATCAGCCCAAGCGTTGTCTAACGCTGGATCGACATGCACGATAACAAACATACGAGAAGATAAGTTATCAAAAACGACTAAATCTTCACTCAGCATGAGCAGTATGTCGGGTGTGTTGTGCTTATCTGGGTTAGGGCATTGCTTTAGCTTTGGCTCGATATAACGCACAGTGTCATAGCCAAAGTACCCTACTAATCCACCATGGAATTTGGGTAAGGAGTCAGTTTCAGCAACCTTAAAAGCATTGATAAAATCTTCGATATATTGCAACGGGTCACTGGTTTCTTCTTCGTCCACTACCTGCCCGTCTATCTCGACTGTCACATGATGACCAAAGACTTTTACTCGAGTATGGCAAGCCAGCCCAATAATTGAATATCTCCCCCATTTTTCGCCACCCTGGACGGATTCGAACAGGTAAGAATAGGGTTCATCAGCTAGTTTAAGGTAGGTGCCTAATGGTGTGTCTAGGTCGGCGAGGACTTCTCTCACCAAGGGTATGCGATTATAATCGTGCTTAATTTGGTCGAACTGAGTGAAATTCATGTCAATAACTCAAAATACGAAAACAAGGATCAAAGGATCAAAAGTATAGCGCTGCAACTGTATCGAATTACCATCGCCAACAGACGTTGCTTACCTTGTTGTATTGACCTTGTTGGATCATAATTAGATCAGTGATTTGAGTTCGGCTAAAGAATCTATCACAGCATCAGGATGATGGCTATGCCTTTCTTGTCTGCGTATGTCCTGCCCATGGTTGTAGCCATAACTGACACAAATAATTGGCATACCTGCACCACGAGCAGCCATTATGTCGCTAATAGAATCACCCAGCATAACCGCTTGCTTGGGATCGACCCCTAATTTTTCAGCGGCCGTTAAAAGTGGTTCTGGATCAGGCTTTCTGTTAATCACCTGATCACCCCCTAAGGTGACATCAAAAAAATCAGCAATGCCCATAATAGTCAACAAAGGCTGGGTAAATGAAATAGGTTTATTTGTAACGCAAGCTAGCCGATAACCCTGCTGCTGTAAATAGTTCAGCCCTATTTCAACACCATCGTAAAGGTAACTGTGCTGTCCATTGTTAGCCGCATAGGACGCCTCGAATAGAGGCAGTGCTTTTTGAAATAACATCTCACTCGGCTCACCTTCCATCGAGTTAACCAAAGCTCGCTTGACCAGACGTTCGACCCCATTACCTATCCACTCAGAAACGGCGTCAACACCTCGAATCGGCATGCCCAACTGCTGCATCATTTCATCAATACCATAGGCAAGATCTGGTACGCTATCAACTAAGGTGCCGTCTAGATCGATCAATACCGCTTTTCGATTATGGAACAAACTCATCACAGCTATACTCAGTCTAATTAATGCTTAATGAGAGCCTAACTGCGCCCTCACTTTGGCAATGATACTGTTATATCGATTGGTATCACTAGGTTGGCCATGACCAAAAATTCCCGAACCAAGCACAAAGGTATCGGCACCCGCTTTAGCGATTGACTGAATATTGTCTGCCTTAACACCCCCATCGACTTCAAGTCGGATATTGTATCCTGACTGATCGATCAAGCTGCGAACTTGCTTCAATTTAGCCAGTGTCGCAGGAATAAAACTCTGCCCACCAAAGCCTGGATTGACCGACATTAACAAGATCATATCAATTTTATCCATTACATACTCAAGGTAAGAGAGCGGTGTTGCTGGATTAAAAACCAATCCGGTTTTGCAACCGCTGTCACGGACCAAACCTAGACTGCGATCAATATGGTCGGAAGCTTCTGGGTGAAATGTTATATAGCTGGCGCCAGCTTTAGCAAAATCAGGAATAATTCGATCAACTGGCTTTACCATTAAATGCACATCAATTGGAGCGGTAACGCCATGATTGCGTAAAGCGTCGCAAACCATGGGGCCGATAGTCAGGTTTGGCACATAGTGATTATCCATCACATCAAAGTGAACAATATCCGCACCAGAAGCCAGCACATTATCGACTTCTTCACCCAAACGAGCGAAGTCTGCAGCTAGTATAGAAGGAGCAATTTGGTAATTGGGCATTAGTTTTCCAAGGCGATAATTTGATTCGCAATGTACACGAATTTGAATGTAATTTCAGCTCCCCCCCTTGAACGAGCACCTAGAGTTCGTTTTAGGTCCACCCTATTTTTTCATTCCAGATTTAATCGACCGTCATTAATTGTCTCACTATCCTTATCGCTCAACGTTGCCTATGTTTAAACAGATGTAAACAATTAGAACAACGAAACAACAAATAATACCCCATTCATCTTGAAAATCGTCATCCTAACGCATCCATGTTTACGTAACATACCGTTCAACCTGAACATAAAAAAGTCGGCTTGTACGGGATTTTTTATGCATTCTAAGACGAGATGTACTATTTCAAACTGCCAATATAATCACCTAAATTTTTAATATCAGCGTCGCTCAAACCGGCTGCCATTGCATTCATAGTCCCATTTTGACGAGCACCACTACGGTAATCAGTCAGATTTTTGACAATGAAAGCCACGTCACGCCCCTTCAAAACTGGATAAGCCGACACCATACTTTGACCGCCAACGCCATGACAGCCAATACAACCTTTAGCCGCATAAGCCGACTTACCTGCAACAGCATCAGCGTAAACTGACCCACTGAATAAAACTGACAATGAAAAAGCCATTATTGAAACAAACTTCATTTTCCTAAACTCCAGAGTAGTAAATTTTGGTGTGCCATTGGATAATAGTGATAGAGTAAATAAACTATAAAATATTATTTCAACCTTAATTCTAATGTATTGTGGCAAAGCCACTCGTTGATGTAAAGGATATGAACCCCGGCTCAACCCACACCGAACTGAACTTAATATGAGTGATTCAAAAGATTTTAAAAACTACAACCAAGTGATTCGACAGGATTTAAATATTTCTAGCGACAGCAATAAACATGCCTTAAAATTTAAAACCACTTGGGGATTATTTTCGCCTCGAACGATTGATAACGGCTCTCAGATGTTACTTGATTTTCTGGATATAAACTCCGCTGACGATTGCCTTGATCTGGGTTGTGGTTATGGTGTTCTTGGCTTAACGATGGCAAAGCTAGCGCCCAATGGCCATACCTTATTGGTCGACAAAGACTTTATTGCAGTTGAGTATTCTGAAAAAAATCGCATTTTGAATCATATTGATAACGCCAGTTGTCTGTTGAGCAATGGTTTTGATCACATTCCAAAACAAAGCTTCGATATTATTGTTTCGAATATTCCTGCTAAAGTTGGCAAGGAAATGCTCTATATCTATTTATTCGATGCCCTCGAACATCTTAAGCCCGGGGGATCATTTTATATCGTCACTATCACTGGCCTTCGTCAATTCTTTAAACGCGGCTTTAATGAAGTCTTTGGGCATTACGAAAAGATTAAGCAGGGTAAGACTTATACTGTGGCAAGAGGCATTAAACCGGCTAAATGATGAGCGGGTATCTTTAACGATACCCATAGTTTTTTATCCTTCCAAGTCGTGATAGATCTAACTGACTAACTTTTGTTTTGTTAACGCCAGTAGTTCTAATGCTTGTGATGTGCTATCGGCCAGAAAATTAACATGCCCCATTTTTCGGCCCACCCTAGCTTCAGATTTTCCATACAGGTGCAATTTTGCCTTACCCTGCCTGAGTAAGTTATCCCAGTTGGGAGAAACCGATTCGGGCCAGATATTACCTAAGACGTTCCACATAGCGACTGGCGTGTGTAGCGCACTATCGCCGGCTGAAAGGCTACACATCATACGCACTTGCTGTTCAAATTGAGAGGTGAAACAAGCATCTAACGTGTAATGACCCGAGTTATGTGGGCGTGGTGCCATTTCGTTAATTAAGATTTCGTTGTCTGACGAGATAAAAAACTCGACGGCCAAAACACCACAATAATCTAAACCATGGGCTATCTTTGTTGCAGCTTGAATAACGTCTAAGGTCATTTCTTGAGATAAATTAGCAGGGGCAATAGAAATATCAAGTATGCCATTCCTATGCTGATTTTCAGCCAATGGAAAACAATCTACCTCTCCAGCTTGGCTTCGACATAACACAACCGAAACCTCTTTTGCCAGGTCAATACGTTTTTCGAGTAGGTAAGATATTGAATCAAACTGAGAAGCCGCGTTCAATAATTCTTCATGATTTTGACAAACGACTTGCCCCTTACCATCATAACCAAGGGTGTTAGTTTTCAAAATAGCGGGGAAACTAAAGTCCCTCGCCTGCTCGATATCAGCCGCTGAACTTATTGATAAAAAGTCAGCAACACCCAAGCCCAAGGACTGAAAAAATGTTTTTTCGCTATAACGATTTTGCGCAATTCTTAAAGCACTGGCAGAGGGATGAACCGGAATAGAATTCGCAAGATACTCGAGGGTATCTGCAGGAATATTTTCAAATTCAGTGCTCACAGCCGCACAATGTTTGGCCATATAATCTAGCGCTTTACGATCATCATAGTTAGCTTGCAAATGTTCGCTCGCCATACTACCAGCCGGGCTATTCGCGTCAGGATCAAGCACGATGACTTCATAGCCCATCGTTCTGGCTGCACTAACAAACATACGACCCAGTTGACCGCCGCCTAACATCCCGAGTTTTGCTCCGGGCAGTATTGCATTTGACATTATTAATTTACCGGAGGTAAGGTCATTTCTAATACAGCGGCTTTTTGCTGCTGACGAAATGCTTCAAGCTTATCTGCGATATCACTATCAAATACAGATAACATCGATACCGCAAAAAGTGCCGCATTAATTGAGCCCGCTTTACCAATCGCAAACGTGGCAACCGGAATACCTTTTGGCATCTGCACAATAGATAATAAAGAGTCGTGGCCTTTTAAATGTTCACTTGGAACTGGCACACCCAATACTGGAATGGTCGTATTCGCCGCCAACATGCCCGGCAAATGTGCCGCGCCACCAGCACCAGCAATAATACAACCAAATCCGTTTTCACGAGCGGACTTCCCAAAATCTGTAAGTAAGTCTGGTGTGCGATGCGCTGATACCACTTTCGCTTCGTATTCAATGCCAAACTGTTCCAGATATTCCACGGCAAACTGCATGACAGGCCAATCACTGTCACTACCCATTACTACTGCAACCTTCAAACTCGACATGGTGATCTCCGTGTCGTTTAGAAAAAGCGAAGAATTATACCCCTTTTACAAAAGAAATAACCATTCGCTTTAGATGATCGTAATATCACTTTTCAATATGCTATTATCCGCTGTCCTTAGGCTTATGCCTGTGGCTGCATCAAACACTTTTGTCATTTATCGAAAACCATAGAAAGCACAGACAATAATGAACGCGACAAACACCACCCCAGCTATATTTGAAACCAATATCGAGAACCTTGAGTTAATTGCCCGAGGAAAAGTGCGCGATATCTATCGCATTGACGATAAACACATGCTCATCGTATCGACTGATCGACTATCGGCATTCGATGTTGTATTTGAACAAACTATCCCAACAAAAGGTGCTTTATTGACTCAGGTCTCTAATTTTTGGTTTGCACGCAGCGCTCATATTATTCAAAATCACCTCAGCAATTTAAACATTGAAGATTTCGTTTCTGCTGAAGCCTTGCCGCAACTTCGCTCGAGATCAATCATTGTCAAACAGCTTAAGACATTGCCTGTCGAGGCTATCGTTCGAGGCTACATCATTGGTTCTGGCTGGAAGGATTATCAAGCAACAGGTGAATTATGTGGTATAAAATTACCAAAAGGGCTGCAGCAGGCAGAGCAATTGGCCGAACCAATTTTTACACCTTCTAGTAAAGCAGCGGTTGGAGATCACGATATTAATATCAGCTTTGATCATGCGATTGAGCTTATCGGTGAAGATATGGCGAATCAGGTGAGAGACGTCAGTATTGCACTTTATAAAATGGCTTCAGACTATGCCCAAGAGCGTGGCATTATTATAGCGGACACTAAATTTGAATTCGGTGTTGATGAAAACAATCAGCTAGTCTTGATTGACGAAATATTAACGCCAGACTCGTCAAGATACTGGCCGGCCAATCAATATCAGAAAGGCATGAGCCCACCTAGCTATGATAAACAATTTATTCGAGATTACTTAGAAACGCTTGATTGGAACAAAACGCCACCCGCTCCAAATATTCCACAAGACATAATCGATAAAACTCAGCAAAAATATCAAGATGTTCACGACATTTTAACGCGTAATTAAAAGCTTCAAATGGAGAATCAGCCTAATTTAAGATGAAGCAGCTTGACTTTAAAATAACGGGTAATGCAGAACCGATTGACAAAGACTTGGATGATTTATAAAAATTTTAATAGTCATTAGGGCAGTTACTGCTTAATAGAAATTTAACACTGCATCTAAATTTTGTAATTTAAATTTAAAAAGCGCTGAGTTGCCTAACTTTATATAATAATGCTCCTCACCGGCTCGATGGCTCGGTGAGGAACAAAGATACTAAAAAATGAAACGTATAATCAGATTAATACTTGTAGGTTTCTGACTTATAAGGACCAGCTACTTTAACATTAATGTATTTAGCCTGCGCTTCAGTCAACTGAGTCATTACGCCACCAAAACCCTTAACCATCAGGGCAGCAACTTCTTCGTCAAGCTTCTTTGGCAATACGGTTACAGTAATATTGTCTTTTTTAAACTCATCCGATTGGTCGGCAAATTTGCTAGCAAATACATGCATTTGTGCCAGCACCTGATTCGCAAACGAACCGTCCATGATACGTGATGGATGACCCGTAGCGTTGCCTAAGTTAATCAAACGACCTTCAGAAAGAAGAAGTAAATAATCATCTTTGTTATCAGCACCGGTACGATAAATTTTATGCACCTGTGGCTTCACTTCTTCCCATTCCCAGTTGTCACGCATAAACTGAGTGTCGATCTCGTTGTCAAAATGGCCAATGTTGCAAATTACTGAACCCGCTTTAGCGGCTGCCAAAATGAACTTATCACAAACGTCGACGTTACCTGTTGTTGTTACAATCAGGTCTGTCTTACCGAGAAGCGCGGTATCAATACCATCCGCACTTCGGGTGTTAATACCGTCAATGTAAGGCGATACAATTTCGTAGCCATCCATACACGCTTGCATCGCACAGATTGGATCAATCTCAGCAATTTTTACAATCATGCCTTCTTGACTCAAACTTTGGGCTGAGCCTTTACCAACGTCTCCGTAACCAATCACTAGTGCTTTCTTACCCGAAAGCAGCATGTCTGTGCCACGTTTGATACCGTCATTGAGGCTGTGGCGACAACCATATTTGTTGTCGTTCTTTGCCTTCGTAACCGAATCGTTAACATTAATAGCAGGCACTTTCAATTCGCCAGCTTCCATCATCTCAAGCAGACGATGAACGCCCGTTGTGGTTTCTTCAGTAATGCCGTGAATGTTGTCTAACATCTGTGGGTACTTATTATGAATCATGCCGGTAAGATCACCACCATCATCCAAAATCATGTTGCAGTCCCATGGTTGCCCATCCTTTAGGATAGTCTGTTCTATGCACCATTCACCTTCTGGGTTCGACTGGCCTTTCCAGGCGTATACTGCGATGCCAGATGCTGCAATACAGGCAGCGGCATGGTCTTGTGTAGAGAAGATATTACAAGACGACCAACGTACTTCGGCGCCAAGCTCAACTAGCGTTTCAATCAGCACGGCTGTTTGCACTGTCATGTGGATGCAACCAATGATCCTCGCATCTGCTAATGGCTTCTCAGCCGAGTATTTTTTGCGAAGCGTCATTAAAGCTGGCATTTCAGCTTCGGCTAAAGTGATTTCACGACGTCCAAAATCGGCGAGTGAAATATCGGCTACTTTATAATCGTTTTTTGCGACATCATTTAAAGGTGTCACTGCTGCTGTACCCATGTTGTTACTCCGTATGTATTCAAAATTTTAAGGATTGTAAAAAAATCTGGCAGATTATAGGAGACCCACTCTCTGATATCAATCTGCGGTATCTAATTCAATCATTAAAAGCTCAGAATCGAGCTCAAATTCTAGTGGGATTGAGAATTAAATATTTAAAAGGCTTATTATAGGACACATATGCATATATGTATATGTGTTTCAAATTTTTATGTTGATACGACTAACAGATCAATACAAAAGCCCTCTTATTTAAAGGTCTCAAAAAATAATTAACCTCTTTGCTTAATAATTAAGTGATTAGTCACGCCCAAATCAATAAATGTAAACACTAAGATAATCATCAACATTTTAAGTAGTTCAGCGGCTTTAATTCAGTAATCATAGTGGCATCTGTGCCTGAATAAATTACTTTGAAGGGAAGATCAAGCGTCTGAATTAAGTTTTCAAAGCAAGAGCCTTTTCCTTTGTCATGAACTCAGTTGGTCACGTAATAGAAATTTTTGTATCTTGCCTGTTGAGGTTTTCTGAATCTTCGTGAATAAGAACTTACTGGGCACTTTAAAGCCAGCCAAATTGTCTCGACACCATTGCCTTAATTCATCTTCTGTTGCGATTTCACCCGCCTTGAATTCAATAAAAGCGCAGGGAGTTTCACCCCATTTATCACTGGCCATAGCGACCACTGCAGCCACAGAAACGGCAGGATGTTGGTATAAAATATTTTCAATTTCGATCGATGAAATATTTTCCCCACCAGAGATAATAATATCTTTCGAGCGATCCTTTATCTGAATATAGCCATCAGGATGTTTAACCCCAAGATCACCCGAATGAAACCAACCACCAGAAAAAGCATCATCACTGGCAGCCTTATTTTTAAAATAACCTTTCATAACCACATTGCCACGAAACATTATCTCGCCGATTGTGATGCCATCATTAGGCACCGGACTCATGCTTTCAGGGTTAAAAACCTCCAGCCCTTCCAGCGGAAGATACCGTACGCCTTGTCTCGATTTGAGCGACGCTTGAGCCGCACTATCTAAATCATTCCACTCAACATGCCAGTCATTCACCACAGCAGGCCCATAGGTTTCACTTAAGCCATAAAGATGAGTCACATTGAATCCAGCTGATTTCATATCAGCTAAAATACGTTCAGGAGGCGGTGCTGCGGCAGTAAAAAATTCAACTTTTGTACTTAGTTGACGCTTGTCAGCCCGATCGGCTGATAATAATGCTGACATCACTACTGGCGCACCACAAAGATGGGTTACTTTGTAATCAACCAAGGCATCCCAAATCGCTTTCGGCCTAACCCAACGCAGGCAAACATGAGTGCCGCTAATCGCTGACATCGTCCAAGGAAAACACCAGCCATTGCAATGGAACATAGGTAAGGTCCATAAATATACTGAATGCTTTGCCATTGATGCCGTAAGTGCATTACCTTGTGCCAATAAATACGCGCCTCGGTGGTGGTAGACAGCCCCCTTAGGGTCTCCAGTTGTGCCAGACGTGTAGTTGATAGATATGGCATCCCACTCATCCTCAGGCATTAACCATTCAAAATTAGCGTCTCCCTGAGACAGAAAATGTTCGTAGTCAATTGCTGCCGTTATTTCGCCTGACTGCGGAAACTCAAGATCGTTGTATTCTATTATCACGGGGGTCACTTTGGTCAGCGCTAGTGCTGATTCGATCGTATCAACAAATTCACGATCAACAATTAGCACCTTGGCCTCAGCATGCTCTAGTTGAAACGCAATGACTTTTGGGTCTAGTCGAGTGTTAATCGAATGTAAAACACCACCAGACATAGGTACCCCATAATGGGCTTCTAACATGGCAGGGGTATTCGCAAGCATCACCGAAACGGTGTCACCCCGACCAATACCTCGCTGCGTTAGCGAGGATGCGAGCTGTCGGGACCGATTATAAAAATCCACATACGTAAACCGTTGCTGTCCATGAACAATAGCAACCTGTTTAGGGAAAACGCTCGCCGCTCGCTCAAGAAAAGTTAGTGGTGTCAGCGGCTGAAAGTTAGCTGGGTTTCGATCGAGATCAGTACTATATGGATTAGTCACTTGAGAGAACCTCTATCTATCTTGCCATTCTGGGGAACGCTTTTCGATAAAAGCATTAATGCCTTCTTCAGCATCATGCTTTAACAAATTATCAACCATTACCTGTGATGCATAATCATAGGCATCGGCCAGTGTCATTTCTCGTTGATGGTAAAAAGCTTGCTTGCCCGTGGCCAGCGCCATCGACGACTTTGATGCTATTATGGCCGCCATTGCCATTGTCGCCTCAGTCAGTTTTTCGTCTACAACAACTCGATTAACAAGACCAATATGCTCTGCTTTCGTGGCGCTCACCATCTCACCCGTGAGCAACATTTCCATTGCCGCCTTGTTTGAAACATTGCGGGACAAGGCTACCATTGGCGTCGAACAAAACAACCCAATATGAACACCAGGGGTACTAAATAAGGCTGATTCAGAGGCTAATGCCAAGTCACAACTGGCTACCAATTGGCAACCAGCAGCTGTCGCTACACCCGTGACTTCTGCAATAATAGGCTTTGGATGGTTTACAATTAACTGCATTAAAGCCGAGCAGTTAGATAGCACCTCAGTAAAGTAGGCTTTTCCGTTATCTACCTGAGTGCGACTCGCCGTTATTTGCTTTAAATCGTGCCCAGCACTATAGGCTGGGCCGTTTGCAGCCAAAACAATAACGCGAACAGAACTGTCCAATTCTGCATGGTAAAAGGCGCTTGTTAGCGCTGCCATCATCTCTTCAGATAGCGCGTTACGGCGCTTCATATCATTCATGGTGAGCCGTAAAATCCCACCTACGGTGGCCTCTTCAAGAACCAAATCACTTTGATTTATCGAATTGATATTAGCTTTATTGCTACTCATGACTTCAACCTCACTTTATTAGCTGGATCATTTCTGACAAAAAATTGCTGGCAGGAATCAATGACAGAACTGACTGGCAGCCTAATTAAATACTAGCTTGCAATCAGTGGATATTAATTTCAATGCTACTGTCAAGTGTATTCGCGATGAAACAATATCGATGCGCTCTATCATGCATTTTCTTCAATTCGTCATCGCTTACTTCAAATCCTGAATCAAATTCAACGGTTGGATGCAGATCAATTTTAATGACCGACATTTGACCTTTTGAATTTTTACCCAAATGTGCCACCGCATGATCATTAAAAGAGGCCACTGGCCACTTTGCTTTTGCCGCTAACGCAAGAAAGGTCATTAGATGACAGCTACTTAAAGCGGCAGCTAACGCTTGTTCTGGATTTGTATACTCGGCATTGCCGCCCCAATCCGGGGCTGCATCGGCTTTTAACTTAAACTGTTGATTGTAAGTAACATCATGCGCGTTGGAAAATTGGCCAGGCAACAATTCAGCTGACGCTCTTTTCCACACTATATCAATTGAGAGGTCAGACATTACAAGCCTCCTACGTTTAATGTAAACATCAAAGTGCGGCTCCAGCCAACCCTTTTTTAGGGTCGTAAAAAGGTTTTGGTACAACGACCACAGGTAACTGACCTGAGGGCATATCAACCACTGCTTTCGTTCCTTCAGCACTAAAATCACTATCCATCATAGCCAGTGCAATATTCCGCTTTAGGCGTGGTGAATAAATAGCGGAAGTGACATGGCCCACCTTTTTTGAACCAATAAAAAGAACCCATTGTCGGGTATTTGGGCTTTCCAATGCCGGACCATCGATTTCGATACCAACCTGTTGCCGACGAACACCCTGTCGTTCGATTTTAGTAAGTGCAGCTTTACCTATGAAGTCAGCATCCATGTTTAAATCAACCAGACGACCCAAGCCTAATTCGAAGGGATTCGTCTTACTATCCATATCAGCATGGTAAGACAACATGCCACCTTCAATACGGCGGATTGAAGAGGTATGACCTGGCTTCAGCCCAAGCGGCTCACCCACTGCCATCAAATGCTCCCAGAGCGCTTCGCCATGACGGCCATCACGCAGATAGATTTCATAGCCAAGTTCGCTCGACCAGCCCGTTCGAGATATAATCAAAGGAATGCCATTCAAATCAACCTCTCGTAGCCAGTAGTAAGGCAAGTCTTCGATTTCATCACCAAACACAGCTTTCATCACGTCACCTGATTTAGGGCCCTGTAACTGCAAAGGCGAAACGTCCGGCTCCTCGATGCTGACATCTAATCCAGAATTAATCGCAACACCTTGTGCCCACAGTAAAATATCACTGTCTGCGAGTGATATCCAAAAGTGATTTTCAGCCAACCGAAGAAGAATAGGATCGTTTAAGATGCCACCTTCAGCATTGGTAACCAAAATATATTTGCACTGACCAACTGCACATTGAGAAAGATTGCGAGGGGTTAACAGCTGAACGAATTCGGCAGCATCAGGTCCTGTAATTTCAACCTGTCGCTCAACGGCAACATCACACAAGATTGCCCCATTAACCAAATTCCAAAAATTTTGAACAGGATCACCAAAATCACGAGGTATATACATGTGGTTGTAAACAGAGAAACCTTGAGCACCCCAGCGAACAGTGGCATCAAAATAAGGTGACTTACGGATCTGTGTGCCAAAGCCGACATCGCCAATCATAGAATTGCTCATACAGATGACCTTAGTTTTATTTAAGTTAGGTTGAATAAGAAGCTAAAATAATACTCGAGTTAAATTAATAGCATGGACTTTTTTCTACGCTAGGGCGGCATAATCAGATTGATTTTAAATGATATACAGTCTATTTAGACTGTTAGCGAGCAGCTGGATAGAAATATCGGCTATAAGTCAATTAACTTACGCTTAATCGACTTCACTTCACGTGTCACGATGTAGGTGTAAAAACGGTCTATGCCAATATCTTCGATCAGCAGGTTATCGATCAATACTTGATAAGCCTGAATACTTGGTACGATCAATTTCATGATGTAATCAATGCCGCCACCTGTGGCAATGCACTCAACAATTTCATCAATCTGACCAATGCGTTTTTCAAACCGTTCAAAGTCTTCATAACGATGCTGTTTGAGGGAAATCTCCAGCATCACTGTTGCCACATTAGCAATTTTACCAAACGCTATCTCAGCATGATAACCACTAATAATACCCGCTTTTTCAAGTCGAGTTAAACGGGTCCAGCAAGGCGTCGCCGATAGATTAACCTTCTCAGCCAATGCTGTTTTGCTCAAACGTCCGTGTGTCTGGACAGCAGACAAAATACGAAGGTCAGTCGCGTCCAACTTAATCACACTCATAACGATTGCCACTGTTTCATAAAATCAATTTAATGCAATGAAGTAACAAGCGAAATCATTTTGCAATTCGCCTCGTCAATGGCTCTGCCCCAAATTGTCAAATGGGAAAATTAATTCACAAATCCTTTTTTTTCAACCTACGCCGATTCATTCGCAAACTAACCAAAACTGCAATAACAATAAAAGGCACCGAGATACCCAACACTAAATCAATATCCAAATTAACGCCAAACTGTTTCAAGCTCTTTAAAACATAATCAAGTAAGCCGACACTGTAATAACTTAATACAACAACTGACAGTCCTTCAACCATTTCCTGTAAACGAAGCTGCATTGCGGCACGTTTATCCATCGAGCTTAAAAGATCACGATTTTGAGCCTCTAAATTAATATTAATGCGAGTTCGTAATAAGTTGCTGACACGAGCAATACGATTTGATAATGCTTGTACTCGGGCCGAAACCGACTCACAAGTTCGAACTGCAGGCTCTAGACGCCGCTCCATAAATTCATTAAATGACTGAGCGCCTTCAATTCTCTGTTCGCGTAACTCATTTATTCGACGCTTAATCAAACCATAATAAGCACTCGTTGCCGAAAATCGATAACCACCCGTCGCTGCTATATGCTCTACATTCGCTGCAATTTGACTTAACTCATACAGTAACTGCTGTTCATTCTCATCTTCACGGTGCATTGCCAATTGCTGAGTCACCAACTCCAACTTTGAATCACAGGTACTTAAATCATGCGAATACTGTCTAGCTAATGGCAGGCCTAATAGCGCAAGCATTCGATAAGTTTCGATCTCAAGAATACGTTGCACTAGGCGACCCGCTTGACGATAGCGCAAATGATGATTCTCGATCAGAATACGATTAAAACCATCACCATGAATATGGAAGTCAGACCAAACTCGAGCCGCACCATCCGACACTTCACTTCCTGCTACAGTGTTAGACGAAAATAACTCTGACAAACCTTCTAAATCACGATGGCCTTCGGGGGCACCCAAAAGCTCTAAGTTCAGCATAGTAATTACTTCACCCGGCAAGCAATCGAACCATTCAACCGGTAGTTTTGACAAGGCTGTTTCTTTAAACGGCGTCGAATTGGAGCATGATTCACTAATGGTATAGGTAGAGAACTCCGAATGCCGTTCCCAGCGTAGTTTAAACATAGGAAAATCACCTATGTAGAAATTGGCATCTTGATTCGGCCTATTAACGGCGTAGCGGTCGCAAAGCACATTGATAGCATCAAGGTCTTTGCTACGGTCATTCGACAACAAAGCCACATGCGTGACCCGTAATGGCGCACTCATCATTTGATGAGGTCGTGCGTGCACCTCATTATTCAAGTGAATACGTTGAGGATGATTTTTTAAATTCGAAGCATTCATAGTATAAATGTAACAGCGTCCTTAAAAATAATACAGTTTAAATATCGCCACCTACCTTCATTTATGACTGATATCATTTTAGGGCTAATAAAGCCTGCCCTCACTATGATTAGATTAAAAGCTCAATCCCAGGGCCAATTAAGCAAAAAAAAGATCCGTAATAGCTAGAATTCTGTTGCTGTTATACCATTTAAAGACCAATTAGTTGAGGAAGACTGAAACGCAAACCCACTCGAGTCTTTACCGAACTATCATACATGCATGCATTACCAGAATGGGCCCGCAAGAAACGGTTTAAAAGTAGAGACATAAATACCCATATTTTTACGAAAGGCAGTAAAACATTTACTTACTCAGTGTAGGCCAGTTTAACCTGCCCCTTGCTTCAACCAAGACCCTCAATAGGGCATAGAATAACAACTTATAGTCCAGTATAAATTAAATAATAACATTGACCCCACCATTAGATAACTATATATTGCGCAAAAATTAGGTACAGGGTCTCTTATTTGAAAACTTTATGAGACTTTAGCCATTAAAAGGTTGAGAAATATTTTAATTTAAATCAAGCACTTTAAAAATTAAAAGCGTCACTTCATATCCAAATTGTCCTAGCTAAAAACAACGATGCTGAGTGGTTGTTCCAATTTAATTCTTTAGAACAGAAAACCCCTACTAATATTTTTTTACATTGAAAACTACAATTTTCTTTAAAAGAAAATTGAATAACCAATCTATTAGCAGAGTGCTAACCGCCATTAATTTTTGTAACTTAGTTACTTTGCAAAAAAACTATTTCGTTTAATTAAAATACTTAGAATAATATTCTTAATACCTGTCTCTTATACACATCTGACGCTGCCGACGACTCCTTACGTGTAG
>OJEJ01000179.1_pt1 | contig 31710 bp, 35 predicted proteins | sample 1593271 | NCBI WGS metagenome assembly OJEJ01 (sample SAMN05416877, study PRJEB24817) | seawater metagenome | isolation source: Sea water | place: Canada:Atlantic | collected 2013-11
AGCGTAGCGTCTCGTGGGCTCGGAGATGTGTATAAGAGACAGTTTACAAACAACATCAGAAAATTTAAGTGCAGCGAACTCTCGAATCAGAGATGTGGACTACGCAAAAGTTGCAGCAGAGAATGCAAAAAACAACATACTAGGACAAGCAGGTACTGCAGTTCTGGCACAAGCAAATGCTCAAGGTCAGAATGCATTAAAACTTGTTGGTTAGTTGATATAACTTTGGACCCTCGGCATTGTGCTGAGGGTTTTTTTTTGCCAAAAATACGGTTCTCAATCACAATCAGTCTTTTTCAAAACTTTAATAAAATAAAAAAAATGCATTATTTTCCTGAAAATGGAAATTATTTATAAAGTTATTCTGTTTTGACTCGATAAGTTAATTAAGAAGTCTCATGAGAGATTTCAATATTAAAAAAACCATCGATTAGAGCAGTAAGCTCATCTATTTCAAGGGTTCAGAAATAGAGTTTCAAGGACTGATAAAACGATCAAACAAGGAGGTATAATATGGGTTTCCGTATTAATACAAATGTTTCATCACTTTCAGCTCAAAATGCTTTAAGTAAGAATTCTAGAGAATCTCAGAGTACGCTAAGTAAAATGTCATCAGGAACAAGAATTACAAAGTCATCTGATGATGCTGCTGGTTTAGCAATTAGTGAGAAACTAAAAGCACAAATTAAATCAAATGCTCAGGCCAACCGAAATGCGAATGATGGTATTTCAATGGTTCAAACTGCAGAAGGTGGTTTGGATGAAGTATCAAATATGCTTACAAGACTAAGAGAGCTTTCCATTCAAGCATCTTCGGATACAGTTGGGGATACAGAAAGAGGCTTCACGAATATGGAGTATCAAAACTTAAAACAAGAAATTGAAAGAATTTCACAGGTCACGGAGTTTAATGGCGTTAAGCTTTTATCTGGAGAAGGAGAAGCTCTTGATTTTCAGGTTGGTATAAATAATGATGATTTTCAAGATAGAATTGTTTACGATTCAACGGCACAAAGTGCAAGGCTAGATAACCTCGGAATTGCTGATATTACTGTTGGTGATAAAGAGGGAGCTCAAGGCTCACTATCAACAATTGATCAAGCAATTGAAACTGTTTCAGGGCAAAGAGCAGCTTTAGGTGCTATTCAAAATAGATTAATATCAACTAGTAGTAATTTAGAGACTACTAACGAGAACTTAAGTGCAGCGAACTCTCGAATTAGAGATGTCGATTATGCAAGAGTTTCGGCTGATAACGCTAAGAACAATATTCTTAATCAGGCCGGTACTTCAGTTTTAGCTCAGGCTAATGCTCAAGGCCAGAATGCATTAAGACTTATTGGTTAATATCAACATCTAACACTAAAAGTACCAATATCCCCCTGAATAGGGGGATTTTTTTATGTAAATTTTTCAAATTCGTACACCCAAATACATTTCTTAGATACAATTTAGCCTATGAAAAATTTGGTATTTCTTATTCTCGTGAGCGTGATTTCATTATCTTGTGCACCTAAGGCAAATAGAATTGTTATTAAGGACTATAGGAAGACAAGTGTAGGAGTACCAATCCCGCTAAAGTATTCAAGTAGGAAATGTCTTTCAACTCTTAGGTCGAGTGCTACCGCCTCACTACCAATGACTAAACTACTTTCTATGGGTACAAAAAAACTTTATATCCTTAGAGACTATAACTATTCAGATATTTTTTCTAATACAGAGCTAGGGGGCACACTTAGTGATTACTTTGAAAACGGAGTTTATATTGAGTCTTTGGAGGGAAGCCAATCTTTAGATAATTGCTTACTGCAGGAAGAGTCTTATGAAGAAGATACATATGAGGATGCAGCAATCAGTATTCTCGTGCCCATAAGAGAGTTTAAAGAAAAGTATTCTAATATTTTAAATGGACTATCTCTTAGGGAGCTAACTTTAAAAGTTGCACCTTTGGAACCTCAAGGTGAAGGATACTTAGTTAATAATGCTTATTATTCTGGACGAAAGTTAGAAATAGTTTTTTTGCCTCAAGGAAGTGTTGACGGTAGCGAAGTTCCTTTTGGCGGAGTTCCTTTATGGAAGTTTCCGATGGTCTCGCTTCATGAATACGGACATCATATTTTTAGAGAACTTGTGTATACCGATGCTGATAAAGACATTGCTCCCGACGATTCTTTTCATGATAATAAATTATGTTTTGATAATAGTATGGTTGATGAAGAACATAATATAACTTCTACTAAGAGTAGTGGTGTTATTACAAAAATGACATCTCTCACAGCTATTAATGAAGGCTTTGCTGATCTATTAGCTTATTATGGCTATGCTCCATCAAGAAAAATTATCAATATGGGCTGTATGACTAAAAGTCGAGATGTTGAATACGGTATCTTTTATAACGGCGATAAGAAGACTTTAAACAAAAAGAATCTGAAGTCTTTTTTAAATCCTACCGAGATGAAAGTCGGGGCATGTAATGTGGATACAAACTATCAAGACGTTCACATCATCGGTGCTATCTATGCACGAGCATGGTATGATGTTTTAAGTACACTTTCTCTAACAGATTCTAAAAAAATACGTATTTTAATTTCTTGGCTGAAGAATTTGAACTCTTCAAATCACTCAATTTCTCAACCAACTGAGCTTTTAGCTGCTGGTGTCGAAGATATGTGGGATTCCCTCGTTCAGAATGGTTATGGACAAAGGTTAGATAAATGTAGTGTTTATAAAAACTATTTCCCTGTATTATCTCCACTTGAGTGCGTCGAGTAGACGAAATAATTCTTTATGTTAAGATTAGCATATGAAATCGAATATCCGAAAAGCTGTCTCACTTGTGTTTCTATTTGAAAATAGCGTCTTTAGTATTGTAAGACAAAATTACCTTAAAGCATTTCCTGGCTATACCTCCTTTCCTGGTGGAAAAGTTGATCACTCCGACCAAGGAGACTCTCTAGAAGACACTCTTATGAACACGATCATAAGAGAGGGGTCTGAAGAGCTAAATATTAATATACCAAGTGCGATAGAGTCTGGTGCTATTACAGACATAAGACAATTCGCTAAGGCAACATCTCCTGACTTTAACCCTCATCGCTATGAAGTATACTTTTACCTTATTAAGTGTAATGCACACTTAACTTTTGATGTTGATGAGAGTGAGGCTCGAGAGTTCTCTTGGCTTTCCGCCTCAAAAGTCGTTGGGGATTATTATCAAGGAAAAAACTTGATGGTTAAGCCAGTGCTTGATGTTTACAAAATGATTGCTAAAGAGGGTGTGAATGTGGAGTTCTTAGATTTTGATCAGACTCGAGAGGTCTATGATATACCTAGAATTGAGAATATACATGGGGTCGTTCAACTCATGCCAGAGTCAAACACAGTCCCTCCTGCATCTCGTACAAATTGCTTTCTAATTGGGGATGTTGAAAAAATTGTTATTGATCCTTCTCCAAAAAATAAAGTGGAATATGATAATCTTTGTAAAGTCTTAGGCCTATTTAATATACAACAAATTTTTATAACTCATCATCATAAAGATCATCATCAATTTGCAGCAGATATTGCACGTAAATTTGAACTTCCTATTTTAATTTCTCAAGATTCTTTTGAGCGAATAAATCGACTCTATGGAGATGATTACTTTTTTGAAATTACTGTCAACATTATCAGAGAGGGTGATGTTATAGGACAATGGCTTAAAAGAGACTTGGTTATTCATGAGATCCCTGGCCACGATGAAGGGCATCTCGGTCTAGCGCCTGATACTTTAGATTGGTTCATTGTTGGAGACCTTTTCCAGGGAGTAGGTACAGTTGTTGTTGGAGGAGATGAAGGAGATATGCATAAATATATGCGCAGCCTTGAGAAAGTGATTAATCTTGCACCAGGTTCTGTTATCCCATCTCATGGTATCCCTCTAGGAGGGACAAGTATCCTTGAGAGAACTTATAAGCATAGAGAAATGAGAGAAGAGCAGATTCTTGATCTTTTCAACAAAGGGTATGATTTAGATCGCATTTTAACGACAATCTACTTTGATATCCCAGAAAAAATTCTTAAATATGCCAAGGCGAATATTCAGTCTCACCTAGATAAACTAAAGATAGATAAAAAAATCTAGTTAAAAATCTAAATCATTTATGATGTTCTTTTCAAATTGATTTGGCCTATAGGTATTTCCATCAATAGAGACCACTTTGTTAATTAGGGATTCAATTGAATTCGTATTAAGTCTAATTCTAAGAGGTGCAAAATAGAGAGAACTTTCATTTTCAATAAAAAGTTTCTGAACTTTACTCTTATCAATAAGACTTATAACTTTTAATGTAATGCTACTCATAATAATCTCCTTATTACACTTTTATACTCGTAATAATTTTATCAAAGTTTGCTGTAAACATTTTATCTGAATTTTTGTCTCCAAGTAGTCGACTATAAATATGATAAGCGATCATATTTGCATAAATCTCATAACCTGCTTGTTTAATATCAACATTACTGCGAATTTGATTTTCTTCATTTGAAACTCTTAAGGCACGTTCAAAAGAACCTATCATTGTCTCTTGAAGTAGTTTTACGTGATCTCTCACATTCCCTGGTCTATCGTCGTATTCAACAATAGAAGAAAGAAAAGGACATCCTCCAGTCATGTAGCTACCAGACCATTTTTTCCAATTCATCATCATCGCTTCTAAACGAGGAAGTCCTCTTGGTTTCTTGAGTGCTGGAATAATAACTTGCTGTGTGAAATTCTCCGCAGCATAGTCTAGAACCATAATTTGTAATTTTTCTTTTGATTTGAAATGACCAAAAAGACCACTCTTACTCATTCCAACTGATTTTGCTAATTCTCCAATTGAAAGACTTTCAAGACCGAACTTACTGGTAAGTTGTAGGGCAGTGTTTAGAATAGTTTCTTTGGTTTTAATTCCTTTACTCATACTTTATTATAGCACGACCGTTCGTATTTGGCAACAAGGCTAAGTATAAGTAACTATGGAGCTTCAACCTGAAAATCTGAGTTTTTAAGATTCAGGGGACTTCCTGAAATCGAGCCGATATTGTCTTCAATATTTGAACTGTTATCAGCAATTTGGTCACCAAATTGGTACCAGTGAGTAAGAGTATTGCTAAAAGTGAGAGCGTTTAAATCATATGCACTGCCGTTATTGTAAAGCTCTTTAACTTGATTTGACCTGAGAGCAATATCAAAAAAGGCCAACTCATCCACCTTACCTATAAAAGACTTCTGGATACCAGTGTAGCTTGCAAGGTGAAAGGGGTGAGTACCAAAGCTCGCCAAGTTTTTATTAATTGAGAGGAACTTATTCCCATCAATAAAAATACTAAATTTATTTGGCTGAATCACTGTGGTGACTTGGTGCCATATATCGTCCGAGAAATCAAAGGTCTTAGTTTTTGTCTGAAAAGTTCCTTCATCATCAGTAAAACTAACTTCTAAAAACTTTCTATTAACACCAAGGCTTAGGGCCGAACTCGCACTACCTCCGCGATGGAATGTAATTATACGTTGATCATCTTTAAACTCACGATCTCTTTTGATCCAAAGAGAGACAGTAGAGTTATCACTAGTGAGAATATCCTTACTAGCGCCAAAGGTAATATTTTGCGCACCAGAAAAGGCAAGTGACCTTTGATTATTAAAGCTTGGCCAAGGTAGTGTCGTAAATTCAACGACATTTGTATTCGTATCTATATGGCCTCTATTATCTAGAGCTCTAACTAGTATTTTATAGTTGGTATTGGGAGTGAGTCCTTTTAGCTTGAGTTTACTTTTTGGTGCTAAAACGGTGTTTATAATTTTTCGATCAACAGTTGTTACAGAGATAATATTATATGCATGAAGCCCATCAATATGAGTCCATGATATTTCAGCAGATGTTCTGGTAACTTTACTTACTCTTTCAAGACCATCAAATTTTATCAAGCTTGGCTCAGCTTCTGGGCTTGTAACCGGGCAAAGAGATGATACTGTTTTGTACTCTGTTTCGGGCTCAATAATCTGGTCATCACAACCTAGAGTAAAAAGTAAACTTAGTATTATTAAAATTTTCATAAATATCCTATTTAATCATGTAGCTAAAGTTAATACCAACTGACTCTTCTCTTTTTAAGTCGGTGTCTCTGTATTGAGTTGAGGCAAATTCCAAACCGGCAATATAACTTTCGGTAATATTTACTTTTCCAAGGATAGAAGCCTGTGATGCTCCATACTCACTATTCGCTGTAAGAGCATTTTGTCCAAATATTCTTTCGTACTTGATAGCAGAATGAAAAACATTGTTCTTGAAGTAGAATTTCTTCTTGATATTTGCTCCAATCCATAATGATTGATCCCTTCTTGTCTCAAATTGTTCATCCTCTTCAAAAGCAATAGACTTTTCGTTTATTGCAACAGTAGGTCCAAAGGTAAATGGAATATTCGAGTGAGTAATTTCCATTTCGGACTTTACTTCGTAAGTCGGTTCTAAATTCATTGTTCGCGTTTGGTTATTACTAAAACGGCCTACACCATGAGACACTATGTTTAGATGACCGTTAAAGTTATATGTAAGTTGATTGAATTTGTAGTTATTATTTCCTTCTACTTCAAGTGCCAAAGAAAAATTATCATTCAAACTAATCTGAGTGTTATTGAGTTTCATTGTTTTTCTAGAATAATCAAAAATAAAATAAACATCCTGATGATCTGAAATCAATGAAGAAAACAGTCCGTACCTTTTGGGTTGTGAAGAAATACTTTTATAAGTAATTTTTTCTTGTGTTGGTTTTACTTTACTGGGAAGGATTATTGGAAATCCTTTCTTGAGGTCTTTATCTTGAAGTGAGGATAAGTGATTCATTTCAAGAGTTCTTTGAACCCATTTATCTTCACCCCAGAGTGGAGAATATCCATGATATTGCAAAATCTCTGATAAGGTTTCACCCTCTTTTAGAATATGAATTTTGTATTCCTGCGCAAAGACAGAACTGGTTAACATTAAAAGAAAAAATCCTATTTTCATTATCACTCCCTGATAAACTTATTATAGGAAGTTTATCGCAGTTTGTTTATATAAATCTTCAATTTAAGAATATTTTTATGAGATAACTAAGTTAGCAAGCCTGAAACCAGCAATGGCTAAAACAAGACCAAATAAGGGACTCAGAAACATATAGCTTAAGGCCGGAAGGTAGTGCTGATCATTTAATAAATTTAAAATTTGTACGCTAAATGTTGAGAACGTAGTTAAACCACCACACAAGCCTATGACAAGAGCATTTGTTAGCATAGAGGACGGGTTCTGTTTAGATACATAAAATAGATAACCAGCAATGAATGACCCCAGCAAGTTCACCGTCAATGTAGACAATGGAAACTGGCCAGGGCGTATTACAATAAACTGATCAATAAAATAACGACTGAAAATACCAAACAGGCCAAAAAGACCTATTAGAAATAGTTGCATCTAGTGGATAGAACTATTATGTATATAAAGTCTAAAAATTTTGTCTTTAGTTCTTCTAATAGAAAAATTTCCAGATTCTTTTTGATCGATTAGAAACTGATAAAAACTAGGGTTCGTGTCTTGAATTTCCAAAACAGACTTTCCCTCATTATCACCAAAATCGATAACGACACATTCTTCTGCAATAATTCCTGTTAATGGACTAACTTCTTGTGGCAAAGCCATGAATTCCCTCCTTAGAATAAATAGCAACATTAGAAAAGCAATCCTTTGCTTTTAATAATTTTTAAATATTTAGCACGGATTGAAAAGAAAAATATTTTATTTTGATGTGAAATTTTTAAGAAAAATAACAAGTGCCTTGAACTCTTGAGGGTACTCATCAGACAATACAGACTTTAAAACCTCTAAGGATTGAAAAATGCTTACTGAATCTCTATAGGGTCTGTCATGAGTCATGGCGACTAATATGTCTAAAGCACTTACTAAATTGGACTCAAGCCCTGCGAGAAATTCATCTGGGTATTGAAAATCTTTATTATTCACTAGTGACTGAATTTTATGGTTTAAGAAATGATGGTTCTTAATCAAATTGAGCTGAGTATTACTGAGAGGAACTCTTCCCTCAAGTATTTTCATCGAGTTCTCAGCATGTTCAGCAAATAACTTTTTATCGAAGTCATTTAGGTGGGATTGCTCAAACTTTTCTCGAGGAATAAAACTCATTCCAATATCCTTAAAGTAGCTTGTCAGAAAAAGTCCTTCCATTTCTTTTTCACTAAATAGACGAGTCTCTTGCATAAAACTTAGGAGCATAATTGATGAGAGTAGTGGCTGCGTATGAGTGTAATGATATTTTGAATTTGATAGAACATTATAAATGTTTTTTTGAATTCCTTTATTATTTAATAAAAGAGAGCTAAGGTTTTTGGTATTTTGAAACTGACTCGTCAGTAGTTCATCATCAAAAGGATTTTTATATAAATTACTCATTTGCATAGACAGGAGGTTTACTTGCCTAGTAGCATTTTTAGTTGCATCACCTATGGATAAAGATCGAGTTTGCTTAGTAAGCTCTTTGTTAAGAAGTTTTCTTAAGCTGTCATAGTCTTCATCATGTAAAAAAATATCAGAGCTATACGACTGAGCGTACTCTCTGACAAAGTCACTAGTTATTCCCTCTCTTGGTGCAATGACTTTTTTAAATTTTCCATTTTCATATGCATAGGCCGGCTCAGTTAATGTCTGAATGAAAAGAAGTTCACCTATAAAGACAGGCTTAAGTGTTAAATTCAGTCTATTGTGCTTGGCCGCGGAGTAGTTTTGATCCATGGATATATTATATGCGATATTTAAGATTTTTGTGTAAGAAGCTCAAGATTATTTTGCATAAAGTCTGAGTATTTTACACCATGATTCTCCATCATCGTGGGAAACATTGAAATACTAGTATGCCCTGGAAAGGTGTTAATCTCATTGATAATAACTTCACCGTTTGGAGTGAGAAAAAAATCGATCCGCGAAAGATGGCGGAGCTTTAGACTTTGAAAAGCGATCTGCGATTGTGTATGTATTTTTCTTATGGTTTCTTCACCTATATCGGGTGCCACAACAAAGGTCTTTGTTTCACTATTGTCGGAGTACTTCTCTTCAAATGTATAAAAATCACCGGGACATGAAATTTCACCAGGCTTAGTTATATGAACTTCACCTTTATACTCAAAAACAGCTACTTCAAGTTCCCTTGCTACTATACCTTTTTCGATAATAACGAAAGGAGAGAACTTAAAAGCTTCCGAGATGTATTTTCTAACGTCTTCAGATGAATCTGCTTTATAACAGCCAACTGAACTACCTTGATTGGTGGCTTTAATATAAACAATTCCGTGTTGTTCTTGAAATTTAATGGCAGCATCTAGATCATTTTGATTATTCAAATTGAGGAAGGGGGCCGTCTTTAAGCCAGCATTTTCTAGCATCAATTTTGTAAGAAGCTTATTAAAACATATTTTACTGGTTTCAGGGGAACATCCAAAATAGGGAACCTTGATTAAGTCGAGTAGTGATTGAATGTCACCTGTTTCTCCTGGGTAACCATGGAAGCAGGGAATTACAGCATCAATATGATATGAATCTTTAGCTGTAGATAGTTTTTTATCAAAGCCAAGACTGCACTCAACACCTTCAAGTAACCATTTATTTTCTTTTGTTATTTCAATGCTTAGAATATTAAACTTGGAAGAATCAATTTTTGATTTAATATAATCAGCAGAAATAAGTGAGATATCATGCTCAGAACCTCCGCCACCTTTTATTAGGAGAATATTTTTCATTACAACTCTCTTAATATTTTAGGCATTTTATCAAGGTTTAGTTCGTAAAGCATTTTTAGTAAGTCTTCAGTACCCATCTCATCTGTTTGTTGTGATCCATATGCTCTAATCGATGCACTGTTATTCTCAACTTCTTTGTCTCCTAAAACAATCATAAATGGTATTTTCGCTTTTTGAATTGTTCTCGTCTTTTTTCCAAGAGTTTCTGCAGAGTGATCAACGCGACACCTGATACCAGCTTTCTTTAAAATTAAGCCAAGTGCATCAGCATGTGCTCCGTGGATCTCATCATTTACTGGGACAATAACGATTTGTTCTGGAGCAAGCCAGAAAGGAAATACTCCAGCTATATGTTCAAGGTAGACTGCAAAGAATCTCTCCAAAGAACCTAATAGCGCCCTATGGATAACGACAGGTCTTTCTTCTCCACCTTCTTGGTTTTTAAATTTTAAATCGAATCTTTCCGGTAAATTAAAGTCTAGTTGAATCGTGCCTAATTGAAAGTATCTGCCTATGGCATCAGAGATTTGAACGTCTATTTTTGGTCCATAAAAAGCACCATCACCTTCATTGATATGATATTCGTGATCGGAAGCATCTAAAGCTGCCTTCAACGAAGTTTCGGCCATATCCCAAATGGCATCATCTCCAACCTTTTTCTCTGGTCTTGTCGATAGGCCTATTTTTATGTTTTTAAAACCGAAGTGGTCATAGCATACATTAAACATTTTTAAGAGATTAGATATTTCTTTTTGTATGTCGTTCTTATCAAGAAAAACATGAGCGTCATCTTGGCAAAAAGTTCTTACTCTTGTTAGTCCTGCAAGGGCACCACTTCTTTCATTTCTGTGAAGTCTTCCAAAGTCAGCAAATCTTAAAGGAAGATCTCTGTAAGAATATTGCTTATGCTTAAACATGAGCATATGGCAGGGACAGTTCATCGGTTTAATTGCCATTTCTCTGTGATCATCTTTTGTAAAAAACATGTCTTCAGCGTAATTATCGTAGTGGCCAGAAGTCTTCCATAGTTGAACATCTAAAACTTGAGGAGTTATAACTTCTTTATAATCAAATTGATCATAAATTCTTCTCATAAAACTTACGAGTTCATTGTAAACAATTGTTCCTTTTGGTTCAAAGAAGGGAGAACCTGGTGATGCTTGATCAAAAAGAAACAAATCGAGCTCTTTACCTAGCTTTCTGTGATCTCTTTTTTTAGCTTCTTGTAGAAATGTAAGGTGTGCTTTTAATTCCTCTTTACTATCGAAGCATGCAGCGTAAATTCGCTGTAACATAGGTCTTTTTTCATCACCGCGCCAATAAGCTCCCGCTGTATGAAGTAACTTAAAGTTAAAGTTTAAGTTCTTTGTGGTCTCAACGTGTGGTCCCCGGCAAAGATCAATAAAGTGATCACCCTGTGTATAGTAAGATATCGCTTCATCATCGGGTAGATCATTTATAAGCTCAATCTTATAATCCTGACCCCTTTCTGCAAAAATTCGGAGTGCTTCTTCTCTTGAAACTTCATAACGTGTAACTGCATCTCCACGCTTGATAATTTCTTTCATTTTTTTCTCGATGCCTTTTAAGTCTTCATCAAGGATTCGGGATTTCATATCTATGTCGTAGTAAAAACCATGCTCGATGGTTGGTCCAATTCCAAGCTTTACCGTCTCGGTTGGATACAGCTCTTGCACCGCTTGTGCCATTAAGTGAGCAGTTGAATGTCTTAAAGTATCCAAATCGAATTGGGCCGCCATGGGTTACCACCTTTTAGTTGACCAGAGTTGAAATCATAATCTATCAACTTTGCTACGTTTTATCAATCAGTTAGAAGGGGAAAATTAAGACAAACAAGTAATAATTTCAGACTTATAAATGGATGAAGAGCCCTGGATTAAAGTGAATATTTTTGGCAAGTTCGCCAGAAATCCTATACTTAGGAGAGATCATTCGGCTCCCAGTGTAAGATAATAAACAAAATATTTTTTTTAGACACATGATTGCGATGTGTTAGCTATTTTACAAGCAAGAGTTAATAATGTAAGTTTTAGCTGATTCTAGGGAAACCTAATGGGGAAAGTTATGGAAATTAATGAGCCAGAAAACAATGTAAGTAGTCACGATGTCTTTATGGCAAAAGCCGAAGTCCTAAGAGAAGTGGATCTTCAAGGTGAAAATGCTGAAGAAGATAAGATGATTGGCGAAGGCTATTATCGTTTGGCGAAAATATATTATGATAAAGCAGATTTAATTAATGCTGAAGACTATTTCTTAAAGGCTCTCGATAAGACTATATACCCTAGAGATAGCTTTGCTATGTTTAAGTGCTACGGCTTTCTTATTAGAGTTTACTCTGAAATGTTAATGGAAGATGAAGCAGAAAAGTACATCATAGAGGCAGAGAAACTAGTAGAGCTTTTTCAAAAAGACTCGGGAAGCCTAAACAGTCATTTCTTTTACAATGCAGGAATGGTGAAAACTTATAAAGGTGAATTTAACTCAGCTTTAGAAAATTTTACTCTTTCATATCAGAAAGCTCAAAAAGAGAACGAGCCTGAGCTTATAGCGAAGGGTCTTTATGCAATGGCAAACGCTTGTTTTAATTTAGAAAAGTACACTGATGCATTGAGCTACCTTATGCAGCTCGATGAGCTCCTGCAAATACTTACAAAAGGTTACCTGAAAGGAAGCATGCATATGCTTTTAGGGAACATATATAAAGAGCAAGAGAAGTATGCAGAAGCAGAGAAGTCATATGAGTATGCTATTGAGCATCTTCAAGTTAAAAATTGCTGGAATCTATTGGGTTATATACTTTTAGGTAAAGGAAGAGTTGCTAAGAGAAAAGGTGAATACAATCAAGCTTTAATGCTTTTTAAAATTGCATCGAGTACTGCTAATTGTAATTTCAAAAGACTTGCAGAACAAATTGAGGAGCAAGTTGAAGACGTGAATGATTCAAGTGTTGATCTATACCTTGATAGACACAATCGTATCATCCATGAGAAGAGCTTAGGGACTATTGATTTCAAACACAGATTTGTCTTGTTAGAAATCCTTTTCTTATTAGCTAGAAATCCTGGAAGTGCATTTAATAAGGAAGACTTAGCAAAATCGATTTGGAAAGATGAGTACAACCCACTAATTCATGATAAATTAATCTATACATCAATCTCCCGCTTAAGAAAGCTTATTGAACCTAAAGGTTCAACTAGAAAGTATATCTTAAGAGGTAAAGATGGGTATACGTTTAACCCTAGAGTTAATGCTAGATTTCACAAAGAAGAAACTTCGTTTACAAAGAAAGTTATTGGAAATGTTGAAATTAATGCTCCCGTCTAGTTCAAGCTTAAGACTTAATTTCTTTATATTATTAGTTGCATTGCTAAGTGTTGGCTCCAATTCATCCGCATTATTTGCAGAAGGCATTAAAGATAAATTTGTTTTTAAAATAGGCGGTGAAGTCTTTGCTGTCTCTGACTTCAAAGAATACAATCGCATTCAAAAAAAACTAAAATGTATATATCCTGAGTCGCTTTTGATTGGGGTATTTAAGAGTGAATTTAAGACTATTAAAAAAAAATCACTTGTTATAAACGAAAAATTCACATCCCACCAAAAAGAAGTGTTCTTGAAGATGAGGAGCTTTTTTAAGCTTTTAGTTTATTTGAAAAGCCATGATATTGTACTCAATGAGCAATTAACAAAATACTTCTTCCTTTCTGCAAAGCAAGGAAACTGTGGTTTGGATGTATTTGATGAAAAGAAAGAGTTTACTCCAAAATTTAAACAGTTGATGCATATGGAAGTTTTTATGCGTAAAAGGTTTTTGCCCTCAGAGGCGCAGGGTAAATCTACTCCCCAGGACTTTAAAAAAGCCATTGAAGGAGTTCAGGCACTTTTGAAGTCTATTGATCCACAAGTTAATGAAGAAGTTTACTGGTAATGGATCAAATAAGAAGAATTAAGTCACTTAAAGTAGAATCCCAAATATTTAATCAGATCACATCGATGGACCGGACAGAATTCCCACAGCCTTGGTCTGAAAGAGACTGGGGGGATTTGGACCTTAAAGAAAGGTATCAACTATTTGTCTTAGAGGAGAAGGGGGAGCTTGTGGGATCAGCGCTTTTTGAAATTAATACTTGGGATAAGCAGGCTCACCTGTTGAAACTAACTATATCAAGCGTATTTCGTGGCAAATCACTTGGCAGGACACTTCTGGCTGCATCGCTTTACTCTATGCTGGCAACGATTGAAACCTGTTATCTGGAAGTTTCGGTGAGTAACCCATATGCAGTAAGCTTATACAAGAAAATGGGCTTTGCTGTTTTGAATACAAAAAAGAAGTTCTATTCCAACGGCGAAGATGCTTACGCGATGCAAGCCATACTTAATTAACTTGTCAATTTGATTAGGGTTTGGTAATAATTCAGTCTGTTATTGTTGGTTAAGAAGTGGGTGGAGTTTTCTACCCATTTTTTTTATTATGGGTTCATATTTATGGATTTAGTGAAAAAGCGCTCGGGCGTAGAGTTAAAATTTTATGATTTAGCATCTAAAATTGTTAAAGAGAATGGCTATGAGTTGTATGACCTCGATTATGTATCAGGTTCTTCAACTTTAAGAGTTTTTATCCTAGATCTAGAGACCAGTAGTGCCTTAATTGAAGATTGTGTGAAAGTTGATCGTGGGTTCTCATCATACTGTGAAACTGAGAGTTGGATACCTGATGACTTTGTCTTAGAAGTTTCTTCTCCTGGTGTTTATCGTGTTATGAAGACATTTGATCACTTTAAGAGTGCCATTGATGACTTTGTTGAGTTTACAATAACGGGAAGACTTGATGCTGATCAGTCTGTAGGTCTCTCTAAGCAGGATGCTAATAAGTCTATGTTTAGAGCAAAGGTTTTAGAAGTAAGCAACGAAAATATAAAGATAGAATATGTAGGTCAGGAAGTGTTACTAAGTTTTAAGCAGATTAAAAAAGCTAACTTAGACCCGGATCTAAATAGTTAAGGAGAGTATAGTGAATTTTTCAGAGATTGGTAAAGTAATCGAAATGCTTGGAAAAGACCGTGGAATTAAGAAAGAGATAGTTGTCGGTGCTATAGAGCAGGCTTTCTTAGTTACAGCTAGAAAGAAGTTTGGAATTCAGGGGGAGTATGAAGCTAGATACAATGAAGATGATGCTGAAATTGAAATTTTTCAATACAAGAATGTCGTTGATGCAGTTAAGGATTCAATTGTTGAAATTGACTTTGGTGCAGCTAAAGAACTAGATGAAGACTGTGAACTTGGAGATCAATTAGGAATTAAAATTGAAGATCCAAGCTTTTCAAGAGTTGATATTCAAACAGCAAAGCAAATTATATTTCAAAAGGTTAGAGATGCGGAGAGAGAGATCCTATTCGCAGACTTTAAGCATAGAGAAGGTGAGCTAATCACTGGTATTGTAAGACGATATGAGAGAGGGAATGTTATTCTTGACCTTGGTAAAGCCGATGCAATAATTCCTCGTCGTGAAGTTATATACGGTGAAACATTTAAGCCTGGTGACAGAGTTCAAGCTTATCTTTCCGAAGTTGTTATGACTAACCGTGGTCCTGAAATTAGGTGCTCAAGAACGTCACCAATGTTTCTTGTGAAGCTATTTGAAATCGAAGTACCGGAAATTCAAGATGGTACAATTGAAATAAAGGCAGCAGCAAGAGAGCCAGGCCATAGAGCTAAGATCGCTGTCTATACTGTTGATAGAGATATTGATCCAGTTGGTGCCTGTGTTGGTATGAAAGGTTCAAGAGTTCAAAATATTGTCAATGAATTACAAGGTGAAAAGATCGATATCGTTAAGTGGCATGAAGATGTAGAAGTGTTCGTTAGGAATGCACTTGCTCCTTCCGATATTTCTTCAATTAGTATGAATTACGAAGATCACATCTTGGACGTTATTGTTGAGGAAGATCAGCTTTCTTTGGCCATTGGTAGAAGAGGACAGAATGTGAGACTTGCGGCCATGTTAAGTGGGTGGAAAGTAAATATTATATCTAAAGCTAAACTTCAGGAAAAAGTTAAGCTTGCTGTTGAGAATTTATTACAACTAAGTAGTCTTAATGATGCAACTGCACAGGTTCTTGTTCAGTCAGGAGTTATGTCAATTGTTGATCTTAGTGCTGCTGAGTCAGAAGATGTTCAGAAAATGCTGAGTACTTCTCCTGAAGACACTGCAGCTTTAATTGCATCAGCAGTAGAAGCTATTGAAGTTGAAGATATTGATAATGAACCGGCTGAAGAAGCAGAGATTGTTTCGGCTTCTGCTGTTCCATCAGCGAGAATGGGAATGATCAAAGATAGCTCAACTGGAGCTGATGATGATGCTGATAAGTTCTCAGATGCAGAAAGAAGATTAAGAGAAGAGCTGGCAGCTTTTAAAATTAAATAAAATAAAAAAACTTGGAGTTTTTGAATGCCTAAAAAAGTATATGAACTTGCAAAAGAGTTAGACATTGGCGCAATTGACTTAGTCGATAAGTTAAAAGCTATGGGATTAGATGTTAAAAATCACATGGTTTCACTTAAAGATGAAGAGGTTGCAAAAGCTCTCGAAGCTCTGGCCCCAAAAGTTGAAAAGCCAAAGAAGAAAGTAACGAAGAAGAAAACGGCTAAGAAAGTAGCTGTAAAGAAAGTCGTTAAAAAAGCTGTCAAAAAAACATCTGATAAAAGTGAAGAGGAAGTGGTGCTAGAAACTAAAGCACCCGACGAATCGGAAACTGAAGTTGTTGTTGGCTCTATGAAAAAAATGGAAATTATTTCTCAGGCTGAACCTCAAGAGGTTGAAGAGGTTTTAGAAGACAAGCCTAAGAAAACGACTAAAGTAAAAGTTATTAAAAAGGCTGACAAAGAAGCTGCTAAAGAGGCAGGTACTGATGTCTATAAAGAGAAAATGCACTCTTTTACTCCTGTCTTTGTTCCTGAAGTTAAAGCTAAGAGTGAAGAAACAGAGGCAAAGAAAGCAAAACCTGCTAATACCTATACATCTTCGGCTCCAACATCAGATGCTGCCGGTGGTGATGATAAGGGAGCTTCTAAAAAGAGAATGGGAGACTTAGCGGCAATCGTTAGTAAAAAAGGAACAGTTAATAAAGCAAAAGATATTACTCAGCTGAGAGTGACTGAAGAGATGAAGCTTGCGTCTAGTGTTATGGGACGAGTTATTTATACTCCTGTCGGACGTAAAAAAATCTTTATGGGTGAGAAAAAGAAGACTGAGATAACTGAAGTAAAGGACGCTAAGAGAGTTATTGCAGTATATGGTTCTGTTACTGGTGCTGAGCTTGCTCAGAAATTAAGCCAGAAGTTTAAGAGCGTTCAAAATATGTGTTTGAAGTTAAACTTACTAATTAAGGCAGAAGATTTTATTGGGGTAAAACTCGCAAATATTATTGCTGAACTTTATGATTACCGTGCAGAAAACAGAGCTTTTGATGAAGATAAAGCCTTAGGTAAAGTTAAGGAAGAAGATAAATCATCACTCCCTATTAGAAACTCTATTATCACTGTTATGGGACATGTCGATCACGGTAAAACAACTTTATTAGACTCTATCAGATCAGCGAAAGTTACAGAGGGTGAGGCCGGCGGAATCACTCAACACATTGGAGCTTACTCAGTTGAGGTTAGTGGATCGACGATTACATTCTTAGATACTCCAGGACATGCAGCTTTTGGTTCTATGAGGCAACGTGGAGCGGATGTAACAGATATTGTTGTTCTCGTTGTCGCTGCAGATGACGGTGTAATGCCGCAAACGAAAGAATCAATCAAATATGCAAAGAAATCTGGCAGTCCAATTATAGTTGCAATTAATAAAATGGATAAAGATGGTGCAAATCCAGAGAGAATCAAGCAAGAGCTTACTGAGTTCGAACTAGTTTCTGAAGATTGGGGTGGGGACACGATGTTTGTACCTGTTTCAGCTCTTAATGGAGACGGAATTGATGAATTACTTGAGGCGATTAAACTTCAGGCTGAGGTCATGGACCTTAGAGAAGACCCTAAAGGTAATGCTGAAGGAACAATTATAGAGTCAAGAATTGAAGCTGGACGTGGTCCGGTTACAACTGTTCTTGTACAAAAAGGTACTCTTAAGAAAGGAGATGCTGTTGTCGTTGGTGAGTGCTATGGAAGAGCTAGAACTTTAACTGATTCTAGAGGAGAAGTCCTTTCTAAAGCAGGACCATCAATACCGGTCCAAATCTTAGGAATTAACGAACCTGCAATACCTGGCGAAACTCTGAACGTTGTTAAAAACGAGAGAGAAGCTAAGAAGATTGTTGAGAACAGAATTGCTGAGAGAAAGAAACTTGAAGGAATCGAGAAGCCTACAGTTGCTTCTCTAGAAGACTTCTTTGCAAATACAGCTGTTCAAGGTGAAGAGAAGAAAATACTGAATCTAATTATTAGGTCTGACGTTCAAGGTTCATTTGAAGCTATTAAAGATGCTTTGATGCCACTTGGAAATGATGAAGTTGGTGTTGAAATTATAGCAGGTGGTGTTGGAGCAATTACTGACAGTGATGTAAACATGGCTTCAGGTGCAAATGGATATATCATTGGCTTTAATATGAGACCTGTTACCTCTGCAAGAAAACTTTCTGAGCAAAAGGGAGTTGAGGTACGTACTTACTCAATAATCTATAAACTTATCGATGAAGTTACTCAGGCGCTAGAAGGAATGCTCGAGCCAGAAAGAGTTGAAAAGTATATTGGACGTGCGGAAGTTAAAGATACTTTCAGCATACCTAAAGTCGGAACAATCGCTGGTTGTGGTGTTGTTGATGGTAAAATTGAAAGAGGCTGTAATATTCGTCTTCTCCGCGAAGGAAAGATTGTTTATGATGGTAAACTTTCAACGCTTAAACGATTTAAAGATGAAGTTAAAGAAGTTGGAAATGGTTTTGAGTGCGGTATGGCACTTGAAGGCTTTGACGATATCAAAAGTAGCGATTTAATCGAAGCTTATACTTTAGAACAAAAACAAAGAAAGTTAGAGCCTAGCTCTCACAAAATATAAGGTATTTAAAGTGGCAAGAAAGCAGGGTCATAACAGGGTTATGTTTGAAGAGAAGATCAAAAATGAACTTAATGTGGCATTGCGAAGAGATATATCAGACCCGAGACTAACAATGGTTAGCTTTACCCGTGTTGAGCTAACTCAGGACTACTCCCAAGCTAAAGTTTACTGGGATACCTTTGATGACACTAAACGTGGTGATGCTAAAAAAGCAATTGAACGTTTATCTAGCAAATTAAGGTCTATTCTCGCCAAAGAACTTAAAGTTCGACATACGCCTACAATTCAACTTTTTTACGATTCGCAATTTGAATCGGAAAGAAGTATCGAAGATTTGTTAGAAAATGATGCCAACAGAGAAAACTAGTCCTTTTATAATCAATATTAATAAACCTAAAGGAATCACATCTTATGATGTGATCAGATTATGGAAGCCTCGTCTCAAAAAACTAGGCAAGGTTGGTCATTTCGGGACACTTGATCCTTTTGCTAGTGGCGTACTTATGTTGGGAGTTGCGGGTGCTCAAAGACTAAATGAATACATTCATGAATGCTTCCCTAAGACGTATTTGGCCAAGGGTATTCTTGGACAGGAGACTGAAACTGGAGATTTAACTGCTGAAATCTCGCAAGTCGATGAATCAGAATACTTAAAAAATACCATTAGTAATTTTGAAAAATCATTTATTGAAAATCAGCTTAAAGAAAAGTTTTTAGGCGATTACCTTCAATCTCCTCATAAATACTCTGCTACAAAGCATGAAGGAAAAGCACTCCATCAATGGGCCAGAGAGGGAGTGGAAATTAAAAAAGAGCAAGTACTCAGACATATCCATAGTATTGAGGTTGTGAAATATGAATTTCCAGATCTGTGGATAAGAGTTGTTGCAAGCTCAGGTACCTATATAAGAACTTTATTTTCTGAGTGTGCTAATCATCTTGGTACAATTGGAGTACTAGAGGATTTGATAAGAGAGAAGGTTGGTGGCTGTACTTTAGACAACTCAATCTCCGAGCCAAACTGGAGTGATGAAGACTTTCAAAGCTTAGCAATGGATACAGTTCTTGATTTCTCAAGCCTTATCATGGCGCCAAAAGAAGCCGGTTTATATCAAAATGGTGTTCGTTTAAATAGTGATCGAGCTCTAGAAATTAGCCCTGGAACTTTAGATGCTAAGTATTTCTGGGTTAGATCTGAAGATAAGACAATTTTAGGATTAGCTGAAATTATTAATGATCAAATAGTTTCGAAGGCAAATTTTTAATCAAGACCGATTTTTTTAAGTAATAGTTCACTTTGCATAAAGCTCTTTAGCCCTTCTTCATTCTCATTCCAAATATCTTTTAAAGAAATACTATCATTTAAAACAGGGCACTCATAAGTGAGTACAGGAGAGTTATATTTTTCTGGACCATATGTTCCAAGGGATCCAGGGGTAGGGTAACCAATGTCGCCTGCAGTTGGATATTCATTATAGCTAGATATATACGATGCAACGTCTTCTGCATCACCATTAAAATTTAAGATAGGCTTCCAAGAGTGAAATGTCATAATGAATGCAGGAGGAAATTTATTAAACAATTTATCTAAGAACTTATTTTCTGGTTCACTTAGACCTTCTGAGCCTGGATTGTTTTTGTCTTTTTTAAACTCACCACTCCAGTTTTCTGTCGGATAGTTTCTATTTAGGTCAACTGCATGAGAGTTAACTCTTGACCCAGTTCTATATCCATCTGGATTTAATATTGGAAGTACAACTATTGGCAGTTCATTTAAAGCATGATTTTCTTTAAGCCAAGCAAATAGCTGTTGTAGGACATAAACACCTTCAACTTCATCACCATGAGTTCCGGCAATAAGATAGAGATATTTTTTTGAGTCGAAATCAGTCTTGAATGCTTCTATTTCATTGCCTTCTATGCTTGTACCAGAAGTCAGTGGGTGAAAGATCATATTATCGTTTCCTTATGAAGGTAGATTGCAGACTGCCCCGGTGTTTCTTCTACTTCAACTTCAAAGCTTTCGAAAATGAAATTAAATCTTTCATTTGTCATTCTTCTTATTTCTGAGTTGATATATATGGCCAGTCTCTCAGCACTTGTGTTTGTTATTGGAAGAATTAGAACGTCATCTTTAGGGAAGCTAAAGTTAGAACCGCAAGGTGTCTTTAAGTTTAGGTTCGATTCATCTTTATGTATTTCGATTTTTGGATGTTCTCCAGGAAGTAATAATTTGTGATCTAGAGAGTCGCAGACTTCTCTAACAATAGGCTTTATGTCTAGAAAATCAAAGACCATATCGCCTTTTAAAGTTCCTGCCTCTCCCTTAATCATGACTCTATAGTTGTGCCCGTGTAAAGGTTCACGTGAGCCATCATCAAAAATTAGGAAATGTGACGAAGCAAAATTAAAATATTGCTTATACACTTTTATCGAGTAATTAATATCCAAAGAATATCTCCGTTCAGTTTGAAAATAACAGAGACACTATAAAAAAAGCTGATATTTGGAAAGGCTTTTCTTATTCTTTTGATGCTGTGCATGCATCCAAATACATTAAAATTCGTTAGTATTCTGATCATGAAGAAAGCAACATTAGAAAAGAAGATAGCGGAGCTCTCTAAGTTCCTAACTTCCGAGAGATCAAAGACTGCATTAGAGACCTTGCGAGATGAACTATCGTCTTATCAAGAGACCGATAATAAGGAGTCTACAACCTTAACTTCTAAGTTTGAAGTGCCTAAAGAGATCTTAGGAGATGCAACAGGCTTAGCGGTATACACGGACGGTGCATGTCGTGGGAATCCTGGACCTGGATCATACGGCTACCTTATCCAGAACTCGGCAGGTGAAATTCTAGGTACTGGAAGTGATATTTCTAATCCTACAACAAATAATAAAATGGAGCTTATGGCCGTTATAGCAGGACTAGAGGAAATAGAAGCTACGATGACATTCTTTGGTGTCATTCATGTTTACTCAGATTCAAAATACGTTGTAGACGGTATGAACTCTTGGGTTGCTGGTTGGAAGAAAAGAGGCTGGAAGAAGGCGGATAAGAAGGTTCCTGAGAATATTGAGCTTTGGCAAAGATTAGATAAGATCTGTTTGAAGCTAACTCCAACATTTAATTGGGTTAAGGGCCACGCAGGTCATCCTCAAAACGAATACGTTGATCAACTTGCAAACATAGCACTCGATGAAAGCGGCTTTTAGTCTTTTTCTTATTTTTAATTCGCTATGCTCATTTGCATGTGAACTCAATAGACCGATTATTTCACTATCAGGTCCATTGACGATGATGTTGGAAGAAATGAACTTACTTGGTGACAAAAACTTAGTCGGTATTTCTAATTTTCATCCCGTGAAGACTTATGATGGCCAAATATTTTCCGGTGGACTTTTTTTGTCTAAATCAGTTTTAAATAAAAACTCTGAAGCCTTTATTTTTTATGACCGAAGTAGGGAATTTTTGAAATTGTTAAAAAGCTCAAAGCATAAATTCTATAAAGCTGTAGAGACACGAGAGCTTACGCCTTTTGAGGTCGTAGCAGATCTTTTACTCTCGATTGATCAGTTCACCTCTAAGTGTGAAAGTGCTATTACTAAACTTGAGCTCAAAATGGAGAAGCTACAACAAAAGCTTTCAAAAATTAAGGGAAGAAATGCTATCTTTTTTCTTGGTGAGATAAAAAGTAAGTTACCTGAACTTGTGATCGCTAATGATGGCTTTGTTACATTCTTAAAGCAAAATAAAAATTATAAAACTTACCCTTCAACATTGTCTTATGTTCCTTGGTCAAAAAAATCCTTATCAAAACTTAAAGATCTTGTTTTGGTCGGTATTCATGAGGGCAAAATGTTCAAGTTAACTAAGGCCTCAAGTAATCGTTATAATATTCAATTTCGCGGAATCTTAACCCCTGGAATTAGGCAGGTATATTTTTTAGAAAAATTTTATCAACTAGAATTTCTTTAGAGAGGATAAAGTATTATTATGCTGATAGAACTTGAAAATTTCACTATTAATAATATCGATGTTAGCGGCTCACTTCTTTTAGAGAGCGGCGAGATGACCTTACTTGAAGGTGAAAATGGAGTTGGTAAAACAAGTATCTTTCACGAGTTAAATTTGAACCACAAAAAATATTTTAAAGGGAGAGTCGTTAGGATTGTTGATCAGATGCGATTAAGCCCATTAAATGAAATTTCTTTTAGAGAACTTATTTTACAAATGAACGAGTATCGCTATGAAGAGCTAGATTGTTTTAGTGACTGCATGGAGAGGATAGAGAAATTTCAAGATACTCCCATTAACCAGTTAAGCGGTGGACAAAACCAAATGGTTAAAATCGCTCTGAATATTTATCTTTCAGGGGATATTTTCCTTTTCGATGAGCCGTTGCAATTCCTGGATAAAGAAAATAAAATATTCTTTCGTTCATTGGTTGCAAAATTACTGGGAAGTAATAAGTCTATTTGTCTTGTTGAGCATAATGATGATTCTGTAAAAAAACTAGCTTCTAAGAGTTACCAGGTAACTCTAGGTGATTTTATTCAGGTGAGGAGCTCGAATGGAGTATATTGACCTTACTCGTTTCTTACTCGCTTTTTTTTGCGGATACTTCATTTGTTTAAGTGGAACTTTGACTCAACTTATTTCAAATAATCCTTTGGCTTCACCGTCGACCTTGGGAATGGACGGCTTTGCGGTTCTGTTCGTGATCATCTCTCAATTAATTATTACATTTGTTGGTGTTGAAACTGATCTTATTGGTCTCTCCATGAGATTTTTTCTACTATTTTTTGTTTTACTCATTATTTTTCCTAGCAAGAAAACGCGCGAAGTTTGGGATATCTTAGAAATTAGAAATATCATTATACTAGGGATCACATTTAATTTATTTGTAGGTGCTGTTTTTACAATCCTTCAGTTTTTGTTCTTGGCCTACAATTTTGAATTTCCTACAGGTCTATGGTTCGGTAGCTTAAAGATCTATACAGATTCAGCAATATATATATTTGCTCTACTTTTTGTTTTCGTTAAGTTTTTTCTGTTTACTCAAAGCCAAAAATTACAATTCTTAAATCTTGGTAGGTCCTTTGCTACAAGTATGGGGGTTGATATTGTAAAGACACAAAAAGGGGCGCTTTTACTAAGTCTTTTCTTAACAGGCTTTGTTATCAATTTTTTTGGAGTATTTTCATTCTTGGGGCTAATTCTTCCCCATATTTTGCGTCGCTTAAAATGGTTTCGTATTGATATGCGCAAGGAGATAATGTACGCACCTTATCTTGCTGGAGCCCTAATCGCCTTGCTAGACTGGGCCTGCTATTATTTTACGGTAAATGGTGCGGAGCTTCCAGTCGGTATGGTTTCCGGGATTTTAGGCTCATTTTTACTTATAGGTCTCTCAATTAAATCTGGCTTTCGTAGAGCATAATACTTGGCAAAGTGGATCTCTTACCCTTATTCTTTTATGGTAACTTTTTAATTAAATAAAGGAATTTATAATGAAAAAGATTTTATTATTAGTAGTACTATCAATCTTAGTCGTTGCTTGTAACGATAAAGGCGCAAGTAATGTAAAACTTAAAACTGAGGATGATAAAACATTCTATGCGATGGGGTTTATGCTTGGATCTAACCTTCAAAGGTTAAATTTAAATGACCATGAGCTTTCAACTCTTTATAAGGGAATCGTAGCTTCAGCGAAAGGTGATAAGGCCGAAGTTGAAATGCAAACTTTTCAACCAAAGATTCAGCAAATGTTTAAAACAAGAATGGAAGCTGTTTCAAAAAATCAAAAATCTACAGGTGAAAAATATCTTGCTGATTACCTTAAGAACAATCCAAAAGCTAAGAAGACAGAGTCAGGCTTAGTTTATGAAGTTATTAAAGAGGGATCAGGAGCAACTCCTAAAGCAGAAGATACAGTTGAAGTTCACTATCACGGTACTCTCATTAACGGTGAAGTATTTGACTCATCTGTTGATAGAGGTAAGAAAATTTCTTTCCCACTTAATAGAGTAATTAAGGGATGGACTGAAGGTCTTCAACTAGTGAAGCTTGGTGGGAAAGTTAGATTAGTTATTCCTTCTGAGTTAGCATATGGTGATGCTGGTGCTCCACCTAAGATTCCAGGTGGATCAACTCTTATCTTTGAAGTTGAGCTTTTTCAAATCAACCCAAAGCCAGAAGCACCAAAAAAATAATTAATTTTATTATTTTCAATATCAAGCCTCGATTTTTATCGGGGCTTTTTTATTTTAGGAATACCTATGAATAGAGTTCAAATTTATCATAATCCAAAATGCTCAAAAAGTAGGGCCGCGCTCGAAATCTTAAATGAAAAGTGTCTTGATCCAGAAGTGATTCATTATTTGAATACAGGTTTAAGTGTACCAGAAGTCATCAATCTTGCTAGCTTATTGGGAGTTAAGGTTCTTGAGCTCTTACGGACTAAGGAAGCAGAGTTCAAAAGTATAAGTATTGACTGGTCAGACGATCATCTTGCGGCAGCACAGCTTGTACAATTTCCTAAGCTGTTAGAGAGACCTGTAGTGATTAATATAGATAAGGCGGTTATAGCAAGGCCACCAGAGAAGCTACTAGAAATTATTTAGTAACTATTGAACCTGTACCAATTGAAATTTGTATCTCGTATGCATCTTCTTCTGGGCTAGAGTTAAAGGTTCCGGTGTACCCTTCTTTTACATCCAGCTTAAAATTATAATCAATTTCAACTTCAGGGGTGATAGTTACTGAACCAGCTTCAAGTTCTATGTACGTATTAAACTCTGGGCGCTCAATATTAATAGCGGCTTCTTTGCCTTCAAGAGTAATCTTTTTATCCTGAGGAATTTGAATTTCACACGTCTGACCTTCAATATGAGTGAAGTCTATCAAAATATGGTCGTCGTTTGTAATAAGCATTTTATTATCAGCTGCAACAGATAGCTTACAGTTCAACTTCAACTCACTTGTCGGGGAGCCTTTAAGTGTGAATTGGCCTGAGTTAAAATTTAAAATAACTTCATCTCTTCGCTGATCTAAGCTGAAGTCAGCTAGTAAATTATCGGTATACTTATCTTCAGTAAACTGGACCTCGTCGAGAATTTTTACTTTTCCAGATTTACCATCAATATCAATAAGTCCGCCTAGGATAGTTATACTATTAGTTGCATCATCGATTTTTAAAAGGGGAGTGAACTTCCAAACAAGAAAACCTACAAAAAGCATTGATGAGATAATCAAAAGGGCAAAAAACTTGGCAAAAAAACGTAAAAAAGAGAAATTTTGCTTCTCTTGATATGGCGTAAAACCGGCAATATTTCTTTTAGTATTAATGAAACTTAGAGGGTCCTCTAGATCAAGCAATTCTTTGGTGGAAATCTCTTCACTTATTTCTGATAATAATTTGGCCCTCTCCATAACACTTAAATCGAGAAGGTAATATTCCAGTTGTTTTAAATATTCATTGTGGTTTTGCATCGTAAGTTCCTGACAAGCCTGTACTGGAATATTATGCCGAATTTATTACTTTTCTTCAACAAGTGGGGAAAATATTAATCCCTCAAAATGTTGAACCGATAGGCATGGTAGTATTGTTATGCAAGGAGTTAGCATGTCTAAGGTTATAGATTTTCAAGCAAAGAGAAATGAATCAATTGAAAAGAGGAAAAGGTCATTCGAAAGGGTGTTATTCTCTGAGTTCTTGGGGTCATATGCAGAGATAGATGGGAATGGAACTAAGTTTGATGTCGGCATGATAGATATCTCACGTAAGGGTTGTTTATTTCAAATACCTTTTGCTGAAGGCTCATTACAGTACTTTGCAAAGCAAGAAGAAATTACTTTACGAATTTACTTCACTAAAGAGGATTTTTTACCTCTTACTATAAATGTTAAGCATGTGAATGAGTATGTGGATGAGCGCGGAGATGCATTTATTCGTTTTGGTGGAGAATTTGATAAATCACTTCCAAGTTTCCAGGCTTTTGAGCCTTTTATTGAGTTTATCTATAAATTTGCAGAATACTCTTGTGTAGATAAGGGTGAGTCAAAAGTTTATTTTCTTTAATACTAAAAATCTTGTCGCATTATATAAAAATTTAGTAAAATAAATAGATTAACTAAATTAGGATTAGTGTGACAAAATTTATCAGTATAGCGATTACTTCTTTATTACTTTCTTGTGGAAGCACGCCATCTCAAAATAGAGATGCTGTACTAGATCAAGTCTATATGTCTAGTGGAGTTGAGAAGTACTTCCATTTGGATATTCCTCACTGGGCACACTTCTCAAGCGCAGGACAATGCTTTCGAAGTAGTAATACTCGTTATTTGAACTTTGATAATTTAAGTAAAAGTCTAAATCTAAATTATACGCAAATGGTTCATATGCAATATATGATTAATCGAAAACTTTTTGCGTACAAGAGTACCACTGGAAGTAAACAGCTTCCTCTTAAGGATCAGGCTTTCGTTTTTAATAATGTACACCAGAGAGTTTCTGGAGGAAGCTTTGACTTTATAGTTCCAAAGTTTGAGCGCATCAGTGTTATTTGGATTGATTCATTTCTAAAAGATACAAAAAAATTGAATAAAATAGTTCGTTCAAATAAAGTTCTCTCAGGACACCCTGTACTTATGAGCCATTGTTTAAATTCATTTGAAATGGAAGAACTGGCTCAAGAACTTAAATTGGATGAATTAAATGTGAAGTATTTATCTTCTGAAATGTTATCTATTTATGATCAGAATATTAAACGGCAAACATTCTTTTCTCTTGATATCTCAAAACTCTTTGAAAATAAAAAAGTCTTTTTCTATGGCAAGTCTTTAAGTCCTTCGCTTACTGGTGAATTTGATTTTAATCAATTATAGAAATTCAGTCTTATTTAATACAAGTCCTGAAGCAGGTGCAATAAAACCTATAGGATAATCTCCTTCACCGTCTAGAGACTTAGTGATATCTTCTATGGTAATTTCACCAAGTCCTAATTTAAGAAGTGTTCCGGCCATAAGTCTTACTTGTTGACGCATAAAACCTTCCCCTTTAATTTTTAGAACATAAGACTCCTTGGGAAAGAAGGAGCCAGTAAAGTAATCATTGATTTCAATTTGGCTTTGAGAGATAGTTCTTTCAAAGTTTTTATTCTCATTGGCCCTATGACAGTAAAGCTTGAAGTTGTGTTGCCCCTCAAAAATCTTTGCAGCTTTTTGCATCAGTGGGATATCGAGTTCTTCATGCACATGACACATAAAGGGTGCACAAAATGGATGGAACTTTTCACCATAACAAAAAAAATAGAGATACTCTTTTACTTTTGCATTATTTATAACTTTAAAATCTTTATCTACTTCTTCTATTGATGATATTTTTATATCTTGAGGGAGATTTAAATTTAAACTTTTTTGTAGACTTTCGGGATCAAGTTTCTCTTTTGCAAAAATTTCACAGCAATGATGATTCGCGGATACCATAGCATCAGTTCTTGAAGCTCCCAAGGTCTTAAAGTTGTCATGACCTAGTACTGTGATGAGAGTTCTATCAAGCATATGTTGAATTGTTTTCACTTGAGGCTGTTTTTGCCAACCATGATATCTGAAACCAAGAAATTGTAAGTGGACTAAATAGTAGAACTTATTTTCTAACATGATCCAAGAAAAGCTTTGTTAACCATTAGTTGGATAACTTCATTACCTCTAAAACGATTAATCCCAATTTGAAACTGGACCGTTAATCCTTCTGAGTGTTGAGACTTAAATAATTCATCTGGAGTAGGAGTATCCCACTTTCCAATAAAATTAAAACTTATACCTGTAATCTTAATCTTTGGATTGTCTTTGTGAACAAAAGTCCACTTTACATGAACATCCTTTAAAATTTGATAGGAATCAATTAGGCTGTCGCTTATTCTAAATACAGGTCTCTGATTCCCCATACCAAATGGCTCCATTGATTCGAGCTCTTTCACAAGTTGTTTTTTAATTTCTTTGAAGGATATATCGATATCATAATGATCTTGAACCGTTCTTTGTATTTCTGGAATGTCTGCTAAGTAATTATGCATTCTCTTTTTAAACTCTGGAAGGTTTTCGAGTGACATTGAAAGCCCTGCTGCTGCCTTATGGCCTCCAAACTTTATAAATAGGTCTTCACATGCCTTAAGAGCATCAAAAAGGTTGAGGGTTCCAGCGCTTCTACAGCTGGCCTTGATAATCCCTTTCTCTTCTGAGTCAGAGAACACAATTGCAGGAACTTCAAACGTTTCTACGAGTTTACTTGCGACTATGCCTATGACTCCTTCATGCCAGTGTGGTTCATGCACAATATTTATTAATGGAGAGTCTGACTTTAAGTTTTTAATTATTTGATTTCTTGCTTCTGTATAGACCTCAGCTTGAATGAATTTTCTTTCCTTGTTGGACGTCTCTAAGTGAGCATAGTTGGCAAAGGCTTCTTTATGATTTTTGGAGATTAAAAGGTTTAATGCTTTTTCTGGATGATCAAGTCTTCCTTTTGAGTTTATAAGTGGACCTACATAAAAAGAGATCTTCTCTGTGGGAATGAAGGGTGCTGTACGATCTTCATCATTAAAGAAGCAGGCAATCCCTGCAAACTCAGTTTCTGTGATTTGCTTAAGCCCATGCCTTGTTAATTTCATGTTCATGGTATTTAGTTTCGCGAGATCACAGATTGTACCAATGGCGACATACTGAAGAAGAGGATAAATACTTGCTGTTGGGGATGTGCCATTCTCTTTATTTTCAGCATCAAGAAGATTTTTGACCTGTAGACATACAGCAAAGGCAACACCAACTCCTGCTAATGCTGTTAAAGGTGAATCTGCCGGCTCATCTCTTCTATTTGGGTTTACCACAGCATAAGCATTTGGCATTTCGTCTCTAATATCTTTGTGATGGTCTGTGATAATTAAGTCAAGATTTCGCTCAAGTGCATAGTCGGCGGTTTCATTATTTGTAATACCACAGTCAACGGTAATCAGCAATTCAACTTTTTTTTCAAGTGCGTTTTCAATAGAGCTTATATGGACACCATAGCCTTCAACGAATCGACTAGGCTGAAAGAGTTCTATATCAACACCCAACATTTGAAAGTATTGATAAAAGAGGGCACAACTAGTTGAGCCATCGACATCATAGTCGCCGTAAACACCAATCTTTTGATTGTGTTTTATGGCATAAACAATTCTTTCTGCAGTTTTTAGAGTATCCTTCATTTCGAGAAGATTGGGGAGATCTCTAAGATTCCATGAAAAAAAGTCTTCTATCTTATCGTGAGTGATTCCGCGCTTAGCGAAGATTCTAGAAATAACTGGATGTAGTGTACGAGTTGGTTCTGTAGTTGTTTGCATGCCAATAAATTAGCACAGATTATTTCAAGTGTTAATGCTAATGGTGGCTACCAGAGTACGTAAAGTCCCTTAATTAGGTCATCTTCGTGGAGGTCGTGCCCATCTGCAAATAAATCCTTATACTTACCCTCTTCATGGGTATGCACTTTTTGAAAATAATTTAATGGTAAGAATGCCTTGCCACAACTATTGCACTTTTCTTGCTCAGTAGTTGACTCATCGAGTTGTCCACAGATATGGCATTTCTTGATAATGAGTTTTAATTTTACGGATCTCTCAAGTTGTTTCATTTATATACCCCTCAGGTGATTTCTTCACCTAATTACTTTTCGTACTAGGCAAAATGTTCTTTAGGAAAAATTTGCCGATTTTGAAAAAAATGTTGGAGTCTTTACGTCGGGTAAGAAGAGGCGGAGGCCAGTTATGGCCTCCAAGTGTACATGATATTTTACTATTTACTTAACTGTGCTTTGTAGATCAGCGTTTGGGTTTTGAACTGCCGCTGGTGCTGGTCCTGATACTGCTGCTGGGTTAGGTAGGATTGTTTCACCCGCTCTCATCAGTGGAATGTTGTTCTCAACTCTATTTCTTGAGGCAAGACTGCTTTGACTGTCCATACCAAAGTTCATTCTTTGCTGGTCGTTAATCCCAGTCGAGAAGTTGAACCCTTCCGATACTGATGCTTGTCTCATTGCTGAGTATGGATTTGCTTGTCTTTCATTACCAACTTCTGATTGAAAGTTTGGTGCAAAAGCTTGTGTCGAATTACCACCTATATAGTTACCGCCAACATTCCAAACATTGTAATTGATGCCATTTCCAGTGCTTTTGGCATCAAATAGGTCGCTTAGAGATAGCATTCTCATTCCCATCTCAGATCCAAAAGGATTTGCTCTTTTTGATCGATCACCTAGGCTTTCGATATACGATGGTCCTTGTGTTCCCATCATATTCATCATAAAAAGTTGCATCATTGCTTGCATTGAATCGTTATTCACCGGTTTAGTTAGACTTTCTCTGATTGCTGCCATTTCTGTTTCAAGGCTATTTTGCTTTGTATTTAGTGAACAGTAGGCTTTGTTAAGGCTAAGGTTTTCTTCGGCTAAAGCTTCAATAGAACTCTCTTTTTCTTTAAGAGCTTCTTTTGCTTCTGCAAGTTCAACTTTTGCTTTTTCTAGTTGTTGCTCAAGTGTAGGCTTATCAGCTTCATCAGATGCTTCAACTTCTCCTTCAAGATTTGCAACTTCTTCTTCGCTTATTTCTATTGTTTCTAGTGCTGCTTCTACTTCTTCTGGTTGAAGATTTTCAGCGTTAGCTTGTAGTTGTTCATTAAGTTCTTCAGAGTCATTTTCCACTTGTGTTACTTGTTCAGAAAGATCTGCTACTACTTCTGTTGAGTCGTCTGCTACTACTTCTGTTGAGTCGTCTGCTACTACTTCTGTTG
>OJEJ01000182.1_pt1 | contig 31413 bp, 32 predicted proteins | sample 1593271 | NCBI WGS metagenome assembly OJEJ01 (sample SAMN05416877, study PRJEB24817) | seawater metagenome | isolation source: Sea water | place: Canada:Atlantic | collected 2013-11
CTACACGTAAGGAGTCGTCGGCAGCGTCAGATGTGTATAAGAGACAGTTATTTATCTATTACAATCTAAGTGTCGTATGAATATTTTAGCCCTTGATACCTCTACCGAGGCCTGCTCAGTTGCCATGCTTCGCGACGATGGTGAAGTATTCAGTATGTTTGAAATTGCTCCCCGTCAGCATACTAAATTATTGCCACAGATGTTGAATACTGTATTAAGTCACTCTCAGTTATCAAAGAGTGATATTACACATTGTGCTTTTGCCAATGGGCCTGGCGCCTTCACTGGTATTCGAATTGCCGCTTCGACTGCTCAAGGTATAGCAATGGCCTTAGATATTCCGATTGCATCTATTTCTTCACTAGCCGTACTAGCTCAAGTTAGTTTTGATAAGTATTCCGTACCCAATGTTCTGGTCGCTCTTGATGCCCGTATGAGCGAGGTTTACTGGGCTGTCTATGAAAGTGACACTCTAGGTTTGGCTGTGCTCAAAGGTTGCGAAAACTTGAATAAGTTAGCTGATGTGTATCTTCAAGATATACCTGCTGCTGGAACAGGCCATGGTTGGGCGGTAGGTGAAGATATCTGGCGCCAGAAGTTCTTAGGGGCTCAAGAAATAACACTCGATTCAGCTTTGTTGCCCAATTCGACCGCTTTGCTAAAACTGGCGCAGCGGGCAATTGGCAATGGAGCCGTTGTGTCTGCTGAGTGTGTTTCAATTAACTACCTTCGAAATAACGTCGCTGAGAAATCGAAAAAGAATCCCTTGGCGAGAGGCTAAAGCTTTGAAATATCCCTATGGTACACCCCACCAAACGGGTGTCATTAAAAGCCAAGCTGACGATTTTCGAGTGAGTGAAAATTTAGGTTTCGATGCCTGTGGCGAGGGCGAGCACCTTTGTCTCCAAATAGAAAAAACAAATCTGACCACGCAGGATTTAATAGAGCAAGTTGCCCGTGAATTTTCAGTAAAACCTCGAGACATTGGTTACAGTGGTTTAAAGGATAAACTAGCCGTGACACAGCAGTGGCTCAGCGTACATTTACCGGGTCAAATGAATAGCGTCGAAATAACGTCATCTTCATACTACACACTCCTGCAACATGGTTGGCATAATAAAAAAATTCGATCAGGTAGTCATCGCTCTAATAGCTTTGAGGTTATTGTGAGAGGCATTGCTGAGCTATCAGACCAAACCCAGCAGCAAATTAACGATGTTAAAATGTCAGGAATGGCAAACTATTTTGGTGAGCAACGCTTTGGTGCTCAGCAAGATAATGTCCAGCGTGCGATTCATACCTTTAGCAATGAGAGACGAACCAGGAAGCTTAGCCGAACCAAACGAAGCCTTTATATCTCTTCACTTCGGAGTTTTCTGTTTAATCAGATTTTATCTCGGCGTCTAGAACAAAATCACTGGCATCAGCCTCTACAAGGCGATGTTTATATGTTGTCAGGCAGTCATTCTTTATTTACCAGTGTGATCGATGACAGTATTCTTGATCGCTACCAACAGCAAGATATTTCCAGTGCTGCCAGCTTGTATGGTGAGGGTGTTAGTATGCTGTCTGGAAATGCTTTAGCCATAGAAGACGCTGTTCTTGATCAATATCCCGAGATCGTAGCGTGTCTTGCAGGGCAAAAGGTAAAACTTCAAATGCGTACAACTAGAGTAATGATAGAAGGGTTTAGTGTCTCTCATGACTCTGATTCACAGTCGCTTAAAGTAACCGCGACTCTGCCGAGCGGTTGTTTTTTCACATCCCTACTTAAACATTTTATTGATACATCAAATGGGCCCTAGTACTTTTAAGTCTGACGTTTCAAGTGCAATATTTAACCAGAGTTACAGACCTTTTTTTCGATAAACACAAAACCAGCCTTCTAAGACCCCGTGTTTGTAATAGGCACCTTCCTTCAACGTAATAAGCTCTATTTCACGTAATGACACCAAAGACTCTAATTTGGCTTCAAAGCCATGGGTTTGCCATAAATCACAGTGAACAGTAATCGCTAGAATACCCCCTGGTTTTAAAATCCGCACAACTTCGTCTAAAGGTTCGGCACCAACATGACCATGAGTAAAGGTGCCTGAAGAAATTGCGGCATCATAGATATTGCTTTCAATTTTCAAAGGCAGGTTTAAGTCACCAGTGAAAAGTGACAAATAGATATCTCGATGGCTTGCCACCTGTAACATATCAGGTGATAAATCGATGCCCTCAAGATGGGTATACCCCTGATCATGAAGTAAAGTACAGGTTAGTCCGGTACCGCAACCAATATCAATTATGCGAGAAGATTTTTCAGGTAGGCTCTCAATCAGCAAGCTGGCAATTGTACTTGGCGAGGTGTAACCAAGTTTATCCAACATTTCATGATCATAATCAGCCGCCCACTTTTTATAAAAGTCGACATGAGACTGGTTATCGTCAGCCAAGCTGTAGGCCTGACTGACGAATGCACTGGACTCTTTATTAGTAGGCATAGTTTGTTGACTACGGTGATTTAAAGGCTGGACAGCATAGTGTCTGCATCGCTCACTTCAAATTTACCGGCAGCTTCAATGTTTAATGCTTCGACCACACCGTCGTTAATCAGCATCGAATAACGTTGTGACCGAACGCCCATACCATTACCAGTTAAATCTAATTCAAGTCCTACTGCCTGAGTAAAGTTTGCACTGCCATCCGCCATCATCAAAATGCGATCATCCACATTGTGTTGTAAACCCCAGGCACTCATAACAAAGGCATCATTGACTGAAAGACAGACAATCAGATCAATGCCTTTGGCGAATAAGGCGTCTGATTTAACAACATAACCTGGCAGGTGAGAGGCTGAACAAGTTGGCGTAAATGCGCCAGGGAGTGCAAATAGAGCTACTTTTTTGCCTGAAAGCAATTCGTCAGTAGACTCATTTTTAATGCTAGAGCCATCCATATATTGCAATGTGACAGAAGGAATTTTTTCACCAATGTTGATCGTCATATTAAGGTCCGTTGATTTAAATTTTCAGTTTTGAAAGGAGTTAGAATACACTATTTGTGATTCAGGCATAATTGTTAGTGATTAAAATAACACTAATTAAGACCTTTCGTTTAGAATAGTTAAATCTTGGTACAGGTAGAAGTTAATGTGGAAGTTACACCGTTTAGACCAGCGTAATCATTGGATTTTTGATATGGATGGTACGTTAACTATCAGTACCCATGATTTTGATTACATGCGTAAAGAGCTAGGCCTTGGAGTTGACGAGCCTATTTTAGAAGCACTTCATGCTATGTCAAATGAACAATCAGCGCCTCTTTGGTTAAAGTTAGATGAGCTTGAACGCTATTTTGCGCAGAAGTCGACACTCATGCCTGGTGTGCCTGAGTTACTTGAAAAGCTGCAGATGCGGGGTGCTAAATTAGGATTACTCACCCGTAATGTTATGCCTGTTGTTGAAACCACGCTGAATACTTGCGGCATTGGCCACTTTTTTCCTATTGAGCATCGGTTAGATCGGGATTCTTGTGCCCCCAAGCCATCCCCTGATGGCATTAATCATCTGCTCAATGAGTGGCAGGCTGATCCCAGTGATGCGGTCATGGTAGGGGACTATTGGTTTGACTTGCAGGCGGGAAGAAATGCCAATGTGGCGACAATACATTTGGATCCAGAGGGAGAATTCGCCTGGCCAGAAGTGACTGATATTAGCATACGACAGTTTTCAGAAATTCATGACTTCTTATAATAAATTGGCGATCCTAAGATTTTGTTTGTTTAAACTATCGTAAGGTTCATCTCGAGTTTTATCGTGGACATCCATTCGATAATTAATAAATTCAGATTCATCCTCATAATGCAAAAAAGGATTACCCTCTAATTGCTCTGCAAAGGTGCAGGTTTTTTTAACCGAATAATTATGACCAGGGTGAATCAGCATATCATTAGGAAGTTCACGCTTCATTTGCTTTAAAGTCTCAAACATTTCCAGTGGATTGCCGCCACTTAAATCACAACGACCACAGCCAAAGACGAATAGAGTATCGCCAGTAATAATCTCATTGCCGAGTTGATAGCAGGCTGAGCCAGGGGTATGTCCTGGCGTGTGTAAGACTTTTATTTGACTTTCACCGAGAGTAATATCATCACCACCATGGTGCAAACAGGGTTTGGCTATATCACTGCCCCAAAACTCAAACTCAGGTTTAAGTAAATGAATTTTAGCATGGTTATGCTCTAAAATGCCTTCGATACCATTGATATGGTCGTGGTGACTATGGGTCAATAAAATATCAGTAATTGTCAGGTCGAATTTTTCGGCCGCTGAAATAATGGCAAGCGAATCCCAAGCGGGGTCGACTACAGCGGTGCGTTGGGTAGCGATATCTTCAATTAGATAGACAAAGTTCAACATGGGTCCTAGTTCAAGCGTGTGTATTTTGAATCCACTGTTAGACATTGTCTTTACCTTATAATTAAGTGTGACAGATTATACCCAGAAGCTGGATTTTTAACACAATACTAACGACAATAGCGTACTTTTTGAAATTTCCCGGTCACCATCAATTCTGGGCTACGATTAATAGGAAAATTATGAGCAAATCATCGGTAAATAAAGTCGTTCTAGCCTATTCAGGTGGACTCGATACCTCGGTTATATTGAAATGGTTGGAAGATGAATATGACTGTGAAGTCGTTACCTTTACGGCTGATATAGGGCAGGGGGAAGAACTCGAACCCGCCCGTATCAAAGCTGAAAAATATGGCGTCAAAGAAATTTATATAGAAGACTTACAAGAAGAATTTGTACGTGACTTCGTATTTCCTATGTTTAGAGCCAATGCTATTTATGAAGGTGAATACCTATTAGGAACATCGATTGCCCGTCCATTAATTTCTAAGCGTTTGATAGAGATAGCCAAAGAAACTGGCGCAGACGCTGTTTCTCATGGTGCAACGGGTAAAGGTAATGACCAAGTTCGCTTCGAGCTAGGAGCTTATGCACTCAACCCAGATATCCGTGTTATAGCCCCTTGGCGTGAATGGGACTTAAACTCCCGCGAAAGTTTAATGGCTTATGCCGAAAAAGCGGGCATTGCGATTGAACAAAAATTAGGACAGAAATCACCTTATTCGATGGACGCAAACATGCTGCATATTTCATATGAAGGTGGCATTCTTGAAGACCCGTGGTTAGAGCCAGATGAAGATATGTGGCGCAATACTGTTTCACTTGAGAAAGCCCCTAATACACCGCTATACCTTGAGCTAACCTATTTAAAGGGTGACATTGTGGCCATTGATGGCGAGTCAATGACCCCTGCTGAAGTGTTAAGGCACTTAAATAAGGTAGCAGGAGAGCATGGTGTGGGTCGATTAGATATGGTCGAAAATCGTTATGTTGGTATGAAGTCTCGTGGTTGTTATGAAACACCTGGTGGCACAGTCATGTTAAAAGCTCATCGAGCGATCGAATCTATTACGTTAGATCGTGAAGTCGCTCATTTGAAGGATGAGTTGATGCCAAAATATGCAACGGTTATCTACAATGGTTACTGGTGGAGTCCTGAACGTCTCATGATGCAACAAATGATTGATGCTTCTCAAGTCACAGTTAACGGAGTTGTGAACGTGAAGCTTTACAAAGGCAACGTAATGATTGCTGGCAGGAAGTCTGATACTAACAGTTTATACGATGAAGCCATCGTAACGTTTGAAGATGATTTGGGCGCTTATGATCAGAAAGATGCGGAAGGTTTTATTAAATTGAATGCTTTGCGATTGAAAATTGCGGGCAAAAGTAAAAGGTGATTTCATTCTTCCCGTTTTTTAGGTGCTCTTTTATTTGGACAGGGCTGATAGCAATATCGCTAACAGCCTGTTCTCCTGCAAATGATGCGGGTAGCGCTGATGAAAGTGACGTCAGTTTAGAGCAGGTAGATAAATCTCAAGCCTATTACTTTTTAGAATCCCTCAAGCTTGTAGAGCAATCAGGTCGACAACTAAAAGATTTGAACCGAACAAAAACTTCGATTGATCAGGCTTTATCTCACATGGATGCTGGCATGGCATTAGCTTTTGAAGTAAATTCATCATTTTTGGATAAATTAGATGTTCAGCTAAGGGAAAACTATGAACGGTATTTTATTGATGGTGTTCAAACGTATCGGCTTGGAGTTGAAGCAACTGACCAAGACGAACAGAAAAAAGGGTTGGTGCTCCTCAATTACTGGGCACAATTCTGGGGCAGTAATCAGGCTGCTATATTGCAAAAAATACCGTCCTGATGACACCTGTGCTCGTTCTTGTAATTTGTGTCGACAGTGATATTCTGATTTATAACTATAATGTTAAGAGAGAATAAATGAAAAAGATCTTATTAGCGTCAGCTGTGCTGGCGAGTTTATCTGCACCGGTTGTCGCCAAAGATATTAATGTTGGTATCATTCTTGGTTTCACTGGTCCTATTGAATCTCTGACGCCAACTATGGCAGCATCAGCTGAATTAGCGTTCTCTGAAGCGTCTAAGTCTGGTCATTTGCTTGGTGGTCAAAACATTCTGCCGATACGGGGTGATTCAACCTGCATTGATGCAGCAGCAGCGACTTCCACTGCTGAACGTCTTGTTACTTCAGATGCTGTTGTCGCTATTATGGGTGCGGATTGTTCTGGTGTTACCACGGCGATTGCCAATAATGTTGCGATACCTAATGGTGTTGTTATGGTCTCACCATCAGCTACTTCTCCAGCCTTGTCGACTATTGACGATAAGGGTTTTTTCCACAGAACAGCCCCTTCTGACGCACGTCAGGGACAGGTATTAACAGATATCTTAATGCGTCGAGGTATTAAGGAAGTGGCACTCACTTACACAAATAATGATTATGGAAAAGGTTTGGCTGATTCATTCAGCAATGCTTTTAAAGCGAAAGGTGGCACTATTTCTATCAGCGCAGGTCATGAGGATGGTAAAGCTGATTACTCTGCGGAAGTCGGTGCACTATCGGCATCTGGTTCTGAGCATCTTGCTGTTTTTGGATACCTTGATCAAGGTGGTAAGGGTATTGTTCAAGCGGCTATCGATTCAGATGCATTTAGAAATTTTATCATGGGTGACGGCATGGTTGGTGAGTCAATCTTAGCCGCCATTGGTGACGGAATGAATGGAACAATTGCTACTATTGCAGGTGGCGCTACGGGTGCAGATGCTTTTATGGCTTATGCAAAAGAAAATGGTGTTGCTGGTGACGGCGCGTATGCTCCTGAATCATATGATGCGGCAGCTCTTATTGTTCTTGCAATGCAAGCAGCAGGATCTACTGATCGTGCTGCTATTCAGTCAAAGATGAACATGGTCGCTAATGCACCAGGTAAAAAAATCGGCCCAGGCGAACTATCGAAGGCACTAAAAATTATTGCTGCAGGTGGAGATGTTGACTATCAAGGTGCGACTAACGTCGAGTTTAATGACGTTGGAGAAGTATATGGTAGCTACAAAGAGTTAGAAGTTGACGCTGGAAAGTGGAATACTATCAAGGTGCATTAAGCACCACTATTGACCACAACCATTAGACCTAAGTCTGGGCTTCGCAACGGAGCCCAGATCTGATACGAAATCACTTTTTGCATTCTACACAATATACAGCTTTATTTTTTTTGACTGCTTAATGTAAAGCAGAACAACTTCGCTACGACTACTTAACCTCTTTAAAGTCTGAGCTTGTAAAACCCCATCCCAGAGCCAGCAAAATTATTTAGTTGTTCGGTTGGTATCACAATTCCTAAAGTGCAGGTATTTAACGTTTCCTTATTACTTCAGGCAATATGCCGCCCGGGCTGAATCGCATCACTAGTAACAGTACAAATCCCATAAAAAATAAACGCATATGCTGTGCATTCTCAATTAAATGAAGTTTTAGCCAATTGTTTTGATCCATACCAGAAGTACCAAACTCCATCAACCAAACACCTAAGGGTTCGGCTTCTATCCATGCAATCCATATAAGAAAACTACCCAGCACAGCGCCCATGTTATTGCCTGATCCACCAACAATTACCATGACCCAAATCAGGAATGTGTAACGAATAGGCCGGAACGATGTAGGAGTGAATTGGCCATCTAGCGTAATCAGCATCGCACCAGCAACCCCAATGATCGCCGATCCTAGAATAAAAACCTGCAAATGTCGGGCGGTGACATCTTTACCCATGGCACTGGCTGCGACCTCATTATCACGAATAGCGCGCATCATGCGGCCCCAAGGTGAGTTTAGTGCTTTTACACTAAGGAACAAAATTATAATTAGTACTGTGGCAAATAAACCGGTGTAACAAAGTTTCACAAAAATGCTTGAGCCTTCAATCACGAACTGTTTTAACGCCGTTTGTTTTTCTAAAACAGTCAACTCAATTAGGTTATTACTATGCCACCACTGCATTAAGTTAATAAACCAATCACTTGACTGTAAATTAATTTCATAGGGTACGGGTCTAGGGAGGCCAGTAACATTCTTCACACCTCGAGTTAACCAGTCTTCGTTTTTCAGGACAGCGAGAATAATTTCTGAAATACCTAAAGTTGCAATGGCGAGGTAGTCAGCTCGCAAACCCAGGGCAACCTTACCGACTAACCAAGCGATACCCCCTGCAACAAACCCGCCTATGACCCATGACACTAAAATAGGTAGATTCGCACCACCCAAATAACCCGTTTTAGCTGAATCGACAGACTCTATTGATACCACTGCAGGGTCAAAGAAGTAACGCGCCAGGAATAAGCCTGCAATTGTGACTACTGTCATCAAAATGTTGCGCTGTCTGCTGGCAGCAAGCTTACGGTAGCAAAGAACAACGATCGTGATTGTGATCGTGCTGAAAACAGCAGCAAGCAAAAGGTTGCCCCAGCCCGCTTGCCAGGCGGCTGTGACCGGCTTTTGTGAGATCAGCACGGCACTGATGCCACCTAGAGCAGAGAAGCCCATAACACCCACATTAATCAGGCCGGCATACCCCCACTGAATATTTACACCGAGCGCCATAATGGCAGATATTAGGCAAAGGTTCATAATCCCCAAGGATACTGACCAAGATTGAGCGAAGCCTATTGTTACCAGTAACAGAGCGACGAGCAAAAACCAAAGCGTTGTTTTTTGATTGCTGCTCATAATATTTTCCCTTTTAAAATTCCAGTTGGTTTAAAAAGAAGAACGAGAACCAATATAATAAATGACACGGCGTGTTTATAGTCGGTTGAAAGTAATTGAAGTAATCCATCGGGTTCAAGACTGGAGGGCAGTAAATAAACAAAAACCTTTTTATAAGCATAGGTCAACGTCACTTCAGAAAATGCAATTACATAACCGCCTACAATGGCACCGATCGGATTACCAACGCCACCCACAATAGCTGCTGCAAACATGGGAAGCAGCATTGAAAGGTAAGTGAATGGCTTAAAGCTTTTATCTAGGCCATACAAAGTACCTGCAACAGTGGCCAAGGTGGCTACAATTATCCAAGTTATCAACACGACTTTCTCTGGGTTAACGCCAGATAGAAGCGCCAGATCCTCATTGTCTGAATAGGCCCTCATAGCCTTGCCTGATCGAGTTTTTTGTAAGAACCAAAATACCCCAACGACAAACATAATGGCAATAACAACGGTTAATGCTTGGGATGTTTTAATCGTTAATCCTTCGTTCAAACCACTCCATTCTTTAAAGGCACGAGCCTTCAAGATAAAACGCTCACCATCAGCGAAGCGTTGTTCATTCGGACCAATAACGAAACGTATGATACCGTTCATCATAAACATCACGCCAATAGAGGCAATCATTAGTGTGACCGATGGGTCCTTGCGCCGACGATAGTGCTTGTAAACTACTTTGTCGGTAAAAATTAGCATTATAATTGTGGCAAAAATGCCTACGGGTAAAGCCAGCAGAGCAGTGGGTAAGAATCCAAAACTAATCCCTTTTGACTGTAACCACCAAGTCATTAAAATAGTAATCATAGTACCAAATGCCATCGTGTCGCCATGGGCAAAATTGGCAAAACGCAAAATGCCATAAATCAATGTAATACCAAGCGCTCCCAATGCGAGTTGAGAACCATAGGCGAGACTGGGGACAATAACAAAGTTTAGCAGTAAGATAACCGCATTGGTGAGGTCGACTAAAGCATCCATAAGTTCTCCAAAAATTGACACTTCCCGTATTTATAATCCATCTGTTTAGCCACCCAGGAATGAGCGGCGAACCTCTGGATTTGCAAGCAAAGCTTGGCCTGTATCAGTATGTCTGTTTTCGCCAATAACGAGCACGTAGCCCTTGTCGGCGATATTGAGTGCTTGCCGCGCATTTTGCTCAACCATTAATATTGCAACGCCGGTTTGTCGAACTTCAAGAATTCGTTCAAACAATTCATCCATAACAATGGGTGACACGCCTGCTGTCGGTTCATCCAGCATTAAGACTGATGGTTGCGACATCAATGCCCTCGCTACTGCCACCTGTTGTCGCTGACCACCCGATAGCTCTCCGGCGAGTTGCTTTTGTTTTTCGGCCAGAATGGGAAACAGTTCGAAAACTTGGTCTATAGTCTGACTGAAATCGTCATCGCGTAAAAAAGCGCCCATTTCAAGGTTTTCCCGTACACTCATACTGACAAATACATTATTTGTCTGAGGTACAAAAGCGATGCCCTTTGCTATTCTCGCCTGTGGTGTCAGGCTTGTAATATCGTTATCCTTAAGTTTAACCTGGCCTGATTTGAGTGGCAGCATACCCAGCATGGCTTTCATTGCAGTCGATTTACCGGCACCATTGGGACCAACGATAACGGCTATTTCACCTTGGTCGACCGCTATTGTGCAACCTTTTAGAATATCAGCACCACCATAGCCACCGACCATATTTTCACCAATCAAAAAACTCATGGTGATGTCTCTTTTAATTTAATTTCATTTTGATTCTTATTAAAAGCATGCCCTAGATAAGCTTCAATAACTGCTTCGTTATTTTTTACTTGTTCTGCGCTACCTTGAGCAAGTACCGCACCTTCCGCCATACAAATAACTGGGTCACATAAACGTGCAATAAAGTCCATGTCATGTTCTATCATGCAAAAGGTATAGCCTTTATCTTGGTTGAGACGAACAATAGCATCACCAATATCTCTGAGTAGGCTTCGATTAACACCTGCGCCAACTTCATCAAGAAATACAATTTTGGCATCAACCATCATAGTTCTTCCCAGTTCAAGTAATTTTTTCTGTCCACCCGATAAGTTACCTGCCTGCTCATCTGCTATATGGGTCAGTTTAAGAAAGTCGATCACTTCCATGACCTGGTCATACACTTTTTTTTCTTCTTCTCTTACTTGGCCTCGGCGAAACAAAGCATTAAATAATTTTTCACCCGATTGATTGCCTGGCACCATCATTAAATTTTCTATGACGGATAACTTTGGGAATTCATGTGCAATCTGGAAGGTTCGAAGTAAGCCTTTGGCAAACAGTTGGTGAGGTTTTAGTCCGGTGATATCTTCACCATCGAGGAAAATACTCCCAGAAGTGGGTTCGTACAGGCCGGCAATGGTATTAAACAGGGTAGTCTTTCCGGCACCATTGGGACCAATCAAGCCCGTAATAGAGCCTTTTTCAATGTGGATCGAAGTATTGTTGACTGCTTTTAAACCACCAAAATGCTTGGAAAGATCTGTAACTACAATCATGGCATTAATTTTCCCAGTCTGTTGTTTTGGTGATAGGTTTGTGAGGCTTTATTAATAGCAAAATTTTACACATAAGTACTGCTAAAACCTAGGCCGACTTATTAATCTAAACTACTAATACAAAGCCTAAGCTATCAATTTTTTTACTCCCCCAATTAAAATTTTTATGTTGCTTATAAAACTCTGTCGATCAAAAATAATTTTTCTACTGATACGATTTGGATTACATTCTAATGACAGTGACCACGATAGAAAAAAGTCAAATTAAATCAACTACCTGTTACATGTGTGCCTGCCGGTGTGGCATTAACGTAACAGTTGAAGATGGTGAGGTCCGCTACATCGAGGGTAATCCAAAGCATCCAATCAACAAAGGTGTTATTTGTGCTAAGGGGTCTTCAGGCATTATGAAGCAGTATTCTCCTGCGCGCATTACTAAACCATTGCGACGAATACCAGGTGCCGAACGTGGGACGTCAGAATTTGAAGAGATTTCTTGGGAAGAAGCTTTTGACACTATTAGCAAACGCTTAGAGTACATTCGTGAAACTGATCCTAAGCAGTTTGCACTGTTCACAGGTCGTGACCAGATGCAGGCTTTGACTGGACTGTTTGCAAAACAATTTGGTACACCAAACTATGCAGCTCACGGTGGGTTTTGTTCTGTCAACATGGCTGCTGGATTAATTTATACAATCGGTGGATCTTTCTGGGAATTTGGTGGACCGGACCTTGAACGTTCAAAACTATTTATTATGATCGGCACAGCAGAAGATCACCACTCCAATCCGATGAAAGCAGAGCTAGCTCAGTTTAAACGTAATGGTGGGAAATTTATTGCAATTAATCCAGTTCGCACAGGTTATGCCGCCATTGCCGATGAGTGGGTGCCCATAAAGCCGGGTACGGATGGCGCTCTATTACTCGCTATTAATCACGAAATTATAAAGCAAGGCTTGTTCGATCGAGATTTTTTATCGAAGTACAGTAACTCACCTGATCTGGTTAATGTAGATGAAGATAGTGATACCTTCGGTATGTTTATTCGGTCTGAATTAGATGAAGAAAAAAAATGTGTTGAACCTGAAAATAAAATTTGGTGGGACAGGCATACCGACCAAGCTGTGTCCTCGCATACTCAAGGTGCAGACCCAAGATTAATGGGTGAATTTGAATTAGAAGATGGCACAAAGGTAAAGCCATCATTTCAATTATTAAAAGAACGCGTTGAAAAATATACCCCTGAATGGGCTGCAGAAATTACTGGTATTTCAGCCGATACGATTCGCCGACTTGCGCATGAAATGGGTATTGTTGCCCGTGATGAGACAATTGAGTTGCCCATCCCATGGACCGATGCTTGGGGTAATGAGCATGAATCGACCACAGGTAATCCGGTGTCTTTTCATGCTATGCGTGGCTTAGCGGCTCATTCCAATGGCTTTCAAACCATTCGTTCTTTGGGCATATTGATGTCCCTACTGGGAACGATTGACCGTCCCGGTGGCTTTCGTCATAAAGCACCCTTTCCGCGGCCAATTCCACCCTGTGCAAAACCACCCAAGTCACCTGAAGATGTGCAACCAGGCTCCCCATTGGAAGGAATGCCACTTGGTTTTCCAGCTTCGCCTGAAGACCTATTCGTCGATGATGAAGGTGGCCCAGTACGATTGGATAAAGGGTTTTCGTGGGAATATCCGTTGTCAGTGCATGGCTTAATGCACAACGCGATTACGAACGCATGGCGAGGTGATCCTTATCCCATCGATACACTCATGTTGTTTATGGCTAACATGGCGTGGAATTCATCAATGAACACATCACGTGTTCGTGAAATGTTAACCGATAAGAGAGAAGATGGTGAATATAAAATCCCATTTTTAATTGTCTGTGATGCCTTCCACTCTGAAACTATAGCGTTTGCCGACATCGTATTGCCTGACACGACTTACCTCGAACGACACGATGCGATGTCCATGCTAGACCGGCCTATTTCTGAATTCCAAGGCCCTGCTGACTCAGTAAGAGTGCCTGTTGTGCCACCCAAAGGCGAATGTCGTCCGTTTCAAGATGTCATTGTCGAGTTGGGTTCAAGGCTTAAATTGCCTCGGTTCATGAACCTAGATGGCACGCGTAAATTTAAAGACTATAAAGACTTGGTCATTAATTACGAAACTGAGTTAGGTTCTGGTATTGGCTTTCTGGCCGGCTGGCGCGGTAAGAATGGTGAAAAGTCCTTGCGTGGAGAGCCAAACCCGAATCAATGGGAAATGTACGCCAAAAATAACTGCGTCTTTCAGTACGAGTTACCAAAGTCTTATCAATATATGCGTAACTGGAACAGAGGCTACTTACATTGGGCGCAAGATCACAGCATGATCAGACATACAGACCCTATCAATATACATGTTTATTCTGAACTACTTCAAAAATTTCGTTTAGCGGCTGAAGGAAAACGTAAAGGTCGTCAGCCACCTGAACACCTGCGTGAACGAGTGCGCCTACATTTCGATCCGTTACCGTTTTATTCTGAACCTCTGGAAACGCAGACTATTGATAAAGGCCTATATCCCTTAAACGCGATAACTCAGCGTCCGATGGCAATGTATCACTCTTGGGATTCTCAAAATGCTTGGCTGCGTCAAATTCATGCTCACAACTACTTATATATGAGTCCGAGCGTTGGCGCAGAGAATGGCTTTGATGATGGCGACTGGATTTGGGCTGAGTCAGCTCACGGCAAGGTCAGGTGTATGTGCCGCTTTAGTGAATCGGTAGAGCCAGGCACGGTCTGGACTTGGAATGCAATTGGTAAAGCTTCAGGAAGCTGGTCACTCGATGACAAAGCAAATGAATCGAAAAAAGGCTTCTTATTAAATCATTTGATTAGTGAAGAAATTTCATCAGGCAAAGGTCAGGGAGTTTACTCAAATTCTGATCCCATTACAGGACAGGCCGCTTGGTATGATTTACGAGTTCGCGTTTATAAAGCGGGTGATGACGAGCCAAAAGAAACATCGCCGCAATTTGACACCATGAAACGAGTACCTGGTATGGAGCCCGCCCGTGGCCTATGGCAATCTTTTGCAAAGGGTCTGCTTAACAGTGGCTCAAAAAATAAATCAGGACAGGAGTAGACAATGACACAACTGGCCTTAGTAATTGATTTAAATACCTGCGTTGGCTGCCATGCTTGCGTTACGAGCTGTAAAGAGTGGAATACATCGGGAGAAGCAGGTCCTATGGCGGATAAAAACCCTTATGGTGCCGATCCGACGGGTAATTTTTTTAATCGAGTTCAAACCTTCGAAGTAGGTGTGTTTCCTCAAACAGAAACGATTCACTTTCCGAAGTCATGTTTGCATTGTGAAGAACCACCGTGTGTTCCGGTATGTCCAACGGGAGCAAGTTATAAGCGACCTGAAGATGGCATCGTACTGGTTGATTATGACAAATGTATCGGTTGTGAATATTGTGCTTGGGCCTGTCCCTATGGCGCAAGAGAGTTCGATGAAAGTAAAAAGGTGATGAAAAAATGTACCTTATGCGTTGATCGAATATATGATGAGGAATTACCAAAATCTCTGCGTAAACCGGCCTGTGTTTTAGCCTGTCCAGCCAGTGCTAGAATTTTTGGTGATATTCATGACCCAGAGTCCGAAGCTTCAATTGCAATTAATTTGTCCAATGGTTATCAACTCATGCCAGAGTGGGGAACACAAGCTGCTAACCACTATTTACCTAGACGTAAAGTGGATATCAAAGTGCATGAAGAAGATTTAATGCGCTCGTCTAATCCATTGGACAAAGAGGATCGAGGACAACGTGAGCCAACGACTCGAGTCACTCTTGATGACTCTACTTCTTGGTGATATCGACTTTTGTCGTGAGTTAATACTTTTAATAAGTAAAATTTAGATGAATACTAAACTATGAAACCTGCAATATCTGTCATTCTTCTTACCACCTTAATCGGTGTGGCTCAGGGGTTATTTCTGGCCTACTATAGTGCCGAGCTTCTTTCTCTGCTAATGATCTTACCGAATCAAGTGCTAGTTGGATCAAGTTGGGCCGGCATTATTAGTCTTATTCTTTTGGTGGGTGGTTTGATTGCATCATTTTTCCATTTAGGTCATCCAGAACGGGCTTGGCGCTCGGCGACTATGTGGCGCACATCCTGGTTGTCACGTGAGGTAATCGCCCTACCGATAACGATGGGTTTCATTTTTATTTATACCGCATTGAAACTGACAGGCAATCAACAGGTTATCTTTAGCTTAGGCAATGGTAATCAGTTAGATCTCGCCGCAGTGGTTGGTTTTTTTGCAATGGTTTCAGTTTTTGTGTTGTTCATTTGTACTGCGATGATTTACACCTGTTTGAAATTTTTACAAGAATGGCATAGTCCTCTGACCGTTTTGAATTTTGTTCTCATGGGTTGTGCGTCAGGTTTTGTCATGGCCAGTGCGATGGCTGCTTACTTTGACCCACAGGTTTTTGGCTATATATCTAGTGCGGCAATAGTGCTTAGCGTTGCTGCATTGATTTCACGCTATGCTTCATTGATTCGTAATAAAAATTTACGAAGCCCCAGTACTTTGCAAACTGCTATCGGCATTCATCATCCCAATATTAGGCAGATAGCGCAGGGTGCGATGGGTGGAAGTTACAATACGCGTGCATTCATCCATACCTATGGTCCATCAGTAGTCCAGTTTGCTCGACGATTCTTTTTGATAGCTGGTTTTATTGTTCCAGTTTTACTGTTAGCTATTAGTAATGAGGCATCAGTTGTTATCTGTGCTTTAGCATTTTTAATTCAATACGCAGGACTGTTAGCTGAACGTTGGTATTTCTTTATCGAAGCGAAGCATCCGCAGAATCTTTATTACCAAATGATTTCCTAGTTAATCCAATTGAGTTAGAGACTTAATTAGTCATAAATCATTAATGTCTCAAGTTCGTTTGTGTCTCTCACCATAAACATTAAAAGGCATAACCTTAAATAACTTTAAAGTGAGGAGTACACTCCATCTAAGTTCAGATATCTTTTTTCTATGGAGTTTTAAACGCTAGCTATTTTCAGATGTAGCTAATAACTGCTTGGCAATGGACGATGCGTCCTTCAAATGATTTTCTACAGCGAATCGGGTGGCTTTCACATCGCCTTTTATAATAGCAGCACAAATATTTTTCATATGAGAATGTCCAGAAATATGACGATCTGAAGTTGATAATGTCATTACGCGCAAGCGGCTAATTCGGCCGTTTAGTCTTTGCACAATTTCCCATGCTATTAAATGCTCAGCCTCTTTAAAAATCACTTCATAAAAGTGGGTTGTTGCCTTAAATATAGCTCTTGGCGTTCCGTCGTTGAACGCAATGGCTAATTCTTCTAAAGCAATTAAAAGATTTTCAGCTAATTCAGGGGACGTTTTTTGAGCACAATCTACTGCGGCACTAGTCTCAAGCAACAGTCGAATATCATAAATTTGCTGCGCATGTTCCCAGCTCATGGGGGCGACAATTGGACCTTTGTTAGGCAGAATTTCAACTAACCCTTCCGCTTCTAGATAACGAATAGTTTCTCGAATTACCGTACGACTGACACCTAGCTGGTCACAGAGAGGTCTTTCTACCAATCGTTCTCCCGGTTTGAAGTGCCCTTCAATAATCGCTTCGCGCAACCGGTCCTGCACAATGTCTCGAAGCGTTTGGGGTGAGGGCGCTGTTTCTAAAAAGACGGTTGTTGGTTGGCTCATGTAATTCTATTCATGAGAAATAATATTCCTTTTTTAAAAACAGTGATTCAATTTTGACACCCATATTATGGTATACCATAATACGGGGTAATTACCACCTACTTGAAACGCTAATTGATCAGGACTGACAGATGCCCGCTGAGATTCGAAAAACATTACTTCACGTTGAAAATACTTTTATTGAAGGTGGTAAATCAGCTGAAACACCATTAAAGTTGGTCGCTGCTTTAGCGGTCATTAAAAATCCTTGGGCAGGTCAGGGATTCGTTGAAGACTTGCGCCCTGGTATTCAAGATTGTGCCCCAGGTCTTGGTGCAATGCTGACCGAAATGATTCTAGATGCTTCTGGTGGTGGAGATAAGGTCGAAGGTTATGGTAAAACGGCTATTGTCGGAATGAATGGTGAGGTTGAGCACGCATCGGCGTTGATACACACGTTACGTTTTGGAAATTATTATCGTGATGCCGTAGGTGCGAAATCTTATCTCGCATTTTGTAATACTCGTGGCCCAGCCAATGCGCCTGTAATGATCCCACTGATGGACAAAAACGATGGTGGAAGACGTTCTCATTATCTGACGATTCAATTGTCAGTTGCTGATGCCCCAGGTGCGGATGAGATCTTAATCGGATTAGGAGCTTCTCTAGGGGGACGCCCCCATCATAGAATTGGTGATCGTTATCAAGATCTAAAAGAGTTAGGACATGACATTGATAACCCTGCAGCCGTCTGATACTTGCTCTACTTGTTATGGCACCTTTTCCTACCGAGAGGCCGGCCCTAACGACATAGTTAAAGGTAGCGTAAGAACGAGAGAAACGCTGTTGCTAGTCCATGGGGTAGGCATGCAGTCAGTTGTATGGGGTCCTCAGATTGACCATTTTAGCCAATCAATGCGGGTTATTGCTCTCGACATGCCTGGCCATGGTGGCAGTAGCCGACTTCCAGTGGGGTCGGAATTAACTGATTACATCGATTGGCTTTTTGTTGCAATCACGGCACTTGATGTGGGTCCAGTGAATCTGGCTGGACATTCCATGGGTGCGCTTATTGCTGGTGGTTTTGCGATTTGTCACCCTCTTCTGACTCGACGAGTGGCCGTGTTGAATGGTGTTTATAACAGGACTGCAAAGGCGCGTGCGGCTGTTGAAGCACGTTCAGCTGAAATTAATCTTGGTCAAATCGATATCAATACGCCATTAGTTCGATGGTTTGAAAAGCCTGGGTCTGATCGTGCTGCCCGTGAATTAGTACGAGGTTGTCTGCAGAAAATCGATTCAGAAGGCTATTCAACTGCCTATCGGGCCTTTGCTCGAGGTGATCGAACTTTTGCGGCACGATGGTCAGAAGTAACGAGTCCCATGCTCGCGTTAACGGGTGATGGCGATCCAAATTCTACACCCGAAATGTCCCATGCCATGGCAGCGGCAGCTATAAACGGCCATGCTGAGGTTATTGTTGGCCATCGCCACATGTTAAATTTGACCGCTTCTGACGCAGTTAATGTCATACTAGAGTCTTGGCTAGCCACACCACTGGCAATTAAATCAAATAACAAGCCCGCAGTAGAGGTCATATCTAAATGAGTCAATTTGAACCGCGTGCTCTGCGCGAAGCCTTTGGTAGTTTTATGACCGGGGTAACCGTTGTTACCACTCATGATACCAATAACAAACCGTTGGGCTTTACTGCCAATTCATTCACCAGCGTGTCGATTGACCCACCACTGGTGTTAGTTTGTATGGCGAATAGTTCGGCTAATTATGATGTGTTAGTCAAAGCGGACCGTTTTGCAATTAATGTTCTATGTGAACAACAAAAAGAAGTTTCAAACACTTTTGCCCGACCGGTAGAAGATCGATTTGGTACCGTTAATTGGCGAAAAGGACCTCACGGTTCGCCGATAATTGAGGATGTGTCTGCTTGGTTTGATTGCTCCAGTTACAAGCAGGTAGAGGCGGGCGATCACGTAATTCTTATTGGTAAAGTTGAAGCTTTTGAATCGAATGCAGCACCAGGACTTGGATACTCTCGTGGTGCTTACGTGACCCCATCGATGGAAGCCGAAATCATTTCACAAGGCACGGATATTGTTGTTTCTGCTTTGATAGAGCATTCCGGTGACGTATTCTTTTTGGCAGATAAGCAAGGTGGCTTAAACTTACCCTCTCAAAAAGTGGGTAAAACTGGTGCAACAGCGACGCTGGAATACCTGATTAAGCAGAATGATACCGATGCAAAGCCTGGCTTCATTTACTCGGTATTTGAGGTCATTGATAAAGAGCAACAGCATATTTCTTTTTTATGTCAGGCCGCTAGTAATCATTCTGGCAAAGGTGTCTTTCTGCCTTTGACACCAGATACCCTATCTAAAGTAGCTGATTCAGCTGTTCGAGTGATGCTGGAGCGGTTTGATAAAGAGAGTAAACTAGGAAATTATGGTTTGTATTTTGGTAATCAAAATAATGGCGAAGTACGCCCTATCGTGAAGGAGAATCTGTCATGAAATTTTCGTTATTTGCACATATGGAACGTCTTACCACGGATGAAAGTCAGGAACAGTTATATGAGGAATTTATAAAGCTTTGTGTAATCGCTGATAAGGGTGGCATGCATGCCATCTGGACGGGTGAACATCATGCTATGAATTTTACTATAGCCCCCAATCCTTTTCTTAATCTTGTTGACCTGGCACGCCGCACCCAAAATGTACGTCTGGGAACAGCCACTATTATTGCACCATTTTGGCACCCTATTAAACTTGCAGGTGAGGCAGCGATGTCTGATTTGATTATGGATGGTCGGCTTGATTTAGGTATTGCTAGAGGGGCCTACACCTATGAATATGAACGGTTTGATCCTGAGCTAGATGCCTGGCAGGCAGGTCAAAAAATGCGAGAACTTGTTCCCGCAGTGCAAAAACTATGGGAAGGTGATTACACTCATGAGGGTGAGTTTTGGCAGTTTCCGAAGACAACGTCCTCCCCCAAACCAAAACAAAATCCACATCCACCTATCTGGATAGCTGCGCGTGATCCGAGTAGCCATGAATTCGCCATATCCAATGGTTGTAATGTGCAAGTAACGCCATTGTGGAATGATGATAACGAAGTGGTCGATTTAATGGCCAAATTTAATGCTGCCTGTGATAAAAACGCGCATATGCCTCGCCCTAAAATTATGCTGTTAAGACACACTTATGTTGCGGATAGTGAAGAAGATGCCCAGTTGGGTGCCGATCAAATGAATCGTTTTTATAACTTTTTTGGTGCTTGGTTTATGAACAAAAAGCCAATTTCACAGGGATTGATAGAAGCGCCAACAGAAGAAGAGATTGCCAATAATCCGATGTTCTCAGCCGCCAGTCATCGCAAAAGCAGCGTAATAGGTGAGGCTCAAGAAGTCATAGGGCGACTTAAAGCTTATGAGGCATTAGGTTATGACGAATACGCTTTTTGGATTGATTCCGGCATGACGTTTGAACGCAAAAAAGCATCATTAGAGCGCTTTATAAAAGACGTAATGCCTTCTTTCAACTCATAAGTAAATGCATCCGTATAAGTTGGTAAGTTAAAAATGCAAAATTCCAACAATATATCGATGGTGTTTTTAGTGATGCTTCAGCACAGTTTCCTTGTGTTGCCTCGCAACTAGACAGCCTTGGGCTTTAATGCCTGAAGCCAAAGCAGCCCGATATGAATGCTGCAGTTGAAGTGGTTAGCCGTGCGTTGTATTCGCCACAGTGCTCTTTTACGACGGCAATAGCTCGTGGCAAGTTATTTTTTCAGCGGGCTAATTTGGTAGAATCAAATGCAGCTAAACTGACTGAACTTGAAACCAGAGACATTGGTAAAATTATCCGTGAAACCAGCCCTCAAATAGCCGATGTTGCCGAGTTCTATCGTTACTATGCTGGGCTCGCTGATAAAATTGAAGGTAACCATTTACCATCGATAAACCCGATATGGAGGCCTGGTGACGACGAGAACCGATTGGGGTTGTTGCTGCAGTAGTGTCTTGGAATTCGCAGCTGCTTCTTTCAGCCGTTAAGCTTGGCCCAGCATTTACTTCTGATTGAACCATTGTTTTAAAAGCTTCTGAATTGGGTCCTGCTCCCATGTTGGAATTGACCCAGCTGGCACATGAAGCGGGCTTCCCTGCCGAAGTGTTGAATATTGTTACTGGGTTTAGTGCCGAATGTGGGGCAGTGCTGATGTCACACCCAAAAGTAAATCACGTTGCTTTCACTGGTGGGCCATAAACTGCTCGCCACATTATTTGACACTCCGCCAAAACTTAGTATCTACTGCCCTACAGTTTTGGGGACTCCCCCCTTTATCGTATTTGATGATGCTGATATTGACAGTGTTGTGAATGCACAGGTATCGGCTATATTTGCGTCCACTGGACAAATCTGTGTGGCGGGTTCGCGATTGATTAGCAGTCGTAAAATTAAGAATGAGCTGTTATCCAAGTTAGTTGCAAAAGCTAAGGCTGTGATCATTGGTGACCCTCAGAATATGGCTACCGAAGTACGACGGCCGTGCATAATCAAACAACTCAATCACGGACTTGCGGGTATTGATGCATCGATAAAAGAAGGTGCGAAGCTCCTCGTTGGCGGTATCGCCATTGAGAGTGATGGCTTTTATTTCCCACACCATTCTCGATTACAGCTGTGCACCAAATGCCACTTATGTTAAAACAGAATTTTTTGGCCCAGTACTTGTCAGTGGTTAGTTTTGTTCTGAAGCAGAAGCCCTGCAGTTAGCCAGTGACACTGGCTATGGTTTAGCGTCTGGAGTCTTTACACAAAACTTAACAAGAGCCCACCGTATGATTCGTGGCATTCGAGTAGGTATAGTTTGGGTTAGTGCCTACCGAATCGTGAGCCCTATCGCTCCGTTTGGAGGTCAAGGTATGTTTGGGCATGGGCGTGAAGGTAGGTTGGACGACGCGTTAGATTACACCGAGGGGACATCGGTTTGGTTATGCACGTCTGATGATGTTATTCCCAATCCATTCGTCATGCGCTGATTGGTATATTTTGAAGTGGGATGAAGTTTATATTGATATGATTATTAACTTTGGACTGATTTAACAATAGGGCTGCACTGGCTTTATACAGGCGATTTAGTTTTCTAGTGAACTTGAAATTTTGGAAAAAGTAGAATGGATCTTAACGACATTCAAGTAGTTTTAATTGTTACTACTCTTGGTCTATATAAGGCTCTACTAATTCTACAACCATGGAATAGGCTGACTGCACTTCTAAACCATTCGCAACACCCGACTCATTGAGCAGGCTGTTTGACCGACTGGTTTGAATGGTACCGGTAATCCAAACAGGTTGATTAATATCGTTCAGTTCAGTTTCTGTTTTTAATTTGCCAAAGATAATTTGATTGGCTGGTGGTGGCGGAGTATGAGTGCAGGCTCCAAAATAGGGAACTAGTAAAAACTCTGAAAGCAATGTGTTGTTAAATTCTAGTGGTAGCACAAAACCAGGAATTTTTACACGTTTACCGTTTAAATCATCGTTGACAGGTGCCGCATTAAATAATGCTTGAACGGTTTCTTCTAAACGCAGAAGCTCATCATCCGATAACGCATAGTATTGCTCATCAGTCATGTTATCTAAAATTTGCGTGGGATTCCAATTGAGCGGTGTTAAATTTTCCCACTGTATTTTTTCCACATTAGTTTCATTAGAATTAACCGCAATGGCGCCATTCAAATGCAGACAGGCCAGTAGAAGAATAATCACTTGGCATTTTAAAGCGGATTTTATGTGTGTCATCTGTTGGTCCGATTTTATAGTCGAGTAGACATACCATCAGCCAAAGAGTTTCGATACGCTCGATAAGCTGGTATGAGGCCAACAACAAACCCCGTGAGAAGCAAAATCGAGACCATAATAAATTCTCTCTCATTCGGTAGGCTGATCGGTATAAATAACCCATAATTCGTTTCAATAATGGGCTGACTTAATCCAATAACCGAATACAAAATGGCTATTCCCAGCAATATGCCGGCTAGGGTTAACAATAGGGTTTCTGTAATCAGCAAGCCCATAATATGCCAGTGACTAGCCCCGATGGACCTTAGAATAGCGACTTCCCGCCGGCGTTCATTGAGACCTGCGAGAGAAACGGCTAGCATACCTGTGAGCGTGGCAATAACAACGAATATCGAAATAATTAACAATGCTTGTTCCGCTACTGACATCAAGCTCCAAAGTTCATGAAGGGCAATGCCCGGAAAAATGGCGAGTAAGGGTTCAGCAGAATATTCGTTGATATAACGCTGAAGTTTAAAAGACATTATTTTACTATCGAGTCCTATCAAAAATGCGGTGATAGAGTCTGGCTTTAGGTTGGCTTCGGTTAGAGTTTTACCGTCCTTCCTTTTTTTGACTAGGCCCTGCCAGTTGACATGCATGGCCTCTATCCCTTCGAGGCTAACATGAACGGTTCTGTCAACGGGCGTTCCGGTATGTTCTAAGATACCGCTAATAATAAAGGGTTTATCCTTGTGTTCGGAAAAACTGGTACTCACTAAACCGTGCGAAATGATGACTTCATCCCCCACTGAATACTGCAGCGATCTTGCAACTTCTGAACCGATTACAGTATCAAATGTATCATCAAAAGGCTTTCCATAAGTAAGTTGGAGATTACGCTTTTGACCGTACTGGTAAAAAGAGAAGTAATCTTTACTTGTGCCCATAACGCGAAAGCCTCGATGTGAATCACCGAGTGAAATAGGAATAGTCCATTTAACGCCCCTTTTTTGTGCAATAGCCTGATAACTATTCCAGCTAATATTATTGGTGGCATTGCCTATTCTAAATACTGAGTAGAGTAATAGTTGTATCGAACCACTGCGCGCTCCAACAATGAGGTCTGTTCCAGAGATAGTATTCGCAAAGCTACTTTGCGCGTTGACACGAATCTTCTCAACACCTAGTAATAGCACAACACTCACTGCAATTGAGACAACGGTTAAGATTGCAGTCGATCGACGACTACTGAGGCTTTTCCAGGCAAGTAATCTGAGGTTCACAAGTTTACTGAGCCTTGATTACTTATTGTCGACATTTTAACGACTCGATCAAACAGGTGTTTTTGGGTTGGATCGTGGCTGACATACAGCAATGTAGACCCACTAATCTTGATTTCGTCAAATAATAAATCCATAAACGCTTGCCGTGAATCATAATCTAAAGAAGATGTGGGTTCATCAGCAATAATCAATTGAGGCTGACCAATGAGTGCACGAGCGGCTGCTACGCGTTGTTGTTGACCGACACTCAACTCATTCGTATTGTGATCAAAATCCAATTTTGATTTTGAGTACAAGCGGTTGAGTAAATAAATGGCTTCGTTAGCCACTGATCCAGATCGATCAATGGCATTTTGTCTTCTGAGATCAGAAAATCGACAGGGTAGAGTGACGTTTTCTAAAATAGACAAATAAGGTATTAAATTAAACTGCTGAAAGATAAAACCAATATGGTCAGCCCGAACTCTGTCGCGTTGTACTTCTTTGAGCTCAAGAAAATTTTGTCCGATTACCTCAACCCGGCCCTTTTGTGGTGTGACTATGCCGGCGATTATATTTAGTAGGGTGGTTTTGCCTGATCCTGAGGCACCCTGAATAAACACATGTTCTTGTCTTTCGATGCAAAGCTTGCCTGATTTAATGCTCGGGCTCGCCTTTGCATGCCAGCAAAACTCCACTTCATCTAAACGAATGAGTGGAGTTTTTGATACTGATGGCAGCATTATTTCATTAACTTAATGAGCGTATTGTTACGCGTTAGCTCTTGCTTAATCTGACCTCCAGTATAAATAACTTGGGTATCAATCTCATCAATAGCGGGAAATAGTGCTAACAATGAAACATCAATTGCGGTTAAATTATTTATTTGCTCACATTGCAGTTCGAATTCAACGACAAATTCTGCATGTTCAGTCTCCAAAGACGCACCGACCGTTTCATCTTGTTCTGAATGCTCTGATTCTGAATGTTCTGATTCTGAATGTTCTGATTCTGAATGTTCTGATTCTGAATGCTCTGATTCTGAATGTTCAGAAACCCAATCGGCAGAAGAGCTGATCATTAGGCAATTTGGTTCACCCTGTAATTCATAAGAATTTGCAAAATTTGATAACTTACTTTTAGCGGCTGAAATCAAAGATCTCTGCGCTTCATCATTGGGTTGATACTCAAAGCCTATAATATTCACGGCGGGTGACTCGAAGTGAATAGCAATGACCTTGTTATCTATAGCAATGTTTAGGTTGGCACTGCCATGTTCATGAGAATCTAATGTTTCAACCGCTAATATTTGGAATGAAGATAAGGCTGCAATTAAACTGGTAAGTAATACAGTAATGGGTTTGAAAGATTTCATGTTGATCTCAATAAAATGTTATAACGTAACAGTAGTTCATTAAAGTTAAATTGTCTAGTTAAAATTGACTTTGTGAATTCAAAATATTCTCGTGAATGACCAATGAAGTTATAACTTTTATCAATGACTTTATTAAATAGGATATTTGGCCTAGGTGAGTTGTGTTATAGCACTTTATGAATTATTTGAATTACATAGCAAATGAAGAGCTCTGATTTCAACTGGATATTACCAATAGCTACCTTTTGTTGGTGATTTTAACTTTTCTTTCGCGGTTGAGATTATTTCTGATCGGCTGGCAGTTTGATCGGGTTGCCGATAAAGGTGGAATTGGATTTATAATATTCCAAGGTATTCGCTTTGCCCCATCCTTATTAGCAATGCTCCTGATTGTTCCCTTTGCGTTACTGCCCATAATGAGTATTCATCAATTAGCCTGAGAATCGCACTGTACATTATTAAGCCTTATTTATTATTACTAACAGCTGTTCGAATATTTATAGAGTTGGCAACGCCAAACTTTACTTTCCAGTTTGACTTTAGACCCGATATATTATTTTTAGAATATTTGAAGTATCCGAAAAATCATCATTATGTTATGGAAGGTTGATCCCCTCCAGCTTCTGTTCTCTTCATCGGTAGCTGTTTTAGCACTTGCAGGAATGAACCGATCCTCAAAGTAGAGGACAACAGATATAAAACCAAGCATTATTTAGAGTGCAACTGTTCTTTTTTTTGATGAAATCTATAAAGGTACGGGGCTAATTCAGGGTCAGTTTCACTGACCCTGAATTTTTTCGGTTTTTGGGGAGCCTCTGATCAGGTTTCATTCTGGTAAATAATATTAAACCTCAAGAGGTAGAATGCATTGTGAATCAAATTAATACGCTACCTACGCTTCTTTCCCTTATTGGCGTGACTGCTGTGCATCCAGCGATTGGCATAGATTTAACACGTCCAGATCTTCCAGAGATACCGGGTCGAGTAATAATGCAATATGGTAGTAATCAGGCCTATTTAAAAAATAGAGAAGGTTGTTATTTTACAAAAAGACTTAAAACCACAAGAGTTAGATTATATTAATAAAAATTTAATTCCATCATCATTAACAGACTTGAAATTTCAGCAGCGAAGAACTGCCCATGCGCAATGGGCTATGCGGGATTATAAAAAAATCTTATCGACTGCCAAAAGATTCATTTAAAGAAGTCGATGCTAATGCAAACTAGTACGTGCTTCTGTTTGATACAACAACAGGGATAACTAACATACCCAGTCGTGTTGCGAACTAATCGTAAGTTGTGTTGAGCGTTTATCAACTAATTTATTTGCCTACGTTAGGATCTAATTACTTTAGCGAGTACTAGTTAAATTGTGGGTTACTAAAATAAAAGGGAGAATTTTTCTATGTCCAAAAAAAAGTATCCGTTTAAAGTTGACCAGAACATAGGGTTAAAAGCGATTTTCGAAAAACATTCCAGTGTTGATAGCAATAACTCAATGCCCTTTGTCGCTCACGCTTATAAGTGAATTTATATTTTGGCGTTTTCATCGTTATTGGCATGAACTATTTAAATGTGTATGGCGTACCTGTATAGGTTCAAAGAATAAGAAAGAACTTAGACAATATACCGATTTTTATTTACCACTTACCCTCCCAATCAGACACTATTTAGGGAAATTTCATCTATCAATGAAGTTTAGGTGCTACTGCCAAACGATCAAAGTTTGAATCTGTTTAGCATTACACATTGCGACGAGTAAATTATTTTTGAGAGGAGCAGGGTGGAGAAGTAAATGCATTAAAATATATAGCGAACTATTTTTAGAGTGCTAACTGCTAACTTCGTCTCAGTGCTAAAAATTAGTGGTATTAAAAAGTGGAGAAAACACTAACCAGTATTTCTCAAGCCAGCCGCAATTGCATTAATCGAACTCAGTAATGCACCTTGCCATTCTAACCGTTCTTCTTTTGTTGTAGATTCGTTTCGATACTTCTTTAACAGGTTAATCTGTAAGTATCCAAGTGGATCGAGATAAGGATCACGACGAGTTAACGACAACATGAGAACATGATCATTAGACAACAGTTGCTTTATATTGGCTATGTTTAAACATTGTTCAACGGTCTGCTTATGTTCCTTTTGAACTTTACCAAAGACGGTTTTTCCAAGTGTTTTGTCTTGGCACAGTTTGCTGTACTCGAGTGCAGTGCGCATATCACATTTGAATAGTGACATTTGTAAATTACTAATCATGGCCGCAAAGAACGGCCATTGTTGGTTCATTTCCTGAAGCAGCTTTATCTTTTTGGGATTTTGTGCCAACCATTGTGACATCGCATAGCCAACACCATACCACGCAGGCATCATGTGACGGGACATGCTCCAGCCAAATACCCAGGGGATAGCTCGCACTGAGGACTTGGACATATCACCTTTTTTCCTATGTGATGGTCTTGACCCTATATTCATTAATCCAATTTCGCTAACGGGAGTTGCTTCATAGAAATATTCGAAAAAACCCTCAGTTTTATCAGTTAATTCTCGATAAGAGAGTTCAGATAAATCGGATAGCGTTTGCATAATGGGCAGGTATTTGTCGAAGTTTGTTTTATCTTCACGCACAATACAGAGGCTTGCCTTCATCAAACCAGTGATGCCCATTGCCAATTCGTAATGCGCAGTTTCAACATTGCCATATTTGTGTGATAGCACTTCACCTTGCTCTGTGAACTTAATTTGACCCAGAACCGTTTGTGGCGGTTGCGACATGATAGCTTCATGAGTCGGACCGCCACCGCGAGTGATGGTACCACCACGTCCATGAAACATACGACATTGAACGCCATGTCGTTTAGTAATTTGAACCACTTTCTGTTGTGCCTGATACAGCCCCCACGAGGCAGAAACAATACCGCCATCTTTGCAAGAGTCTGAATAGCCAAGCATGACCTCTTGCATATTGCCGGATTTGGCGAGTAGACTTTTATAAGTAGAATTTTGTAACAGGGTGTCGAGTACGATATCGATATGAGCCAGATCGTCGATTGTCTCAAATAATGGTGATATTTCCATATCACAAAAATAGCCATTGTCCCTTTTTCCAGCAAGCCCTACCAGATACCCTAGGTACATCACTTCCATAATATGGCTAGCCGTGTGGGTCATCGATATGACATAGCTACCGATGCAGCGTGCGCTAATTTCATTGCGCATTTCATAGATAGTCTGGAATAGATCAAAGGTCTTTTGATTGCCCTCAGTTAATTTTTTGATGTCGAATTTAGGGCGTTTTCCAGACTCAATTTGACTGCTCAAAAACTGTATGCGCTCTGCTTCGTCGAGCTTTTCATAATTGCCAATATTAGATTGTGATATTATTTCTTTAACTACATTGGTGTGCAACGTTGATTCCTGGCGAAGGTCAAGCGCTACCATGTGAAAGCCAAAAGTCTCGGCAATGCGGATAACATCTTTTAGGCTGCCGTTAGCTGCAGAGTATTCGCCATGGCTGATCAATGAGTCGCGAATCAGGTAAAGGTCATTGATGAATTCCTTTTCGCTCGAATAGGCATGTTCACTGTCTGGTGTATCAACATCGCGTAATTGATTTCGAATAACGGCAAGGTTCTTCTTTAATCGATAATGCATATGGTAAAGCTTGCGCCGATAAACTTCATCTTCGAACTGGTCGCGTTTATCATCAAATGCTTTGACTCCCATTTTTTCATCTTCGCGCAGGCTCGCTATAAATTCATTGCTGGGTGTGAACCACTTGGTCGACATGGTGAGTACTTGTGTCAGTGTATAGATAGCGCTGACATGTTCGGTTAGAATTTCTTCAGCGTGCATGCGTAAAGCCATACGAGTAATGTCTGATGTTACATAGGGGTTGCCATCTCGATCACCACCAATCCACGAACCGAAGTTGATAAAACTGGGTACCTTGACTATCGGATTGCCAAAAATGTCTTCGCCATAAGATTGGATAACGGCTCTTTCTAGATTTCGATAGTCAATTTTAACTGCTTCAAATAAACTGCGCTGAAAGTAATGCAAGCCAAGCTTTATTTCGTCTGATACGGTTGGTTTGGTTCCACGAACCTCATTAGTCAACCACAAAACTTCGATTTGTGTTTGTAAATCGTCAACTAGTTCGTCCCGTTCAAATTGGGTTAATCTAGGATCGGTTAACTGGTCAATAATAGTGAAGAACGATCTTTGCAATTGCATTACTGTTCGACGCTTTGATTCGGTCGGATGTGCGGTAAATACAGGCGTGTAAGATAAATTGTCGAAAAGAGTTTGTAGTTCTTCAGCAGTAATGTCTTGGTCTCGAAACTCTTGTATGGTGTGTGAAAATGAGCCTGTCCAAGCCGCATGACCTTCTTTTTGAATAGAGCTACGCCTTTGGCGATGGAGGAAATCTTCTTCTGCAATATTGACTAAATTGAAGTATATAGTGAAAGCACGAGTAACTTGATTAACAACATAAGGATCCAGACCTTCAATCAGCTTCATCAAGGCATGCCGCTGTGGTTCGCTATTGCGTCGACGTAACTGAATGAACCCTGTTCGAAGCGATTCAACCGCATGAAAAACGTTAGGGCCTTCGTGTTTGAGTAACACGTTACCAACTAGCTTACCTAAGAGTTTTACGCGCGAGCGTAGTTCTTTATCCGACTTTGCATGAAAGCTTATTGCCTGAGTGCTCATAGGACTTCCAGTAATAATAATCTCACTACTATAACAAACTAGATTTTGGCGGTTGTCATAAAACCGATTGTTTCGATTGCTCTGACGACATGTTCTTATGAAATAATGGTGATCTTAAAAAAGCTCCGGTGAAGGATGCAGTTTTCAATGATGCTATTACAGGATCTACCTTCAAGTGCAATATTGCTAGACTACTGGAAGCTACTCGTATTCAATTATTAACCTATTTTTTAACATTATTTTTTGAATCAGACCAAGACAAATTCATTATTCATAAATATAATCTAATAATTTAATGAGTCTCCCTTATCATCCCACTTCTCGATTGTAAAATGCCTGAATCAATATTAATAACTGACGAATTACAAATGCGTCACCTTGGTGCCCAGCTCATTGCTGCCTGTAGTTCTGGCGGAGTGATAGCGCTGTATGGTGAGCTTGGCACGGGAAAAACGACTATGGTTCGCGGGGCGTTGCAATCGCTTGGTGTGAGTTCTGGTGTGCGAAGTCCAACCTACACTTTGGTTGAGCACTATGAATTTCAACCATTGTCGATAGCGCACTTTGACTTATATCGCTTATCAGATGGTGAAGAGCTGGAGTATTTGGGTTATAGAGACTATTTAACAGCCGATACGCTCTGTATAATTGAATGGCCAGAGAAGGCTGAAGGTTACTTAAGTGATATTGGGTTGAACTTATATTTGGCCTATGACGAGAGGGGACGGAGGCTTAATATTGAACCTGTCTCTTATACACATCTCCGAGCCCACGAGACGCTACGCTATCTC
>OJEJ01000183.1_pt1 | contig 31394 bp, 23 predicted proteins | sample 1593271 | NCBI WGS metagenome assembly OJEJ01 (sample SAMN05416877, study PRJEB24817) | seawater metagenome | isolation source: Sea water | place: Canada:Atlantic | collected 2013-11
CGTAAGGAGTCGTCGGCAGCGTCAGATGTGTATAAGAGACAGCATTTTCAGTCAAAGAGACTTGACTCTTTTTTGTCGATTCAAAGAAATTTAACTCTACTAATATTTGAAATCCATTACATATGCCCAGAATGGGTTTTTTTTGTAAATTAAACTCTGTTAAAGCATCTAGATTATATCTTTTAATTTTTTCAGCAATGATTTTACCTGACCTTATTTCATCCCCAAAACTGAAGCCACCAGGAAAGCATAAAATATGAAAAGAGTTCAAGGAGCCCATCTTTAAAAAGTCTGAAAAGTGTACTATCTCAACATTTGCACCAGCTTCTTCAAAAGCCAGGGCGGTCTCTTTATGAGAGTTAAATCCTTCACCTTTTAAGACTAAAGCTTTAATACTCATTATTACTCCAAATATTGTACAACTCTTTCGTTGTCAGATTTATGGTGTCGTTATACCTAATCTGATTATCCATTGTGACTACTCCAAGATACTTAAATTCATTCTTAAAATGAGACTCTAGGGATTGCTTGCACTCTGGATTTATGGAAATAATGAATGCTCCAGGAATTTCATTAAAGAGAAGAGCATCGAGCCTTTCAGATCCAGCAATTAGTTCGGTTTTAAATTGAATTCCAAAGTTACTTGGGAATGCAGACTCTATGGCCGCAGTAATCATTCCTCCATCAGATATATCGTGGCAAGATTGAATTAGCTTTTTCTTGATCATACTATGGAGAGTGTTGTACCTTTTGAAATTATTTTGACAATTTATAGGCGCCAGTTTCTTATGATTATGAAAGTAAGTAGAATAATAAATTTCAGAAAATAAGGTTGGTCCGATATAGTATATTAAGTCACCTGCTTCTTTAAAGTCTGTAGTCATTCTGTCTTGAATATGATCAACCTTTGCAATTGCTGTTATTAGCAGTGTTGGAGGTACCGAAATTTTAATCTTCTCTCCACTACTATTCACTCCAACAAAATCATTTTTCATCGAGTCTTTTCCACTTATAAATGGACTTTGGTAAGCAAGAGAGCAGTCGTAGAGGGCTTGACCAGATCTCACTAATTGTGCCAGCTTATGCTGACCATCAGGAGTTCTTACTGACTCAATGGGGTCAGGCCAACAGTAATTATCACATAGAGCTACGAAATTTGGATTTGCTCCACTAGAAACAGCATTTCTAATTGCTTCATCAATAGCGACTTGAGTCATATAATATGTATCCAAATGTGAAAGCTGAGGACAGAGTCCATGTGAGAGGGAGATAGCATTGGTGTCAGTATCTCCATACATCTTTCCCCATAGTACGGCCGCATCCGAAGGACCTATGAGCTCTTTTTGAACAAAGGGTTTAACTAGAGTTGCCCCTTTTACTTCATGATCAAATTGTCTGACCAAACTCTCTTTACTCTTCACATTCTCAAAAGATAAAACTGTTCTAATGGAATCATCGAATGTTTCCAAAATTTCATCATTTTTTTCTCCATGCCATAGTTCATCTGTTTTTACACCATCAAAGTGTGCCTTAAGTTTCATCGGTGGAAGAGACTCGTGAAGAAAATCTAAATCGAGACTCGCTACAAGTTCATTCTTACTATAGATATCAAAACTCCCACGGTCATGAAAATCTCCTATCACTACAGCCTGGCAATTTCTTTTTTCAGCAAGAAGTAAGAATTCATTAATTTTGTTAGGTGGAACTGAAAGACTCATTCTCTCCTGACTCTCACTAATAACAATTTCAAAGGGACTGAGGCCGGAATACTTAAGGGGAACAAGATCAAGGTTTATCGTGGCGCCATTTGTTCCACAGGCCATCTCACCAATTGAACTTGATAGCCCACCAGCACCGTTATCAGTGATAGAACTGTATAAATCTAGGTCACGTGCCTCTATTATAAAGTCAGTCATCCTTTTTTGTGTGAAAGGGTCCCCAATTTGAACTGCTGTTGCTGGAGATTTCTCGTTTAACTCAACACTACTAAAAGTCGCTCCATGGATACCATCACTGCCTACACTGCCACCGCAAACGACAACTAAATCACCAGGCATTTGATTTTTTAAGTGAGTCTCTTTATGATTAAGAATTTGAGGCAAGGCGCCTATAGTTCCACAATATACGAGTGGCTTTCCGGCATAATTATCATGAAAGTGAAGGCTTCCGTTAACCGTTGGAATTCCACTCTTATTACCACCATCCTCGATACCTTTATGGACACCATGTAAAATCGTTTTAGGGTGTTTTAGCATTGTTGGTAGTTTTTGGAGGATAGATTTAGGGTAGTTTGGTGGAGCAAAACAGAGGACATTCATATTTGCTATAGGTTCTGCGCCAATACCACAGCCAAGAATATCTCGATTGACTCCTAAGATTCCAGTGAGGGCACCACCATAGGGATCAAGAGCAGAAGGAGAGTTGTGAGTTTCAACCTTAAGGCAATAGTCTATCTTATCTCCAAAGCGAATAATTCCTGCGTTATCTGAAAAAACAGAAATGAGCCAGTCTTTATTAAACTTCTCCTTAACGTCACGAGTAGCTCGCTTAATGTAGTCAGGAAAAATACCAAGAACTTTTTTTTCCCCAATTTTGTTTTGAGTTCCCTCTGACTCTGTGTAGTCGATATGTGCCGTAAAAATTTTATGTTTACAATGCTCAGACCAAGATTGGGCGATAACCTCTATCTCTACATCGGTGGGCATTACAGGTAACTGATTCTTAACCCTAAAATCTTTTGTTTCTTCTTTTGAGTAGTGCGCTTTTATGTGCTGTATTTCATCTGTTGAAAGTGCCCAAATATTTTTCTCTGATAACTCTAGTAGTGCTTCATCGGACAGGCCCAAATCAATTATTCTAATTCCTTTATCCTTTATCCTAACATTTGGAAATTCGGGGCTAGGAATATAGTCGCTTACATCATCTTTTGAATAGACCTTAATACTTTGTATTAATTCATTGCCTAGGAATTCATTCGCGATTTCTTGAATTTTACTTAAGTGAAGATGTGATCTTAATAAATAACTCTTACCAGTAGAAACTTTGATATTAGTATCATCAAAAATCTCAGACAATGTTTCTTTAAGGGAGTGGGCAGTATTATCTGTTACCCCAGGTTTAAAACTCACTTGAATGAGATAGTTGAAATCATAATTATCAATCTTTACTTCTCGCCCAAACAACTCTTCATCGATAGGGTTTTTTAGAAGCTCTTCTATGCGTTCAATTTGATCCTTTGTATATGAGGGCTTGTCGATCCAATAACTTTTAATTGGCACAAGACTTTCAATACGATGGCCCGAACGAAGAATGTTTTTTTGTAATGACTCTAGACTCTTTTGTTCTTTCGAAATAATATCAAATCTCACTGCTATACCCCTTGAGAGTTTTATGTTTTGCTATAAAGCTTAAGACCTTTGGATAATACTTATGCTCAATTTTCAGACCCTTTGATTTAAAAGTTGGGAATGTATCTTCGACATCACGGACAAACTTATGTTGGGTAATGATCTTTCCTGTGTCCATACCAGAGTCTACGAAATGAATCGTGATGCCATTTTCTCGTTCATTCTCTTTAAAAGCATTTTTGTAAGCATTTAACCCTCTGTGTTTTGGAAGCAAGGAGGGATGTATATTAATAATACGAGCTTGTTCAAGGTTGGAGTCGTGAAAATTTTGTATGAAGTTTTTTGAGAGTAGTCGCATATATCCAGCAAGAAAAATCCAACGGACTTTATATTTCTCCATATGCAAAAGAATTTTTTTCTCATAACAAGACTTCTCTTTTTCTTGAGACGATAGAATATAAAAAGGAATACTGAATTTTTGCGCTATCTCTTCTGTCCTTGAGTCTTCTCTATCGGAGACCAAAACAGCGACGTTTATATTATCCTCTTTACGTGATTGCTCAATGAGCTTAATTGCATTAGATCCATTACCAGATAAAAAAATTGCAACTTGTATCATAAACCAATATCCTCTCTGTAATGCTCTCCTTCAAAAGAGATCTCCTTAAGCTTCTTATAAGCAGTCAGTCTAACTTCATTTATATCGCTTCCAAGGCTTGTTACTCCTAAGACACGGCCACCGTTTGTATAAAGCTGTTTCTTTGAACCCTTAACTCCAGCAAAATAGAGGTGACTTTTCTCATTTGAGTGAAATACATTCTTGATCTTTTTATCTTTGTCGATGGGGGTATTATTTAGGCCAGGGTAACCATGGCTTGCTTTGACTATATTCATGCTAATTTGATTTTTTATTTCAATTTGAAACTTCTTAAATTCTTGATCTTTCTCTTCGGCAATGGCCTGAAATAGTGGAGCTAAAGACCTTTCTAGTCTCGGAATAATCGCTTGAGTTTCAGGATCCCCAAAGCGACAGTTATATTCTAAGAGCATTGGCCCATCTTTAGTCATCATGATCCCTATAAATAATACTCCCTTGTAGTTCTTTGCAGATTTAATTGTAGGTTCTACAATCTTCTGAATGATCTCTTCCTCTTCATCAACTGTTAACCAGTAAGCAGGACTATAGGCCCCCATTCCACCAGTATTGGGCCCCTCATTATAGTTTTGAAGCCTTTTGTAGTCACATGCTGTTCCCAGTACTTTGTAAGACCCATTTAGGCATAGAATGAAGTAAGATACTTCTGGTCCATAAAGCATTTGCTCAATAAGAATCTCTTCTTCCCTAGGAATATATTCTAGTGATTCTATCGCTTCTTTTTTTGAGTGACATATAAAGACACCTTTGCCAGCAGCAAGCCCTGATTGCTTTATAACAAACCTTTCCCAGTCTAACTTCTGTATAATCTCTTTAGCTTTTTCTCTATCCGTGGCTTCATGGTATTGAGCTGTGGGGATGTCGTTCTTCTGCATAAACTTTTTTGCATATAGCTTTGATGATTCTAGTCTTGCCATTTCTTTTGTGGGTGCCATGACATTAAAGCCTAGTTGCTTAAGTTGATCACCAGTTCCATCAGCAATGAGATTTTCTGGACCAATAAGTATAAAACTTGGATCTATCTCAATCGTTTCCTTTAGAATGTTTTCTGTTTCTCTACAAATGATTTTAGGGTGAATAATCCCAGAGTTGCCAGGTATTAAAATGATTTTAGATATTTGATTATCAAGTGCCAGGTGCATGGCTATGGCATGCTCTCTAGCGCCACTGCCTAGAATAACGACACATTTATTATTTTCTTTTAAGTAAATTTCATACTCTTTTTTATTATAAATAGAGCTGGTTTCAAGTGATAGAGCAATTTTTTTATAAAGATACTTCGCTACTTTTATTTCTTTTTGAGGTAGCTTAGGGGGATCGATTTTATGTAGCTTGTTATGCTTAAAGTCCATATACCAATTAGTTTTTCGATAATAGGTTCTAAGATATTCTTTTGAGTAGTGTATATTATTTTGAGTTAGTCTTAGTTCATCTGGGCCAATACTATCTAAGAGTATGATTTCTCTATTCCCATCAATATTATCACCAAACCCAAATTCAAACTTTCCATCCCAAAGCTTCATCTCGATTGAGTCAAACTTTTCTTTCAAAGCAATGGCATAGAGTTTTGTAAGGATAGATATATCCTCAAGTTCTTTTCTTGTAAGCTTGGCCATTTTACTGGCCTCATCAATTGATAAAACTCTATCTTCAGGTTCTAGTTTAGTATAAAACTCAATATGAATTTGATCTAGTGTAGTATCCGCCGTTATTTCTTGATTTCTTTCTAAGAAACTAGAGCCTTGGGGGGCACCAAATCGAAAGACAATTTCCAATGGTATTAGAGTTTTTGTAGGGTGGATTTGATACTTTGAGTAGTCATATTGGAATCCATTCTTGAGTGGAGACATAACATTATATTTATCGACTGTTATGGAATCAATTGCTGATTGCTTAATAAAGTGTGTTTGTGCACCATATGTTTTTAACTGTTCAAGTTGGAAGGTTTTTTTTAATTGTTGAGACTCTGATAAATAGGTTGGTATTTTTAATTCTTGAAAGGTTTTGGGATCTTCGAGGTAGCTAAAGAGGTTAGAGGCTATTTTTGCAAGATACTTTCCCTTTTTGGGGATGAAATCGGGCATTTTTCCCCAGTCAAAAATGGAATAAGCATCAGTAAATTTGAATTCAACTTTTTTTCCAAGATCATAAATCTCTTTAACGGAGCCTTGGTAAATCAATTTCTTCATGTTTTATCCTCTTATCAATCATTGTGTTTGTTTGGGTGATATCTGTTGGATAATCACCATCTAAACATGCCGTACATATTTTTAAATCATCAAAAATTTCTTTAAGGGCTTCAATTGGTAAGTAGTAAACGTCTTGTGCGCCAATGGTTCTTGCAACTTCCATGGGATTTCTATTAAAAGCTACTAGCTCTTCAGAGTTTGGAAAGTCTATTCCATAATAACAAGGCTTCTTAATTGGTGGGCATGTAGAAGCAATTGAAACTTTAGTGGCACCACAGTCAAGTAGGTGCTGAATGATTCTCTTACTAGTCGATCCTCTGACAATACTATCGTCCACGAGTAATATCTTTTTGCCAATAACTTCGCTCTTAACTGCATTCATCTTTAACTTGATGGCATTCTCACGATCTTTTTGGGTATTAAGAATAAATGTTCTTTGAGAGTAGCGATTCTTTATAAGAACTTCTCGATAAGGAATACCTAGCTCCTCACTGAGGGCAATGGCACTAGGTCTCGAGGTATCTGGTACAGGAACAACGATATCAAAATCTTTATCTTCTATGGATTCAGCTAACTTTTGTCCAAAACGTAATCGCATCTGATAGACACTCTTATTCCATATATTTGTATCTGCATTCGAAAAGTAAATCCATTCAAACATACAGGGACGACTAGGTCTCTTACTAATAATTTTTGAATGAACTTTTCCCTCATTAGATATAAATAGAAGTTCACCTGCGCTCAACTCTCGAATATTTGTATAACCTAGAAACTCTAGTGATTTAGACTCGCTTGCAAGGCCATAACATCCACCTTTCTCACCAAAGCATAAAGGTCTAATTCCACTAGGATCTTTAAAGGCGATCATTCCATGGTCAGCGAGAGTACTTATCACGCTATAGCCACCATTTATCCCTTGAAAGAGCTTTGTTGTGGCAGTGATCATATCTTGAAATGAAAATTTATCTTTTACATTTGATGGCAAATTTTCAGCATATAGATTTAACATTAACTCCAAATCGTTATGGGAGAAAACTGTTCTCTTATTTTTATTTCTAAGATTTGCCTTTATTTCTGCTGTATTGATTATATTGCCATTGTGAACCATCGCCATTCCAAATGGAGAATTTATAAGCATAGGCTGTATTTCTTCTTTTCGAATTTTACCAATTGTTGAGTAGCGGGTATGTCCAATCGCGATATTACCTTTTAGCCCTAGAACTTTTTCTTCTGGAATCGCATCTTTAATTTGGCCGAGATTTTTTTCTTGGTGGAATTCATACTGGGAATCATCGAATGAAAGAATTCCCGCAGAGTCCTGTCCTCTATGCTGAAGCATTAACAGTCCTAAGTAGCTCTCCTGAGCAGCTTGGGGGGTACCGATAATTCCGATGATCCCACACATAAAGTTCCTTCCATTGAGGTATATGCATATGCTAGAGATTCTCATTTACCTTGTAAAGAAAAATATTAGAAAAACTTATGGTTCTGTTAAGTTTTTCTAATATTATCTTGACCATAGCTTTTTGTATAAGTAGCATCTCTTTATGAAGGTAGAATTGAATCCTCATATGTACTGTCAAAAAGTTGGTCTTTTAGGCGGTGGTCAGCTTGCTTTGATGATGGGGGAGAGCCTCATTAATACTGGTGCCGAGGTCATCGTGTACGCTCAGGACTTAAGTGAACCAGCATGTACAATTGCGAATAATATACTAATAGGACAGCAGAATGACTCTAACTCACTAAGAGTCTTCTTTAGTTATTGTGATATAGTCATTTTAGAAAATGAGTTTTATTCGCCGCATATATTGCAAGATTTGATTGATGATACTGGTGTTAAAACAATTCCTGATATTCGCTCTTATGATAAATTATTTTCCAAAATTCAACAAAAAACATTCTTTAAAGAGAGTCATATTCCATACACTCCTTATGAAAAGGTTTTAAAACAGCAAGATCTTTCCCTTCTCATTAATTTTAGTGGTCCCTACATTGTAAAGCGCTCACATGGGGGATATGACGGATATGGTAATCAAGAAGTAGCAGATTTATCTTTGATCACAGATTTCAGTCACGAATTAATAATTGAAAAAAAGTTAGACTTAAAACAAGAGTACTCATGTTTATTAGTTAAGAATGATACTGATACTATTATATTTGATCCATGCAAAACCTATCAACGGAATCATTGTTGCGAAATTGTGGAAATGTGCCCAGAGATAGATGTTTCAATAACTTCTGAAATAAAAGAAATGGTTAAGCGTATGGCCGAAGGCCTTCCGGGGAAAGGCGTTTATGCTTTCGAATTTTTCGAAACACAAGGTGGAACAATCTATATAAATGAAGCTGCGCCCAGAGTCCATAACTCTTATCACTTTTCAACCGAAGCCTATGATAAAGGACAATTTGATTATATATCAGAACTTATTTTGAATCATAAACTGGTCGCTCCAGAAAAGAAGTATGATTACCTTTCTATGATTAACCTTCTTGGATCTGTTGAGTCTCTTAATTATCAATTAAATTTTCCCCATATTGAGGGGGAGTACGAATATAAAATTCATCTTTATGGAAAAAAAGAATCTAGGCCTGGAAGAAAAATGGGACATATCATTTTATTTGGAAACAAAAAAAATATTGAAATAGCTAAGCGTATTAACCAAGAGTATACAATATGAATAAAGTATTTATTGCTATGGGGTCTGACTCTGATTGGCCACAAATGCAAGAAGCCGCAATTTTATTAGAGGAGTTTGGTGTTGAGTATGAAGCTAAGGTTGTTTCTGCTCATAGGACACCTGAAGATCTCCCAACCTTTACCGAATACTGTGAACTGAATGGAGCTACCTGTATTATTGCTGGTGCTGGTGGAGCAGCTCATTTGCCTGGAATGCTTGCCTCCTATACTTACCTCCCTGTCATAGGAGTTCCTATCAAAGGTTCTTCGTTGGATGGAATGGATAGTCTTTTATCAATTGTTCAAATGCCAAATGGAGTTCCTGTTGGAACCATGGGGATTAATAAGGCTCGAAATGCAGCTCTGCAAGCCCTAAGACATATGTCCGTTTATAATGAAAGCCTTAAAACACGACTAATTGAGTACAGAAAAGAACAGGCAAGAATATCAAAAGCAAAAACCAACAATTTATCTATTAGCTAAAGATTGCTTACTCTACTATAATTTAGGTGGAGTAAAGCATGAATCAAATAATCACATTCTTTTTATTTATATACTCAGCTGGAGCAATCGCCCAGATTGCAAACTCTTCATTCTTTCCTAGTATGCGTTCCATAAATCCAGGATTAAGTCATTTACGTGAAAGTGGTTTTCTCTCAGTAGAACTCGCAAAAACGACTATTGAGAGATCACAGGATGTGAACGGTGGAGGTATTCTTGATGGTATTAATACGGAAGTAAACTTAGAGAAAACGACTTTTTTTAGGGCGGGTAAAGGTCCTGGAATTACACTTGAGTTTCTCTATGATCAAGAGGTTGGTGAACGAACAGAAAGCTTTGAGACGGCCACTTATGACAGAGCGACTACTACAGAAGGAAAGTCTTCTGTGATTGGTGGAACCCTTGATATTGGATTCATTGGAATTACTGTCGCTAAAGCAAGCTATGAGTATTTGTTAGATTTTCATGTGGATGAAGTTCCTAATCTAAATCGAGAAACTCATGATACAAGTCTGGAGTATAACTTAACCCGAGTCGGTACAGCTTTTCAAATTAAAGGCATTTCAATTGGAACTTTTTATTCTATTCAAAATGCAGAAGGAAGTGTTGACTCCGTTTTATATGATCCAACAAGCGGTAACCCTGCTCCTGCAGAGGTTTCCAACTTAGAGTATGAAACCATTTCAAATGGTATTGGAGTAGGATACAAGAGTAAGATGTATCACTTAGAAATTAGTCAGGAGACAATTACAAATCAAAGCTTAGACCAATCTAATACTTATTTGCTCGACCTATATGTACCTGCCAAAGGTTCTAGAACAAGCTTTGTTGCAGAGGTACGGTTTGGAAAACTAGGCTTGGGTGGTAGAGTTAGAAAAACGGAAGGAAACTTTTCAGATATAGAGCAATTAATTTCTTCAAATATGCTTAATGTTAATACCTCTGAAGATGATACAAAGCTTGAAACATCATTTAACTTCTCTTATGGATCTCCTGGAGGTTACTCATTGTCTGGTTTTTATACGACTTCAAAGTCTGAGACAGAAGAAGTCAGTGAGATGATTGAGAGTACTGAGAAGTATGACACAATTACAGAAATCACATCTTATGGTGTGAGTTTAAGTTATGTTTATTAGTAGGCCGAATATAGTAATAATAAATAAAAGCAGTTAAATACATAATTGGTGTGTAAACGGCCGCAAAAACTCCTGCTTGTTCAATTTGCAAAACGTTTAGAGCAATGAGAACAGCAAGTCCGGTATTCTGTGATCCGCATTCAAAAACTATCGCGATTCTATTTCTAAGATCAAGTTTAAATACTTTTACAGCTATTATCGCTATAAACATCACTATAGCATTAAAGAGTAGTGCAATTGGTGCAAGAGTATCAATATGCTCAAGGAGAATGTTTTTATTTTTAATTAGCGCGGCCACAACAATAAGCATAAAGAGTATAAAAGTTAATGGTCTGAATTTTTTCTCATAGCGAAGTGCTAAGTCACTCCTGAAGTGCCGAAATAAGAGTCCCAGTGAAATGGGAATAGTAGTAAATACAAAAATACCTAGTGTGATTCTTAAAAAGGAATGGTTAAGGTTAAGGCTTTCACCAAAAACTAATTGATTAGAAATTGCAAAGAATAATGGGACTGTAAGGATCCCAACAAAACTTAGTAAGGAAGTTAGTGTTATTGAAAGCGCAAGATTACCATTTCCAAGCATGGTCAATATATTTGATGTCACACCTCCAGGGCAAACAGCTAGGATAAGTATACCTAGTATGACTTCATCTGGAAGGCTAAAGAAGTTTTTGACAAGAAGGGCAATTATAATTGCCAGTAGTGGTAGTGAAATTATTTGTAATAGAGCACCAAGGGCAAATGCTTTAGGGAAACGAGCGATATTTCTAATCTCTGGAAGTGAAATCGTGATCCCAATATTAAACATCATAAAAGCAAGAGCAGGAGGGACAATATATTGTATAATAAAGAACATGGATTATTCTCTCATGAGAAACTCAATATTGACAGTGCTGAGCAGCATTGTCTTGAAAAAATTCAATTGTCTCACTAGTCGTAAGAAGAGAATTCCTATAAAATCATCCGATGAATAACTTAATATCCTACTTTGTAAAAAATCATTTATTGTCTCATGTACTCTTTGTTGCGGTTATACTTCTAGGTGTATTTACTTGGCATAATATTGGTAAAGAAGAAATGCCAGAATTTGCTAGTAATTGGGTTCGTGTCACCACTATATATCCAGGTGCCCCTTCTGAAGATGTCGAATTATTTGTAACAAAGCCAATGGAGGATGAACTTAAAGGAGTTGTAGGCATTGAAGAGCTCGCAACGACCTCTAGTTTAGGAGTCAGTAGTCTTAGAATTACTCTCGATGATAATTATCCAAAAAAAGATGAAGTCGTGCAAGATATCCAGGACGCAGTTCTTAGAGTCAAGCTTCCAGCTGAGATAAGAAACTTACCTAGGATAAGACAATTCAAAAGCTCTGAGAAGGCGATCTTAGATGTGGGTGTATTTTACAAGGGACAAAAAATACTAGATGTTGAAAGTCGAAAAAAATTACAAGCCTTTGTTCTCGGCTTTGAAAATCAATTATTATCTTTGCCAGAAATTTCTAGTATTGATAGGTCTCATTATAGAAAACCTGAATTACAGATTATGGTTTCTCCTGATAAAATCTTAGAACAAGAGATTTCATTGGCACAAGTGAGATCTCAGATTCAAGATTATAATATCCGTGCTCCTATTGGTTCACTTGAAGACCGTGGTGAAAGTAAGATTACAGCTCTTAATGAATTAGATACGGTTGAGAGTTTTAATAATTTTTTTCTAAGAGGTAACTATGCCGGGCATGGAGTAAGCCTATCTGATATTGCGACGATAGAGAGTGGCTTTGAAAAAGCAAACTCCATCTTTAAGGTGAATGGTCACGAAGCGATCTTTCTTAACGTAAAGAAGAGTATCTCTACAGATATTATTACAGCTCAAGAAAAAATATCTGATTTTATTGAAAATTACTATACCTTGAATAAGGAATCACCTGTTGGCATCGTTCTCATGGACGATGAATCATATGCTGTGAGAAACCGTATTAATATTATTAGCTCTAACGGTATTTTGGGCTTTATTCTCATTATTATTGTTCTCTTTATATTCTTAGATATTAAGACAGGCTTATGGGTTGCGATGGGTATACCTTTCTGTTTATCATTCACTTTAATCATTGCTCATCTCGCCGGGTACACCGTTAATAATATGACTTTGGCCGGAATAATTATAGTCCTGGGAATTGTCGTCGATGACGCCATAATTATAGCTGAAAATATAGCTCGGAGTAGAGAGTCAGGCCTCTCCGCGACTGAAGCAGCAATAACAGGCACGAGAGAAGTTTTTAAGCCCATTGTAGCAAGTATTATTACCACTTGTGTCGCCTTTGTACCTCTACTCTTTTTTGAAGGTTTCTTTGGTAAGCTTGTTACCTATATTCCCTTAATTGTTGTCTTGATGCTTCTCGGTTCTTTAGTTGAATCATTGTTTATTTTACCTGCTCACTTGTCTGCACCTTCTGTGATATTCGATCGTTTTAAAAAAGAGAAGACAAAAGAGAATTGGTTCAAACGCTTCGAGAGAAAGTATGAAAAGATATTATTATTAATTTTTCATAAAAGATGGATCGTTCTCACATTATTCTTTGCTGTGCTAACTTCTGCTGTTTGGATATTTGATAGTAAAATGAAATTTGTAATGTTTCCTAGAGAAGAGAGCAAGGAAGTCTTTATTAAAGTAAAGGCTCCTAAAGGATCTACTCGAGAAGATACCTCTAAGCTTATATATCCTCTTGAAGAATACTTAGTGGCAAGTATCGCCAATGTTGTTGGAGTCAGATCGAGTATTGGTTTGTCTCGAAGAGGCGGCGCTGTTAAGGAGAATGAGGCTTCAATCTTAGTTGAGCTTTTTCCGGCTGATGATAGAGGAACTCCTCTCAATACTCTTTTAAAGGATTGGGAGGGCAAGGCCGCAGAAATTAAAGGTCTTGAATCAGTTAAGTTTCAACGAGGTCGTTGGGGTCATGGCTCCGGTAATGCGATCGAATTACAGGTAAGAGAAAATAATGATTCTAATAGAGAGAAAATAACAAAAATCATTAGTGAGAAGATAAAGGCCATTCCAGGTCTTGTTGATGTGGAAGTGGAAGACCCAATAAAAAAGAAAGAGTATCTTTTTATGCTAAACCAAAAACGTATGGTTCGTTATAATGTGAGCCCTGCAAAGATAACGAGTGCTTTAAGAACTTTTGCCGAGGGTAGTATCCTTTACTCAATAAATAAAGGTGACGAAGAAGTTGATGTAAGACTGAGTGTTCCCGCGGCAAGTAAGAATAATTTATTAAAACTGCTTGAGCTGAGAGTTGAAAATAATGAAGGGCAACTGATCTATCTTAAAAATATTATTGATATTAAAGAAGCGCTAAAACCAGTTAATATAGTTCGAAATAATTATAAAAGAACAACGATGGTTTACGGTAATTTAAAACCTGGTAGTAAAATAACTCCGTTAGAAGTGGCAACGAAGTTAGAGACAGAAGCCTTCCCTCAGATACTTAGAGACTTTCCAAACGCGGCTCTAGATTTTAAAGGAGAGATTGAGGACACTCGTGAGAGTCAAGGAGAGTTCCAGAATTCTATTTTAATCGTTGTTTGTTTAATTTATTTAATACTTATTATTATGTTCAATTCTTTAACAAAACCGCTGCTTGTCTTAGCCATTGTACCTTTTGGTATGGCGGGAGTTATTTTTGTATTATTAGCGCATGGAATGAGCGTCTTTGGTTTTTTTGCTGTCATTGGAACTCTTGGAATGATTGGAGTCGTGATTAACGATGCTATTGTCATGATTGATAAAATGGAGAAAAGAACAGAGGGGATTAATGAGGGCTTCTTAGAGAATATTGCTGCTGTTGCAACGACTCGTCTTAGGCCTATTCTATTAACTACAATTACAACTGTTGTTGGGATTTTACCAACTGCTTATGGCTTTGCAGGTTACGATTCAATGTTATCTGAAATGATGCTAGCAATGGGCTGGGGACTTGCATTTGGTACTGTTATTACACTCGTTTTAGTTCCGATTCTTTACACTTTTACTAAAAGGCTTAATTAGTATGAAATCGAATTTAAACATGGACTTCAATATTAGTTTAAGCATTAATACTAAACTTGAGGAGTGGCTCCCATCTCCAAGTGCTAAAGTCTTAAGGATTCCACTTGAAAGAAAAGATATTGAATCAGGACACGCAACCTCAGTTGTAAAATACGTTAAGGGTGCTAAGTTTAATGAACATCAACATCCTAAGGGTGAAGAAATATTTGTTCTTGAGGGAATTTTTTCAGATGAGACAGGTGACTATCCTGCAGGCACTTATCTGCGTAACCCCCCAGGTACGAAACATGCGCCATTTAGCAAAGAAGGCTGCATTCTTTTTGTAAAGCTTCATCAGTTCGACTCGGATGATTCTGAAGTCGTTCGAATTAATATACATGAAACAAGCTGGTTGCAAGGACAAGGAAACTTAGAAGTTATGCCTTTGCACGAATTTGATGGAAAGAGTACAGCTCTGGTTAAGTGGCCTGCAGGAGAAAAGTTTCTCCCACATAGACATTTTGGAGGGGAAGAAGTCTTTGTGCTATCTGGTGTCTTTAAGGATGAACATGGGTCATATCCCGCGGGAACCTGGATTAGAAATAAGCACTTATCTTCGCATCATCCGTTTGTGGAAGAAGAGACTATTATTTTAGTTAAGGTAGGGCATTTAATGATATAAAAAAGCCCCTATTGCTAGGGGCGAGAACTTTATTTCGAAAGCTTTACTAGTTTATTTATTACATTTAGCAGTGGCTGAGGTTTGTTTGTTTCCATATCGCAAGGAAACTGTGTTATCTTTCCTGTTTTTTTGTTAACAACATCACATGTTCTACCATTACCCCAATCCCATCTTTCACTGTACATAAATGCATGAGATCCATCTATTCCTTTTTCTTCATTTCCTACAGCATAATCTTTCCATGATTTTGGTGGGAGTCTCGTCTCATCTTCCCATTTTTCAGGAATATTTACTTCTTTAAATAGATCTGACTTTGATGTGTCATTCCAGTCTTTCGTAACATTCCAAAAGAAGTCAGGTTGGTTGTGATTCAGTCTTGATTTACTTGATGCCGAGCGATTATCATTTGGATCCTGTCCAACTTTTATTGCACGCCACTGTCCACCAACGATATTATAATCTTCATCTAGTTCAAGGTCATACCACATTTTTTTATCATCAGTTTCATCATTTTCTTCTGAGTCTGAATTTTGGCGTCTTGGTTTAACATAGTTCATATATGTCATTTTAGTTTCAACTCCAACAACGTATACAGCATCTTTATGTCTAAATTGCTTGAATTGATCCTCATCAGATATGCGCTCAATATTCTTATCAAGCTTGTCTTCGTTATCATACTCCCTGCCGTTATATGGATTAAAGTATTCCATTTTATATTTATACATTGGATGATTATCAACAGCAGGTCCAACTTTTCTTTCAACAATAAAACTTCTTCCTTGTCTGCCAATGATATCAACAATTCCTAAATGCCATTTCGCTGGATGTACACCTGAACATCTTGCTGAATGATCGCCGTTAAATGGATCTGGCTTATTGTCATATTTACGACCCCAAATATCTTTTCTTGCCTTAATATTACATCTCTTACCTGCAGATACTGTTCCACCAAAGAATTTACCTGAGTCAGGCTCATTAAGATCTTTAACGTAATTGTTTTGTACAAGTGAGTTAACCCAAAACATTGAAACCAAACCTTTAATATCTTCTGGGTAGAACTTAAGTTCTTTTCCGTTATCCATTTTAAAGCTAACTGGGTTTCTTGGTCTAGGTACGTTTCCAGCTGCAGTTGACCAGCCATTACAGATCCCTTCCCAGCCTGCAAGTCTAGAGTTCTTTTTAGCAAGAACAAATTCACCTTCTTGCTCTTTTGCCATCTCTAAAGCTTCCGAGTAAGCATCTTTTACGTTGTCGTATTTACCCATCTTAACTAATGCCAATGCATTTTTAGCAGATAAAGTATCTCTTAATTCCCATGAGTACTTGAATGCATCATCATAAGTTGACCACCACTTTAAGACATCTACATAGTACTCCGCTCTAGATAGAGCATCGTCATGTGCTAAGAATAATCTTGAAACAAATCCATTTTCTTTTTGTGAACCCCAAGTGTGTGTGTATTGCCAAACTCTATTTGTAAGGTCAAAAGTTTTGTCCCCAAGAAGTACATCATATTTTTCAGATGGAGCTAGCTTGTTCAAACTTTCTTGAGACATGGAATCAACATTCGCTAATTTCTTTCTCAATCTTTTCTTAAATGAGTCGTAGTTTGATTCCCAGTCAATCCACCCAACATCAACATAATATGAAAGTGTTGATTTCTCATAGGGATCAGCAATCATTCCTTTAGACATAGGCCAATATGTACTAGTCCATGGCTTTTGCTTTGTTTTCGCTTTGGATAATCCTTTTCTTATAATAGTGAAAAAGTTTTTTTCAAATTCTGGATTCTCAGTAACAGTTGAGACATCCTGGTAGATTTCATCTGTAGTCATAGGAACAAATGGATAAATGGCGGGGTACTTAACTGACCTTTCTAAGGCGGTCGCTTGACCTGTAAGCATCATACCAGCTAGTAAAACAAGACTCTTGTGGGTTTTTGTTATCACTTTGCTTTCCTTTGTTTAGGCAAAAAATTGCCAATGGTTAAAATTGCATGGCACAACCTATCAGGAAATGCTGCTGCGCGAAACGTCGTATGTACTATCTACCCACTTGGACCAATAGTTTGTAAGAATTACATAGTTATTGTAAGAATTGAGTGTGTTTCTCTACTGAAGCCATTCATTTTAGGGCCAAGGCGCACCACCTCTATACAATCAACTCTCAACTCTCATACTATTAATATATATATTGATTTTCACATTCGGAGGGGAAGATGAAGACTATTTTATCATTATTATTACTATTAACTCAGGTTGCATTCGCAGACTCAACAGCTACGAGTCAATTTACTTATGATGGATCAAGCGAAATTCATGAAGTGAACATGACAACAGTGAAAACAAGAATTGAGTATAGACAAGTGAGAGTAAGAGCGACTTGTTATAGAACAGAGTACAGAAGAAGATGTGGCCAGGGAACTCCAGTTTGTCGACAAGTTTGTAGACAAAATAGTTGTTCAAGACAATGTGTTCCAGGAAGAAGAATTTGTCGTAATGTTCCAGTATCAATACCTTATTCATGTACTCGAATTGAAACTCGAGCTTTCGAAGTTCACGACTATGACGTGATCACAAATGCACAATTTATCATGAAAGATGATAATGCTCCTGAAAGACTTAGCGAAGTTCTTACATTAAGAATGAAAGGAGATAGAGAGACTCTTACAGCTAAAGGTTCTAAGAACTACTTTATAGTACTTGATAAGCAAAGCCGAAAAGAATCATCTCAAACAGGTGTTAAGTATATTGACCTGGTTTATAATGTGAAGTTTGTATCTGCAGTTAGAGCAAATGAAGTTCTTGCAAATGGCATAACGAATGTCAAACTTAGAAACGGTGTACTTAATTTTACACTAGGAGCAGGATTCAATCTTAGTGATTTTAGCCAGCAGGTCAGACTGTTTAAGAATAGAAGGTTAGGTTCTGACACACTTCTGCTTAATAGAATGCTTTCTAGTAATGAGTTAAATGTTATTACGACTGCAAACGCATCAAATATCTCAATTAACTTTGCTGATTTAGGAGTTAAGGTTCCATCTAAAGCAAGAATTATCCTTGATACGAAGTATTTGATTGATAGCACAAAGCTTTTAAATCTTAAACAAATGAAGATTAGCGAAAATGCAAATTGGGTATTTAGATAAATATTTCTAATAGTTAGCTTAATATGGCCTGGCTTTATGCTGGGCCTTTTTTTTGTAATATTGACAATTGTACAACAGCTACCATATTTAAAATGTTAGGTTTAATGAAGAGGTTTGTTTTATGTTTTCAATATTAGTGATTCTATTTACCCTTGTGCCAGCACTTGAGATTTATCTCCTATTTAAGATTGGTGGAGAAATTGGTGGCTTAAATACCATGATGGTTGTGATCATTACTGGGGTCCTAGGTGCTGCTCTGGCCAAGTCACAGGGGATACAAATATTAACTAAGATTCAAAATGACGCCCAAAAAGGCGGTTTACCTACTAACCAACTTATCCAGGGTTTGATGGTTTTTGCTGGTGGTCTTCTATTACTTACACCTGGCTTTATGACAGATATTTTTGGATTCTCACTGGTAATGCCTGGAACACGACACTTGCTAATGATTTGGGTCAAAAGGCTTATTGCGAACTCTATAAAGTCTGGAAACTTCCAATTTAATACATTCGGAGGAGCAGCTCAGGGGGCCAGTGGTGGTTTTTACAGCTTTACTAATAGCTCAGAGCACGGACATACTAGTGTGGTGGAGGATGAGTTGTTTGAGCAAGAAGAGACTCAGCGTCCCACTCTAAATGGAGATATAATAGAAGCTGAATTTAAGCATAAAGACTAATATAATATGAAAAAATCTCTCGAAAATCTTAATTATAGTATCCCACATAATGTTTATCAGTATTTACCTCCTGAACCTAAAAGAGTTTATTTACTACTTCATGGCTATCTTCTAGATGGTGAGTTTATGTTTGAAAAACTGAAAGACTCTCTTCCAAAAAATTGTGCCATTATTGCACCTGACGGACCTTTGTTGGTTCCAGTAAAAAAAGGGGATAAATATTCATCAAGATATAGTTGGTATTTTTTTGACCCCCATACAAAAGAGTACTTTGTACAAATGGACCCAGCTGTAGATTATTTGAAGCAAACTCTAGAACGATTAAATCTAAATAATATACCAATAACAGTTATAGGTTACTCCCAGGGAGGATATTTAGCGGCGAAAGCTTCTGAGCTTCTTACTGATGTGGATACAGTTATAGGGTTGGCCTGTAAGTTTAGAAATGAGAAGTTCGAATTTCGTCAGAGGACTATGCTTCATCAGATTAATTGTCATGATGATCTTGTTGTTGACTATCCAGATGCTAGGGCAGAATTTGATAAGTTAAGGGACAGGGGAAACCTTGGACAATTTATTTCTTTAAATAATATAGGACATAGGCTTGATAGTACGTATCTAAGCGAACTAAAGAAGCTCATTTAGATCAGCTAAAGCTTTTTTTCCATTCCAGAACATAATCAACTTCTTCTGCAGATATAAGGTTTAGAGCATTGGCTTCAGTAGTGAGTTCATTTAAATTACACAGAGAATGATAACTTGTATTGGCAACCTTAAATGCCTCAATAGACTCCTTAAACTCATAATTAAAAATACTAAGAACACCTAACACATTAAGTTTGTCATTTTTGGCATGATTAACAGCTTCAATAGAGCTCTTGCCTGTAGATATAAGGTCTTCAATAATAAGAACACTTTGACCTTCAGTAATCTTACCTTCAATTGCTGATTTTAACCCATGGCCTTTTGGTTTAGATCTTATATAAACCATATTAAGGTTCAATTCATCTGCAATCCATGCCGCCCAAGGAATTCCTGCAGTGGCGGTACCAGCAATAATATCGACATGGTTAAAATTTTTCTTAATATAATCTACAAACTCTAAGACAATCATCTTTCTGTGATCGGGAAATGAGATAAGTTGTCTATTATCGCAATAGATGGGAGAGCGTTTACCTGAAGTCCAAGTGAAATAATCCTTTTCATTAGGCTTTATATGAATCGCCTCACAGTTAAGTAGAGAGTTCGCTATTTTATTCATGGCTAATATCCTTTAAAATTTTAAGGTAGGCTTCCTTAGGGGAGTCAGCTTTAGTTATAGGACGTCCAATCACTAAGTAATCAGAGCCAGCTTGAATTGCCTCTGTAGGAGTCATAATTCTTTTTTGATCATCTTTTTGATAGTTAAGCGGTCTAATACCTGGAGTAATACATTTAAAGTCTTTGCCAAGAGCTGTTTTAATAGTTTGTACTTCCTTGGCAGAACAGACAACACCGTCCAGACCAGATTCTTTTGTCATATTTGCAAGTGACAGAACTGAATCTTCAACAGATCCAGATATATTCAATTCACTATTCATGATTTTTTGAGTCGTACTAGTCAGTTGAGTCACTCCAATAAGTAGGCCGTTTTTATGGGAGAGTTTAAAGCCTTCTCGCGCAGCCTGCATCATTTCACTACCACCAGAGGAGTGAACATTGAGAATGTCGACTTCCATTTCGCCTAATACTTTGCAGGCATGGTGAACGGTATTTGGAATGTCATGTAATTTCAAATCTAAAAAAATTTTAAAATTGTGTTGTTTTAAATCTTCAATAATGTTTGGGCCAAAACGATAAAATAATTCCATTCCTACTTTGGCAAAAGTTGCTGTACCAGACAGCTCTTTGAGGAGGTAGTCAAACTCATCTCTCGTTTGAACATCGAAGGGAATAATAATTTTATCTTTCAAGTAAACTCCTTGTAAATTATAAAGTCATAGTTCCTAAAGAATTAATTTCAATTGCCTCTAGCAGTGCCCATGTGGTGTCAAGGCTAGTCATGCAAATGACACCATTCTCAACAGCAGTCCTTCTCATTTTAAAACCATCACTTTCAACGTTCTTACCTCTGGTAATGGTATTAATAATGACTTGAACATGTCCTTCTTTAATATCATCAAGAAGGTCTCTTTCGGCCCTTCCAATTTTATTTACTTCTTGGACTGGGAGTGAATGCTCTCTTAGTAGTTTTGCGGTCCCTTTTGTGGCCAAAAATTTAAAGCCACATTTGTGGAACCTCTTTAACATTGGAAGCGTTTCATCTTTATGTTTGTCAGCAATTGTGACTAGTATTGTTCCCATATAAGGAAAGTTGATTCCAGCTGCTTTAAAAGCTTTGTTTAAAGCTTTTTGGACACTATAGTCTCTTCCCATTGCCTCTCCGGTAGACTTCATTTCAGGTCCAAGTGCTGAATCGACATTTTTAAGCTTAGTGAAGCTAAAAACGGGAGCTTTGATAGAGATAATCTTCTCTTCAGGATGTATACCTGGAGTATATCCTTGATCGATAATACTTTGTCCTAATATTGCTTTCGTTGCAACTTTTGCCATGGGGATATCTGTAACTTTACTTAAGAATGGTACTGTCCTTGATGATCTTGGGTTAACCTCAAGCACATAGACTTTATCTTTCTTAATAATAAATTGAATATTGATAAGACCTAATATATTGAAGCTCTTAGCAATTTTTGAGGAGATCTCTACAATCTCTTTTTTTATATCCTCAGAAAGGTTCTGTGGAGGATAGACTGCAAACGAATCTCCGGAGTGAACACCGGATCTTTCAATATGTTCCATAATTCCAGGAATAAGAACATCCTTTCCATCGCATATTGCATCGACTTCCACTTCGACTCCAATCATATAGCGATCCATTAGGACTGACTCACCAGGCCAGACTTGCATCGCATTTTCCATATATTGGATTAACTCAGAGTCTTCATAGACGATCTGCATGGCTTGACCACCGATAACGTATGAAGGCCTAAGCATTAGAGGGTAGGGATGAATTTTGGTCTTTTCAAGCGCATCTTCAATATTACTAACAGTTGTTCCAATAGGTTGTGCAATTTTTAATTCATTGAGTGCTTTTTCAAAACGTTCTCTATTCTCTGCTAAGTCAGTTGAGTCATGACTGGTCCCTAGGATCTTAACACCTGAATTCTCAAGCTGCTCGATGAGGTTTATCGCCGTCTGGCCACCAAATTGGCAGATGACACCAATTGGCGTTTCAACATCCACAATGTTCATGACATCTTCAAAAGTAACTGCGTCGAAATATAAAGTGTCTGATACGTTAAAGTCAGTTGAGACAGTTTCAGGATTGTTATTTATAACAATCGCCTTCATACCAAGGTCTTTTATCGCCTTGATGGCATGTACTGTTGCATAGTCAAACTCAACACCCTGGCCAATTCTAATAGGCCCTGATCCAAGAACGAGTACTGATTTTCTTTGATCTAGTACCACCTCTGATTCTTGCTCGTAAGTCGAGTAGTAATAAGGTGTTTTAGATTCGAACTCAGCAGCACAAGTATCTACCATTTTAAAAGTAGCATTTATGGCGAGCTCTTTTCTGTGTTTCCTAAAGTCGACCTCAGATATTTTACGTGTTCTTGCAATATAAGAATCTGCAAAACCATTCATTTTTAAAAGCAGTATATCTTCCTTATCTAAGACTTCTTTTGATAGAAGTTTTTCTAAATCAATTATGTTTTGAATTTTTTGTAAAAACCACAGATCTATCTTGGTAAGAGAATGTATTTCAAACGATGTGATGCCTCGTCTTAATAGCTCAGATACTTCGAATATTCTTTCATCTGTTGCTTTTACAATGTTTTTTAATAATTTTTCAGTACTTAGATCTAGGATGGGGTCTAGTATAAGGTGATCTCTTTTGATTTCTAAACCTCTCACACCTTTTAATAAAGATTCCTCAAATGTTCTCCCTATTGCCATGATTTCACCTGTGGCCATCATTTGAGTTCCTAAAGTCCTATCGGCCATATGAAACTTATCAAACGGCCAACGTGGAACCTTTAAGACACAATAGTCTAGAGTGGGTTCAAAACAGGCATATGTATTTTTAGTGATAGGATTTATAATTTCATCCATACTAAAGCCAATCGCAATCTTTGTCGCAACTTGTGCTATAGGATAACCTGTTGCTTTAGAAGCAAGTGCAGATGAGCGACTTACTCTTGGATTAACTTCTATTATATAATATTGAAAGCTATGGGGGTCTAGTGCTAATTGGACATTACAGCCGCCTTCAATCTTGAGCGCCCTCACGATCTTAAGGGATACATCTCTTAACATCTGATGGTCTCTATCGCTGAGAGTTTGAGACGGTGCTACAACAATGCTATCACCTGTGTGAATTCCTACAGGGTCAAGGTTTTCCATATTACAGACAACAATACAATTATCTTTGCGGTCTCTTATAACCTCATATTCAATCTCTTTAAAGCCAGCAATACTTTTCTCTATTAAACATTGTTTTATGGGAGAACTTGCAAGTCCAGTCTTAACAATGGTCGCAAATTCTTCTTCTGTAGTTGCTATACCACCACCAGTACCACCTAATGTGAAAGCCGGCCTAATGATAAGTGGTAGACCAATCTCTCCTTTAAAGGCGATTGCCTGCTCTAAGTTATTTACTGTTTGACTTGGAGGAACTGGTTCATTTAGTTCAATCATGAGTTGCTTGAATTGTTCTCTATCCTCAGCTTTCTCAATGGTCTCGAGGTTTACTCCAAGAAGCTGAACTCCTTCTTTGGTAAAAAAGCCTTCTTGTTCTAATTCTAAGGCAAGATTTAGTGCTGTCTGTCCCCCAAGAGTAGGAAGAACAGCATCAGGTTTTTCTTTAAGCACAATTTTCTTAACAAACTCTGCAAGTAGGGGCTCTAGGTAGACTTTATCCGCCATCTCTTTATCAGTCATGATCGTAGCAGGATTAGAATTAATAAGTATTGTTTCAATTCCATCTTCACGTAAGGATCGAAGCGCCTGAGTTCCAGAGTAATCAAATTCAGCTGCTTGGCCAATGATTATAGGGCCTGATCCAATCACAAGAACTTTTTTTATATTTTCATTTCTAGGCATTTGAAACCTCATTTATTGTCGTTAAAAAATCGTCAAACATATATTTGGTATCATTGGGTCCCGGACTTGCTTCAGGGTGATATTGAACAGAGTAAGCATTTAGTGTTTTATGTTTTAGTCCTTCAATCGTTTTATCATTCATATTAATTTGAGTGATCTCTAAGTCTGTATCATTAATGGATTTTTCAGTCACACAGTACCCATGATTCTGAGAAGTAATATAAACTCTATCTTTAGCGAAATCTTTGACTGGATGATTTCCACCTCTGTGACCAAATTTCATCTTTTCTGTATCTGCACCATTGGCCAATGCAAAAATTTGGTGTCCCATACAGATGGCAAGCATCGGGTACTTCTCTTGAAGTTTTTTTATTGTTGGAATCACTTGCTTAATACTCTTAGGGTCACCCGGTCCATTAGAGAGCAAAATTCCTTGAGGGGAGAACTCTTGAATCTTTTCAAAAGAAGTATCAAAAGGAACTACGATGACGTCACACTTTCTCTTCAATAAAGATTCAAGTATATTTTTCTTGTATCCAAAATCAAGCATGACGATTCTGATTCCGCCATTAGCTGGGAAGTGAGCTATTGTTTTTGTTGAAGTTTTTTCAATTTGATTTTGTGTAAGATCAGACTTGAACTTATCATCTAATACGGAACTTGAAAGGGGAGAAGGGGAAACAATACACTTCATTGTCCCTGTCTCTCTTATGATTTTTGTTAGCATTCTGGTGTCTATTCCCTCAATACCTGTCACCCCTCTGGAGGATAGAAATATTCCTAGATCTTGCCTACTTCTAAAATTTGAAGGAGTAGAGCAGTGCTCTCTAACAATAAGAGTTTTTAGGGCGGGATGGATAGACTCATTATCATCTTGATTAATGCCATAGTTCCCAATGAGAGGGTATGTCATCACAATAGATTGGTCACAATAAGACGGGTCTGTAACAACCTCTTGGTATCCTTGCATCGATGTATTAAAAACAATCTCTGAAAGGTAGTCTAATGATGGGGGAGTGGTAAAACACTTTCCCTGAAATTCTTGTCCTGTCTCTAGGTAAAGATAAATTTTATTCATTTATAATCCACTCCAAAATGGCCATGCGTGTGTAAACGCCATTTTCTTTTTGTTTAAATATTCTAGACTGTTTATGCTCAACGAGGTGACTTGAGATTTCGACTCCTCTATTAAATGGTCCTGGATGCATGATAATGGCATTTTTTTTCATTAAATTAAGACGGTCATCATTTAGTCCGTAGTCTCTGTTATAATTGTCTATATTGAGCTCATGTAGATCATGTCTTTCATGTTGTACTCTTAGTAGCATAACAACATCTGCGACTTTTATTGCATCATCTACTTTCATAACTTCACAATGATTATCTACTTTTGCTGGTACAGGCATCAGTTCTTCTGGTCCTGTAAGAATGACTTTTGAATTAAACTTTTTGAGAGCATTTATATTTGATTTTGCGACTCTCGAATGAGTAACATCACCACAAATTGCGACCGTTAAATTTTCTAAGGTTCCAAACTCTTCTTGAATGGTGAAAAGGTCAAGTAAGGATTGACTTGGGTGTTCAAAGGAGCCAGCTCCAGCATTAATAACTGAAAAGTTATACTTTGTCTTAAGATCTTCAATATAAGAGTCATCAGAGTGTCTAATAATTCCCACATCTATTCCAAGAGCATCAAATGTTTTAAGTGTGTCTTCAAGAGTTTCACCTTTGGCGAGAGAGGAGCTATCGCTGTCAAAATTTAGAACTCCAGCACCGAGTCTTTTCGCTGCAACTTCAAATGAAAACCTTGTTCGTGTAGAGTGTTCAAAGAAAAGATTTGCCACAATTTTACCGTCGAGAATTTTTGTTATTTTTTGTTTATTTTTAAGTTGTTTAGAATAGAATAAAGATCTCTCTAATAGGGAGAGTATTTGAGATGGTTCCAATAGATTAATACTGGTTAGGTGTCTTATAACAGATCTCCTTATTAATATGCTTTTGAATAGATTTTTGGGAATAGAATTGAGTAGAGTGTGTATTTGTGTTGAAATCGAATGTGCGTCGTGTCGTTTTCGTCATATCTCTCAATCAATGAGTGCCAATTTGTAATAGATTCCTTAAAATATTGAAGATTGGCAAGAAGAATTTATTTTTAATTAGGCCCACTATGGAAAAACAATTATTTAAATTACATTCGAAGTTTGAACCCTGTGGAGATCAACCTGGGGCGATAAAGACTTTAACAGAGCGCTTCCAAAAGGGAGAGAAATTTCAGACCCTCTTAGGGGTTACTGGCTCTGGTAAAACTTTTACCATGGCCAACGTTATTCAAAACCTTCAAAAGAAAACTCTTATTCTCGCACCAAATAAGACTTTAGCAGCGCAATTATTTTCAGAGTTCCGAGAATTCTTTCCAGAAAATGCCGTTGAGTATTTTGTCTCTTATTATGACTATTATCAACCTGAGGCTTACGTTGTAGGTTCAGATACTTATATTGAGAAAGACTCTTCTGTTAATGATGAAATTGATAAGTTAAGACATTCGGCCACTAGAAGTTTGTTAGAGCGTGATGATGTTATTGTTGTAGCCTCTGTAAGTTGTATTTATGGTATTGGATCACCGAGTGAATATGCTGGACAAAGAATTACAAAGTTTGTTGGGGATAATGTTGAGCGGGATGAATTTTTAAGATCGCTCATAGCCATTCAATATAAAAGAAATGATTTTGATTTTTCTAGAGGAACTTTTAGGGTTAGGGGAGATACTGTTGAGATTTTTCCTGCCTATGAGGATAGTAATGTTATAAGGATCGAATTTTTTGATGATGAAATCGATGGTATTTTAATTGTTGATCCACTTAGAGGGAAGATAATAACGAAGTTAAGTAAAGTTACAATATACCCATCTTCACATTATGTTGTTGGTGACGATAGACTTAAGACGGCACTTGATACAATTAAGCTTGAGTTACGTGAACGATTGGTGAATCTAAAAAGTGATAAAAAACTCGTGGAATTCCAAAGATTAGAGCAGAGAACAATGCTTGATCTTGAAATGCTTGAGGAAATGGGATTCTGTTCAGGTATTGAAAATTACTCCAGACATCTTACTGGAGCGAAAAGTGGTGAAGCACCACCTACTTTAATTGATTACTTTGGTGATGACTTTCTTTTTATGATTGATGAGTCTCATATTGCTTGTTCTCAAGTTGGTGGGATGTATAAAGGTGATAGATCTAGAAAACAAAACTTAGTCGACCATGGTTTTCGACTTCCGAGTGCTCTGGATAATCGTCCTTTGATGTTTCAAGAGTTTGAATCAAAGTATGATCAAGTGATGTTTGTTTCAGCAACTCCTGCAAACTATGAGTTAGAAAAGTCTGAAGGAGAGTTTGTAGAACAAATCATACGACCTACTGGTCTGCTGGATCCAATAATCGAAGTTAGAGACGCGACAAGCCAAATTGATGATATGCTTATTGAATGTAGAAAAACTATAAAAGCAGGCTTTAGAGTATTGGTCACAACCTTAACTAAGAAATTAGCAGAAGAGATAACAAAGTTCTATGCATCCGCAGGACTTAAAATCCGATATTTACACTCGGATATAGATACTCTTGAGAGAATGGAGATCTTAAAGGAGCTAAGAGAGGGTGAGTTTGATGTACTGGTAGGTATTAACCTACTCAGAGAAGGTCTAGACCTCCCAGAAGTGTCTTTAGTAGGTATTCTAGATGCTGACAAGGAAGGTTTTCTGAGATCTGAGAGATCTCTCATTCAAACTATAGGACGAGCGGCCAGAAATGCTGAAGGAAAAGTAATTCTTTACGGTTACAAGACTACTCCAAGTATGGAAAAAGCTATCACAATCACTAAAAATAGAAGAATACGTCAAAATCAGTATAATATTGATAATGGCATTACTCCAACTACGATTATTAAAACAATATCTGGTGGAGTCATTGAGGTACTTCGAGGGAATAAGGCCAAAGGCAGAAAAGTTAAAGGGCCAGAAAGCGTGAAGATTGAAAATATTACTGTTGCTCAGATTGACCAACGTATTATAGAGCTGAAAGGTTTAATGAAAGAGTCTTCACAAAGCCTAGAGTTTGAAAAGGCTGCAAAGTATAGAGATGAAATTAAAGAGTTAACGAATATGAGGTTATTATTATAAAGTTACTAATTCTTTTGGCATTGATTCCTTTAAGCGTTTACGGAAAGTACACACAGTCTTTTATTGTTACTGTGGGTGAGCGTTCGATTAAAGTAGTATCTCCACAAATAAAAGTAGATATTGTATCAGTGATTATAAAAAATGAAACCTTAGATAATATATACTCAGAGTTAAGATCAAAAGATAAAGTCCTAGAGAAATTTAACCTCAAGGCTCAAGGAAACAAAATTATTCAAGTGGATTATAAAAAGGCGAAAAGCTTATTTTATGTTCCCATTTCACCTCCTTTTGATGGAGTTCAACTAAAATTTAGCAGAAGGCCATATGAAATTCCTGAGAAAAAATAAGAAAGCCAAGAAAACAATTATCGTGATTAGTGATGTGCATTTAGGTGCAGGGGATGAAATCAATGGGCGTATAAATCCACTAGAAGATTTCGAATCAGATAAAGAACTCGTAGATTTTTTGAAGTATTATAGTTCTGGTGATTACGGAAATATGGAAGTTGAATTAATCATCAATGGAGACTTTGTAGATCTTCTGGCAGTTCCCTATGTCAAGTACTTTGATGATGAATATTGGAGTGAGAAGGCAGGCTTAGAGAAATTAGATATGATCTTGAAGGCCCATCCTGAAGTTATGGATGCTTTGGCAAATTTTCTGAAAATGAAAAATAAATCAATTGTTTATATTATTGGTAATCATGATGCAGAACTTATTTTTGATTCATTAAAACAAAAATTTATAGAAGCTCTTCCATTAGAAGTACAATCAAAGATAGTTATAAAAAATGAATTGAATCTCTACGAGCCAACTAAAGGTGTTTTTCTTCAGCACGGACACGAGTATGAATCTCTTCATAGATTTGATGAGAATAGCTCCATTGTAGAATCTACAAAAGGTGGGAAGTACTTTATTCCACCGTGGGGATCTTATTATGTTACTCATGTCGTAAATAAGTATAAGCTTGAAAGAGAGCATGTTGACTCTGTTAGACCTGTTCGGAATTTTATCATCCATGGTCTTCTTTTTGATACATTTTTTATAATGAGATTCCTCATTGCCAATGCATACTTCTATCTGATGATTAGATTTTTACGTTATTATCGTCTGAAGCTAGGCTGGAAGGTTATCTTGGAAGAAACAATTAGTGAGTTATCCCTGTTCCAAGACTATGAAACTTTAACCAAGTCATTTTTTGAAGAGCATCCAGATGCTAAGGTTTTGATTGTCGGCCATACTCACGAACCTATATATAAAGAAAATATTGATGGCACTAAGTTTATTAATACAGGAACATGGACTAGAATGGTTAATCTCGATCTTTCCCATGATATGAATGATACCCCCCTAACTTATGCAAAAATTCAAATTTACAATACAGAGTATGATAAAGACTCTTTTCACGACTCAGTTGAAGTGAAGCTACAGAAGTGGATGCCCAAAACAGAACTTCCATATGAAGAGTTTAGTTAAAACAAAATCTATTTCTTTTTAAAATAAAATTTATTCATTTTAAATTATTTTGTTAATACTTGAAAAAAGTCCTTTAGAAAAAAAATCCTACCCCGATAAAGTCTCCACTGCAGGATGATCTTGCACGCAAAATTAACTAACCGATAGCAGAATGCTTATCTTACTACAAGGTTGTGGTTCGAGTATCAGAATGATTCATTATTATTCCACGGGAGGAATTTATTATGGGTTTTCGTATCAACACGAACGTTTCATCAATTTCAGCACAGAGATCTTTAAACGTAAACAGCAGAAATTCACAAGACACTTTAAGTAAAATGTCTTCAGGTTCTAGAATTAACAAAGCTTCTGACGATGCTGCTGGTTTAGCAATCAGTGAGAAACTAAAAGCACAGATCAAATCTACAAATCAAGCAAGTCGAAATGCGAATGATGGTATTTCAATGGTTCAAACTGCAGAAGGTGGTTTGGATGAAGTATCAAATATGCTTACAAGACTAAGAGAGCTTTCCATTCAAGCATCTTCGGATACAGTTGGGGATACAGAAAGAGGCTTCACGAATATGGAGTATCAAAGCTTAAAACAAGAGATTGAAAGAATATCTCAAGTTACTGAATTTAACGGTACTAAATTACTAGCTGGTGAGGGGGACAAATTAGACTTCCAAATTGGTGTCAATAATGATGATTTTCAAGATAGAATTTCATACGACACACAAATGACTAATGCTTCCGCAGATAGTTTAGGAGTTGGGGATTTATCTGTTGCAAGTAAAGAGGGAGCTCAGTCTTCACTTCAATCAATTGATAGTGCAATTGAGAAGGTTTCTGGACAAAGAGCAAGTCTAGGGGCAATTCAAAACAGACTAATCTCTACTAATAATAACTTAGAGACTACAACTGAAAACTTAAGTGCAGCTAATTCTCGAATCAGAGACGTAGATTATGCAAAGGTTTCAGCTGAGAATGCTAAGAACAATATCCTTAGTCAGGCCGGAACTTCTGTACTTGCCCAAGCAAATGCACAAGGACAAAATGCACTAAGATTAATTGGTTAATTTTTAAGCATAATTTAAGCTATATAAGCAGGCCCTCCTTTTTGGAGGGCTTTTTTTTGGCAAAATTTGCCGTCAACAAAATAAAGCTATATTCAGAATGAAGTGAGTCGATAGGTTATGTACAAGGTGCTTCACGGTAGAAGTACTAAAGTTATAAAATTAACCAACAAGTCAAAGCAGAAAGCTTATCTCTCCAACTCTGACCGGAGAAGAGTATCATCAATGATACATCTTGAACAAACTTCAAGGAGTAGAAGATGGGTTTTCGTATCAACACAAATGTTTCATCAATCGCAGCACAAAGAGCATTGAGCGTAAACAATAGAAATTCACAAAACACTTTAGGTAAAATGTCATCAGGAACAAGAATTACAAAAGCTTCTGACGATGCAGCTGGTTTAGCAATCAGCGAGAAATTAAAAGCACAAATCAAGTCAAGTGACCAGGCCAATCGAAATGCGAATGATGGTATTTCAATGGTTCAAACTGCAGAAGGTGGTTTGGATG